>Ga0209785_1000217_pt1 | contig 21236 bp, 17 predicted proteins | sample WorMetG1BERMUDA2_FD_187403 | JGI IMG/M metagenome (GOLD analysis project Ga0209785, IMG submission 187403) | Marine gutless worms symbiont microbial communities from Max Planck institute for Marine Microbiology, Germany - Inanidrilus... ...
GTTCGGCGACGAGCCCGCCGACGGGCTCTACCTGGCGCCGGATCATCCGGTGTTCAAGCGGGTCGCCGCCGGCGGCCATGCCGACATGATGACGGTCGAGCGTGCCTTTGACGACAAGCGCAACCGGCGGCGCGGCGAGATCGTGGTCGACGACGTGCGCGGTATCGGCGCCTTCCTCTCCATGACCGCGGCCGAGGGCGGCTGGCGGGTGGTGGTGATCGACGCCGCCGACGAGATGAACCGCAACGCCGCCAACGCCGTGCTCAAGGTTTTGGAGGAACCGCCGAAGCGCGCCGTGCTGCTGCTGGTCTGCCACAACCCGGGCCGGCTGCTGCCGACGATCTGCTCGCGCTGCGGCCGGCTGGCGCTGAAGCCGCTCGACGATACTGCGATGGAGAGCCTGCTGCGGACCCACGCGCCGGAGCTCGACGCGGCCCAGCGGGCGGCGCTGATGCGCCTGTGCGAGGGCAGCATCGGCCGCGCCCTCGATCTGGTCGAGCAGGGCGGTCTGGAACTCTACGAACAGATGCTCGCCTTGCTGGCGACCCTGCCCGACCTCGACGTCGCCGCGCTGTACCGGTTCGGCGACACGGTGGGCAAGGCCGGCGCCGAGGACGTGTTCCGCAGCTTCGGCGAGCTGTTCCGCGCCTGGCTCGCCCGTCTGGTCGTGTTCGCCAGCCGTGGCCGCGCCGATATCGAGGCCGAGGCCGACCTGATGCAGCGGCTCAACCCGGCCAGCAGCCTTGATCCGCTGCTGGAGGTATGGGAAAAGACCAACCGGCTGATGGCGCAGACCGCCGGGGTCAACCTGGACCGCAAGCAGGTCACCCTGAACGTCTTCCTCGCGCTCGAAGCCGCGGTGCGATCCTGACTTTCTTAGTTTCGCGAAAATCGATTTTGACCGGGGGTAGCCGCCATGGCGGGGCCGAAGCGCTATTACATCACGACGCCGATCTATTACGTCAACGACTCGCCGCACATCGGCCATGCCTACACGACGCTTGCCTGCGACGCGCTGGCGCGGTTCATGCGGCTGGACGGTTATGACGTCAAGTTCCTGACCGGCACCGACGAGCACGGCCAAAAGGTGGAGAAGTCCGCCGCCGCCGCCGGCATCGATCCGCAGGCGTTCACCGACGCCGTGTCGCAGAACTTCCGCGACCTGGCCGGGGTCATGAACTTCAGCAACGACGACTTCATCCGCACCACCGAGCAGCGGCACAAGGTTTCCTGCGCCGAGATCTGGAAGCGCCTGATGGACAGCGGCGAGATCTACCTGGGCAGCTACTCGGGATGGTACGCGGTGCGCGACGAGGCCTATTACGCCGAGAAGGAACTGGTCAAGGGACCGGACGGCGAGAAGGTCGCGCCCTCGGGCGCGCCCGTCGAGTGGGTCGAGGAGCCGAGCTACTTCTTCCGCCTGTCCGAATGGCAGGACAAGCTGCTGACCTTCTACGAGGAGAACCCGGACTTCATTTTGCCCAAGACCCGGCGCAACGAGGTGGTCAGCTTCGTCAAGGGCGGGCTGCAGGATCTGTCGGTGTCGCGCACCAGCTTCAAGTGGGGCGTGCCGGTGCCGGGCGACGACGACCACATCATGTACGTCTGGCTCGACGCCCTGACCAACTACATTACCGCCGTCGGTTTCCCCGAGACCGCCGAGGGCGAATTCCCGACCTACTGGCCGGCCGACCTGCACATGGTCGGCAAGGACATCCTGCGCTTCCACGCGGTCTACTGGCCGGCCTTCCTGATGGGCGCCGGGCTGGAGCCGCCGAAGCGGGTGTTCGCGCACGGCTGGTGGACCAACGAGGGGCAGAAGATCTCGAAGTCGCTGGGCAACGTCATCGACCCGATCGAACTGGTCGAGAAATACGGCCTCGACCAGGTGCGCTACTTCCTGCTGCGCGAGGTGCCGTTCGGCAACGACGGCGACTACTCGCACAAGGCCATGGTGCACCGGATGAACAGCGACCTGGCCAACGACTTCGGCAACCTGGCGCAGCGGGTGCTGAGCATGATCGCCAAGAACTGCGACGGCGCCGTGCCGAGCCACGGTGCGCGCACCGATGACGACCGCGTGCTGCTGCGCGCCGCCTACGACCTCAAGGATCGCATGGCAGAACAGATGGACGTGCAGGCCTTCCACGAGGCGCTGGAAAGCCAATGGGTGGTGATCCGCGCCGCCAACGCCTACGTCGACCGCCAGGCGCCGTGGAAGCTGCGCAAGGAAGACCCCGAACGCATGGCCACGGTGCTCTACGTGCTGGCCGAGACCATCCGCGTGCTCGGCCTCCTGGCGCAGCCGTTCATGCCCGCCGCCGCCGGCCGCCTGCTCGACCAGTTGGCGGTCTCGGAGCATCATCGCGACTTCTCGTTCCTCGGCGAGGAGCACGAGCTGTCGCCCGGCACGACCCTGCCGAAGCCGCAGGGCGTGTTCCCGCGCTTCACCGAGGAGGACGCCTGAGCGCGTCCTTCCGGCCCCCGCGGAGATGACCCGGCCGGCCACCCGGGAGAGTGGCGAGGGCCACCACTCCGGGCTGGATTTTTACTAAAGGTTATTCTAATATTAGGCATCGGTTACATAAGGGCTACCCCTTCGGTTGGGAACGGGTAGCCTTCGGCGCCGCCCTTTTTTGTTCGCGGCGCGTGGGGTTCTTCGGAGGAGGGGATGATGACCACGACGACCAGCGAAAACTTTCATACCTTTTTGACCACGCCCTGGTATTCCATGGGCCAGCGGGTCGGCAATTTCGTGCGCATCAACGAGACCGCGACACGGGCCCGCGCCGGCATGCTGAACGCCCTGTCGGCGACCACCATCTTCCTGCTGATCGCCTATCCCGAGACCGACCCGGTGATCTACGTCGGCCCGTTCGTGATCTTCGACATGGTCGTCGCCGCGATCTTCGGCCTGACCCCGCTCAGCCCGGTCGGCCTGCTCGGCACCGCGCTGACCATGCCGATCAAGCCGACCTGGAAACCGATCAAGCCGAAACGCTTCGCCTGGAGCCTGGGCGCGGCGCTGGGCGTGGTCTGCCTGAGTATGCGGCTGCTGGAGATGGACAATTCCTGGATCATCGGCGTCGTCGCCATCTGCTTCGGCCTGACCTGGGCCGAGGCCGTGCTCGGCTTCTGCGTCGGCTGCTGGATGTACGGCCTGCTGGTCAAGTGCGAGGTCTGCAAGATGGACTGAGCCGGCGCTTCCGGTTACATTCTGCGCAATCGCTTTCGCGGGCCCGGTCATGCCGGGCCCGTCGCCGTTAAGACCCAATGCGCAGAGGACGTTTCCGGTTATGCTGGTCGACAGCCATTGCCATCTCGATTTCCCCGACTTCGCCGACAACCTGGACGAGGTCGTCGCCGCCGCCGCCGAGGCCGGCGTCGGCACCATGCTGACCATCTGCACCCACGTCAGCAAGTTCGAGCAGGTGCTGGCGGTGGCCGAGCGCTACGACAACATCTTCTGCACCGTCGGCATCCATCCGCACAACGCCGCGACCGAGCCCGAGATCACCGCCGAGCACCTGATCCGCATGGCCGAGCGGCACCCCAAGGTGGTCGGCTTCGGCGAGACCGGGCTCGACTACTTCTACGAACACAGCCCGCGCGAGGTGCAGCAGCGTCAATTCCGCGCCCACATCGCGGCGGCGCGCGAGGCGCAATTGCCGCTGATCGTTCACACCCGCGACGCCGACGAGGACATGATGCGGATCCTCGAGGAGGAAGCCGGGGCAGGGGCTTTCCCGGGACTCGTGCACTGCTTCAGCTCCGGCCCTGAACTGGCTGAAAAGGCGGTCGAATTGGGGCTGCACATTTCGCTTTCGGGCATCGTCACCTTCAAGACCGCCGAACCGCTGCGCGACGTCGCCCGCGATCTGCCGCTGGAGCGCATCCTGGTCGAGACCGACGCGCCCTACCTGGCGCCGGTGCCGAAGCGCGGCAAACGCAACGAGCCCGCGTTCACCGCCCATACCGCGGCCTGCGTCGCCGAGGCCCGCGGCATGGACCTCGATACCTTCGCCACCGCCACCAGCGACAACTTCTTCCGCCTGTTCGGCAAGATCGACCGCGCCGCGCCCGGGGTCGTGCGATGCGCATAACCATCCTCGGCAGCGGCGGTTCCAGCGGCACGCCGGCGGTCGACTTCGGCTGGAGCAAGGCCAACCCCGACGATCCGCGCAACCGCCGCCTGCGGCCCTCGGTGCTGGTCGAGGACGGCGACACGACGATCCTGGTCGATACCTCGCCGGACCTGCGCCAGCAGCTGCTCAACGCCGAAGTGCAGAAATTGAATGCCGTTTTATTTACCCATTGGCACGCCGATCATCTGCACGGCATCGACGACCTGCGGCCGATCAACCGGCTGATGGACACGCCGATCGACATCTACACCGACGCCGACACGCTGGCGGTGATCGAGGAACGCTTCGCCTACGTGCTCGAGCCCTTGGCCGACGGCGCGCCGTTCTTCTACAAGCCGGTGCTGAACCAGCGCACCATCGGACACGGCGACCGCTTCACCATCGGCTCGATCGACATCACGGTGATGCAGCAGGATCACGGCCATTGCACGACGCTGGGCTTCCGCTTCGGCGACATGGCGTATTCGACCGATGTCGTCGAGCTTCCGGAGGACGCCTTCGACATGCTCGCCGGCGTCGATACCTGGATTGTCGGCACCCTGGTCGACAATCCGCATCCGACCCACGCGCACGTCGACAAGGCGGTCGGCTGGATGCAAAGGGTGAAGCCGCGCCGCGGCGTGCTGACGCACCTGAGCGGGCTGTTCGACTACGAGACGCTGAACGCGAAGCTGCCCGGCAACATCGAACCGGCCTATGACGGGTTGGTGTTGGAGCAGGGCCAATAAATAAAGAAATAAATTCGAAAAGCGGCTTAATTCATTCTTTTCATTCTATAATATATTATTTATCATAATATAAATTATGCGACTTACGCTGAGATAAGGGTTGAAGCTCGCTGTTCCGCTGGAACGAGAAATCGCCGCCGAACCACCGTCCCCTCACAACAGGCTTTCATACGCGAACAGCGCCACCTGGCCGCCGGTGTGCAGGAACAGGATGTCTTCCCCGGCGGGAATCCGACCTTGCCGGATGTAGTCGATCAGGCCGGCCATCGCCTTGCCGGTGTAGACCGGGTCGAGCAGCAGCGCCTCGGTCTCGGCCAGCAGGCGCACCGCCTCGAGCGTGCCGTCGTTGGGCACGCCGTAGCTCGGATGAAAATAGCCGTCGTCGCAGACGATGTCGCCGACATCCGTTTTCGCCCCGTCCAGCAGTTCGAGGCACTCGTGCAGGACCGCGGACACCTTCGCGCTCTGCTCGGCGCTGTCGGTGCTGACATTGACGCCGATCACCCGTGCGGTCGATCCGGCCAGAGCCAGCCCGGCGAGCAGGCCGGCCTGGGTGCCGGCGCTGCCGCTGGCGACGAACACCTGCGCGAACCGAACGCCCAGTTCCGTGGCCTGGCGCTCGGTTTCCAGGGCGCAGTCGACATAGCCCAGCGCGCCGACGCCGTTCGAGCCGCCGACGGGGATGGCGTAGGGCGATGCCCCCTGCCCCGCGAGCTCCTCGGCGCGGTCGGCCATCGCCTGCAGCAGCGGCCCGCCGTGCTCGAACACGTGCGCCTCGGCGCCGACCAGCCGGTCGAGCAGCACGTTGGCGTTGCGGTCGTAGTCTGTGTCCGGCGTGCCCGGCACGGTTTCGAGGAACAGCTCGCAGCGCAGCCCGAGTTTCGCCGCCGCCGCCGCGGTCTGGCGCGCGTGGTTGGACTGCAGGCCGCCGGCGGTCAGCACGGTGTCGCAGCCGCGCGCCAGCGCGTCACCCATCAGGAATTCGAGCTTGCGGGTCTTGTTGCCGCCGGTGGCCAGACCGGTGCAGTCGTCGCGCTTGACCCAGATCCGCGGCCCGCCCCCGGGTCCGCCCAGGGCTTCGCTGAGCCGGTCGAGCGGCTCCAACGGCGTCGGCAGATGCGCCAGCGGCGTGCGCGGGAAACGGCTGATCGGCATGAGGAGAATTCCTTGACCAAGGGGCCGACCGGTGCCACTGGGCACCGATCGGTTCCGCCATCAGGCAGCGTAAACCGCCCGTTCGTAGTCCGCGTAGACCTGCATGAACCGCGGTTCGACGAACGGCAACGACTGGGTCATGATCACCGCCGCGACGCCCTTGTGCGGATCGAGCCAGTAATGGGTGTTGAGCACGCCGGCCCAGGACTGGGTGCCCGCCGAGCGCATGCCCGGGACGTCTTCCTCGAAACGCAGGAAACCGAAGCTGTGCGTCCGCCGGGTCTCCGGGAACGGATCGCAATCGGCGGTCACCGGCGGCGCCACGGTGACCATCTTCTGGAATTCGAGGCCGTCCATGTGATCGGACATCATCGTGCCGACCGCGCCCTCGCTGAGCAACCGCGTACCGTCGAGTTCACCGCCGTTCAGCATCATGCGCAGGAAGCGCATGTAGTCGGGCGCGCAGGAATACAGCGCGTGGCCCATGCCGTAGACCTCGGGATTCGGCGGCGGCGCCAGCTCGAACGGCCCGAACTTGCCGCGCGCCCCGATATCCGCCAGGCGCGCGGTCATGTCGGCGCTGGGCTTGAACGCGGTGGACGTCATGCCCAGCGGATCGAAGATCTCTTCCTGGCAATACTGGTCGATCCGCCGGCCATCGATCTTCTCGACCACCTGTCCGAGCCAGTCGATCGAAGGTCCGTAGCCCCAGCGGGTGCCCGGATCGGTGATCATCGGATAGCTCAGCGACGCCTTGGTCCCCGACAGCACACTGGGATGGCCGGTCGCCTCCATGTAGCGCGGCATCTCGGCGTTCCAGAATTCGTACTCCAGTCCACTGGTATGGGTCGCTAGATGGCGGATGGTCGCCTGGGTTTTTGGCGCCCGCATCACCGGCTGGTCGCCCTCGAACCGGTCGATCACCTGGATGTCGCCGAATTCGGGCAGGATCTCGGCGACCGGCGTGTTGACGTCCAGCTTGCCCCGGTCGATGGCGATCATCGCCGCCAGCGAGCCGATGCCCTTGGTCATGGAAAAGATGCGAAACACCGTGTCCTCGCCGGCGGCGCCGGAGTACGTGATGCCGTCCGTGTTGGCCGCCATGGCGACGACGAAGGTCACATCGCCGTCGGCGACCGCCCGCGACAAGACATCGTCCATCTGTGACATTGTTGACCTCCCTGGGTTGCTCTCGTTTCGTTCAGTCTACAGGCAATTGCCGACGGGCCGAAAAGCAATTGCGATCGGCGATGGATTCGGTGACCTTAGGTGGTGGAGAGTCTGCCCCATCTGCCAGTCCGGATCCCCGCCATGCCCGACCAACTGCCCGACGCCCCTGCCATCGACCGGCTTCTCGCCATCATGGCACGCCTGCGCGATCCCGACGGCGGCTGCCCGTGGGACGTCGAGCAGACCTTCGCGACCATCGCGCCCTACACCATCGAGGAGGCCTACGAGGTGGCGCACGCGATCCAGCTCGGCGACATGGACGAGCTGCTCGGCGAGTTGGGCGATCTGCTGCTGCAGGTGGTGTTCCACGCCCGCATGGCCGAGGAGGACGGGCACTTCAGCTTCGACGACGTCGCCGGCGCCATCGCCGAGAAGATGATCAAGCGCCATCCGCACGTCTTCGCCGACGCTGCCGAACGCAACGCGACCACCCAGACCATCGCCTGGGAGGACCAGAAGGCGGCCGAGCGCAAGGCCAAGGCCGAGGCTCGCGGCGACGAGGGCGAGCACAGCGCGCTTGACGGGGTCAGCCTCGCCCTGCCCGCGCTGATGCGCGCCGAGAAGCTGCAGAAGCGCGCCGCCCGGGTCGGCTTCGACTGGCCCGACAGCCTCGGCCCGATGCGCAAGATCCACGAGGAAGTCGGCGAACTGGAGGTCGAGCTGGCCTCGGGCGAGACCGGCGAGGTGCACCCCGAGCGGGTCAAGGACGAGGTCGGCGACCTGCTGTTTTCGGTGGTCAACCTGGCGCGCAAGCTGCACGTCGATCCGGAATCCGCGCTGCGCGACGCCAACCACAAGTTCGAGACCCGCTTCCGCCGGGTCGAGGACCTGCTGGCCCGGGACGGCCAGCGGCCGGAGGACGCCACGCTCGAGGACATGGACGCGTTGTGGAACACGGTCAAGGGCGGCGACACGACGTGATCCCCCTTCCCTCGCCGCCCGCCTTGGCCCAGAATGTCCCCCGATTCAGAGCGATCGAGGGCGGCACATGACGATCAAGACCGGGCTCCGCGCCATGCTGGCGCTGCTGTTGCTGGTGCCGTTGTCGGCCTGCTACGTGCCGATCTACTTCGACGCCGAGATCAAGATCACCCGGCAGGGATTCTACGAGGCCGAGTTCGACGGCTATCTGGCCAAGCTGCCGCTCGCCTCCGACGTTACCACCGGCAAGATCGGCGGCGGCGCCGAGACCGAGGCCAGCGCCAAGATCGTCGCCGACCTGAAACGCGACAGCGCCGTGACCCAGGCGGACTACGTCAGCAAGGGCCGCTTCAAGGTGCACTGGGAGAAGCAGGGCGACATCATCCGCCAGAAGATGATGACCTTCGTGCACCGCAACGAAAAGATCCTGACCCTGAAATACGTCAAGACCACCGGCATGCTGACCATGGAGGGCCGCTACATCAGCCAGGCCAACATCCAGCGCCTGCGCCAGCAGGGCCTGGGCGTGCAGGGCGAGCTGCGGGTGATCACCCCGGCGGCGGTGGCCAATCACAACGCCCAGCAGATCGTCAAAAAGGGCTTCGACCGGGTCTACGTGTGGAAAACCAAGGACTGGTCCGACCCGGTGCCCAGGCTCAGCATCCGCATGCGCTGATCAACCCGGGACGCGGTCGGGGTACAACCGACAAGAAACTGTAATCACTCGGTTTTTGCTGTATACTTGAAGAGATGACAACTTGAGGGTTCGGGGCACCCCACTCTTTCCGGCGGCGTAGCGCCACATACGCACGCGGGAACCGGTTTCAGCGGCAGCGGAACGAAACCGGCAACAAAAGCCGGTTGCCCCGAGGCAATGCAAGGAGATTGCATTGGTCGACATGACTCCTTCGGCCGAAAGCGCTGCCGCCTTTTCGGTCGAAGATGAACACCGCCGCGTCCTCGAGGCGCAGGTGGCGGCCGCGCGGACGCAAATCACCGCGCAACCTTCTTCTGCGTCCGAAGTGCTGGAAAATCTCGAGCTGACCGGGGCCGATTTGCGCGAACACGGGTCGTCGCTGATCGTCACCCTGGCCAACGGAATCGTCATCGTCGTGCGCGACTACTTCGCCGGACCCGACCTGGCCCTGCCCGACGACCTGGTGCCGCCGGGCGGGCAGATCTTCCACCTGCAGCCGCGGGCCTTCGACGTCTTCGTCACCGCCTACGAGGCGGCGGTCGCGCCGAAGGGGCAGATCGGTGAAGAGGAGGACCTCGACGACGAGGACCTGGAAGATTTCGACACCGCCGCGGGCGATTCCGAGGAAGCCGCCGTGCTGGCGCAACTGCTGGAGGAGGATCCGGAGCTGGCGCAGCTGATGATCAGCGCCGGCCTGGGCGGTCTGGTCAACGCGCTCGGCATCGACGAGCAGGTGATCGGTGAAGCCGGCAAGCGGATCTCGGTGACCAGCCCGGTGATCGGCGAGGGCAACACGGTGCTGATCGGTTCGGCTGGCGAGGACGATCTGCTGCAGGGACCGCAATGGACGCTCTTCGCCAGTTTCATCGAACCGCCGGCGGATTCGAACGCCGCCATCATCCTGCCGCCGCCGATCCGCCTTCTGACCAATGTACCGGTGGTCGGACTCTTGAACGGGTCCTATCCCTTCGTGCTGTCGAAGGGCAATAGCGGTGTGCGCTTTGTTGGCGATACGAGCAACGATTTCGACCGAACCGGCGACGCGGTTGCCGACCCCGACTTCGTCCAGTTCATCGACCCGCACAACTTCTATCACAAGTTCCATACCGGCTCGCCGGTCGAGACCCTGTCGATCGACGACAATCGGGAAATCGAATTCAGCATCGATGGCAGGTCCAGACCCGATGGCGCGACGTTCGACTTCTTCGTCCCGGACGCGCGCCACATCATGCAGCTCTACACCGCGCTCAACACCAACATCACGCAATTCGAACTGATCGGTCCCAGCGGCTCGACGACGTCCTTCACCCAGACCCAGGCGGCAAGCGATCACTATGCCCTGCCCGGCGCGCGAAATCCCGACATCCTCCTGTTCAGCGCCGGCTTCAATGACATCGACACCGTCAGTTTCTATGACCCGGCCGATCCGGACGGCGGTGACGGCGACTACGACTTCGTCACGCCGTTCGACGTTGTGCGCGGCAACGACCCGGCCACGGAGGCCGACAATGTCGTCGAGCAGATCGCGCCCTTCTCGCGGATTTCCGGTGTCGACTTCATCGAGGCCCGCGGCTTCGGCGTCAACGACGTGGTTCTCAACAAGGCCTCGGTCGTCGCCATCGCCCAGGCGCGCGATTTCGGCGGCGGCGTGTTCGTCGACAGCCTGGAACTGGCGGGCGATCCGGTCGACTCGGTGACGCTGACCGACGAGGCCGACTGGCGATACGCGTCCACCATCGATGCGCCGCTGCAGGACATCGTGGTCGGTGATCCGCCCAATCAGCAGGCCTTCCAGATCCCGTCGACGGTCGACAACATCGGCAACGTGCAATACCAGTTCGTGCACGTCGATGGCGACGCCTTCGTCAATGTTTCGGCGTCCTTCGGCGATCATCCGGACTGGTTCTGGACCGAAGGCACGGCCGGCGACGACCTGCTCGAGCTGCCGGACGAGGAGTTCGGCAACGTCGCGTTCGGCGGCGGCACCGATACGCTGGTGCTGACCGCCTTCCTCTGGACCGGGACCGAATACAACCAGTCGATCGACTTCAATTTCGTCGGCCGCGGCGGCGGCATCAGCGGCGTCGAGGTGATCTCGACCGAGGATGGCGAGGGCGCCGACACCATGACCGTCGACCAGGCCTTCGTCGACGCCGCCACCGACGCGGGCAACACCCTGACCCTGATCGGCGACGACGAGGACCGCGTCATCGTCGACGACCTGATGACCAACTGGACGTTCAACGGCACCGTCAACGGCGCCGCCGGACGGGGCGGCCAGTTCAACCAGTACGTCAACGTCCCAGACGGTTCCGTGCTCAACGTCGAACAGGCCCTGGCCGCCGATCTCGGTCTCTACTTCAACGGCTGGGGCGCGGATGATCTCTTTACCTTCGCCGATCTGAGCGAGTTCGATGGGATCGACGGCAGCCTGGACGGCAACACAACCGACTTCGACACCCTGCAGCTGACCAACGGCGCCAATCCCGACCTGGCCGCCGACAGCGGCAAGCTGCGCAACCTCGAAGCGCTCGACCTCGCCGGCAACGGCAACGACAACACTGCCACCTTCAGCGCCGATGCCGTCCGCGCCATCACCGACAGCGACAACAGATTCCTGGTGCTGGGCGACGCCGGCGACAGCGTCGCGCTCACCGACCTCGCGACGTGGAACTATGTCGGCTATCTCGACGCCGCCGGCGATCTGCCGGCGTTGAACGTGCTGTCGGCGAGCAGCGGCGGCGAAACGGTGCAATTGTCGGTCGACGCCGATCTCGACATTCCCCGCGCCACCGCCACCGGGACCGGCGGCGACGACGACTTCCGGCTCCCCTTCGGCGATATCGCCGACGTCGACGGCGGCGGCGGGTTCGACCGCCTGCTCCTGCCGATGGGCGGCGACGAGGATTTCACCACCGGCGCCACGGTCACGGCGGTCGAACTGATCGACACCGACAACGGCGCCGCAAATACCGTCACACTCGACGCCGCGCAGGCGGCCAGCGCCGACAATCGATCCCTGACATTGATCGGCGACGACGGCGACGAACTGGTCCTGGCCGACCTCGCCGACTGGTCCTACGTCGGATACCTCGACGCCGCCGGTGGCTTGCCGGCGCTGAACGTTTTCTCGGCGCAGCCCGGCGGCCAGGCGGTGCAACTGTCGGTCGATGCCGACATCACCGTACCGCGCACCGCCACCGCCGGTACCAACGGCGACGACAGCTTCACCCTCGCCTTCGGCGACATCGCCGATGTCGACGGCGGCGACGGGTTCGACAGCCTGCTCGTGGCCATGGCCGGGGCCGAGGATTTCACATCCGGCGCCTCGGTCGCGTCGATCGAGGCGATCGACACCACCAACGGCGGTGCCAACGCCGTCACCGTCGGCGCCGAACTGGCGGCCTCGGCGCAGGATCGTACTCTGCGCGTGACCGGCGACGCCGAAGACAGCCTCGCCTTCGCCGCCGGCGAAACCTGGACCGACGACGGCCCGGTCGAGGAAGGCGGCATCACCTACACCAGCTATTCCAGCACCGCGCAGGACAACGATCCGGTGACCATCCTGGTCGGGCCTAATCTGGTTTAGGGCCGGTTCTCCCCGGCCTATAATGGGCCGATGCGCCATGTCCTCTTCGTCGCCTATGACTATCCGCCCGCGGCCTCGCAAGGGGCGTCGCTGCGTTCGCAGAAGTTTGTCCGCTACCTGCCGGACCACGGCTGGCAGCCACATGTCCTGGCCTTCGATCCAGGCGACCGGGAGATGCCCGACGATGGTGTCGCGCGGGTGAAATCACGCCTGCCGATGGCGCGTCCCTTCAACCTGCGTCCCTATGGCTGGGGCGCCGCCGCCGCGGCCCGGGCGATCGAGCTTGCGCGCCGGCAGAAGTTCGATCTGGTCTACCTCACCTGCCCGCCCTTTCCGCCCGGGCTGGGCGCGGTGAAGATGGCACGGACGCTGGCATTGCCGCTGGTCACCGATTTCCGCGACGCCTGGACTCTGAGTCCCTATGCCGAACCGAGCAGCCTGATGCGGTTTGCGGGCCCGCCGATGTTCGCGTGGATGGAACGGCGCCTGTTCAACCGGTCGAATGCGATCCTGCTGAACACACCTTCGGCGCTGTCGGCCTACCAACGGCGGTATCCGGGATGGGCCGATCGCATGCGACTTCTGCCCAACAGATACGACGAAGACGATTTCGCCGGCATCGATCCGCCGGCGCCGGCCCCCTCGGCGACGCTGACCCTGGCCCATGCCGGCGACTTCGCCGCCTCGCGGCGCAAGTCCGAGCTGATCCTGAACGCGCTGTCGGCGATCAACCGCGACAAGGAGCGGGTCAAGCTGCAGTTCATCGGCGATCAAGGCTCGACCGGCTCCGGCCGATCCGATATCAGCGCGACCGGGCGCCTGCCGCACGCCGAAGCGCTGCGCCAGATCGGCGCCGCCGACGTGTTGCTGGTGTTCCAGAATCCCAGCGACGAAATCGTCACGCCCGTCGCCGGCAAGACCTACGAATACCTGCGCTCGGGCAAACCGATACTCGCGGTGGCGCCGCCGGGCGACAATGTCGACCTGGTAGCGAAATTCGCCGACCGCTGCGAATGCGTCACCAACTTCTCGCTCAACGACGTGGTCGCGGCCCTGGAACGCCTGTTCGACGACTGGCAATCCGGGAGCTTGAAGACGAGGCAGGCCGGACCGGATTTCACCGAGCAGTTCGAGCGCCGCCGCCTGACCGCCCGCCTGGCGTCGCTGTTCGATGACCTGGCCGCTCAGACCTGAGCTTTTCAGACCTGAATTCTAAAGCGCACGCCTGCGCGTCCACCCGTAGAGGCGCCGTAGCGGCCGCGTCACGGTGTGCGGCAACCGCGCCAGCACGGCGAGCAGGCGCGTCGACAGGCGGGCATGCAAGTCGATCGATCGCGCCAGATCGACGCGGGCCCGTTCCAGATCGCCGTGGTACAGCGCGAACTGTCCCCAATAGCGATGCGCCTCGGCGCGGATGCGCTGTTCCACGGCGGCGTACCTCTCGGGTGCCCGCGCCAGGGCCTTGTCGATGACTCGAAAGTAGTCACGTCGCTGACTTTCGATCGTGTGCGCGAAGGAATAGCTGCCGGTGCTCTCGTGCGTGATCACCAACGGGCTGCGGACTTCGGCGACGGCGCCGCGTTCGGCCATTCGGATCCACAGATCGAGATCCTCGCGGGTCGACAGATCGGTGTCGAAGCCGCCAACTTCTTCGAGTACGGAGCGGCGGCACAGCGTCCCCGAAGTCTGTTGCATCGGACTGGGCCACAGCAGCAGGTGCTGCGGGTCGTGCCCGGGCGAGCGCTTGTTGCGCAGGCTTTGCCGGCCGTTGGCCCGGCGCAGGTAGGCCCAACAGAACGTCATGACGACGTTTGGATCGTGCAGTGCCGGGGCCAGGCCTTCCGCCAGCCGGCCGGCCAGCCATTCGTCGTCGGAGTCCAGGAAGGCGACAAACTCGCCACTGCACTGGGGCAGCGCCAGGTTGCGTGCGGCCGACGGCCCGGCGTTCGCTTGACGAAGAACATTGACCCCCGGCTGATAGGGTTCGATCGCCGCCAGGGTGTCATCGGTCGAACCGTCGTCGACGATGATGACCTCGACTTCGGCGCCTTGCTGCGCCAACACCGAATCGAGCGCGCGCTGAATGGTGCCGGCGCTGTTGAACGCCGGAATGACGACCGAGACCGTCGGAGTCTGCACCATTTACTGCGAACCAGCCTGTCGCGACGTGGAGCCGCCCCAAAACATACTGCCCGTGCCCCCTCCGTTCAGGATGCCGGCATGTTACGCCTTATCCGAGCGCCCGGTCCAGATCGGCGCACAGGTCCTCGGCGTCCTCCAGGCCGACCGACAGGCGGAATATGCCGTCGCCGGCGAAGGCGCGGTAGCTCTCCAGTTGTGCCCCTTCGAGCTGGAACGAACTCTGCATGATCTCGTCGGTGCCGATCCAGTAGACCAGGCTGCGGTGGTGCCCCAGCGACACCGCGTAGTGCACGATCTCCAGCCGCTCGGCCAGGCGCGCCGCGACCTCGGCGCCGGGCTCCTTCGGCTGGAACGCGATCATGCCGGAGAAGTTCTGCATCTGCCGCTGTGCCAGGTCGTGCTGCGGATGCGACGGCAGGCCGGGATAGAGGACGCGGCGGACCTTGCCGTGGTTCTCCAGGAACCCGGCAACGGCCATGGCCGTCTCCTGGTGCGCGCGCATGCGCAGCGGCAGGGTCGCGGCGCCGCGGGCGATCAGCCAGGCATTGAACGGGCTGAGCACGCCGCCGTAATGAATGCCGGCCTCCAGGCTGAGCGAGTCGATCGCCGCCTTCGATCCGATCACGGCGCCGCCCAGGGCGTCGCCATGCCCGCCGATGTACTTGGTCAGCGAATGCACCACGTAATCGGCGCCCAGTTCCAGCGGCCGGGTACCGACCGGCGAAGCGAAGGTCGAGTCGACGACCAGCGGGATGTCGCGCTCACGGGTCAGCTCGGCGACCGCGGCGATGTCGGTCAGGCGCAGGATCGGATTGGCCGGGGTCTCGGTCCAGACCATCCGGGTCTCGGCGCGCATGGCCTGGGCGACCGCCTTCGGGTCCGAGGTATCGATCAGCGAAACCTCGATGCCGAAGCGCGGCAGCGTGGTCCGGATCAGTTCGGCGGTGCCGGCATAATTGGTGTCGCCGGCGATCAGGTGATCGCCCTGCCCCAGCAGGCTGAGCAGCACGGCGGCCGAGGCGGCCATGCCCGAGGCTGTGCACAGGGCCGCCTCGCCGTTCTCCATCGCCGCCAGCTTGGTCTCCAGCTGGCGCACTGTCGGGTTGCCCCAGCGGGTGTAGATGAACGGCGAGTCCTCGTCCATGTCGTGGGCGGAGAAACCGGCCGAGGCGTCGACCGCATAGGTCGTCGACATCACGATGTTCGGCGCCGAGGCGCCGGTCGCCGGATCCACCCCTTCGCCGGCGTGGATGGCCGTGGTGCGCGGCCCGCGTTTGTTACGTGCCATCATCGCCACGTCTACCGCTTCTCGGCCTTGGTCAGGCGGCGCATCAGGCTGGAGGTGTCCCAGCGGCCGCCGCCCATGGCCTGGACTTCGGAATAGAACTGGTCGACCAGCGCGGTCATCGGCAGCAGGGCGCCGTTCTTGTGTGCTTCGGCCAAACAGATACCCAGGTCCTTGCGCATCCAGTCGACCGCGAAGCCGAACTCGAACTCGTCGTCGAGCATGGTCTTGCCGCGGTTCTCCATCTGCCAGGACTGCGCCGCGCCTTTCGAGATCACGTCGACCACCAGCTTGCCGTCGAGGCCGGCGCGGTCGGCGAAGTTCAGCGCCTCGGCCAACCCCTGGACGACGCCGGCGATGCAGATCTGGTTGACCATCTTGGTGATCTGTCCCGAGCCCACGGGTCCCATCAGGATGACCGCGCGGCCGTAGCAGTCCATCACCGGATAGGCGCGGTCGAAATGCTCCTGTTCGCCGCCGACCATGATGGTCAGGATGCCGTTTTCGGCACCGGCCTGACCGCCGGACACCGGGCCGTCGAGGAAGCCGACGCCCTTCTCCGCCGCTGCCGCGCCAACCTCGCGCGCGACCTCGGCGGAGGCGGTGGTGTGGTCGACCAGGATGCTGCCCGCGGCCATCGTCGCCAGCACGCCGTCGTCGCCGTAGACCACGCTGCGCAGATCGTCGTCGTTGCCGACGCACAGCGCCACCACGTCCTTGCCGGCGGCGGCAGTCGCCGGGGTCGCGGCGAACCGGCCGCCGTGCTCCTCGGCCCACTTCTCGGCCTTGGCGGTGGTTCGGTTGTAGACCGTGGTGTCGTGGCCGTTCTGCTGCATGAAACCGGCCATCGGATAGCCCATGACGCCGAGGCCGACGAACGCCGTGCTCGCCTTGCTCATGATCTGCTTCTCCCCGTGTTATCGGATTGTCGTTATCGCGTTAACGCATACGTTATTTCGATCCATACAGGCTTTACCCTTTGGCGGCAAGGGCACCTGTTCCGCGATACGAAATCCGGTGTCAGTAGACCGACTGGATCAGGTCGCGCAGCACCGGCCAGGTCGCCGCGTCCGGCGCCATCAGCAGCGTGCCGCGGTTGATCTCGGGCCCGGGATGGTAGCGCGCGCCGTTGGCGGTCATGGCGCTGAAGCCGCCGGCCTCGCGGTGGATCAGGACGCCGGCGGCGTGGTCCCAGGGCTTCAGGCCGGTGAACTGAGCGAAATGGATTCCGCCGTTGGCCAGATCCATGTATTCGTGCCCGGTGCAGCGGTAGCGTAGCAGGTGTTTCGGCACCACCGCGCCGTCCCGGCGCAGGCGTTCGCGCAGCTTGCGACCCAGCGAGCCGGTCATCTCGGTGATCCCGGGGGCAGGCGGAATCCGCACGCGGACGGCCTCGCCGTCGGCCTGTAGGCGCCAGCTGCCCTGCCCTTCGGCGGCCCAGGCGGTGACCCCGCTGAGCGGCGCGTGGATCCAGCCGGCCAGCGTCTCGTTGCGCCGCACCAGGGTGACGATCACCGCGAAACGGGTCTCGCCGTGGGCGAAGTTGTGCGTGCCGTCGACCGGATCCAGCACCCAGACCGGTTTGTCCATGGCGATCACCGAGAGCATCTCGGGACGCTTCTCGGCCATCTCCTCGCCGATCGCGACGCTGCCGGGCAGCAGCGCGGTCAGCGCGTCCTCCAGCGCCGCCTCGGCGGCGACATCGGCATCGGTCACCAGGTCGCCCGGGTTCTTCTCGCGGATCTGATGATCCTTCAGGTTGCGGTAGCGCGGCAGGATCTCGGTCTCCGCGACGCCGCGGATGATCCGGTCCACGGCGTCCCGGTCGGGTAGTTCGCGCATCCCTGGCTCCTGTTGTTGCGGCTCTTTGGTAAACCGCCAGCCGGCAAAGGACAAGGCCGCTTCTCCTGGCACCGGCGCGAAATCAAGCCTTGTCGCCACCGGGCGGCACGGGCAAGATTGCCGCCATGGATCAGCAGTGGCTAGACGAAGTCGACAGTGAATTCGCCGATCTGACGCAGGAGGAGCGCACCTACGTTGGAGGGCTCGAAATCCGCCTGCGGGCGAAGGATGCGAAGACCATCGCCTTCGTGCGACGCTTATGCGCCCGTTGCTGACCGACAAACCCGTCGTCCGTGCCGGCGACAGCGTGGCCCCCTACACCGCCGGATTGATCTATTCCGACAACCTGATCGACCGACTGGCGGCGCGTTGCCCGAGCTTTGCTCCGGCCCGCGGCCCCGACAATTCCGAGATCCGCATGGTGCGGATGGACGACCATCGCGACATCTATGTCGACGCGGGCGACGGTCTTGCCTGGTTCGTCGATCGCAACCGGCGCGAGGTACTGACGGTGCATGCCAGCAGGACCGAGTGGCCGCCCGTACAACTGGCCAATATCATTCAGGAAATCTCCACTCGGTACCTCGAAGACCAGGGCTGGATTTTGCTCCATGCTTCAGCCGTGTCGGCAAAGGACGGAGTGTTCATCTGCGTCGGTGACAGCGGCGCCGGAAAGACCACGTTGATGGCGGTCCTGATGGATGCCGGATGCGCCTACGTCGCCAACGAAAGATGTTTCGTCCGCACCATCGATGACAAACCGTTCGCTCTCGGCTTTCTGATGGTGGCCAACATCCCGTTGCCTGTCGTCAGCATGCATAAGGGTTTGCGGCACGCGCTGCTCGAACGTGATGACGCGATCTACCCGCGCCGGCGTATCGTTCGCCATCGGGTCACGCGCACGCCCGAAGATCGTTGGCCGGAACTGCCCGACGAGTTGCAGTTGATGCCGACCGAACTGTGCGCGGCGATGGAAACGCAGCCGCCATGGCAGGGCGGACCGATTCTCGGACTGGTCCGTCCCAGCGCGTCGCGCAAACCCAAGAACCCGATCATGCGCGAAATGGAAGTTTACGAAGTGCGCGATCTGCTCGACCGAAACCACTATCGTCACGCTACTGACGGCGACTATCCGGCTTGGCTGAATCTTGGCTTTTCCGAGGCGCCGTACGACCCCGAGGAACTGCTGCGGCTATCGGCGATCGAGTTCACCTTCCACCCCACGCCGGACGGAATCTTCGGGCTGAACGATCCGGTCGACGTGATGCGCAATGCGCTAGACAGCGTCGGTCGCAAGCCCGGCCTGCTCGGCCGAGTTCGCAACAAGCTGGGAGGATAGCGCTCCGGCGTCATCGTAACTTCACCGATCGCTCATCCGAATGTCATCTGGCGAATCAAGACTGAGCCAGCGAACAACAGGGTGCCGAAGCATGGGCAGCAACCGCGTATCCGACGACAACGTCGCCAGCAATCCCTCGCGAGCCGAGAATCTGCAGACCCTGATCGAACGCCGCGCGGTGTTGCGCGGTCTGGCCGCCGCCGGCGCCGCGCCGGCCCTGGCCTGGAGCAGCGCCGCCGCCGCCGACGGCCCGTCGACCCTGACCTTCGCCGAACTGGCGCACGGCATCGAGGACGGCCCCGCGGTCGCCGAGGGTTACGAGGCGCAGACGTTGATCCGTTGGGGCGACGCGGTGAGCGCCAAGGCGCCGGCCTTCGATCCGGCGGCGCAGTCGGCCGAGGCGCAGGAGGAGCAATGGGGCTACAGCAACGACTTCATCGCCTTCATGCCCTTCCCGTTCGGTTCCGAGGCGGCCGACCGCGGTCTGCTCTGCGTCAATTTCGAATACACCGTCACGCACCTGATGTTCCCGGGGCACAAACGCCGCGACCATTCCACCGTGACCCGCCGCGAAGCCGACGTCGAGATGGCCGCGCACGGCCACGCGGTGATCGAGGTCATGCGCGATGGCGATGGCAAGTGGTCCGTGGTCGAGGGCAGCCGCTACAACCGCCGCATCAGCGCCCGCTCGACCGACTGCACGATCTCCGGCCCGGCCGCCGGCCACGCCCGGCTGCGCACCAACGGCGACCCGACCGGTCGCCGTGTACGCGGCACCCTGAACAACTGCGCCGGCGGCATCACGCCCTGGGGCACGGTGTTGATCGCCGAGGAGAACTTCCAGGGATATTTCTCCGGCGATCCCCAGAAGCTGGGCGGCGTCGAGGGGCGCAACCACGCCCGCTACGGCATCAGGCCAATAAGCTGGTACAGTTGGCACCGCTTCCACGACCGCTTCGACATCGCCAAGGATCCGCGCGAGCCGAACAAGTTCGGCTGGATGGTCGAGATCGATCCCTACGACCCGACCTGGACGCCGATCAAGCGCACCGCGCTCGGCCGCTTCAAGCACGAGGGCGCGACCTGCGTGGTCAACAGGGACGGCCGTCTGGTCGTTTACAGCGGCGACGATCAGCGCTTCGAGTACATCTACAAATTCGTCTCCGACGGCAAGTTCGAACCGGGCCGGCGGACCCGGAACATGGAGCTGCTGGACAAGGGCACGCTCTACGTCGGCCGCTTCGACGGCATCGGCCTGCTGCACTGGCTGCCGCTGGTCTGGGGCCAGGGACCGCTGACGCCGGAGAACGGCTTCGCCGACCAGGCCGAGGTGCTGATCGAGACCCGCCGCGCCGCCGACCTGCTCGGCGCCACGCCGATGGACCGGCCCGAGGATGTCGAGCCCAACCCGGTGACCGGCACCGTGTTCGCCGCCCTGACCAAGAACAAGAAGCGCAAGGCCGACCAGGTCGACCAGGCCAACCCGCGCGGGCCCAACCTGGCCGGCCATGTCATCGAGATGGTGCCGCCGACCCGCGGCGGCGTGCGCGATCATGCCGCCGAGCGTTTCAATTGGGAGGTCTTCCTGCTGGCCGGCGATCCCGCCAAGCCCGGTTCGGGCGCGGTCTATCACCCCGCGACCAGCGCCAACGGCTGGCTGGCGACTCCCGACAACGTCGCCTTCGACCGCAAGGGCAGGCTGTGGATCGCCACCGACGGCGCCGAGGAACATGGCACCGCCGACGGCCTGTGGGCGACCGACGTCAGCGGTCCCGGCAAGGCCCTGACCCGGCATTTCTACCGCGTGCCGCGCGGCGCCGAGTTGTGCGGTCCCTGCTTCACACCCGACGACACCGCCCTGTTCGTCGCCGTGCAGCACCCCGGCGACACCAAGACCTCGACCTTCGCGCAGCCGGCGACCCGCTGGCCCGACTTCAAGGACGGCATGCCACCGCGGCCGGCGATCCAGGTGATCGTCAAGAAGGGCGGCGGCCCGATCGGCGGCTAGATTGGCTAAACCGCTCTAGCGCGGATTCAATTTAATCCTGGTCGTATCCTGCGGCAGCGAAGAAGTTCTCGCATTCGGTGGGCGTGACTTTCTCGATCCCTTCGGCGATGGCGCTCCACAGTTCCTCAATGGTTCTCGCGGCGGCCTTTCGCAGC
>Ga0209785_1000218_pt1 | contig 21121 bp, 25 predicted proteins | sample WorMetG1BERMUDA2_FD_187403 | JGI IMG/M metagenome (GOLD analysis project Ga0209785, IMG submission 187403) | Marine gutless worms symbiont microbial communities from Max Planck institute for Marine Microbiology, Germany - Inanidrilus... ...
GGTCTCGGGTCAGGACCACATTGAACGAGACCTTGCCCTTGGGATGCAGGCGGGCGAACAGCGCGCGGATCGCGGCTGCCTTTTCCGGGTCGTCGAACGGGTCGGGCCCGCGCAGGGCCTGACCGGGTCCGTCGTGGGAAACCGCGACGGCGAAGTCCAGGCGATCGAGCCAATCGATCCTTTCTTCGTCGAGGACCGAGCCGTTGGTGATGACGGAGAGCTCCGCATTCGGCCACCGAGCCTTGATGCCCTCGGCCAAGGGTTTCAGCTTCTTCCAGTAGACGAAGGGCTCTCCGCCCCAGAACTGGACGTTGGCGCCGGCGCCCCTGCCGTCCCTGCCGCCGTCCCACCAGGACGCGAGGCCTTCCAGGAACAGCGTCACGTCGCCCGTGCCGGCCGGCTCCTCGCGGCCGACCTGGCTCGCCTGACCGCAATAGGCGCAAGAGTAGTTGCAGCGGAATGGGTCGGCGCCCGCGACTGGGCGGACCAGACCGAAGCCATGGACGATCGCGACGAGGTCAAGCTTCTGGCCACGCTGATGGAATCCCGGCATCGCGTCGACGTCGGGGGCTCCGCCATCGAACGCAACGCCGCCGAGCTGGTGGCGCGGGCCGCCGGGATCGGCGTCCAGCCGGACGACAAGGTGGCCCAGGACGCGGCGATCGCCGCGCTGGCCCGCATCGGCATGAAAGTGTCGGGCGACCGGCTGGTGGTCTCGAACTCCCACTCGGGGATCAAGCGCGTCCTGCGGGACACGCCATGGGCGACCGGCTGGTGCCGGATATTGAAAAGGATCGATGGCGGCGCGGCGTCGACCAATGTCGTGCGCTTCGGACCGTTGCAGAGCAGGGCGGTCCACGTCCCGTTGTCGGCGGCGATCGCCATCGGCCAATAACGGAGGAAAAAGGCGGGAACCGAATGGTTTCAATGACTTGGATGGTAACAAACGGAAACCGACGTTACCGCGAATGTTACCAGTCAAGCCCTTGAGACATAAGGATTGTCAACGATGGTAGCGCTGGTAACGCAAATCGACACATCCATGCACACACGCGTCTTTAGGGACAGGTCCGAAACCACCGACGGCACCCCTCACATAGCCTGTGTCAAATCGCGTTACCAACGTTACCTTGTTACCATACATACATTAACTCATTGATTTATTTATATATTTACAGGGAAGAGGCTGGTAACGATGATGGTAACGTCTGGTAACGTTTTGAGGGAGCGCCACGCTGGCCTGGAATCCCGGGGGTTCGGGATATGACGGCCATACGATCCGGCCTTGCCCGTCTCCAACCGCGGAGCCCGACGAGCGAGGACGAGCTCCATGCCATGCGCCGGGCCGCCTGGCGCAAGCAGGGCGTCGCCGTCCTGCGCCCCGAAGACATCCGCGACGACTGGACCCGCCAGGCTGTCGTCAACGAGGCGACCAGGCAGTACGGCCGGCGCGAGGAGACGGGCGATGAGTAACCGCGCCTTTCTTTCGGGCGGGCAGGTCGTCGAGTACTGGGACGCCGACGCGGTCGAGGCGCAGCTGCGCGAAGCCGCCGATACCATCCGGCGTCTGCGGGTCGCCGGCGTTTGGCCCGCCGGGTATTGGTGGGCCTGGCCCGATGTCATACGGGACTTCTGGGATGTGTTCGGCTACCACGAGACCGAAGTGCGGTCGTCCCCGCCCAGCCCTCGGGCGATCAGCAGGATGGACGAGGCCATGATCTGGCTGACGTTCATCGACGCGCCTCTCGACCGCCGCATCGTCTGGGCCAAGGCGTTCAAGCTGGGCAACCGGAAGGTCGCCACGATCACCGGGCAAAGCCGGGAAACCGTCCGTCGCAGGCACAAACGCGCGCTGGCCGGCATCGTCGAGGCGTTGAACGCCAAGCGCGCCGCTTAAGGAAAATGCGCGGTAAATTTACATTGTTGCCACCTTGTTCCGTTTCTGCCACATTTTCCGATAACGTCGAAGATCATCATGTCCAGCCCGCCCGGGACCTCCCGCGGCGGGCTTCGCTTTTGCGCCGGTGCCGCCATGCGGATGGAGAAGATTTGAGATGAAGCGTCCGCGCGGTTTCGCGAAGTTCGTCGGCGGACAGGGCTTTCACTGCCTGTACCTGGCGGCCGCCGAGGACAGCGCGTCGGTCAAGATCGGCGTCGCCGCCGACGTCAGGGACCGGCTCTCGACGTTGCGATCGGCCAACGCCGTCAAGCTGCGCCTGCACAGGCACTGGTGGCTCGCGGGCAGGCCGGTCTCCGAACGGATCAAGAAGTCGTTCACCGAGACCTACGAGCCCCGGCGTATCAGGGGAGACTGGTTCGGAGTGTCCTTGTCCGAGGCGGAGGCGTTCATCGAGCGCATGATCCGCGAGATCGGAACCTGGAATGCGACGGAAGCGGAGATGATCGCCGAGATGCGACGCCGGGAACGCCAGAGGATCGACCGGATCATTCCCGGCCGCCACTGACCCCTCGGGTCGAAAGGGCGGCCTCGGCGGGACAGCGCCGGCCGGCGCGCAGGGAATTCGCGGGTCCTTCCCGGCGCTGATCCTATGGGGGGGGGCTCCGCCCGGCATTTCGCCAGCGTCAGGCCGGAAAATTAGGTTGCCGGTTGCCGGTTGCCACCGCCCCTGGCGCCCATTGTTCTTCCGCCGCTTGCGGACCGGGGAATCGATCGAGGCCCGAGGCGCCCCACAACGAAATTGAAACCCGGCCGCTCCGCCCTTCCAGGCGTGGGCGGCTTTTTCGTGGACAGTCGAGACGTTCCTTGCATGACCTGGCTCTACATTCCACCGCGGGCACTGACGCCGGCGGCGCGGGAAGCCTGTTCGGCCTTTCGCTCTGCGCCGGCGCCGGAGGGCTCGACCTCGGCCTCATGCTGGCCGAGCCCGGGTACCGTACTGTGGGTTACGTCGAGCGGGACGCCTTCGCCGCGGCCGTCCTCGTGGCGCGGATGGAAGACGAGGCCCTGGATCCGGCGCCTGTCTGGGACGACGTTGCCACCTTCGACGGCCGCCCGTGGCGTGGCGCGGTGGACGTCCTCACTGCGGGCTATCCGTGCCAGCCGTTCAGCGTCGCCGGCCGGCGCCGGGGTACCGACGATCCCAGGCACCTGCGGCCGCACGTTGCCAGGGTCGTCGAAGAATGCGCGCCCGAATGGGTGTTCCTCGAAAACGTCGCCAATCATCTCAACCTCGGATATCGCGAGGTCCGAGGCGAGCTGGGAGGCCTGGGCTTCCGGGTTACGGAAGGACTGTTCACGGCGGCTGAAGTCGGCGCGCCGCACCGGCGCCAGCGCCTGTTCGTCCTGGCCCACGCCGAACGTGGGCGGCGGCGGCAATCCGCCGGAAATCCTGACGGCCAAGTGCAACCACTTCGTGCGGCCGAGCGGCAAGAAGGCGCACCTGGGACTGGACCAGGCGGCCCGGATGTGGCCGACACCGCGGGCGTGCTCGGGCCGGCGATCCAGTGGGGGCAACCGGACGGAACTCGTGCGCGCGTGGGCGACGCCCAAGGCCTGCGACAGCGTGAAGCCGAGCGCGGGCAAGCGCCGGAACGCGGACCTGCCGCACCAGGCCAGGGACTGGGCGACCCCGGCGGCGCGGGACTGGAGGTCGGGCAAGGCCAGCGAGAAGACGCTGTCGCGCAACAGCCGCCCGCTGAACGAGCAGGCGGTTTGCCGGCCTTTCCTCCCGGACCGGGAGATACGGAAGGCTGGCGTCGATACCTCGCCCGCCGACCTGACGCTCAACCCGCTGTTCGTCGAGGTTCTGATGGGCTGGCCCCCGGGGTGGACGAATGTCCGGGCGGGCGGGGGCTCCTGGAATATCGCGTGGACCGGCTTCGGCTCTGCGGCAACGGAGTGGTCCTTCTGGTTGCGGCGCATGCGTGGCGAACTCTCGGCTCTCGCTTCGACGCCGATGGAGGCTGAGGCCGCATGACCGTTCGCATTCTTTTCGGCGAATGCCGAGAGCGGCTTCGCGAGTTGCCGGAGGCATCGGTCCACTGCGTGGTGACGAGCCCGCCTTACTACAGCTTGCGCGACTACCGTGTCCCGCCCGCCATCTGGGGCGGCGACGCGGCCTGCGATCACGCCTGGGGCGAATGGCGGGAGGTCCACGACCAGCGCGAGGAGACGGTGGCGGGCAAGAGCCGCACCACGGACCGTTGCTACGGTGCGCCGTCGCGGCGCTTCGACGGCAACCACCAGAAGCACGCGGCCGGCGCCTTCTGTCAGAACTGCGGTGCCTGGCTCGGCTGCCTGGGGCTCGAGCCCTCGCCGGATCTCTACGTCGAGCACCTGGTCGAAGTGTTCCGCGAAGTCCGCCGCGTTCTTCGCGACGACGGCACCGCGTGGCTCAACATCGGCGATTCCCACGCCGGGTCCTGGGGCAACTACGGCACGCGGCTCGGCAGGCAGCGGGCCCGCGCCTCGGAACGCTACCGGCGGCGGGCCTACGAGGACGACGGCGGCTGGAACGGCCTGCCGCCCGCCGCCACCGCGCCGGGGCTGAAGCCCAAGGACCTGATCATGGTTCCCTCGCGCGCGGCGCTGGCCCTGCAGGCGGACGGCTGGTGGGTGCGCTCGCGGATCATCTGGTCCAAGGGGGCGAGCTTCGGTCCGTGGTCGGGCAACCCGATGCCGGAAAGCGTGCGCGACCGGCCGACAATGGCCTACGAGGAGGTGCTGCTGCTGGCCCAGAGCCAGCGCTACTTCTACGACCGCGCCGCGGCCAGCGAGCCGTGCACGAGCGGTCCGTCGGACCTCAAGAAGATGCGCGAGGCCAGGGACCGCATCGGCGGCAAGCACAAGGACCTGCTCGATCCGCTGTCCAAGGCGAACGTCGCTTCGCGCATCGGCCGCAAGCGCGCGGTCGGCGACCCGGAGCGGCGCAACTTGCGGAACGTGTGGACCATCTCGACACAGCCGTTCCCGGAGGCGCACTTCGCGACCATGGCGCCCAGGCTGGCCGAGGTGTGCATCAAGGCCGGATGCCCCGAGGGCGGGACCGTGCTCGATCCCTTCGCCGGCGCCGGGACCACCGGGCTCGTGGCGAGCCGCCTGGGCCGGGACGCCGTGCTCGTCGAACTCAGCCCGGACTACGCCGAGATCGCGCGGCAACGGCTGGAGCGGGACGGCGGCATTATCGCGGAGGCGGCTTGATGGACTTGCAAGTAGAGCACTGGCCGCTCGACCGGCTGGTGCCGTATGCCCGCAACGCGCGGACGCACTCCGACGAGCAGGTGGCGCAGATCGCGGGATCCATCGCCGAATTCGGGTTCGTGAACCCGGTGCTGGTCGGCGAGGACGGCGTGATCGTCGCCGGGCATGGACGGGTGCTGGCCGCGCGCCTGCTCGGCATGACCGAGGCTCCGGTCATTGTCCTGCCGCACCTGTCGGAGACACAGGCGCGCGTCCTTCGCATCGCCGACAACCAGATCGCCCTCAACGCCGGCTGGGACGAAGGGCTGTTGCGCGCGTCCATCGAGGAGATCCTGGACGCAGAGGGCGGGGACGAGCTGGTCTCCCTCATCGGCTTCCCGGAGGACTTCCTCGACGACCTCTTGGCCGATCCGGAGGACCTCGCCGCCGGCAACATCGACGACGACGAGGCGCCAGAGCCGCCAGACGATCCGGTCTCCAAACCCGGGGACTTGTGGCTGCTCGGCAATCACCGCCTCTTTTGTGGCGACGCCACGGTGCTCGCCGACGTCGAAAGGGTGCTGGACTGTGGGCTCGCCGACCTGTGCTTCACCGATCCGCCCTACAACGTCGACTACGGCAACAGCGCCAAGGACAAGATGCGCGGCAAGGACCGGCGCATTCTGAACGACAATCTCGGCGAGGGTTTCGAGCGTTTCCTGTACGACGCCTGCGTCAACATCCTGACCGTCACCAAGGGCGCGGCGTACATCTGCATGTCGTCCTCGGAGCTGCATACGCTGCAGCGGGCCTTCAAGGCGGCTGGCGGCCACTGGTCGACCTTCGTCATCTGGGCGAAGAATACCTTCACGCTGGGCCGCGCCGACTACCAGCGCCAGTACGAGCCGATCCTCTACGGCTGGAAGGAGGGCTCGGATCATTTCTGGTGCGGGGCGCGGGATCAGGGCGACGTGTGGTTCGTCGACAAGCCCCACAAGAACGACCTGCACCCGACCATGAAGCCGGTGGCGCTGGTCGAGCGCGCGGTCCGCAATTCGTCCAAGAGCCGGGACACCGTGCTCGACCCGTTCGGCGGCTCCGGCTCGACCCTGATCGCCTGCGAGAAGACGGGCCGGCAGGCGCGACTGGTGGAACTGGAGCCCAGGTACTGCGACGTGATCGTCAAGCGCTGGCAGGAGTTTACCGGCAAGGCCGCCACGCTGGACGGAGACGGACGGACGTTCGAAGAGATCGCCGCCGGGCGCGAGGCCGCGGCGGCGTAGTAAGCCGGCGCCACGCTTCAAGCGTCGCCGGCAACCGGCCAAATGCGGCCGTTATAGGATACGTGGGCAACCAGCCGGTTCCCCCGCATGACGGGCGCGGTGACGAAATTGCCGCCACCGAGACGGTGGCGATCGATGTAGGCGCGCGCCGTGGCCGACGCCTGTTCGAGGCTGTCGACCATGACGGTTCGGGTCGGCGACAAGGGCCGGTCCGGGTTCTCCCCGAAATCGGGGTTGCCGACGGAAGCGAGCGTGATCGCATAGGTCATTGAAGGTTGCCTCCTTGCTCGAAGAACTCCCCGGTGGTGTTTTCCGGGACCCTGCCCAGCAGTTCGAGTATCTGCACCCACGGGATGTTCAGCAACGGCTCGTCGAAGGCGCCGGGGCGGTCCGGCGTCCATCCTTCCTCGGTGGAGCCGAAGAAGCCGTCCTCGTTGACGCCGATCAGGGTGCCGACGCGGACCTTCTCCGCCGTCTGGAGCCGGGCGATGGCCTTGGCGAGGTCGCGGGTGGTGAGCCCGCGCTTCGCCAGTTGCACCTGCCCGGCCGGGCTCTCGACGAGATGGACGGTGTAGCCTGCGGGCTTGGTCGCGGCCCCTGTCCGGGCTACCGCCCGTCCGCGCCTCCTGGTCTTGCGAGTCATGACCGCCACCGTCACGCCGGGATGCGGTAGATCCGCGTGCCCTCGACCTTCTCCGAGGTGACGGTGAGGCCGAGCTTCTTCTTCAGCGCCCCGGAGATGGCGCCCCTGACCGTGTGGCGCTGCCAGCCGGTGGCCTCGACGATCTGATCGATGGTGGCGCCCTCGTCGCGCTTGAGCATGTCGATGAGCACCGCCTGCTTGGTGCCCTCGCGCTTCTTGCGGGGCTCCTTCGGCGTGTCGGGCGCGGTGGCGGCCTTCTTCGCCTTGCGGCGGGTTGGAGGGCGCGGTCTCGGCGCTCCGGCCAACGTCGGCTACCTGTGCGCCCTCGTCCGGGTCGGCGTTGATGGAGAGCAGCCCTTCGCGGGTGATCTTGAGGACGTCGTCGACGGCGGGACGGTCGTCGACGATGCGCTCGACGAGGCCCTTGCGGATCAGGGCATCGACCACCTTGGCGGCGCCGCCGCCCCTGATGGACTTGGGCAGGGACAGGATCGAGCCGTCGTCGCGCGCGGCGGCGGCGGAAAGCACGATCAGTTGCGTATCGGTGAGCTTGGTCATGGTTGTCTCCTCGGGTTTCGGCAGCGGGATTGCTGCTACCACCCGAAGCCCCGCCGGCGGTGCCGGTCGGGGCCAGGAGGAGCGACTTCGACCTAATCGACAGTGAACTCGGAGATGTCGGCGACCTCCATCGCCAACCACCCTTCGGCACCGGGATCGAGCGCAATCTCATCGGGCCGGTAACCGGGAGCGACGAGCAGGAACAGCCCTTCATCCTGCGTCGGCGATCCGAAGCCGAACCAGTCGGGAAACTCGGTTCCCAGGTGGATGATGGCCTCGGCGGTGCCGGCGCACGCGACGTCGACGCCTCGCTGGTTGCGGTAGGTCCTGGTGGCGTCGTAGGCGGTGTGGGCAAGGTTGATCACGCTTCGGTCTCCTTCGTTTGGTGCGGCGTCCATCGCCGCGCCTGATAAGCCCATGAACGCTCCCTTCGCGATGCTTATCAACTGAATAATCTATTGTTATTGAAGGAAAAACCGGCCCTCTTTTAGGCCGGCTCTCCGGGAATTGCGGGACCGCTCAGTGATCGCCCGCCGGCCCGGCGCGGTAGCCCTCGGAGGTGATCAGGTAGCGCATGCGGGTGGTGTCGAGTTCGACCTTGGGCTCGGTGGCGGTGAAGAAGCGGATCGCTTCGCAGATGGGCAGCACCGATTCGCCGGCGCACCAGACCGCGATCGGCGCTTTCCAGTCGTCCGGGTCGTGGACCTTCCGGAAGGCCTCCTCCAGGTCGGCGATGCGGTAGACGGCGCCGTCGGCGGCGGTGTGGCTGTCGATGCGGGGCATGGCGGGCTCCTCTTCGGCGGTGGGGTTCGTGTCGCTGTTCATGGTCCCGATGAACGCTTCATCCGCGCCGCTTATCAAGTCAATAAGCGATTGTTTTTTAAGGTTTTTTGAACGGGAGCGCCGCCGGGCGCGAGGCCGCGCATGGGACTATCGATCAGGGGATACGCCCGCCACCGGGGCGTCAGCCATACGGCTGTTCAGAAGGCGATCGCTGCGGGGCGGATCACGCCGGAGCCCGACGGCGCCATCGAGCCCGGGAAGGCCGACGCCGAGTGGTCGGCGAACACGGGCGCCGCGCGAGGCCGGGGCAAGTCGAAGGCGACCGCCGGCCGGGGCAGGACGGTGAAGCCCGTCCCCGAGGCGGCGCTGAACGCCGTGCGCGAGACGCTGCGCGAGAGCGGCGAGCCGGTGACGGCCGGCGGCGCGACGTTCATGCAGGCGCGGACGGCCAACGAGGTGCTCAAGGCGCAGACGGCGCGCGTCCGGCTCCAACGGCTCAAGGGCGAGCTGGTCGACCGGGCGCGGGCCGCGGCCCACGTGTTCAGGCTGGCGCGGAACGAACGGGACGCATGGCTCAACTGGCCCGCCAGGGTCGCGGCTTTGATGGCGGCGGATCTCGGGGTCGATCAACACGAGATGCACGTGGTCCTCGAAAAGCATGTCCGAAATCACCTCACCGAGCTCGCCGAGGTCCGACCACGGCTCGACTGACTGGTTCGACGGCGCCGACGGGATCGAAGATGCCTGGCTGCAGGGTCTGAAGCCCGACCCGCTGCTGACCGTATCGGAGTGGGCGGACCGGTACCGGGTGCTGTCCCAGCGGGCGGCCTCGGAGCCCGGCTGGTGGCGCACCGGCCGGACGCCGTACCTCAAGGAGATCATGGATTGTCTCTCGCCGGCCTCGAAGGTCGAGCGCGTGGTGTTCATGAAGGGCGCCCAGGTCGGCGGCACGGAGTGCGGCAACAACTGGATCGGCTACGTCATCCACCAGGCGCCGGGCCCCATGATGGCCGTCGCGCCGACGGTGGAGCTGGCCAAGCGCAACTCGAAGCAGCGTATCGATCCGCTGCTCGAGGAAAGCGAGGCGCTGCGCGGCCTGGTGAAGGAACGCCGGAGCCGCGATTCCGGCAACACGGTGCTGTCGAAGGAGTTCCCCGGCGGCCTGCTGGTGCTGACCGGCGCCAACTCGGCCGTGGGATTGCGCTCCATGCCGGCGCGCTACCTGTTTCTCGACGAGGTGGACGGCTATCCGGGCGACGTCGAGGGCGAGGGCGATCCGATCCTGCTCGCCGAGCGGCGCGCCTCGACCTTCCAGCGCCGCAAGGTGTTCCTGGTGTCGACGCCGAAGACGAAGGGACTGTCGCGCATCGAGCGCGAGTTCGAGGCCAGCGACCAGCGCTACTACTTCGTTCCCTGCCCGGAGTGCGGGGAGCATCAGACCCTCAAGTTTGCCAACCTGTACTGGCCGGAGGGCCGGCCCGGGGAGGCGATGTACCGCTGCGAGCACTGCGGCTCGTTGATCGACGAGCACCGCAAGACCTGGATGAACGAGCGGGGCGAGTGGCGGTCGACGGCGGAGAGCGCTTCATCGGGCTCGCAGTCCAGGACCGCCGGCTTCCATCTCTCGAGCCTCTACAGTCCGGCGGGCTGGTACAGCTGGGCCGCCGCGGCGGAGATGTTCGAGGCCGCGCGGGAAAACCCCGACCTGATGAAGGGCTTCGTGACCACGGTCCTGGGCGAGCCCTTCGAGGAGGCCCACGAGGCGCCGGAGTGGCGGCAGCTCTACGACCGGCGCGAGGCCTGGCCGATCGGCGCCGTGCCCGCGGGCGGGCTGTTCCTGACCGCCGGCGCCGACGTGCAGAAGGACCGCATCGAGGTCGAGGTCGTCGCCTGGGGCCGGGGCAAGGAGAGCTGGTCGGTGGACTACCGGGTCCTCGACGGCGACACGGCGCGACCCGAGGTCTGGGGCCGGCTCGATGAAATCCTGGCCAGGGACTGGCCGCGCCAGGGAGGCGGCTCCCTGCCGATCCGGGTGTTGTGCGTCGACTCCGGTTACGCGACCCAGGACGTCTATGCCTGGGCGCGGCGCCATCCGCAGGCTTCGTGGGGCCCTGCCGGCGCGGCGGCGCGGCAGCCCCGGACCGCGGTGGCGGTCAAGGGACGGGACCGCGACACGGCCCTGATCCTGGGCGCCTCCAAGGCCGACGGCGGCGGCCGGCGGCGCGGGCTCCGCGTGTGGTCGGTCGGCGGGCCGGTGGTCAAGGGCGAGATCTACCGCTGGCTGCGGCTGGATCGGCCGACCGACGAGGAACTGGCCGAAGGCAAGGGTCACCCGCCGGGCTACTGCCACTTCCCGCAGTACGGCGAGGAGTACTTCAAGCAGCTGACCGCCGAGCGGCGGGTGATCCGAATCCACAAGGGCTTCCCCAAGGCCTCTTGGGAGAAGGACCCGGCGCGCCGCAACGAGGCGCTGGACTGCCGGGTCTACGCCCGGGCCGCCGCCGCGATCCACGGGCTCGACCGGTTCCAGGAGCGGCAGTGGAGGCGCCTGGAGGCGGCGTTGGGCGGAAATGACGGATCCGAGCGAGGCGCCTCCAAGGACACGGCGTCCTCGGGGAACGCGAACCACGGGACACCGCCGCGCCGGCGCGTGATCCGCAGCAAGTGGATGGGCTGAGACATGGCGTACACGGAAGCCCAGGCGCAGGCGCTTCGCGAGGCCCTGGCCTCGGGCGTGCTCACCGTCGAGTACGACGGAAAACGGGTCACCTATCGCTCGGTAGCGGAGATCAAGGAGGCGCTGGCGCAGGTGGAAACGGCGCTCGCCAGGGACGCCGGCAAGCGCGTGCGGCAGATCCGCGTGGTCACCAACAAAGGGTTCTGAGGATGAACTTGCTCTCCCGAATGGCCGCTTCCTGGCGCGCCGCGCGCCATGCCATGCACGGCTCGCGCTGGCCGGTGCACGAGGTCGCCGGAATGGGTCGGCGGGCGCTGGCGTGGCAGCCGGGCAATCCGGGCGCCGTCGCCGCGCAGTTCGCTTCCGGCCATGACCTGCGCGTCAAATCGCGCGATCTCGTGCGGCGCAACGCCTGGGCCGGCAACGCCGTCGACGCCTTCGTCACCAACTGCGTCGGCACCGGCATCAAGCCGCAGTCGACGGCCCATGACGATGGTTTCCGCGAAGCGGTTCATGCCCTCTGGTGGGACTGGTGCGACGAAGCGGACGCGGCAGGCATTACCGACTTCTACGGCCTGCAGGCGCTGGCCTGCCGGGCCATGATGGAAGGCGGCGAGTGCTTCGTGCGCCTGCGTCCCCGGCGCCCCGAGGACGGCCTCAGCGTGCCGCTGCAACTTCAAATTCTCGAAGCCGAGCATGTCCCACTGACCCTGAACACGACGCTCGCCGGCGGCAACGTCATCCGGGCCGGGATCGAGTTCGACCGGCTGGGCCGGCGCGTCGCGTACCATGTGACCCGCGAGCATCCCGGCGATCCGGCCATGCGGGCGGGCGACTTCGACGCGGTGCGGGTGTCGGCGGACCGCGTCGTGCACCTGTTCCGGCCGCTTCGTCCGGGCCAGATTCGGGGCGAGCCTTGGCTGGCCCGCGCGCTCGTCAAGCTCAACGAGCTCGACCAGTTCGACGATGCCGCCCTGGTCAAGGCCAAGGTCGCGGCGCTGTTCACCGGCTTCATCATCAAGCCCAACCCGGACGACGCCATGCTGGGCGAGGGCGATCCGGACGAGGACGGCGCCGCCGTCGCCGGGCTCGAGCCCGGCACCATGCACGTGCTCAGCCCCGGCGAGGACGTCCGGTTCTCCGACCCGGCCGACGTCGGCGGGACCTACGGCGAGTTCTTCCGCAACCAATTGCGTGCCGTGGCGGTGGCCGCCGGCGTCACCTACGAGCAGCTCAGCGGCGACCTGACCCAGGTCAACTACTCGTCGATCCGCGCCGGGCTGCTCGAGTTCCGCCGCCGCTGCGAGATGGTCCAGCACGCCGTCATCGTCCACCAGCTCTGCCGGCCGGTGTGGCGCGAGTGGATGACGAGCGCGGTGCTGGCCGGCGCCCTCGACGCGCCCGGGTTCGAGAGGAACCCGGCGCCGTGGCTCGCGGTCAAGTGGATCCCGCAGGGCTGGCAGTGGGTCGATCCGGAGAAGGAGTTCAAGGCCATCGTGCTCGCCATCCGCGCCGGGCTGATGAGCCGCTCGGAGGCCATCTCGGCCTTCGGCTACGACGCCGAGAAGATCGACCGCGAGATCGCCGCCGACAACGCCCGCGCCGACGCCCTCGGGCTCGTGTTCGACAGCGACCCCCGAAAGGTCGCGCGCACCGGCGCCGCCCAGCCCGACGCCGAGCCCGTGGCGGATGAGTCCGACCGAGAGCCGGCGTCCATGGAATCCGACAGGAGAAGGCATGAAAATTCTGCCGCACATCGCGAGCCGGGTGCTCGGCACGCCGCTGGTCATCGGCCAGGCCAAGCTGGAGGCGATCGTATCCGTGCTCGGTCCCCGCATCGGGATCGAGGCGCCGTCCGCGGCCGTCGCCCTTCACGACGATGCCGGGCGACCGCGAGCGACGACGGTTACCCCGTCCGGAATCGCGGTGATCCCGGTGTTCGGCACGCTGGTGAAGCGCGCCGGCCCCATCGAGGCGGCGTCGGGATTGACGTCCTACGGCGACCTGGAAACCCAGATCCTGGATGCGGCAACCGATCCGGCGGTGCGCGCCATCGTGCTCGACGTGGACAGCCCGGGCGGCGAGGCGAGCGGCGTGTTCGACCTCGCCGATCTCGTCTTCGAGGCGCGGAGCCTGAAGCCGGTGTGGGCGGTCGCCGACGAGGAGGCCTTCTCCGGAGCCTACGCCATCGCCAGCGCCGCCGAGCGCGTTATCGTGCCGCGCACCGGGGGCGTGGGCTCGATCGGAGTCGTCGCGGTCCACGTCGACCGTTCGGCCAGGGACGTTATGGAGGGCTACCGCTACACCACGATATTCGCTGGCGCGCACAAGAACGACTTCAACCCGCATGGGGCGCTCGGCGGCGAGGCGAGAACCGCGCTCCAGGCCGAAGTCGATCGGGTCCATGGGCTGTTCGTCGAGACCGTGGCGCGCAACCGCGGCATGGCTACGGCAGCCGTGCGGGAGACCGAGGCAGGCCTGTTCTTCGGCGAGGCCGCCGTTCGCGCCGGGCTCGCCGACGAGGTCGGCACCATGCGGGACGCCCTGGCGGCGTTGGCGGCGGCCATGTCCGGCCCTCGGCCGATGATTCGTGGAGTGACGGCGACCGCTTCGCCGGGATCTCCGGAAGTTTTGCACACGCAACCCATTGTCAAGGAGGAAAGAATGACCGACGCCATCACAGAGACCGCGAAGCCGGGCGGCGCCGCGCCGCCGGCGGAGAACAAGACCGGCTCCGAGCCGGGTCCCGATACCGCGCCTGCCTGCGCGAAGCCGGGGCTTCGCTCCGGCGAAGGCAGGGCGGAGACCGACAGGAAGACCGCCGAGGTGGTCGACCTCGACAAGGTCCGCGCCGAGGCGCGGGGCGAGGGCGCGGCCGAGGTCGCGCGCATCGCCGATCTCTGCGCGCTCGCCGGAATGCCGGAGCGGACCGGCGAGATGATCGGCCGCGGGCTCTCGGCCGACGAGGTGCGCCGGGAGCTGCTGGCGCTGAAGGCCGGCGAGGACGGGGCCGAGGTCCGCAGCCACCTGCTGCCGGGCGCCGGCACCGGCCAGCCCTTGGACCTGAACGACAACCCTGTGGTGGGGGCCGCGAAGGCCCGGGCCGCCGCAGCGAAGGAGGCTTGATCCATGCCCGTACTCTCGGAAACCAACAACCTCGGCGACGTTCTCAAGCACGAGGCGCCGAATCTCTACTCCCGCGAGGCCGTCACCGTGCTCGCCGGCGCCGGGGCCGACCGTGCGCTCAAGGTTGGCGAGGTCATCGGCAAGTGGACCAGGTCCACCGTCACGGCGACGGCGGATGCCGGCAACACGGGCGACGGCGTAGCGACCCTGGCCGACCCGGCGCTGGGTCCGAAGGCCGAAGCCGGCACGTATGCGCTCACCTGTATCGCCGCGGCGGTCAACGCCGGCACCTTTCAGGTGTTGACCCCGAGCGGCTACGTGCTTCCCGACCTCACCGTGGCGCAGGCCTACGCGAGCGACCATGTCAACCTGACCGTCGCCGACGGTGCCGCCGACTTCGTGGTCGGCGACAAGTTCACGGTCGACGTCTCCGGCGACGGAAAGGTGGCGGCGCTCGATCCCGCGGCCGTCGACGGGACGCAGCACGCACAAGGCATCGTCGCCGCCGACGTGACTGCGCCGGACGGGGCCGACGCGGAAGGGCTCGCCATCGTTCGCGACACCATCCTCGCCGACCACGCGTTGGTCTGGCCCACCGGCATCACGGCCGCGCAGAAAACGGCGGCGCTCGCCGATCTCGAGGCGCGCGGCATCCTCGTCCGCAAGGGCGCCTGAGCCCCTAACCCCACTCTCGCAACCCCGACTTGATCGGCGCCGGAATGCCGGCGCCGAAGGAGAACCACTATGGCCATGAACAACCCCTTCGACGCCCCGGCCTTCAACATGACGGCGCTGACGGCGGCCATCAACATTCTGCCGAACACCTACGGTCGGCTGGAGCAGTTGGGCCTGATGCCGGCCAAGCCGGTGCGCTTCCGCCAGATCGCCATCGAGGAGCGGAACGGCGTCCTGAACCTGCTGCCGACCATGCCGGTCGGCGCGCCGGGCACGGTCGGTGCGCGCGGCAAGCGCAAGCTCCGGAGCTTCGCCGTGCCGCACATCCCCCACGACGACGTGGTGCTGCCCGAGGAGGTGCAGGGCATCCGCGCCTTCGGCTCCGAGAACGAGACCGAGGCGCTGGCCAACGTCATCACCGACCACCTGCAGTCCATGCGCAACAAGCATTCCATCACCTTGGAGCACCTGCGCATGGGCGCCCTCAAAGGGGTGATCCTCGACGCCGACGGCTCGACCCTCTACGACCTCTACGCCGAGTTCGGCATCACGGCCAAGACCGTCGACTTCGCGCTCGGCACCGCGGGCACCAAAGTCAAGGCCAAGTGCACCGACGTGCTGCGCCACGTCGAGGACAACCTGCGCGGCGAGTTCATGACCCGGGTCCATGCCCTGGTCAGCCCGGAGTTCTTCGACGCGCTGACCAGCCACGCCAAGGTCGAGAAGGCCTACGAGCGCTGGATGGAAGGCGCGGCGCTCCGGGACGACATGCGCTCGGGCTTCACCTTCGGCGGCATCACCTTCGAGGAGTACCGCGGCCAGGCCACGGACCCGGACGGCAACGTTCGCCGGTTCATCGCGGCCAACGAGGGTCACGCCTTCCCGCTCGGCACCGTCGAGACCTTCGCCTCCTACTTCGCGCCGGCCGACTTCAACGAGACGGCCAACACCCTCGGCCAGCCGCTCTACGCCAAGCAGGAGCCGCGGAAGTTCGAGCGCGGCACCGACCTGCACACGCAGTCGAACCCGCTGCCCATGTGTCACCGGCCGGGCGTGCTGGTGAAGCTCACCACGTCGTGACGTGGCTGATCCCTTCAGCCGCGCCGTCGACGCCTGCTTCGAGCACCTCGGCGTCGTCGCCGTCTACACGCCGGACGGCGGCGCGAGCGTGGAAATCCGGGTGATCGCCAAGCGCGCGGACGAGATCGTCGGCTTCGGCGACACCCGCATCCACGCGGAGACGGCGGTGTTCGACCTGCGGGTGTCCGAGGTGGCCGCGCCGCGTCCCGGCGACCGGCTGACGGTGGACGGCGCCGAGTACGTGGTCCAGGGCGAGCCGGTCCGCGACCCGGAGCGGCTGGTCTGGACCCTGGAGACCTATCCCGCATGAAGCTCGCCACGAACATCACCGGTTCGATCATGGCCGGCATGCGGGCCGAAATGCGAGCCATCGACCGGGCCGTTACCGCCGGCATCAAGGAGGCCGGGGGCGGGCTCAAGGGGAGCTTGCGAAAGCAGGTGGTTTCGGCGGGCCTCGGGGGGCGCCTGGCGCGGACCTGGCGGGACCGCACCTATCCCAACAAGGGACACGACGCGGCCAGCCTGGTCTGGTCCAAGGCGCCGCAAATCGTCCGCGTCTTCGACGAAGGCGCGGTGATCAAAAGCAGGTCCGGGCTATGGCTGGCCATCCCGACGCCGGCGGCGCCCAAACGCGGCGTGGGCGGCAAGCGGATCAACCCGTCCAACTTCCCGGAGCACCGCTACGGGCCGCTCCGCTTCGTATACCGGCGCGGGCGGCCCTCGCTCCTGGTGGTGGACGGCGTCCGCATCAACAAATCGGGACGGGTCGGCCGCCGCGCCAAGGGCGGGGCCTACACGAAGACCGGGCGCATGAAGACGGGCATGGCCACCGTGGTCATGTTCGTCATGGTGCCCCAGGTCCGTCTCAGGAAACGCCTGGACGTGAGGCGCGAGGTGAGAGGTTGGCAACGACGGCTGCCCGGGTTGATCGACAGGCACATGCGATTGGAGTGAGCCTTGCCCGCAAGCAAAACCGAACAGGTCCTCGGCGCCCTCAAGACTCGCCTCAAAACCATTCCCGGCGCCATAGTCGAGCGGAACACAGCGGTGCCCGAGAAAATCCCTACCAGCGGCCTGATCGTGCTCCGCGACGGCGATCCGGGCGAGCCCGACACGGCTTTGGGCGGTTTCGGCGGCGCCTATTACAGCCATGCGGTCGAGGTCGAAGTCCATGTGGAAGACGGTGACGCGGCGGCACGCGACGCCGCCTTCGACATTCTCATTCAGGAGATCGGCGCGGCGCTGGACGCCGACCCGACCCTCGGCGGCCTTGCTTTCGGCATGACCTACGGCCGCCCGGAGATCGACACGGAAGCGGTGGCCGGGGCGCCCGCCATCAAGCACGGCATCCTCGCGGTGACCGTCGAGTACGAGACCGACAGCCCTCTTGGGTGATCCCCTGGGGCTGACCACCACCAGACACAGGAGTGAACACCATGGCCCGAGCCTATGGTTCGAGCGCCACGCTGCTCATGAAGCGCGAGAGCGCTTACGGCGGCCAGGCGTCCGGCGACTACGTGCGCATGCCCTTCAACAGCTGCTCCCTCGGAAGCGAGCAGGGACTGATCGACGATCCGGTCCTGGGCCAGGGCCGCGATCCCCTGGCGCCGCTCAAGGACGTCATCAACGACGAGGGCGACATCGTCGTCCCCGTCGATCCCCGCTATCTCGGGTTCTGGCTGACGGGACTGTTCGGCGATCCCACGTCAAGCACGGTCGCGGCGACCGGATATATCGACTTCGCGGCGAATCCGTCCGATCTGGACACCATCACCTTGGGCGGCACGGTCTGGACGTTCGTCTCCGGCATCGCGAGCGGCAACGAGACGCAGATCCAGGCGACGGCGACCCAGACCATCGACCAGCTGGTCACCGACCTCAACGCGTCGGTCGACGCCAACATCGATGACGCTACCTATAGCCGTCCGGCCAGCACCCAGCGGCTGCTCGTGACACACGATACGGCGGGCGCCGCCGGCAACGCCTTCACCCTCGCGGCCTCGGCGGCCACGGCCAGCGGCCCGACGCTCACCGGCGGCGGGTATTCCCACGTCTTCGCCTCCGGCACCGATGTCCTGCCCAGCTACTCGATCGAGGTCGGCATGCCCCAGGTGCCGGCCTTCTTCATGCACACCGGCGTCAAACTCAATTCCCTGGCGTTGGAGTTCCAGCGCTCGGGCGCGGCGGCCGCCACCTTGGGCGCCATCGCCCAGGGCGAGACCCGGTTCACTTCATCCCAGGGCGGCGCGCCATTGAGCCTGCAGTTCTCGCGCATCAGCCAGTTCCAGGGCTCGATCACGCGGGGCGGCTCGCCCGTCGGCAACCTGACCTCCGGCTCGCTCACCTATTCCAACAACCTGGAGAAGATCGAGACCATCCGCTCCGACGGCTTGATCGAGGGTGCCGATCCGACGGTGGCGGCGCTGACGGGGCGCATCGACGTCCGCTTCGCCGATACCGGTCTGATCGATGATGCCGCCGGCGGCACGCCGGTGGACCTGGAGTTCGGCTATACCCTCAATGCCGGATCGCAGGTCCTGTTCACTGCCCACGAGGTCTACCTGCCGAAGCCCAAGCTGGCCGTCGACGGGCCGGGTGGCGTGCAGGCGAGCTTTGATTTCCAGGGCGCCAAAAACGATGCCGCCGGGCGCATGCTGACGGCAACCCTCATCAACGACCTGGACGGGACGGAGTACGCATGATCTCTCTCAAGCAACAGACCGAGCCTTATGACATCGAGCTTCCCTACGGCGTCACCGTCACCGTGAAGCCGTTGACCACGGCAAGCATGGCGGCGGCGCAGTCGGCGGCGCGGCGGCGGGTCGAGGCCATCGAAGCCCAGGCCCGCGAGCGCAAGGAGTCCGGCCTGCCGCTCGACGGTCTGCCGGACCTCGATGACGAGGAGGAACGGGACGGTTTCCTACAATGCCAGGTCGTCTACGAACTGGCGGCGCGCCATGTCACCGCCTGGACCGGCATCGAGGACGATCCGCCGGTCACCCGCGAGAACATCATCGCGGTGATGGACCTCTACCCCGTGGGCGAGCAGTTCCTGCAAAAGCTGACCCTCCAGCAGATGCTGCTCAACGCCGCAAAAAACGGATCAGGGCTCTCTGCCGCTGGCATTTCAAGCCAGGCGGAGGGCCCGGCTACTGCGAAGCCTGCCGGCGGGAAGACGCGGCCTGCGCGCAAGGTGAAATAGGACCGTCCGGGAACCATTGTCCCTACCGCGAACACGCCCTGCAATCGCCTGAGGAACACCAGGCCTGGGACGTGCTGGTGGCCTCGCTCGGGCAACTGCGCCTGGCGCCATCGGGCCACGTGGTGGGCATCGATATGAACGCGGCCCTGAGGATCGCCGAGGCGCGCGGCTGCGATCTTGTCGTGGTTTCCGAGCTGCTGCAGGCGGCCGAAGCCGGAATGATCGAAGCCAAAGTGGAAGACACGGAGTGACCGATGGCCAAGGCCGAGCACACCTATTCCATCCGCCTCACGGTCGATGGCGGCGGCAAGGTCAAGGCCGAACTCATGGACGTCGGCAGGACCGGTGACAAGGCCCTCAAGAAGATCGAGACCGCTGGCGGCAGGGCGTCGCTCGGGCTCTCTCGGCTCACCGACCGCGCCAGGTCCCTCGGCCAGCGCATGAAGCTCCTCTATGGGGTGATCGTCGCCGGTGGTGCCGTCCGGGGTTTGCGCGAGATCGTCAGGCTGTATGCGGATTTCGAGGCCGGGCTGATCGGCGTCGGCAAGACCGCGAACCTGTCGGGGACCGAGCTCAAGTCCTTAGGACACGACATCGACGCCCTTTCCAAGCGCATTCCCGTCGCCACCGACGAGTTGCTGGCCATCGCCCAGAGCGCCGGCCAGCTCGGGGTGAAGGGGGCCGCCAACATCCTGAAGTTCACCGAGACCGTCGCCAAGCTCGGTACGGCGACGGACCTCGGCGGCAACGACGCTGCGATTGCGCTCGCGCGCATTCTCAATATCACCGGCGAGGCCATGGGCAAGGTCGACGTGCTCGGATCGGTGATCGTGGCGCTGGGCAACAACTTCGCGGCGACGGAAAGCCAGATCGCCGAGATGGCCACGGAAATCGCGCGCGGCGCCGCCGTCTTCGGGGTGAGTTCCGCCCAGGCCTCGGCCCTGGCCGCGGCGCTGGCCGCAGTCGGCGTCAAGTCGGAGGTGGCGGGCACCTCCGTCGGACGGGTCATGCGCATGATGGATGCCGCCATCCGTAGCGGAGGGGAACATCTGGAGATACTCACGAAGATCACCGGCCGGACCGCGGAAGAGATCAAGGGACTGTTCCGGAAGGACGCCGTGGCCACGTTCGCGTTGTTCATCGAGGGTCTGAAGCGGGTCAGCGACGCCGGCGGCTCGACGGCCGACGTCATGGCGGCGCTGGGCCTCGCCGACCAGCGTCTGCTGAAGACCATCCCGGTGCTGGCGAACCGCGCCGATCTGCTCGCCCAGGCCCTTGAGCTCGCCAACCGCGAAACCGAGAACGCCACCGCGTTGAACGAGGAAGCGGCGCGGGCCTTCGAGAGCCTGAACAACCAGACGGAGTTGATGTGGAACAACATCAAATCCCTCGCGCGGGCCATCGGCGAGGACCTGGCGCCCGGCGTCGCCGCCGCGGTCAGGGAACTGGCCGACCTCGCCGGCCAGGCCGGAGTCGCCTACGAGCAGCTGAAGCTGCTGGCCCAGGGGGATTTCAACTTCGAGGGCCTGAGCCTGGGCAGCACCCGGGCAATCGTCGAGGAACGCCGCGCCGAGCTCCAGGAGATCGCCCGCGAACTGAAGGAACTCGGCGACGTCGGGTTCCTGGACGATCCCCTCGGCTGGGGCCGCAAGGTGGTGCTGGAGCGCCAGCTGGAGGAGAAGACGGCCGTCTACCGGCAATGGGCGGCGAAGCTCGCCTGGATGCAGAGAGACAAGAGAGGCAAGCCGGGACCGACGGTCGACGCCGATTCCGGTTCCGTCGAGGTGGACATCAAGGCGGCCCAGGACCGCGCCCGGCGCATCGGAGAGATCGAAAAGGACCTGCAGAAGCAGTTGTTCGACGCCACCCACGAGGGGGCCGGTCGCATTCGGGCCGAATACGAACGCCTGGTCGCCGAAATGCAGACCCTGATCGCGCCGGATGCGAGCAACCA
>Ga0209785_1000219_pt1 | contig 21073 bp, 15 predicted proteins | sample WorMetG1BERMUDA2_FD_187403 | JGI IMG/M metagenome (GOLD analysis project Ga0209785, IMG submission 187403) | Marine gutless worms symbiont microbial communities from Max Planck institute for Marine Microbiology, Germany - Inanidrilus... ...
TGACCAGGGGGAGTCCGGCGGCGCAGCGGGTGCTGTTCACCGCCGCCGGACTCCCCCTGGTCATGAAAGACGAAACCCGATGAAGGACGACACCTGATGAAGATCCCCGCCACCGTGATCACCGGCTTTCTCGGCGCCGGCAAGACGACCCTGATCCGGCACCTGATCGAGAACGCGAACGGCAAGCGGCTGGCGCTGCTGATCAACGAGTTCGGCGACGTCGGGGTCGACCGTGAGCTGCTCGCCGGCTGCGGTGTCGAGGGCTGCGAGGAGGACGACATCGTCGAGCTGGCCAACGGCTGCATCTGCTGCACCGTCGCCGACGAGTTCCTGCCGACCATGGAGATGCTGCTGGATCAGCCCGAACCGCCGGATCACATCGTCATCGAGACCTCCGGCCTGGCGCTGCCGAAGCCGCTGGTAAAGGCCTTCAACTGGCCCGAGATCCGCTCGCGGGTCACGGTCGACGGCGTCGTCGCGGTAATCGACGCGCCGGCGGTGGCCGAGGGCCGCTTCGCCGAGGATCCGGCGGCGGTGCAGGCCGAGCGCGAGGCCGACCCGGCGCTGGATCACGACGCGCCGCTGGAAGAGGTGTTCGAGGACCAGCTCAACTGCGCCGACCTCGTCGTGCTCAACAAGACCGACCTGATCGAGGCCGGCGACCTGGACGGTGTACGCGCCGACCTGGGGGCCGAGCTCAATGCGGCGGTCAAGATCGTGCAATCGACCCGCGGCCAGGTCGATACCCGCGTGTTGCTCGGCCTGCACGCCCAGGTCGAGGACGTGATCGACGGCCGCAAGTCGCACCACGACACAGAGGACGACCACGACCACGAGGACTTCGAGAGCTTTGTCGTCGAGCTCGGCCCGATCGCCGACCCGGCCGAGTTGGAGGAGCGCATCCGCGCCGCCGCCGTGGCGCATGACGTGCTGCGCGTGAAGGGCTTCGTCGAGGTTCCGGGCAAGGCCATGCGCCACGTCATCCAGGCCGTCGGCCCGCGCGTCGAGCGGTACTTCGACCGCCCGTGGAAACCGGACGAGGACCGCACCGGCCGCCTGGTGGTGATCGCCGAGACGGGCATCGACCGGGAGTCGGTGACGGGAACCCTGATCGGATAGCCCATGCACCTTCTCGCCGCGCAACCGGGGGCGGTTTCGGACGGTTCGGAAGCCGTCGACCTGGAACAGAGCCCCGGCGACATCGTCGTCCTCTCCGCCGCCGATACCGACCTGGCGGCGCTGGCGGCGGCGCGGGCGCGGTTTCCCGATGATGGTTTTCCGTCGGTGCGGCTGGCGTGCCTGCTGCACCTGGGCCACAACATGTCGGTCGACCTCTATGTCGACAGCGTGATCGCGCATGCCAGGCTGGTGGTGGTGCGGCTGCTGGGCGGGCGCGGCTACTGGACCTACGGGGTCGAGCAGGTGGCCGCCGTCTGCGCCGAGAAGGGCATTGCCGTGGCCTTCCTGCCCGGCGACGACCAGTCCGACGCCGAACTGGCCGAGCTGACCACGATTGGCGAGGCGGACGCGCACCGCTTGTGGCAATACTGCGTGCACGGCGGGCCCGACAACGCGCGCGATTTCCTGGCCTGCGCCGCCTCGCTGATCGGCACCGAGACCGAGTGGCAGGAACCCAGGCCGCTGCTGCGCGCCGGCATCTACTGGCCCGGCGCCGAGACCCCTGATCTGGACACCCTGCGCCGCGATTGGACCGAGGGCGCGCCGGTCGCCGCGGTGGTGTTCTACCGCGCCCTGATGCTGGCGGCGAACCTGGCCGCGGTCGACGCGCTGATCGCCGGGCTGAAAGCGGCGGGGCTGAACGCGCTGCCGCTGTTCGTCGCCTCGCTGAAGGACCCGGTGTCGGCAGCGACGCTGCAGGAACTGTTCGCCGAGGCGGCGCCCGACGTGATCCTCAACACTACGGGGTTCGCCGCCTCGGCGCCCGGTGCAAAGAGAACGCCGACACCCTTCGATTCGACCGGCGCAGTGGTCCTGCAGGCCGTGTTCGCCGGCGGCAACCGCGACGGCTGGGAGGAGGGCAGCGCTGGATTGACCGCGCGCGACATCGCCATGAACGTGGCCCTGCCCGAGGTCGACGGCCGCGTGCTCGCCCGCGCCGTCTCGTTCAAGGGCCTGAAGCAGCGCGACCAGCGCACCCAGACCGACATCGTCGTCTACGAACCGGTGCCCGACCGCGTGCGCTTCACCTGCGAGCTGGCGGCGGCCTGGGCGCGGCTGCGCCGGACCCCGGCCGACGCGCGCCGGATCGCCGTGGTGCTGGCCAACTACCCCAACCGCGACGGCCGCATGGGCAACGGCGTCGGGCTCGACACCCCGGCCGGAACCGTGAACGTGCTGCGCGCGCTGGAGCAGGCCGGCTACGCGGTCGACGACCTGCCCGCCGACGGCAACGACCTGGTTGCCCGACTCGCCGCCGGGCCGACCAACCAGTCGGCGAGCGGGACCTCGGCGATGACCGGCGAGGCGCGGACGGTGGCCGAGAGCTTGAGCCCGGAAGCCTATCGCGCCTTCTTCGCCACCCTGCCCGAAACCACCCGACGGGAGGTGACCGAGCGGTGGGGCCCGCCCGAGACCGATCCGTTCATGCGCGGCGGTGCCTTCGCGCTGCCGGTCTTCCGTTGCGGCCAGGTCGCCGTCGGGCTGCAGCCGGCGCGCGGCTACAACATCGACCCGGTCAAGACCTACCACGATCCCGACCTGGTGCCGCCGCACGGCTACTTCGCCTTCTACGCCTGGATCCGCCGGGAATTCGACGCGCAGGCGATCGTCCACATGGGCAAGCACGGCAACCTCGAATGGCTCCCGGGCAAGGCCCTGGCGCTGTCCGAGGCGTGCTATCCCGAGGCGACCCTGGGCCCGCTGCCGCACCTCTATCCGTTCATCGTCAACGACCCCGGCGAGGGCACCCAGGCCAAGCGCCGCGCCGGTGCGGTGATCGTCGACCACCTGACTCCGCCGCTCACGCGCGCGGAGAGCTACGGGCCGCTCAGGGACCTGGAACAGCTCGTCGATGAGTACTACGAGGCTTCGGGAGTCGACCCGCGCCGCCTGCGCGTCCTGAAGCGCGAGATCCTCGAGCTCTGCCGCGTCACCGGCCTCGACGAGGACTGCGGCATCGAGCGCCAGGATTCCGAAGAGGACGCGCTGGGCAAGCTCGACAACTATCTCTGCGAGCTGAAGGAGATGCAGATCCGCGACGGCCTGCACATCTTCGGCGAGGCGCCCGAGGGCCGGCTGCTGCACGACCTGCTGGTTGCCCTGGTGCGGGTGCCCAGGGATCGTGGCGAGGGCGGCGACGCCTCGCTGACCCGGGCCCTGGCCGCCGACCTGGGGCTGGATTTCGATCCGCTCGACTGCGACATGGCCTCCGAATGGACCGGCGCGCGGCCCGAGGCGCTGGCCGGTGACGGCATCTGGCGCAGCCAGGGCGACACCGTCGAGCGGCTGGAAACCCACGCCGCGGCGCTGGTCGCCGGCGAGGCCGCGGCGACCCCGGACTGGGCCAACACGCGGGCGGTGCTGGACACGGTTGATACGTCTATTCGCCCGGCGGTCACCGCCTGCAGCGAGGCCGAGATCGCCGGCATCCTGACCGGGCTGGACGGCCGTTTCCTCGAACCGGGACCGTCCGGCGCGCCGACGCGCGGGCGGCCCGACGTGCTGCCCACCGGGCGCAACTTCTATTCCGTCGACACCCGCACCGTACCGACCCCGGCGGCCTGGACGTTGGGCTGGAAGTCGGCCGGGCTGCTGGTCGAGCGCTACGTGCAGGAACACGGCGCCTGGCCACGGACCATGGCACTCTCCGCCTGGGGCACCAGCAACATGCGCACCGGCGGCGACGACATCGCCCAGGGCCTGGCGCTGATGGGCGCGCGGCCGACCTGGGATTCGGCCTCGCGCCGGGTCACCGGGTTCGAGGTGCTGCCGCTGTCCGTCTTGGATCGCCCTCGGGTCGACGTGACGCTGCGGGTCTCGGGCTTCTTCCGCGACGCCTTCCCGGGCCTGATCGACCTGTTCGATTCGGCCGCCCGCGCCGTCGCCGCGCTCGACGAGGACGACGAGCAGAACCCGCTGGCCGCGCGCACCCGGGCCGAGCGCAAGGCGCTGGTCGAGCAAGGGGTCGACGACGACGAGGCCGAACGCCGTGCCGGCTTCCGCGTGTTCGGCTCGAAACCCGGGGCCTACGGCGCCGGGCTGCAGGCGCTGATCGACGAGAAGGGCTGGCGTGACGACGGCGACCTCGCCCGCGCCTATGTCGCCTGGGGCGGCTACGCCTATGGCCAGGGCGCCGAGGGGGCGGCCGAGCACGGCCTGTTCGAAACCCGGCTGAAGGGGGTCGAGGCGGTGCTGCACAACCAGGACAACCGCGAGCACGACCTCTTGGACTCGGACGACTACTACCAGTTCGAAGGCGGCATCACGGCGGCGGTGCGCGAGCTTTCGGGCGCCCAGCCGAAGGTCTTCCACAACGACCACTCGCGCCCGGAGACGCCGAAGATCCGCACGCTCGACGAAGAGATCGGGCGCGTCGTGCGTGCCCGCGTGGTCAACCCGAAGTGGATCGCCGGGGTGATGCGCCACGGCTACAAGGGCGCCTTCGAGATGGCGGCCACGGTCGACTACATGTTCGCCTTCGCCGCCACCGCGCATTGCGTCAAGGACCACCACTTCGACGCCGTGTTCGACGCCTACCTGGACGATGCCGAGGTGCGCGACTTCCTCGCCGCCAACAACCCGGACGCGCTCAGGGAAATGGCCGACCGCCTGCTCGAGGCCCAGGACCGCGGCCTGTGGCGGCCGCGGCGCAACTCGACGCGGGGCGCGCTGGAGAACCTGGCCCAGGCCACGGCTGGTTAAATTTCTGCGAACCTGACCGAACCTGACCGTTTCGTATTGCCTCGCGCGCGAAACGGTGGCTATGCTCGCCGACATATCGCGACCGGGTGAACGAGGGGCCGCCCATGATCGTTTCTCACGCGCAATTCATGACCGAAGAGCAGGTCCGCCGCACGCACGAGGCGTCGCTGGAGATCCTTGCCGAGACAGGGCTGCTGGTGCGCAACGAAAAGGCGCGCGGACGCTTCGCGCAGAACGGCTGCGCCGTCGACTCGGAGACCGGCGTCGTCAAGATCCCCACTGCTGTGGTCGAGGAATTCCGCGTCCAGGTGCCGCCGAGCTTCACCTTGCACGGCCGTGACCCGGCCTTTGACTTCACCGTGCCGCGCGCGCTGCCGGCCTTCACCACCGCCAGCTCGGCGCCGGATGTGCTGGATCCGGTTTCGGGCGAGCTGCGCCGGGCGACCTCGCAGGACATCGCCTGGCTCGGTCATCTGGTCAACGAGCTCGACGGCTTCGACGTCTTCTCGATCTCGGTCCTGGCCGACGACGCGCCGGAGGGACAGTTCAGCCTGTCGCGCTTCTATCCGGCGCTGAAGAACTGCGTCAAGCCGGTGCGCACCTCGGTGATCGACGTGCGCGAGGCCGAGCAGGTGCTGAAGCTCGGCGCCCTGATCGCCGGCTCCGAGGAGGCCTACGCCGAACGCCCCTTCATCACCTTCGGCCACTGTCCCGTGGTGTCGCCGCTGACCATGGACTACGACAGCACCGAGATGCTGATGTACTTCGCCGAACGCGGCATCGCCAACTACGGCACCATCGCGCCGATCGGCGGCCTGTCGACGCCGCTGACTTTGCCCGGCATGCTCGCCCTGATGAACGCCGAGTGGTTGGCCATGGCGGTGCTGGCGCAGATGTCCAGGCCCGGCACCCCGATGCTGTACAACTTCCTGCCCGTTTTCGCCGACATGCGCGACGGTGCTTTTGCCCCGGGCGGCATCGAGACCGGCATCATGGCCGGCGCCATCGCCGCCATGGGCCGCTTCTACGGCGCGCCGACGGGCGGTTACCTGGGCCTGACCAATGCCAAGGAGAACGACGCCCAGGCCGGCATCGAGAAGGCGATGGCGCCGCTGCTGGCCGCCGTCACCGGGATCAACTACGTGGTCATGGGCGGGCTGACCGACGCCCTGATGTGCCTCGATTACGCCCAGCTCGCCATCGACAACGAGATCGCGCTGATGGTCAAGCGCGCCGCCCGCGGCCTCGACTTCGGCGAGGAAGCGCTGTCGCTGGACGAGATCAAGGCCGCCGGACCCGGCGGCATTTTCGTCGACACGCCGGAGACCTTCGCGCGCATGAAGACCACCACCCTGCTGCCCGAGCTCGCCAACCGGCTGCCGCGTGAGGTCTGGGCCAACACCGGTGCCACCGACATGCGCTACCGCGCGCTCGAGCAGGTCCGCGCCATCTTCACCCAGCCGAACCGCCGCGCGCTCACCCCCGAGGTCGACGCCCGCGTGCGCGCCGGCTTCGACGGCCTGGTCGCCGGCGACTCGCGGCCGCCGGACGGCTGGACCCCGCCGGAGGAACGCCGCGGCCGGCGGCAGACCCGCCGTCGGGTACGAGGGCGCGCGCGCGGCTGACATGGCGGAACTGAAAGACACCCGCATCGTCATCATCGGCGGCGGCGCGCTGGGCTGTGCCGCCGCCTACGCGCTGGCCAGGGCGGGCGAGCCGGACGTGCTGCTGCTGGAGAAGAGCGGCCTGACCCACGGCGCCACCCGGCACGCCGCCGGGCTGGTCGGGCAGCTGCGCTCGAAGCAGAACCTGACCCGGCTGATGCGCGACAGTGTCGAGATTTATCGCCGGCTCGATACCGAGACCGGCGTCGCCACCGACTGGAAGCCGGTCGGCAGCCTACGCCTGGCGGCGAGTGCCGACCGCTGGCTCGAAATCAAGCGCGCGCAGGGGCAGGCCCGCGCCTTCGGCCTGGAGATGGAGCTGCTGAGCGCCGCCGAGGCGCGCGACATGTTCCCGCACCTGTCGGCGGACGGCATCGTCGGCGCCGCCTTCATCCCCGGCGACGGCCAGATCGACCCCAGCGGGCTGACCCAGGCCTACGCCCGCGGCGCCCGCGACGGCGGGGTGACGATCCGCGAGGGCGTCCAGGTCACCGGACTGGAGGTCGCGAATCGGCGGGTGACCCGGGTGCTGACCGACCAGGGCGCGGTCAACTGCGAGATGGTTTTGCTGGCCGCCGGGCTGTGGGCGCGGCAGGTCGCGGCGATGGCCGGCATCGACCTGCCGGCGGGCGTGGTCGAGCACCAGTACATGGTCACCGAGAAGAACCTCGGCCTGGCCGCCGACGCGCCGACCCTGCGCGACCCCGACGGCAACTTCTACCTCAAGCCCGAGGTCGGCGGCGCCGCCATCGGCGGCTGGGAGGAAGGCACCCGGGCGCTGCCGGACGGCCTGCCGATGGATTTCGGGCGCGAGCTGTTCGCTTCGAACTTCGATCGCTTCGAGGCGATCGCGCTGCCGGCGGCCGAGCGCATTCCCGGACTGAACGAAACCGGCATCCGCAGCCTGATCAACGGCCCGATCCCGATCTCGCCCGACGGCGAGCCGATCATGGGTCCGGCGCCCGAGCTGGATAACCTCTACCTGGCCTGCGGCTTCACCTCTGGCATCGCCGCCTCGGGCGGCGCCGGGCGGGCGATGGCGCGCTGGATGCTCGAGGGCGATCCGGGCATGGACCTGTGTGCCTTCGACGCGCGCCGCTTCGGCCCGCACCACGCCAACCCGCGCTTCCTGGCCGAGCGCGCCGTCGAGGCCTACGCGCGCTACTATCAGATGCACTGGCCGAGCCACGAGATGGACAGCGCGCGCGGCGCCCGGCGCAGCCCGCTGTATGACCGGCTGGCCGGGCGCGGCGCCGTCTACGGCTCCAAGTTCGGCTGGGAGCGGCCGAACTGGTTCGCGGGCGAGGGCGCGGCGCCGATGGAAAAACCGTCGTTCGTGAAGCCCAGCTGGTTCGAGCCCGTCGGCGCGGAGCACCGCGCCGTGCGCGAGGGCGTGACCCTGATCGACCAGTCCTCGTTCAGCAAGTTCGAGATCACCGGCCCCGGCGCCTTCGCCTTCCTGCAGCACCTCGCCGCCAACGACCTGGACAGGTCCGACGGTAGCGCCATCTACACCCAGCTCTTGAACGAACGCGGCGGCATCGAGGCCGACCTGACCCTCATGCGGCTGGCGGAGGACCGTTTCTACGTCGTCACCGGCAGCGGCTTCGGCGTGCGCGATGGGCACTGGATCCGCTCGCACATGCCCGATGATGGCTCGGTCACCTTCAGCGACGTGACCTCGGCCCGCGCGGTGATCAACCTGTGCGGCCCGAAGTCTCGCCAGGTGCTGGCGCGGGTTGTCGATGGCGACATCGATTTTCCATACATGTCCTGCGCCGAGATCGGCCTCGGCTACGCCCCGGTGCTGGCGGTGCGGCTGACCTACATGGGCGAACTCGGCTGGGAGCTGCACATGCCGGTCGAGTTCGCCGGCCACGTCTACGACAGCCTGCGCGCGGCGGGCGAAAACCTGGGCATCCGCGACGTCGGCTACCGCGCCATCGAGACGCTGCGCCTGGAGAAGCGCTACCTCTACTGGGGCGCCGACATCGGGCCGGACTATACGCCGCTGGAGGCCGAGTTGGGCTTCTGCGTCGCCTGGGACAAGGGCGACTTCATCGGCCGCGCCGCGCTTCTGGCGCAGAAGCAGGCCGGGGTGCCGCGGCGCCTGGTCTGCCTGCTGCTTGACCGCGACGCCCCGGTCCACGGCGGCGAGCCGATCCTGCGCGACGGACGGGTGCTCGGCATCACCACATCGGGCGGCTTCGGCCATACGGTCGGCAAGCCGATCGTATTCGGCTACCTGCCGGTCGAGGAGGCCGGACACGAGGCCTACGAGGTCGAAGTGTTCGGCGAAACCGTCGCCGCGACCCGCTCCGCGCGTGCCCCCCACGATCCGGAACGGCGCCGGATTCTGGCCTGAAGCGGTCGCAATATCGCTTCCCCTTTCGGGCGAATCGCCCCATCTTTGTGAGAACCATTGCCGGGGAGACGTCATGACCGATTCCGATACTGATCGCCACGCCAACAAGATGGCCAAGAAGAAGGCCGCGCGCGACAAGATCATGGCCACCAAGACCGAGGAAAAGGGCCTGTTGATCGTGCACACCGGCAAGGGCAAGGGCAAGTCGACGGCGGCCATGGGCATGGCCATGCGCTGCATCGGCCACGGCATGCGCGTCGGCATCGTGCAGTTCGTCAAGGGCGCCTGGAGCACCGGCGAGAAGGACGTGCTGGAGAAGTTCCCGGATATGGTGACGATGAAGGCCATGGGCGAGGGCTTCACCTGGGAGACCCAGGACAAGGAGCGCGACATCGCCGCCGCGCAACGCGCCTGGGAAGCGGCGCAGGAGATGATGACCGATCCCGGCATTTCGATGGTGATCCTGGACGAGATGAACATCGTGCTGCGCTACGACTACCTGGCGCTGGACGAGGTGCTGCCGGTGCTGGCGGCGCGGCGCCAGGACCTGCACGTGGTGGTCACCGGGCGCAACGCCAAGGATGAGCTGATCGAGGCCGCAGACCTGGTCACCGAGATGACCCTGGTCAAGCATCCGTTCCGCGCCGGAATCAAGGCGCAGAAGGGCGTCGAATTCTAACAGATTGATTTAATAGGGGGATATGCGACATGGGCGCGCGCCGTTTCACCACCGCCGTTCTGCTGTTCGTGTTCACGCTGGCCGGCTGCCTGACCGTCGACCCGCCGCGGATCAAATCGGTCAACCTGGTCAACGACGCGCGCACGACGCTCAGCAGCTTCGCCGCCAGCAGCGAGGAGCCGATGCAGTGGTTCCGCCGCGAGATGAAGACCGCCAAGGGCGTGGTGGTGTTTCCCGAGGTGCTGAAGGCCGCCTTCGTGGTCGGCGGCGAGGGCGGCAACGGGGTTCTGCTGGCGCGCAAGCCGGACGGCACCTGGACCTACCCCGCCTTCTACACCATGGGCGCCGGCAGCGTCGGCTTCCAGATCGGCGGCCAGGCGTCCGAGATCGTCCTGGTGCTGCGCAACGAAAGCGCGGTCGACGCGGTGATCAAACACCAGGGCAAGCTGGGCGCCGACATGGAGGTCACGGTCGGCACCATCGGCGCCGGGGTCGAGGGCGCGACGACGACCAACGTCGGCGCCGACATCATGGTCTTCGCCCGCTCCGCCGGCGTCTACGGCGGGCTGTCGCTGGAAGGCGCGGTGCTCGCCAAGCGCAACGACTGGAACGAGGCCTACTACGCCGACGGCGCCACCGCCGCCGGCATCGTGCAGCAGGGCAAGTATTCCAACCCCAAGGCCGATCCGCTGCGCGCGGAACTCGCCAAATTCTAGGGGCGCATGGACCGCCTGACCACCCCACACGCCGTCGTGCCCGGGCTTGACCCGGGCATCCACGAACGCGGCGATGGCGGTGGTCGTTCGTGGATGGCCGGATCAAGTCCGGCCAGGACGGTCTGTGCGCGGGACGGATCGTGAGCAACGCCACGCCCGCCCGGACCCCGGCGCTGATGTTCCAGGGCACCGGCTCGGACGTCGGCAAGTCGCTGCTGGTCGCCGGGCTGTGTCGGGCCTACGCCAACCGCGGGCTCAAGGTGCGTCCGTTCAAGCCGCAGAACATGTCCAACAACGCCGCCGTGACCGAGGGTGGGGGCGGCGAAATCGGACGCGCCCAGGCGCTGCAGGCGCGCGCCGCGCGTGTACCCCCCTCGGTGCACATGAACCCGGTGCTGTTGAAACCGCAGACCGACGTCGGCGCCCAGGTGGTGGTGCAGGGCGAGGTCCTGACCTCGGCCAAGGCGCGCGACTACTACCGCCTGAAGAAGGACCTGTTGCCGCGCGTGCTGGACAGCTTCAAGACCATCGGCGCCGAGGCCGACCTGGTCCTGATCGAGGGCGCCGGCAGCCCGGCCGAGGTCAACCTGCGCGCCGCCGACATCGCCAACATGGGCTTCGCCGAGGCCGCCGACGTGCCGGTGGTGCTGGTCGGCGACATCGACCGCGGCGGCGTCGTCGCCAGCATCGTCGGCACCCACGACCTGATCAGCGAAGACGAGCGGGCAAGGACAAAAGGATATGTCATCAACAAGTTCCGAGGCGACGCCTCGCTGTTCGACGACGGCCTCAGGATCATCGAAGACAAGACCGGCATGCCCTGCTTCGGCGTGGTGCCGTTCTTCCCAGACGCCCGCGCCCTGCCGCGCGAGGACGCCATGGCGCTGGACAACGCCGAGGACGCGGCGGCGCAGAACGCGCTGATCCGTGTGGCGGTGCCGCGGCTGCCGCGCATCGCCAACTTCGACGACCTCGACCCGCTGATGGCCGAGCCCGGGGTCGAGGTCGTGATCGTGCCCGAGGGCGAGGCGATTCCCGGCGGCACCGACGTGGTCGTGATCCCCGGCTCGAAGGCGACCATCGCCGACATGGAGGCGCTGTTCAAAGCCGGCTGGGACGTCGACATCGCGGCGCACGTGCGGCGCGGCGGCCTGGTCGTCGGCCTGTGCGGCGGCTACCAGATGCTCGGCCGCCGCGTGGTCGACCCGGACGGGGTCGAGGGGCTGCCGGGCGGCGCCAAGGGGCTCGGCCTGCTCGACGTCGAGACCGTGCTGACCGGCGACAAGACGCTCGAGCTGGTGCGCGGCGCCGAAAACGGCAGCGACCTGCCGATCGAGGGCTACGAAATGCACATGGGCCTGACCGAGGGGCCGGCCCGCCGCCGGCCCTGGCTGACCCTGGCGGACGGTCGCGCCGAGGGCGCCGTGTCGGCCGACGGCCGGGTCCGCGGCAGCTACCTGCACGGGCTGTTTTCGGCGGATGAATTCCGCCGCGCTTTCCTCGACGGCATCCGCAGCGGCGCCACCGCCGAGGCCGCCTTCGCCGCCCGCATCGAGGACACGCTCGACGCCCTGGCGGCGCACCTGGAGGCACATCTCGATCTGGACGCGATGCTGGCGCTGGCCCGAGGGCTGCGCGTCGTTTAGGCGCCGTCCAGGATCTCCTTAATCGCCGCGTCGTCGAGGCCGAGCTCGGCCGCCGTGGCCATCAGGTCGCCCCAGTTGCCCTCGTCCATCGGCACGCCGTCGCGCAGGCGCTGCCGGCGGTTCTTGCGTTCGGGATCGCCGGGAACCATGACTTCCTCGACCCCGGGGGCGGGGGGTGACTGCTTGACCCAGCCGGTGAAGTTGTCGATGTCCTGGCGCAGCTCGTCGCCGGTGCCGAAGGCCTCGGGGTCGTAGATGATCGTGAACATGCCGTTCAGGATCAGGTCCTCCTCCGGCTCGACGCTGCCCCAGGTGCGCGCGCCGGTGAGGCCGCCGCCGAGCAGCTCGGTCATCACCGCGAGCGCGTAGCCCTTGTGCAGGCCCATCGGCAACAGCGCGCCTGCCGGCTCGTCGAACATCACCGCCGGGTCGTTGGTTGGGTTGCCGGCATGATCGATCAGCGAATTCGGCGGCACCTCGGCGCCCTTGTGGTAGGCCACGCGCACTTTGCCGAAGGCGATGTTCGAGGTCGCCATGTCGAGGATCGTGCGCGGCGTCGTCTCGGTCTTCGGCAGGGTGATGCAGACCGGGTTGGTGATGAACCGCGCGTCCGAGCCGCCGAACGGCGCGACGATGGCGCGGGCGCGCACGTTGGCGAAGTGGATCGAGGCCAGGCCGGCGTCGGCGCACATCTCGCCCCAGGCGCCGATGCGGCCGATGTGGTAGGAATTGCGCAGGCTGACGAAGGCGGCGCCGAGCTCGCGGGCGCGCGCGATGCCGCGCTCCATCGCCGCGCGGCCCATCACCTGGCCGAAGCCGCGGTTGCCGTCGAACAGCAGGAACAGGCCGCCGTCGCGCACCGTCTCCAGCTCGGCGCCGAGGGTCAGCTTGCCTGCCTTGATGCCGGCGACGTAGCTCGGCAGCATGCAGATGCCGTGGCTGTCGTGCCCGGTCAGGTTGGCGTCGACCAGGTGGTGGGCGACCTGGCGGGCCTCGTCGGCCGATCCGCCGGCGGCGCGGACGATGGCTTCGCCGACGGCGATCAGTTGCGCGGCCTGGATGTGCATGGGGTTTCCTTCGGATATCGGTATTCGGTTTCAGGCGGTCTTGATGGCGCTCAGCAGCTCGCCGAGCGTGCGTGTCAGCCGGGCCAGGTCGGCCGGCTCGGACATGCGGTGCTCGCCGCCCTTGACGAACTGGATCTCGACGTCGTCGGTCTGCAGCATCTGGCTGATGCGCAACGCCGTTTGCCAGGGAACGTCCGGATCGGCCATGCCGTGGATCAGCCGCACCGGGCAGTCGAGCGGGATCGGCCGGCGCAGCAGCAGGTGGTTGCGGCCCTCGTCGAGCAGCGCCTGGGTGATCGGCGTCGGCTCCTCGTCGTACTCGGACGGCATGTGGATGATGCCGTCCTTGGCCAGCGTCCGCTTCTGCTCGTCGCTCAGCTCGTGCGGCATCAGGTCTTCGGTGAAGTCGGGCGCGGCGGCGATGCCGAGCAGCCCGGCGACGCGGTGCGGCCGCGCCAGCGCCGTCAGCAGCATAATCCAGCCGCCCATCGAGGAGCCGACCAGGACCTGCGGCCCCTCGGTCAGCTTGTCGAGCGCGTAGATCGCGTCGTCGGTCCAGCTGCCGATGGTGCCGAACTCGAAGTCGCCGCCGGACTGGCCGTGCCCGGTATAGTCGAATCGCAGGTAGCCGTGGCCCTGCCGGCGGCACATTTCCTCCAGTTCCAGCGCCTTGCCGCCGGTCATGTCGGAGCGGAATCCAGGCAGGAACACGACGCCCGGAGACTTGCCAGGCGTGGAGTGGTAGGCGATAGTCAGTCCGTCGTCGCGACGGATAACCTGGGGGGGTAGATTTTGCAGGACCGGGTCGCTATCGGACATCGACACCACCTAGAGAACAACGAGAACAACTCTTTCATGAATGCTGCGGCCGATCATAGCACCAATGCGTCCGGGCCTGCCATGCCGACGGAGGGGGAATCGGCCACGCCGGGCGCGCTGCAAGGGGTCACCATCCTGCAGGTGCTGCCGGCCCTCGGCGAGGGCGGCGGGGTCGAGCGCGGCACCGTCGAAATCGCCCGCGCCATCGTCGCCGCCGGCGGCCGCGCCATCGTCGCCTCGGCCGGCGGCCTGATGGAGCACGACCTGACACGCGCCGGTGCCGAACACGTGACCCTGCCGGTCGACAGCAAGAATCCGATGGTCATGGTGCGCAACATCGAGCGCCTGGCCGAGTTGATGCGCGGCGAGAAGGTCGACATCGCGCACGCCCGCTCGCGCGCGCCGGCGTGGAGCACCCGCTGGGCGGCGCGGCGCGCCGGCGTGCACTTCATGACCACCTTTCATGGCACCTACGCCGCCGGCAACTTCCTCAAGCGCCGCTACAACGCGGTGATGGGCATGGGCGAGCGGGTAATCGCGATCTCGCAGTTCATCGCCGGCCATGTGCGCCAGATCTACGGCGTCGCGCCGTCGCGCATCCGGGTGATCCACCGCGGCGTCGACACCGACAAGTTCGATCCGGCCAAGGTCAGCGCCGAGCGGGTGATCAGCCTGGCCCACGACTGGCAGCTTCCAGACGGCGCGCCGGTGATCATGCTGCCGGGACGGCTGACCCGCTGGAAGGGCCAGACCGTGTTCATCGAGGCGGTGGCGCGGCTGAACCGGCCGGACATCCGCTGCATCCTGGTCGGCGCCGACCAGGGCCGCGAGGAATACCGCAAGGAGCTCGAAAAGCTGATCCTGACGCACGGCCTGGGCTGGGTGATGCGGATCATGGACCACTGCCGCGACATGCCGGCGGCCTACATGCTGTCCGACGTGGTGGTCTCGGCCTCGACCGATCCCGAGGCCTTCGGCCGCGTCGTCATCGAGGCGCAGGCGATGAGCCGGCCGGTGGTCGCCACCGACCACGGCGGCGCCCGCGAGACGGTGATCGAGAACGAGACCGGCTGGCGCACCGCGCCGGGCGACGTCGAGGCCCTGAGCGCGGCCCTGGCCAAGGCCCTGGCCCTGGGCGAGGGCGAGCGCGAGCGCATGGCCGAGCGGACCACCGCCAACGTGCGCGCGCAGTTCTCGACCCGGGCCATGTGCGACAAGACCATCGCGGTCTACCGCGAGGTCCTGGCCCTGCCCGTCGGCGGCTGAGCGGCAAGACGGAGCCGGCGCGGTGGCTGACATCCTGGTCATCAAGCTGGGCGCGCTGGGCGACTTCGTGCAGGCGCTGGGACCGATGGCGGCGATCCGCGCGCACCACGCCGACGCCCGGATCACGCTGCTGACCACCGCGCCCTATGCCGAGTTCGCCGGCGCCAGCGGCCTGTTCGACGCCGTCTGGATCGACGATCGGCCGCGCGGCGCCGACTTCGGTGCCTGGCTGGCCCTGCGCGACAAGCTGCGCTCGCGCCAGTTCGCGCGGGTCTACGACCTGCAGACGTCGGACCGCAGCTCGTTCTATCGCCGCCTGTTCTGGCCGGCGAACCCCGAGTGGTCGGGGATCGCGCGCGGATGCTCGCACCCGCGCGCCAACCCGGACCGTGATTTCCTGCACACGCTGGAGCGCCAGGCCGAGCAGCTTCGCGACGCCGGCATCGACGCGACCCCGGCACCGGATCTTTCCTGGGCCGAGGCCGAGGTGTCGCGCTTCGGCCTGCCCGAACGCTTCGTGCTTCTGGTCCCCGGCGGCGCGCCGCACCGGCCGGCCAAGCGCTGGCCGGCGGAACTGTTCGGCGTGTTCGCCCGCGGCCTGGCCGAGGACGGAATCGAGCCCGTGCTGCTGGGCACGCAGACCGAGATCGAGCAGCTGATGGGGGTGATGGCCGGCTGTCCGGCGGCGCGCAACCTGATGGGCCAGACCAGCTTCCTCGACCTCGCCGTGCTGGCCCGCGGCGCCGCCGCGGCGGTCGGCAACGACACCGGGCCGATGCACCTGATCGCCGCCGCCGGCTGCCCGTCGGTGGTGCTGTATTCGCACGAATCCGACCCGGCGCTGTGCGCCCAGCGCGGCCCGCGGGTCGAGATCATCCGCCGGCCGATCCTCGACGATCTGCGGCCCGAGGATGTGCGCGCGGTGCTCGATGGGGTAATGCGTTAGACCATTACTCGCGGCTGACCGGATAGCCGGCTTTCTGCAGCGCCGCCACGATGCCGTCCATCTGCTCGGCGTCGCGGGTCTCCAGCGCGAAATCGACCTCGGCCGACTTTGCCGGGGCGTGGCTGAAGGCGCGCAGGTGGGCGACGTCGACGACGTTGCCGCCGCCCTCGCCGATGATCTGGGTGATCTGCGCCAGCTCGCCGGGCGTGTCCGAGACCGTGACCCGCAGCCGCGCCATGCGGCCCTGGCGCACCAGATCGCGCATCAGCACCGTGGCCAGCAGCCGCTGGTCGATGTTGCCGCCCGACAGCACCTGGCCGACGCGGCGGCCGCGGAAGCGGTCCGGATTGTCGAGCAGGGCCGCCAGCGGCGCCGCGCCGGCGCCCTCGGCGACCGTCTTCTCGATCATTAGCAGCAGGCAGATCGCTTCCTCGATGCGCGGTTCGTCGACCAGCAGGATGTCGTCGACCAGGGCGTCGACCACTTTCCGCGTCATCTCGCCCGGCTGCTTGACGGCGATGCCCTCGGCGATGGTGCCGCCGCCGGGCGGCAGTTCACCGCCACCGAGCGCCGCCGCCATGCCGGGATAGCGCGCCGTCTGCACGCCGATCACGCGGATGTCGGGTTTGGCGTCCTTGGCCGCAGTGGCGACGCCGGAGATCAGACCGCCGCCGCCGATCGGCACCACCAGCATGTCAAGATCGGGCACGTCGGCGAGCATCTCGAGGCCGACCGTGCCCTGGCCGGCGGCGACCAGCGGGTCGTCGTAGGGATGGATGAAGACGGCACCGCGCTGTTTGGCGAGGGTATGGGCGTGGGCACTGGCCTCGGCCAGGGTGGCGCCCTCGAGCACCACCTCGGCGCCATAGTCCATGGTATGGCGGACCTTGATGTTGGGCGTGTCCTTGGGCATCACGATGGTCGCGGCGATGCCCAGGCGCTGGGCGTGACAGGCGACGCCCTGGGCGTGGTTGCCGGCGGACATGGCGATCACGCCGGTGGCCCGCTCGTCCTCGTCCAGCGCCAGCATGCGGTTGAGCGCGCCGCGCTCCTTGAACGACGCCGTGAACTGGTGGTTCTCGAACTTGACAAAGACCTCGGCGCCGGTCAGTTCGGACAGGGTCAGCGAGCGGCTGGTTTCGGTGTGCACGACGGAACCGGCGATCGCCGCGGCGGCGGCGCGGACGTCGTCTGCGGTAAACGGGACGCTCATGTCAGTCGGTGCTCGTACAGTTGCGCATAAAAAGGCTCGCAGGCCTCGGCCAGCGCGGCGAGCCCGCCATCCAGTTCGACCGGTTCGTCGCACGGCGGCGCGAACCCGGTCGAGGCCTCGACGCTGTGATACCAGTGCGGCGCCCAGACGCCGTCCGAATCGCGCCGGCCCGGCGGCCAGGATAGCATGGCCGGATCAAAAGCGATGCCGACGGCGTCGCACAGCCGGCGCAGCAGCCGTTCGGGGTCGGCCAGAACGTCGCGCGACTCCAGCACCGGCGGCGCCTGGCCGAGGCGGTCGGCCTCGCGCGCGAAGATCTCCGCCTGCTGCGCGAAGCCCAGGTCCTCGATCGCGACGTCCTCGCGCTTCTGCCGATAGGAGACCACCACCCGCGCCGGCTGGCGGATCAGGAAGCAGTGGGTCAGGCCGTCGAGCCAGTCGCGGCCGATCCCGGGCAGCAGGTGGTGCGCCATGTGCTTCTGGTAATAGACCGCGCGTCCGCCCGGCACCGGCCCGGTCAGCTCCTTGGCAATGGTCCGCCAGTCGGTCGGCATGGCGGCGAGGATTTCGCCGCGCATCGGGTGGTCGAGGCCGGTCTCGGCCAGGTAGTGGGCGTACAGCGGCTCGTCGATCACGGCGGTGTCGGCGCGGTTCTCGAACGACCGCATCATCGCCGTCGAGATGTTACGCGGCCCCGACCACATGGCGATGCGCACGGCGTCCGTCCGATCCTGTCCGTTGCTGCTCATCGTCCTCCCCGCGCCCGGCGCAAACGGCGCGCATTGTTGACCAGTTTTCGCACGCGCGCCAGCGAAACCGCGCGCCGCCTTGACAGCCAGGGGAAACGTTCTACATTGCGCCGAACCCGCGCCCCAATGCCGAGATTAGCGGGGCTTTTTTATGGATTTGGACAAGGCAACACGGACATGGTCGCGATCACTCTCCCCGACGGCAGCCAGCGCAGTTACGACGGCGCGGTGACCGGCGCGACCATCGCCGCGGACATCGGTCCGGGCCTGGCCAAGGCGGCGCTGGCCGTGCGCGTGAACGGCGAGATGTGGGATCTCGGCCGCGACATCGAGGCCGACTCCGAGGTCTCGATCGTGACCATGAAGGACGACGACGCTCTCGACCTGATCCGCCACGACATGGCGCACGTGATGGCGCAGGCGGTGCAGGAGCTGTTCCCCGGCACCCAGGTGACCATCGGCCCGTCGATCGAGAACGGCTTCTACTACGACTTCGCGCGCAACGAGCCGTTCGTGCCCGAGGACCTGCCGAAGATCGAGGAACGCATGGCCGAGATCATCGACCGCGACCTGCCCTTCGTGCGCGAGGTGTGGGAGCGCGACGCGCTGATCGCCAAGTTCGAGGAGATGGGCGAAGCCTACAAGGTCGAGCTGATCCAGGGCTTCCCGGCCGACGAGACGACGACGGCCTATCGTCAGGGCGACTGGTTCGACCTGTGCCGCGGCCCGCACCTGCCCAGCACGGGCAAGCTGCCGAAGGCGTTCAAGCTGATGAAGTTGGCCGGCGCCTACTGGCGCGGCGACGCCAAGAACGCCATGCTGCAGCGGATCTACGGCACCGCCTGGCCGGATCCGAAGAAGCTGCGCGCCTACCTGCACATGCTGGAGGAGGCGGAGAAGCGCGACCACCGGCGGCTGGGCCGCGAGATGTCGCTGTTTCACCTGCAGGAGGAGGCGCCGGGCTCGGCCTTCTGGCACCCCAAGGGCTGGCGGCTGTACCGCACGGTGCAGAACTACATGCGCGCACGGCTCGATGCGGCCGGCTACCAGGAGGTCAACACGCCGCAACTGGTCGACCGGGCGCTGTGGGAGGATTCCGGCCACTGGGAGAAGTTCCGCGAGCACATGTTCATCTCCGAGGCCGAGGACAAGGTGCTGGCGGTCAAACCGATGAACTGCCCCTGCCATGTGCAGATCTTCAACCAGGGCATCAAGAGCTACCGCGACCTGCCGCTGCGCATCGCCGAGTTCGGCTCGTGCCACCGCAACGAACCCTCGGGCGCGCTGCACGGGCTGATGCGGGTGCGCGCCTTCGTCCAGGACGACGCCCACATCTTTTGCACCGAGAGCCAGATCGAGAGCGAAACCGCGATCTTCATCGAGCTGCTGTCGTCGATCTACAAGGACCTCGGCTTCGAGTCGTTCGTGATCAAGTTCTCCGACCGGCCCGAGGTCCGCGCCGGCAGCGACGACACTTGGGATCGGGCCGAGAAGGCGCTGATGGACGCGACGCTGGCGGCCGGGGTCGAGCTGATCATGAACCCGGGCGAGGGCGCCTTCTACGGCCCCAAGCTGGAATTCGTGCTTCGCGACGCGATCGGGCGGGACTGGCAGTGCGGCACCCTGCAGGTCGACTTCGTGCTGCCCGAGCGGCTGGACGCCAACTACGTCGGCGAGGACGGCGACAAGCACCGCCCGGTGATGCTACACCGCGCGATCCTCGGCTCGTTCGAGCGCTTCATCGGCATCCTGATCGAGAACTACGCCGGCCGCTTCCCGCTGTGGCTGGCGCCGGTGCAGGCGGTGGTGGCGACGATCACCAGCGACGCCGACGGGTACGCCCAGGAAGTCGCGGCGGCGCTGGACGCCGCCGGGCTGTCGGCGGAGGTCGATCTGCGCAACGAGAAGATCAACTACAAGATCCGCGAACACAGCCACGCCAAGGTCCCGGTGATCCTGGTGGTGGGCAAGCGCGAGGCCGAGGAGGGCACCGTGGCGATGCGCCGCCTGGGCGGAAAAGCCCAGGAAATCCTTGAGCTTGCAGAGGCAGTTGCTAGACTTAGGGACGAGGCCGCCGGACCCCTGGCGGCCGCGTGAGCGTTGCCACGACAGGCCGCGCGGGGGATGTCACGCCCGAGAGGCGGCTGTTTCAGACAGGAATTCGTGGGGAAACGCGATACATGTGGTCTTGAGGACCGGTACCCGCCGAAGACGGGGCCGGACACGATCATGGACAAACAACGGAAAGGAACCGAGATATAGCACGTCCACCCTTCAACCAGACGCCGACCCGCGAGGGTCCGCGCGTCAACGAACAGATTGAATCCCCGAAAGTTCGCGTCGTCGACGCCGACGGATCCATGGTCGGCGTACTCTCCGTCAAGGAAGGTATGGAGTTGGCCTGGGAGGCCGGCCTCGACCTGGTCGAGGTGTCGCCCAATGCCGAACCGCCGGTGTGCAAGATCCTCGACTACGGCAAGTTCAAGTACGAGGCCCAGAAGAAGAAGAACGAGGCCCGGAAGAAACAGAAGGTCATCGACGTCAAGGAGATCAAGATGCGCCCGGGCATCGACGAGCATGACTACCAGGTCAAGATGCGCGCGATGAACCGCTTCATCGGTGACGGCGACAAGGTCAAGGTGACGATCCGTTTCCGCGGCCGCGAGCTGGCCCACCAGGACCTGGGCAGGAAGGTGCTCGACCAGGTGCGCGAGGAAATGGACGAACTGGCCAAGGTCGAACTGTTCCCGAAAATGGAAGGCCGCCAGATGATCATGATCATCGCGCCACGCTAGAGCACGGGGAGTATTCAGAAGAATATGCGCCCGCCGGATGGCGGGCGTTTTGTTTATACATGGCATGATATGCCGAACGCTCTTTCGACCATTCAAGATGTATGACCGAATTTCAGCGTCAGTTCTCTTTCAACGAACTTCTAGCGCGGATTCGATTTAATCCTGGTCGTATCCTGCGGCAGCGAAGAAGTTCTCGCATTCGGTGGGCGTGACTTTCTCGATCCCTTCGGCGATGGCGCTCCACAGTTCCTCAATGGTTCTCGCGGC
>Ga0209785_1000220_pt1 | contig 20862 bp, 26 predicted proteins | sample WorMetG1BERMUDA2_FD_187403 | JGI IMG/M metagenome (GOLD analysis project Ga0209785, IMG submission 187403) | Marine gutless worms symbiont microbial communities from Max Planck institute for Marine Microbiology, Germany - Inanidrilus... ...
CGCACAGCGCCATCGGCAACAAAACCCCGATGGAGTTCATCAAGACCATCGGGCACCCCAGCCACCCAATGGTCTGAAGAACGGGAAATTCGGCTTCAAGCCGGTCCAACGTTCGGGGCAAGCTCAAATGCGCCAAACTCTAACTTAGACCGTGGACCACTCAATGGGGGCAGGCCAACGTCGGGTTCGGTGAAACCGGTCAGGTTGGGCACCGCGTCGGTGTCGGGCACGGTCTCGATGTCGAAGACGAACAGGGTCTGGTGCTGCATGCTTCGGTTATAACCGCGTAGGTTTTTCTTGCAAGCGTCCAGCCGGTCCGCTATTGCTCCCCCCAGACGGAGTGAGTGAACGACAATGTTCGATGCGCGCAAAACGATGGCCTCGACGGACCGGGTGACGACCCTGGCGCCGGCGATGTGCGCGTCCGCCGTCACCACCACCACCAAGACGAAAACCACCACTCCGCGCTGACGCGGGCCGCTATCGTCGTTTTTGTTTAACGATCGGGCCCGCGGAACGCTTCCGCGGGTTTTGTCGTTGGGCAAGGCGCGGAAGGCCAAGGGGCCGGAAACAACGGAGAGAAGAAAATGGGTTACAAGGTCGCCGTCGTCGGTGCCACGGGCAACGTGGGCCGCGAGATGCTGCAGATCCTGGACCAGCGCGAGTTCCCCGCCGACGAGGTCGTCGCGCTGGCGTCCGAACGCTCGGTCGGGCGCGAGGTCTCGATGGGCGAGGACACTGTGCTGAAGATCCACGACCTCGCCACCTACGACTTCAAGGGCACCGACATCGTGCTCAGCTCGCCGGGCGCCAAGGTCTCGGCCGAGTTCGCGCCGCGCGCCGCCGAGGCCGGCGCCGTGGTCATCGACAACACGTCGTATTTCCGCATGGACCCGGACGTGCCGCTGGTGGTGCCCGAGGTCAACGCCGACGCCATCGCCGGCTACACCAAGCGCGGCATCATCGCCAACCCCAACTGCTCGACCATCCAGATGGTGGTGGCGCTGAAGCCGCTGCACGAGGCGGCGCGGATCAAGCGGGTGGTGGTGTCGACCTACCAGTCGACCTCGGGCGGCGGCAAGGACGCCATGGACGAACTGTTCAACCAGACCCGCGGCATCTACGCCAACGAGCCGGCGCACAAGTACCAGACCAAGTTCACCAAGCAGATCGCCTTCAACGTGATCCCGCACATCGACGTGTTCATGGACGACGGCTCGACCAAGGAAGAATGGAAGATGGTGGTCGAGACGCGCAAGATCCTCGATCCGGACATCGCCGTCACCGCCACCTGCGTGCGCGCGCCGGTGTTCATCGGCCACGCCGAGGCGATCAACCTGCAGTTCGAGAACCCGCTGGACGAGGACGCCGCCCGCGACGTCCTGCGCCAGGCCCCGGGCATCGTCGTGATCGACCACCGTGCCGACGAGGGCTACGTCACCCCGGTCGAGTGCGCCGGCGAGGACCCGGTCTACGTCAGCCGCATCCGCAATGACCCGACGGTCGAGAACGGGCTCAATCTGTGGGTGGTGTCGGACAACCTGCGCAAAGGCGCGGCCCTGAACACGGTGCAGATCGCCGAGACGCTGGCCAGCGATTTCCTGTAGGGATAGATCAGGCTGGCGGGGTCAGGACGCTTCCGGCGCGGCGTCCGCCTCGCCCTCGCCCTCTTCCGGGTTGAACATCTTGTTGATCTCGTCCTGCTTCATTTCCTCGTCCGGCGGCCGCTGATCCGCCTGGTCCTCGATGGCGCCGGAGCCGCGGCGGTTGTCGCCCTGGTACTGCATGTCCTTGCGCCGCCGGTCGGGGCCGAAGAAGGTCTTGGTGCGAACGAACTGGCGCGGCCGTTCGATCACCGCCTGCACGCGGCTGAGCAGCGCCCGCGCCGATACCGGCTTCAGCAGGTACTCGTTCACGCCGGCGTTGCGCGCGGTGACGATGCGGTGGCGCTCGGCGTGACCGGTCAGCATGATCACCGGGATGAACGGGTTCTTGGCGGCCTCGGTGTCGCGCACCATCTTCATGAACTCGATGCCGTCGACCGGTTCCATCTCCCAGACGAGCACGACGATGTCAGGCATGAAGGTCTCCATGATCTTCAATGCCTCGCCGCCGTCGGCGGCCTCCTCGACCCGCTTGGCGCCGAACGCCCAGAGGATGCGCATGACGATCTTGCGCATGAACGGGTTGTCTTCGACAACCAGGAACGTGATGTCTTCCAGGTACTGGTGTTCTTGCATGCGATCAGGCGTCCCGCCCAGAGACCGGTTCGTGCTCGTTAAAACCGGGAAACCGAATTCATCGGCTTGAAACCCCTTCGGCGAAAATTGTAGTTTGCCGTTCCTGCCAGGCAACACCTTTTTTAAGACCGGCTCCGAAGCATTTCTACTTTGGAGGAAATCAGTTAAGGGGGAGTTATCAGATGACCAGTTCCGCCCGGCCGCGCCGCAGCATGCTGTACATGCCCGGCGCCAACGCCCGCGCGCTCGAAAAGGGCCGCACCCTGCCCGCCGACGGCCTGATCCTCGATCTCGAGGACGCGGTCACGCCGGACGCCAAGGAGACGGCGCGCCAGCAGGTCGCCGACGCCATCGCCGCCGGCGGCTACGGCCGGCGCGAGCTGGTCGTGCGCGTCAACGGCCTGGCCACTCCCTGGGGCCATGCCGACATCGCCGCCGCGGTGACGTCGGGCGCCGACGCGATCCTGATCCCCAAGGTCGAGAGCGCCGACACCGTGCGCCAGGTCGAGGCGGCGATGGACGAGGCCGGCGCGCCCGAAGCGATGGCCATCTGGTGCATGATGGAAACGCCGATGGGCATGCTGCGGGCCGAGGAGATCGCCGGGGCAAGTGCCCGCTTGGCCTGCCTGGTCATGGGCACGTCCGATCTGGCCGAGGACCTGCACTGCGCGCACACGGCGATGCGCCTGCCGATGATCACCTCGCTGGGGCTGTGCCTGCTGGCGGCGCGGGCGCACGGGCTGGCGATCCTGGATGGCGTCTACCTCGACCTCGCCGACGACGAGGGCTTCGCCGAATCCTGCGCCCAGGGCCGCGAGCTCGGCTTCGACGGCAAGACCCTGATCCACCCGAAGACGGTCGACGCGGCCAACGCCGCGTTCGCGCCGTCCGAGGACGAGGTCTCCTGGTCGCGGCGCATCATCGCCGCCCACGCCAAGGCCGAGGCCGAGGGCAAGGGCGTGGTGCTGGTCGACGGCAAGCTGATCGAGAACCTGCACGTCACCGGCGCCCGCCGCCTGGTCGCCCTGGCCGACGCCATCGCCGAGGGGGCCGAGCAATGAGCAATAAAGCCAACCCCGGAAACTACTTCGAAGACTTTTCGATCGGCCAGGAGATCCGCCACGCCACCCCGCGCACAGTCAGCGAGGGCGACGTGTCGCTCTACACCGCGCTCTACGGCATGCGCTTCGCGGTGCAGTCCTCGGACGTGTTCGCCATGGACCTGGACTTCGAGGTGGCGCCGGTCGACGACCTGCTCGCCTTCCACATCGCCTTCGGCAAGACGGTGCCGGACATCTCGCTGAACGCCGTCGCCAACCTGGGTTACGCCGGCGGCCGCTTCGGCGTGCCGGTCAATCCGGGCGACACCATCACCACCACCTCGACGGTGATCGGCCTGAAGCAGAACTCGAGCGGCAAGACCGGCGTCGTCTACGTGCGCTCGGTGGCGGTCAACCAGATCGACGAGATGGTTGTCGACTACGTCCGCTGGGTCATGGTGCGCAAGAAGGACGTCGCGGCGCCGGCGCCCGAGGCGGTGGTGCCCGAACTGCCCGAGGCGGTCGCCTTCGCCGACCTCATCGTTCCTGAAGAGATCGACATGAGCGGCTACGACGCGACGCTGGCCGGCAGCCCGCACCTGTGGGAGGACTACGAGGTCGGCGAGAAGATCGACCACGTCGACGGCTCGACCATCGAGGAGGCCGAGCACATGATGGCGACGCGGCTGTATCAGAACACCGCCAAGGTGCACTTCAACCAGCACACCGAGGGCCAGGGCCGCTTCGGCCGGCGCCTGATCTACGGCGGCCACATCATCAGCCTGGCCCGCGCGCTCAGCTTCAACGGCCTCGCCAACGCCTTCAAGATCGCCGCCATCAACGGCGGCCGCCACGTCGCGCCGACCTTCGCCGGCGACACCATCTACGCCTGGACCGAGGTGCTGGACAAGGCTGAGGTCGCGAACGAGGACGGCAGCCCGCGCCAGGACATGGGCGCCCTGCGCCTGCGCACGGTGGCGACCAAGGACCGGCCCTGCGCCGATTTTCCCGACAAGGACGCGGACGGTAAGTACGACCCGGCGGTGGTGCTCGACTTCGACTACACGGTGCTGATGCCGAAGAAGTAGGCCGCGGTCATTCGGCCGGCGTTCCGGCCGGCCGGAGTTTGCGCCACAGGTGGGCCAGCGCGCCGTTGCCGATCAGGATCGCGGCGATCACCAGGGCCAGCCCGGCGATCAGCGGCGGTCTCAGCGCCTCGCCGAGCAGCAGCGCGCCCAGCGCCATCGCGGTGATCGAGTTCAGTGTGATGTACAGCACCGTGGTGCTCGGCGGCAGCCAGCGCAGGGCCCAGGTGAACAGCGAGAACTGAACCGCTCCGGCGAAACTGCCGAGGAAGGCGACGAGCAGCCAGCCCCGGATGTCGAGGTCCGGCAGCAGGTCGCCCGGGGCGACGACAGCGCTCAGCGGCAGCAGCACGACAACGGCGAACGACATCGCCATCGCGGTCACGAACAACGCCCCGTGCCGGGCCAGGGAAGCGCGGCTGAACACCGAATAGACGGCGGCGCAGAGCACGCCCAGCAACATCAGCGCGTCGCCGAGCAGGGTGTCCGACAGGCCGCTGCCGATCGCTTCCGGGCCGAACACCAGGGCGACGCCGGTGAAGGCGAGGGCGACGCCGAGCACCTTGGCGCCCGACAGCTTCTCGCGCCCGAACAGCACCGCCACGATCAGCGTCTGGATCGGGATCGTCGCCAGGCCGACGGCGCCGCGCGCCGCCGGGATGAACTGCAGCGAGGCGTTGAAGGCCCAGGGGAACAGCACGAAGAACAGCACGCCAAGCGCGGCGATGCTGGCGAGGTCGCCGGCGTTCAGCCGATGCGACGGCCACAGCCGGGGCAGGAACGGCGCGAAGCAGCCGACGCCGATCAGGTAGCGCCAGAACGCCAACGCCGCGGGATCGATGTCGCCGACCAGATGCCGCGTGGCGACCACCGAGGTGCCGGCGCTGAGCGCCGCCGCCGCCGCCGCGAGGTGGGCCAGCAGGGTCCGGTTCATGGCATCGGCTCCACATTTCCGCGCCTGGTCGCGCAGTAACTTAAAAAAATTAAGTTACTATGTGCCAGAGAAACTTAAAAAACGCAAGTCACTATGATAAGTTTGCCACCGAACCCCTGAACAGCAGGCGAAACGCCATGACCGACAGCCCCTTGCCACCCGCCGATCATGCCTTCCGCTCGTCCTGCTCGATCGCGCGCACGCTCGAACTGCTGGGCGACAAGTGGACGCTGCTGGTGGTACGCGACCTAATGTGGCACGGCAAGCACACCTTCAAGGCGCTCGAGGCGAGCGCCGAGGAGATGCCGCCGAACGTGCTGTCGCAGCGCTTGAAGAAGCTGATCGCCTGGGGCCTGGTGCGGCGCCAGGCCTACCAGGAGCGGCCGGTACGCTACGCCTACCACCTGACCGAGGCCGGCCGCGCGCTGGAACCGGCGCTGCTGCAGATCATGGGCTGGGGCCACGCGTACCTGGGCGGCGGCCGCTATGATCCGGCGAGCGGAACAAGCACCGCCGGGAGTTCGCGGAGGTAGATCCAAGACCGCTCCAGGGGGGGTGGCGAAAGTGCACATTCCTCTCGCCTTTCGCTGTAATGTTATAATATAACAAAAAGGGCAGGCAACTGATCGAAGGAGGCAACGCATGAGCAGGCAGGGAGAGAACCGGCTGGCGGCACGTAACGGGAATGGCATGACCTCCGTTCGTGAGGCCGCGAAGGGGCCCGCCGTGAGTATCGATATCGCGGATAGGCCCGAGGAACTGTCCGCGATCCACCGTCCGGGATGCGCCGCCGCGATCTGGCGCCGCCGCCCGTTGCCGAGCTTTCAGTCCTGGATCGACGCGCTGGAGCCCGAGCGGCTGCCGACAGCGCGCGTCATCCTGCGTCCCGGAGACGTGCGTGAAGCGGTCGTTCAGATTTGCGACGCCACCGGAACGCCGGACGGCTGCGAACGGGAATTGCTGGTGGATGATACCGCCGCTCTGGCGGACATCCTTGCCGGCCTGACCCCGGCGCGGTATCTCCGGCTGCGCTTCGACGTGATCACGACCAACGCCTGCCGCAAGTTCCACATCGACACCGTCACGGCGCGTCTCGTTTGCACCTACCGCGGGACGGGCACGCAATACGGCATCTCGACCGACGGGTCCGAGCCGCGGCACGTTTTCACCGTGCCCACCGGCGCACCGATCCTGCTGCGCGGCAAGCTTTGGCCGGAGCCGACAACATCAGGCCTGCTGCACCGCTCACCGCCCATTGACGGCACCGGCGAGACCCGGCTGGTCCTCGTCCTCGATCCCCTCGAAGACCCGGATGACGACTGCCAAACGGACGTGGTTCAAGCTGCCAGGGGGTGCCATCCGAAGATGGCATGACCATCGCCCCTGCCTGTCTCTTCTTCCGGCCTGACCGAGGCCCGATCCGTGTTCACCTCGCGCATGCCATTAAATTCGCAAATCACGTGATCAGAAATTCGAATTTTTTAAAAACAAAAACAACGGGCACTTTGAAAAACTAATAATAAAATCATGACCATCATAGAAAAAAACTATCAGGTCATAAATATCGACCGAGACAAGAGGAGTCTCGGAACCGGCGGACCTGTGCGCAATTCAGCGAGGCGCCGCGCAACGGCGCGACAGAGGCAAGGAGGTACCCCCATGGCCAAGGATTTCACCGCCATCGTTCAGGCCGCGACCGCGGCGTTCAGCGCCGATCCGGCGAAGGCGTCGTTCACGTTCGCCTGCGAGTCCGATCTCGTCGAGGACACGGAATGCAGCAACAGGGTGCGGGGCCATGTCTTTACCATTGACAAGCCGGCCGAACTGGGCGGCAGCGACAAGGGCGCCAATCCGGTCGAGATGGTGCTCGCCGCGCTGGCCGCCTGCCGCATCATCACCTACCAGTTCCACGCCGGGCGCCTGGGTATTCCCTTGCGTGGCGTCTCGATCTCGTTCGCCGGCGACCTCGACCTGCGCGGCTTCCTCGCTATGGACGAGTCGATCCGCCCGGGATACGCCGGCATCACCGGCGACTGCACCGTGATCTCCGAGGCCGACGAAGCGCAGCTGGCGGCGCTGGACGCCGCCGTCGAGCGCCACTGCCCGGTCGCCGACATCGTCGCCATCGCCACCGCGATGGCCGTCGTCACCCGGCACCAGCGGCCGGACAGCCTGGCCGCTGAATAGACAACCGAATTGGAGGGAACCGACATGACCGACCAGATCAAGATACATCCATCCGTCGACAACGGCGTCGGCCAGGCTGCGCCCGGCTTCGCCGGCGGCGACCTGACCTGCCGTTGCGCCAGCGACCGCGTGGTCGTGCGCCTGACGGCGCAGACCGCGCACAACCATGCCTGCGGCTGCACCAAGTGCTGGAAGCCGGCGGGGGCGCTGTTCTCGCAGGTCGCGGTTGTGGCGCGCGAACACGTCGTGGTGATCGCCAACGCCGACAAGCTGGAGGTCGTCGACGCCACGGCGGCGATCCAGCGCCACGCCTGCCGCGGCTGCGGCGTGCACATGTACGGCCGCATTGAGAACACGGCGCATCCGTTCTTCGGCCTCGACTTCGTGCACACGGAACTGTCCGACAGCGACGGTTGGTCGCCGGCCGAGTTCGTCGCCTTCGTTTCCTCGGTGATCGAGGCCGGCACCGATCCGAACCAGATGCCGGCGATCCGGACGCGGCTGCGCGAGCTCGGGCTCGAGCCTTACGACTGCCTGTCGCCGCCGCTGATGGACGCGATCGCGGCGCATGTCGCGAAGAACGCGGCCTGACCTGACCGGGTTTTTTCGGGTGCGCCCTGTGGCACCCCCGGTGAACCCTCCGCTGCCCTCCCGCCGGAGGGTTCACCGGCATCCGGGCGGCGGCTGCGGTGCCGCTGGTTCGCCGTTCGCGTTTCTGATGCTGCTGGATTGCCGGATCCGCGCCCGGCGCCGCGCGCGCAACGCCCGGTATCGCGCCCGGTATCGAGCTGGGTAACGCGCCAGACGCGCGTACGGAAAGAGGCGTCGAGCGTGCAGGTCCTGGGTCACCTAACACCCGCGCCGGCAAGCCAGCGCACTCGACGCCTCCCTTGAGCCTTGCGGCCTCGCGCTCTCGAAAAGACCGGTCACAACTCCTCCGGCGATCTGCCGGCGCGTCCTGGGAGGACACGCCCTCGGGAGGATCGAGGCGGTCCGGTATCCAGCGTCGCCGCCGGGCACCAATCACCTCGTGTCGCGACCCATCCGGTGCGGCGGGCTCTAAACGGTTGGACCCGCCGGGACGATTCTCCGACATTGCCAGGTTCGGACCCGGTCGAAACCGGTTCACGGACCGTGATGCAGCGCCGGCGATCCACCCCGAAATCGGCCGAAGCCGGCCAGGCGTTCCGCCAATCCACGAAACCTCGGCATCCCTCCAGGCGGGACTCGGTTTCGCTTGGCCCTTCCGTCGTCGGACCCAATCCGTCCGGACGGCTGCCCTGTTCCTTCAGTGACCGGTTCCTGCCCGGTGTCGAACCCCGAAAAGGGCGAACCCTAAAAGAGGCGGACCCCAAGACCAGATCCTGTCGGCGAAGGAGGCGGGCGGCCTCTCTTCCCCGGAACCGGCGCGGTGCGAACCGAATACCGGGGGCGTTGCCTTGGACTTTGCCCCGGCTCATCCGCGTCAGGGACACGCAGGAGCCTTGACAAAAAGGCGACGCTTTTCTTCGAGCGACAAGAAAGATTGTAATTGTCGAATCTAAAAATCCAATATTAAATTCCCCAATTCGGGCTGTTTTCTGTGCATAAATTGCTTTTTATTTTCACATACTACGCACAATTTATCCACAGACTTATTCACATTTGACCGATTTCTTGGGGACTGATTCCCCCATTTCGAGGCGTTGAGCGACGTCCCGAAGCGGGCCGGTTCCGCCCTCCGGGATTCGGTCTATGACAAATGTCAAAGCCGCGGAGGTAAATTTGACCGAGGATGAAAACTGCCCGAGTCAGTACCGAGTCTGAACGGGGTGCGAAAAAGCCCGGACATCAGCCGCTTCGCGGGGGGTTTTGCAGCTGCGAACGTTGACTTCGCAAACGCGGCAGGCTACCAATTTGAAATCCAATTCGCGGTGCCGATCTCCAACCGTCGCGCGTTGCCAACCTTCTCGTAGGGGGAAATCATGAAAACCGGAAACCGGCCCCTGTCGCCGCATCTGTGGGTCTATTTGTTCAATGGACCTTTTCTGAGCATGACGATCTCCGTCAGCCACCGCTTTTCGGGCATGATCTTCGGCGTGGGAACCTTGTTCCTGGCCTACTGGTTGACCTCCGCCGCCTATGGTCCCGAGGCCTTCGCGCGGGCGCAGGCCTTCATGGGATCGTGGTTCGGCCTGCTGCTGATGTTCTGCTTCTCGATGGCCCTGTTCTATCACATGTGCACCGGCATCCGGCACCTGATCTGGGATACCGGCTACCGCCTCGACAAGGAAGCGGTGCTGCCCAGCTGTTACATGGTCCTGGCGGGCACCGTAATCCTGACCGGCGGCACCTGGATCGTCGCGCTCGTGGCGGGAGGCGGTTGATGGATATGCGCTCGTCGCTCGGACGCGCCCGCGGCCTGGGCCCGACCAAGGAAGGCTATCACCACTGGTGGATGCAGCGGCTCACGTCGATCGCCATGATCCCGCTCAGCTTCTGGTTCGTCTATACCATCGTCAACCTGATCGGCGCCGACTACGACGCCATGCTGGCCTGGGCCGACAACCATGGCAACGCGCTGATGATGGTGCTGTTCGTGGTCGTGATGTTTCACCATTTGAACGCCGGCATGCAGGTGGTCTTCGAGGACTACGTGCACACCAAATGGGCCAAGATGGCCGGGCAGATCATCGTCAAGTACGGCTGCTTCTTGCTCGGCGCCTCCTGCGTCCTGGCCGTTTTGCGCCTTGCCTTCGGGGGCTGAAGTTACATGACACAATCTTACGAAATCATCGACCACCGCTATGACGCCGTGGTTGTCGGCGCCGGCGGCGCCGGCCTGCGCGCGACCCTGGGCATGGGCACCGCGGGCATGAAGACGGCCTGCATCACCAAGGTGTTCCCGACCCGCAGCCACACCGTCGCGGCGCAGGGCGGCATCGGCGCCAGTCTCGGCAACATGGCCGAGGACAACTGGCACTGGCACATGTACGACACGGTCAAGGGTTCTGACTGGCTCGGCGACCAGGACGCGATCGAATACATGTGCCGCGAGGCGGTGCCGGCGGTCTACGAACTGGAGCACTTCGGCGTGCCGTTCTCGCGCACGCCCGAGGGCAAGATCTACCAGCGCCCGTTCGGCGGCCACATGCGCAACTACGGTGAGGCGCCGGTGCAGCGCGCCTGCGCCGCGGCCGACCGCACCGGCCACGCCATCCTGCACACGCTGTACCAGCAGTCGCTGCGCTACGACGCCGAGTTCTTCGTCGAGTATTTCGCCATCGACCTGATCATGGACGACGACGGCGCCTGCCGCGGCGTCATCGCCTGGAACCTGGACGACGGCACGTTGCACCGATTCAGTGCCCACACCACGGTGCTGGCCACCGGCGGATACGGCCGCGCCTACTTCTCGTGCACCTCGGCGCACACCTGCACCGGCGACGGCAACGGCATGGCGGCGCGCGCCGGCATTCCGCTGCAGGACCACGAGTTCATCCAGTTCCACCCGACCGGCATGTACGGCTCCGGCTGCCTGATCACCGAGGGCGCGCGCGGCGAGGGCGGCTACCTGACCAACTCCGAAGGCGAGCGCTTCATGGAGCGCTACGCGCCAACCGCCAAGGACCTGGCCAGCCGCGACGTGGTCAGCCGCGCCATGACCCTCGAGATCCGCGAGGGCCGCGGCATCGGGTCCGACAACGACCACATCTTCCTGCACCTCGAGCACCTGGGCGGCGAGCTGCTGAACGAGCGGCTGCCGGGCATCACCGAGTCGGCCAAGATCTTCACCGGCGTCGACGCCAGCGCCGAGCCGATCCCTGTTTTGCCCACCGTGCACTACAACATGGGCGGCATTCCGACCAACTACCATGGCGAGGTGCTGAAGCCGACGGCGGAGGATCCCGACGCGGTGCTGCCGGGCCTGTTCGCGATCGGCGAATGCGCCTGTGCCAGCGTGCACGGGGCCAACCGGCTGGGCACCAACTCGCTGCTGGACATCGTCGTGTTCGGCCGCGCCGCCGCCCTGCGCGCCAAGGAGATCGTAACCCCGGGCGCCAAGCACAAGCCGTTGCCGCAAGCGGGCACCGACTACGCGCTCGGCCGTCTCGATGCCCTGCGCAACGCCGACGGCGCGCGCCTGACCGCCGACATCCGGCTCGACCTGCAGAAAACCATGCAGCGCGACGCCGCCGTGTTCCGTACCAGCCAGACGCTGAAGGAAGGCTGCGACAACGTCGAGCAGGTCGCCGCGACGATGAGTGAGATCAAGGTCAACGACCGCTCGCTGATCTGGAACTCGGATCTGGTCGAGGCGCTGGAACTGGACAACCTGATCCCCTGCGCCAAGGCCTCGATCTACTCGGCCGAGGCGCGCCAGGAGAGCCGTGGCGCCCATGCGCACGAGGATTTCCCCGACCGCGACGACGAGAACTGGATGAAACATTCGCTGGCCTGGTTCGACGGCGACGGCAAGGTCTCGCTGACCTACCGCCCCGTGCATACCTGGACCCTGAGCGAAGACGTCGACTACATCGAACCGAAGGAGCGGGTGTACTGAGTCATGGTTGAGTTTTTTCTTCCTGCCAATTCCCGCGTGCGCAAGGACGGCAAGACCGTCAAGGCTGCCGCCGGTGCGACCAACGTCAAGACCTTCAAGATCTATCGTTACGATCCCGATTCCAGCGAAAACCCGCGTATGGACAGTTTCGAGATCGACCTCGACACCTGCGGGCCGATGGTCCTGGACGGTATCATCAAGATCAAGGACGAACTGGATTCGACCCTGACCTTCCGGCGCTCCTGCCGCGAGGGCGTCTGCGGGTCCTGCGCCATGAACATCGACGGCTCCAACACGCTGGCCTGCACCAAGCCGATCGACGAGATCAAGGGCGATGTCATGATCTATTCGCTGCCGCACATGTCGGTGGTCAAGGACCTGGTGCCCGACCTCAACCACGCCTATGCGCAGTACCGGGATATCGAACCGTGGCTGAAAGCGGACACCGCGCCGCCCACGAACGAGCGCCTGCAGTCTGTCGAGGACCGTGCCAAACTGGATGGCCTGTGGGAATGCATCCTGTGCTTCTGCTGTCAGACCTCGTGCCCCAGCTATTGGTGGAACGGAGAAAAATACATGGGGCCGGCGGTGCTGCTGCAGGCCTATCGCTGGCTCAGCGATTCGCGGGACGAGGCCAAGGAATCACGGCTGGAGCACCTCGAGGATCCGTACCGGCTGTACCGTTGTCACACCATCATGAACTGCACTCTTGCTTGCCCCAAGGGGCTGAACCCGGGCAAGGCGATCGCCGAAATCAAGAAGATGCAAGTCGATCACCACAGCTGAATCGGCGGCGCGCTTTCGCCCACCGGTGAGTTATTGCGGGATTCGCGCCGGCGCGCCTGCCGTCTGCGTTCCGCATCCGGTCCGATCCCAAGGTCGGCGGCGGCCAGGTTCGGTGATTTTCATAAGTGAACATTATCGCGTCATAAGTTTTCAAAATGTCGCCAACCTGGGTTGAAAAGTTCGAAATAAGCCGAAAAAGCACTTAAGAATGATATTTTCCGAAAATTTGGCTTTCGATAGTGATGATCATCACAGGCCGGTTGAGACGGTTCGGGTATAGCCTGATTCATAGCTTGAGGAGGCTTGCATGACTGATACTCGGAAAATCGCACTTCTGCTTTTTGCCTGGGCCGCCGCCATGCCGTTGCTGTTGCTGGCGACGGTGTCGCTGTGGCATTGGCTCGCTGCGGCGCACTATTACACCGCGCCGGTCCTGTTCCTGGGGCACTTCCTGTTCGCCGTCGCCGGTATCCTGTTCTGGGTCGGCCGCCGCGGCGCCGGCAAATGGGTCGCCGCCACCGCCGCCGTGCCGGGGCTGCTCGCCGCCGTCGTCGCGATGTTCATGATCGGCGGTTTCGGCCGCGCCGGCTCGGCGGTACCGCTGGTCGACGGGGGACGAGACTTCCTCTATGTGCTGCACGGTCTCTATGCCGCCGGGCATTGTTTTGTCGTGGTCATCGCGTTTCGCGGCTGGCGCCGCCTGCCGCAGGTGAGCCCGGCCTGATACCGCTTCACCGCGTCCCCGCGCCGCGAACACAGGCCGCCGGGCAGTCCCGGCGGCCTTTTTCCTGTCCTTTTCACCGACTTTTCACGCTGCCGGGAACGCCGCGCTCACGTCCATGCGCGACTGTGGCCTCATTCACAGACCGATTTGCCGGATCGCGCTATTGGTTTGAGGCTGCTTTAGGAGGCTTGCATGTCAGAGACACAACATAAATCGATCATAATGCTGATCTGGGCCGCGGCCATGCCCATCGCCCTGGTGGCGACGGCGCCGTTCTGGCACTGGCTGGCGGCGACGCATTTCGCCACCGCGCCGTTCCTGTTCCTGGCCCATTTCCTGTTCGCGCTGGGCGGCATCCTGTTCTGGTTCGGTAATTCCCGCGCCGGCAGCCGCGTTGTCGCGGTCGGCGCGGTACTGGGTATCTTCGTCGCGCTGGCGGCGATCTCGGTGATCGCCGACATGGGCCGCGCCGGATCGGCGATGACCCTGGCCGACGGCGCGCGGGATTTCCTGTACCTGCTGCACGGCGCCTACGCGGTCGGTCATTGCCTGGTCGCGCTGAGCGGTTTCCGCGGCGGCGCGCGCACCACGGCGCCGCACGGGGTGCAACTGTCGGCCTGATCGCGCCATCGTCCTCGCGCGCGGAATCCCAATTCCTGTATAGTGGACCGGGAAGGGGGAAGCCGCGCGGGAGGCCGCGCGGGAGGCCGCTGCATGCGACACACGACTACCTTCAGGCTTGTTCTCGCCGTTCTTCTGGCCACGTTTCTACTCGCCCCGTTCGCCGCCGACGGCCACGCCGCCGGCAAGGGGCCCACCTTCCGCGACCGCCTGGCCGACGGCACGCCCTGCGAACACTGTCCCGAAATGGCGGTGATCGACCATGGCAGCTTCGCCATGGGCTCGCCGCTGGGCGTCGGCCACGACCACGAACGCGGCGCCGACCGGGCGCCGGTGCCGGTACGCATCGACTACGGCTTCGCGGTCGGCGTCACCGAGATCACCCGGCGCCAGTACGCCGCCTTCGTCGCCGCCAATCCCGGCCACGCCGCGCCGGGGCTCTGCGCCGGGGTCGAGGCCGACGATGGTCTGGACTGGCGCGCCCCCGGCTTCGGCCAGGACGACGACCACCCGGTGGTCTGCGTCTCCTGGCGCGACGCCAAGGCCTATACCGCCTGGCTCAGCCGCATCACCGGCAAGACCTACCGCCTGCTGACCGAGGCGGAATGGGAGTTCGTCGCCCGCGCCGGTGTTTCGACGCGCTATTGGTGGGGCGAGAAGATGAAGCCCGACCGGGCCAACTGCCTCGGCCTGCTGTGCGGCGACAGCTTCGCCTGGACGGCGCCGGCGCGGTCCTTCGGCGACAACCCGTTCGGCCTGTTCGGTATCCTCGGCAACGTCTGGGAGTGGACCGAGGACTGCTGGATCTCGAGCGCCTATCGCACCCGCGCCGATGCCTACCCCGGCGCGGTCACCGGCCCGCCGGACTGCAAGCACGTGGTTCGCGGCGGTTCCTGGTCGGACACGCCGTGGAGCCTGCGCGCCTCCAACCGCGACGCCTGGCGCGGCGACAGGGCACTGAATGACCTCGGCTTCCGGGTCGCGCGGATGGATCCGGACCTGCCGATCTGAGGTGCGAGAGGTTCAGAGGCCGGGACGCTTGTTCGGCCAGCGGCCGCGCTCGTCGGTGAACCGGGCTTTCAGGTAGCGCCGGATCACCCGGTCGGGCCGCGAGTCGGCCATCATGTTATCGAACTTGCGCCACCAGCGATGCGCCCACGAGCCGTTCCACACACCGGCAACCAGATCGCCAATCAGATTGGCCAAGCGGCTTTGCGCGCGCGGTTCATAAATCGACATGGAAACCGCCCCCTTTGCGGTGTTTCTACCATGTCCAATTCTATGAATCTTCGGTGTCGCCGTTGTGAACGTAGAATGAAATTTTTGTGAAACCGGGCGCGGCGGCGTCACACCATGCGCCCCAGCACCAGCCACAGGTTGACCAGCAAGGTCGCCGCCAGCAGTCCGAGCAGGCCGCCGGCGACCATCCGCCCGGCCCGCCCGTGGCCGCGGCGGGTGCCGCTGCGCCAGCCCCACAGCACGCCGAGCACGGCGCCGGCGATCAGCGCCGGCGCGAACGGACCGAGGATGTCGACGGGACCCAGCTCCTGCATGCGCCGCCCGACCGCTATTCGTCGCGGTTGATGGCGTAGCCGGTGCGGCCGCCAGCGGTGTCGTTGATGAACGGCTGCACCAGCAGGTGATCGAGCCGCAGGTCCACCGGCTGGCGGAACGCCTCAATGCCGATGGTCATGCCTTCGTGGCCGGCCGCCGGCTGGTCGCGGTAGGTGCCGAACAGGCGGTCCCACCAGGGCAGGTTGAAGCCGAAGTTGGAATTGGTCTCGCCGGGGATCACCGAGTGGTGCACCCGGTGCATGTCCGGGGTCACCACGATCCAGCGCAGCACCCGGTCCAGCGCGCGCGGCAGGCGCACGTTGCCGTGGTTGAACATGGCGGTGGCGTTGAGCAGGATCTCGAAGATCAGCACCGCCGCCGCCGGCGCCCCGATCAGCGCGATGGCGCAGAACTTGATGCCCAGCGACATCACGATCTCGACCGGGTGGAAGCGCGAGCCGGTGGTGACGTCGTAGTCGGTATCGGTGTGGTGCATGCGGTGCAGCCGCCACAGCACCGGCACCGCGTGCACCATCACGTGCTGCAGGTAGATGACGAAGTCGAGCAGCACCGCGGCGAGCACCAGTTCGAGCCACCAGGGCCAGTCGGTCAGGTTGAAGGCGCCCCAGCCTTTCGACGCCGCCAGCGCCGCGAAGGTGACCGGGGCGAGGGCGACCGGGGCGAGGGCGAAGATCAGGCGGGCTATCACCGTGTTCAGGGCGACGATGGCCAGGTTGGACGGCCAGCGCCGGGTGCGCGGGTGGCTGAGCGCGCGGCGCGGTGCCAGCACCTCCCAGCCCATCGTCAGCACCAGCACGGTGAAGAAGATGCCCAGGCGCACCGGGCCTTCGTTGGCCAGCAGGAGGTCGATCTTGTCCATCACCGGATCCCGGATCTCGCAGCGGCGGCAAGGATTGCCGAGATCGCCGGCGAACTCAACCGTTTCGTCCGCCGGCGGGACGCCGGGTGCGCTAGAGGATTTCGATGGTGTCGATCAGGCGGTCGACCTGCTGCTTGTAGGCCGGGTAGTAGTGCAGGCTGGCGCCCTCGAACACGATCATGTGCAGCTTCTCGCCCTTCTCGAAACCGACGGCGAAGCCTTCCTTCAGCAGGCCGTCCTTGGTGGCGAAGGAATAGTCGAAGCGGAAGCCGTTCTCTGCGCCGAGCTTCTGCGGCTTCAGTTCGGACACCTTGAAGTTCTGCGCCCCGCTCTTGCCCCGCGTGGTCTCGAAGATTTCGGCGACCTCCAGCGGTGACATGCCGCTTTTGTAGACCGGTACCTTCTCGATTTCGCCGCCGCGCTTGGTCACCTCGAACAGCGGGTCGCCGTCCTCGATCTCCTTGATGAACCGGATGTAGTGCAGCAGCGGGCCGTGTACGGTCCACAATTCGTCGTCGCCGCGCTCGATCTTGCTTCAGGCGATCTGCGGCTGCACGCGGTAGGTCTTGGCGACCTCGACCGACTCGCCGGCCTTGATCAGGGTCACGGTCTGGCAGGCGGCGATCACCAGGCACAGCAGTCCGGCGCCCAGCATCCGGGAGAACATTCGCATCAACTCGCTCCTTGAATCATGAACCTGATCATCTGCGCGTCCTTGGCCTCGGGCGCCAGTTCCAGGTATCGGGTGAAGGCGGCGCGGGCCTTGTCCCGCTCGCCTGCCTTGCGGTGCATCAGGCCGAGCGCGCGGTGCGTTTCGGGCGGCGGGTCGTCGGCCGAGAGCGCGCGTTCGTAAGCGGCCAGGGCTTCGTCGTTGTCGCCGTCCTTACAGCGCGTGCGGTACAGCTCGCCGATCATGTAATGGGTCAGCGCCGGCCAGTAGCCATCTTCCAGCAGGCCGTCGAACACCGCCTTGGTCGGCTTGAACGTGCCGCGCTTGATTTCGTCGCGCATGAACGAGGTCCGGTACGCCCGCAGTGCGGCAAGGTAATTGTCGCGACCGAGCGGATCGCCGGCCGGCGTGACCTCGACGACCGGGGCCAGCCGCGTCAGCTCGGCCTGACGTTCCTCGGTCGGCGGGTGCGTCGAGGCGAATCGGGAATCGTTCGACTCCTCGTCCTGTTCGGCGTCGACCTCGGACTTCACGATCGCCCAGATCTTCGCCGCCTCGTGCGGATCGTAGCCGGCCCGGCCCATCAGCACCAAGCCGTAGCCGTCGGCCTCGCGCTCGGCATCGCGGCTGTACGACAGAATGCCGCCGATCGTCGCCAGCGCCGCGATATCGCCGACCACGCCGACCCCGGCCATGGCCGTTATGATCTGAAAGAACACCAGGCCGTTGGTGGCGTCGCGAATCCGCTTGAACTGCTGCAGGCTGTGCCGGCGCAGGTAGTGTCCGATCTCGTGGCCGATGACCGCGGCCAGTTGCGCCTCGTTGCGCGCGCGCAGCAGCAGCCCGGACCAGATCTGCATCATGCCGTTCGGCGACATTGAGGCGTTGAAGTACGGCTGTCGAACAATGTAGGTGCGGATGTTGTCGCAATAGGTCAGGGCGACGCGGCAGACGACGCCGTTCACGTAGGCGTTCAGTGCCGGATCGTTGATCCTGTTGCCGGCCGTCCTGACCTTGCCCTCGGCGCGGTCGATCTGCATCCACAGGCCGCCTTCGAGGCTGTCTGTCGCGGGCCGCTGCCCCGGGGACAGGCTGGCGACCTGATACTGCGACAGGGTCGCCCGCGCCTGCGCCGTCGTGTCGGCCTGTACCTGCTCCGATGTCGGATTGGCCGCGGTCGCGGCCTGCGCGGCGCGCACCGAGTCGTCGTAGACCTTGGTGTTGGAGACGCAGGCGGCGCCCAGCACCGGCAGGGCCGCGGCGACGAGGATGCGGCCCCAGCGGGTCATTTCGGAAAACCGGCCAGCAGCACGCCGACCGTCTCTTCCGACTCCTTGGCCTTGCGCAGATCACCCTCGCCGCGGACCAGTCGGTTGAACCAGACGACGTCGCCGCTGTTGAGGTCGACCAGCGAGGCGAAGCCGACCTGGTAGCCGCCGTACACACCGACTCCGAGCACGGCCATGGCGACGATCACCGCGACCCGGCCGGGGCTGGTGTAGGAATCGCGCATGAAAACAAACAGGGCGTAATCGGAGTCGTAATGCTGGCGCAGCGCTTTCACGTCGGCGCCCAGGGTCCAGTCGAACCCGTCCTTCTTGGTCGGCAGCGCCCACACGCTGGCGTTCTGGTATTGATGCACCAGGATCGAACGGCCGACCGCCTCGTGCAGCTTGACCAGCTGTAGCCGCGTGTCGTCGACCGGCAGGTCGGTCACCTTGTCCGTCGGCACCACCAGCTCGGCGTCCTGCTCCTGCAGCTGCCGGCGGACCGCCTCGGTGATGAACGAACGGGCCTGATCGGTCCATGCCGCGTTCGGTTCGACGATGCCGCCGGCGTTGAGCAGGCCGAGCTCGACGTCGATCGGCATCAGCACCACGCGCAGCGGGCCTTCGCTACGTTGCAGTTTCTCGGTGGTCGAGAATTTGGTGGATTGGCAGCCACTCGCAATAAGTGCAATTATAAGTACAACAAATTATTTAGGTTGCAGCAGGCCAAATCTCATTGACCCCGACCCTTCCCCTCACAGGATGATTATTGGTTGTATATTATAAAAGCCGAGCGCCGGGAAGGCAAAAAAGAACAAAAAAATCGTCGTTTTCACCCCGTCGGTCAAAATCTTGTGTCACGCCGCCAGACGGTTCACCCGTCCGGCGCTTTCCCCTAAGATCTCGCCATGAAACAGCATCGCCTGCTCGCGGCCTGATGACCATCCGGGGTCTGTTCGCCATCCTCGCCGCCATGGCGGTGCTGTTCCTCGCGCCGCCGGCGCCGGCGGACGAGGAAAAACCGATCCGCGTCATCGTGCCCAACCTGCCGCTCGACGGCCGCCTGCGCCAGACCCGGCCCAGGCTGCTGCTGCCCGGGTTGTTCGACGGCTGGGACGGCGAGGACCCGCCGCCGGCGATGCGGCGGCGGCTGACCGCCTACGAGCAGGCGGGCCTGCGCCTGCCGGGCAACCCCTGCCGCCTCGACCATGTCGGGCCGCTGACCGTGTGCTGGCTGCTGACCGGTGACCACGCGGCGGGTCAGCGGGCGCTGCACCGGTTGGTCGCCGAACCGGTGCAGTCGACCAAGATCGCCGGCTTCTACGGTGACTCCTGGGTCCGCGCCTTGGCCTACGATCTGCTGCAGGGTCATCCCGGCTGGAACGGCAAGAACCGCGCCAAGGTGGCCGCCAAGCTGGCCCGCGAGCTGGCGCGGCACCTGATGATCCTGGAGACCGAGCCGGTGTCGCTGTGGCACGGCCGCGCCACCCTGGCGGCGCAGGCCTGGATCCTGGCGGTGGCGCTGGGACCGGGCGGCGATCAAGCGGGGCCGAACCGGCGCGAGCAGATCCGCCGCGCCCAGCTGCATTTCCTCGACGTCATCGCGGCGCTGCGCCTGACCGAGGGCTGGCCCGAGGGCTATAACTACTGGGTCAACAACCGCGCCTTCGTCCTCGGCCTCGCCGCCTCGGCCTACATCAACGGTCTCACCGGGACGCGCCGGGCCGGACGGGTCGCCGGGGCGGTGCGCCGGGCCGGCCACTGGACGCTCTATGCCACCCGCCCGGACAACCGGGTCGAGGGTTTCGGCGACGAAGGCCCGCGCGTCGATCTCAAGGACGAGACCCGCCGCGCCATCGACATCTACACCCAGGTCACCCGCGACCCGGTGCTGGCCTCCTATTCGCGCTTCCTCGGCCGGCTGCACGGCGGCGCCAGCTACTACCGCGGCTACGCCTGGATGTTCGCGCTGTTGCACGATCCGCGGGTGCCGCTGGCGGTGCCGATCGCCGGACGCGACCTGGCCACCTTCGCCGGCCGGCTGCCGAGCGCCGAGCTGTTCGGCCGCGGCGCGCTGAACCAGGTGTTCATGCGCTCCGGCTGGGGCCCCGAGGCGACCTTCATTTCGTTCCGCGCCGGCAAGACCTTCACCCACCACGGCCACTACGACGCCGGCCACTTCACCCTGTTCAAGGACGCGCCGCTAGCGCGGATTCGATTTAATCCTGGTCGTATCCTGCGGCAGCGAAGAAGTTCTCGCATTCGGTGGGCGTGACTTTCTCGATCCCTTCGGCGATGGCGCTCCACAGTTCCTCAATGGTTCTCGCGGC
>Ga0209785_1000222_pt1 | contig 20755 bp, 20 predicted proteins | sample WorMetG1BERMUDA2_FD_187403 | JGI IMG/M metagenome (GOLD analysis project Ga0209785, IMG submission 187403) | Marine gutless worms symbiont microbial communities from Max Planck institute for Marine Microbiology, Germany - Inanidrilus... ...
ACCTCGTGTATAAAAAAATCGTCAACTGGGAAATCCCTGTTGCCTGCTTCGGTGCGGTGGCTCTGCTGGCCTGGATCTTCGGCGGCCTGCGTGTGGAAGGGGTGGAAGCGGCGTTCTTTACCGGAGACCCTCTCTTCCATCTGCTCACAGGAGGGGTCATGCTCGGCGCCATCTTTATGGCGACGGATTGGGTGACTTCTCCCATGACCTTCAGAGGTCGACTTATCTATGGAGCAGGCTGCGGGGTCCTGACCATCCTGATCCGGTTGACTGCCAGAAATGTAGAAGGGGTCTCTTTCGCCATTGTGCTGATGAACATTGCTGTACCGCTCATCGACAGGGTGACCGGACAGAAGAGATTCGGAGTCCGGCCAGGTGAGGAATCAAAATGAAGGATATGTTGAAAACAGCTTCCATTCTGGCGCTGATAGCTCTTATCGCTGCCGCTGTTCTCGCTTTTATTGAAAAGATCACCAGAGAGCCGATCCGCCAGGTTGCCATTCTGGAAAAGAAGAAAGCGCGGCAGGCACTTGTGGCGGCGCACCGGTATGAGATATTTCTTCCGGAAATTCTTAAGGCGGATTCTATAGATAAACAGGTTCTCCCTGCTTTGAAGAATAAGGGTCTGGACCTGAAATTTAGTCGTCTGTACAGGAAGCAGGGCAGCTATTATCTCCTGAACGCCGGGGCTGTGGGGCAGGCTAAATCTGAGCTCACGGATGCTCTTACAGCCACCAGAGTCAGTACGCAACTCTTTGCTACACTGGTCAACGGCGCCCGAAAATCCGCAGATACAACCCATACATTCCTCTGTACATTCTCCAGAATCTATACTGCCCGCAGGAGAGACGGCTCTTTTAAAGGTTTTGTCTTTGAATGCTCGGCGCCGGAAGGGTATGCGGATACGATTGAGCTGGTCACAGGGGTGACTTTTGACAGCAACGGTGTCGCAGGAATTAGCGACTACACTGTGATCAAGAGCTCGGAAACTCCTGGTCTCGGGAAAGCGGCTGAAGAGGCGCTGCACAGGAGTTTTACCAACAGCAGTGCGGGAGTACGCACCCTCTCCAATTTCAATCCTGCGGATACAGAGAAGGATGTCAAAACAGGAGCGACGATCACCTCAATGGCGATCAAGGATGCCCTGTACGCCAGTTTGAAGCTGGCGCTTCACATGAAAGGGAAATTGCAGCCTCAAATCAACATAGCAGACAGTCAATTGCTGCTTGCTCCTTATGGTGTGAGACTGGAAAAGACCGGCTTCAAAGAGCGTCCAGCCGGTCTTGCTGCGCTCTACAAAGCGAAATGGCCTATCAGGGGAATGGGTCATATCGCCCTGCTGTCTCTTAAAGCCTTTGACGCGGGAAAGGGGCATTTCCGCAGACTGATGCTTGCTGCAGGAATTCGGAGCCTCAACAATATGCTCACATTTTTCAAAGTTTTTGAATATGATGAGGCAAAAAAAGGCTATGCGCCTGTCGTTTCAGCAGATTTAGCGTTCTACATGAGCACGGAAGACAAAATAGGAAAAATGTACAACGAGAAGCAGAAGCCTCTTAAAAAGAAAGCGCTCAAAATGCTGCTTGATCTCTATTCATTCCTGAAAAAAGGCGGGCGATAGCAATGAATTTTACAAAAGGTATCTTGAAGGAAAATCCCATTTTCATCTTGATGCTCGGTCTCTGCCCGACTCTGGCTGTGACAACCCAGTTTGTCAATGGAATCGGGATGGGAGTGGCGACTATGGTTGTCCTGATCGGCTCCAACATCGTCATCTCTCTCATCCGCAAGATCGTCCCGCAAAAGGTACGCATCCCTGTATTCATCGTGGTCATCGCTTCCTTTGTAACAATCGTGGATCTCATTCTTCAGGCTTTTCTACCGCCAATAGCCAGAGCACTGGGTATCTTCATCCCTCTGATTGTGGTCAACTGTGTGATTCTGGGGCGGGCTGAAGCCTTTGCTTCCAAAAACAGACCTGTCCCCTCTATTCTGGATGCTCTTGGGATGGCAATCGGCTTCACTCTTGCGCTGGTACTGCTGGCGACAATCCGGGAGGTGTTCGGCAATGGAACCATAACCGCCTTTCTTCAGCTCGGAGAGACCAGAGTCGGTACAGTTATCAACATACCTGTAATCAAAGACCATAACATGGTGATCATGATACTTCCTCCAGGCGCGTTCCTCACTCTGGGGCTGGTTATGGGTTTCTTCAATAAGTTGAAAAAAGAACCTAACCCCAACACCAACACCTACACCCTGCAGGACAACCATATCAGCCCCCGAGCCCTGCACAGGAGGTTCAAATAATGGAATCCACAACAAGCGCTGAAACTATCATCCTGCTCATAATGAGTGCCATCTTTGTCAACAATTTCGTTCTGGCCAAATTCCTCGGCATCTGCCCGTTCATCGGGGTGTCCAGACAGCTGGATTCTGCGATGGGGATGGGAATGGCTGTAACTTTTGTGCTCACTCTGGCCTCTATTGTGACCTATCTTATATATCAGTATATCCTGCTCCCACTGGAGATCACCTATCTTAAAACGATCTCCTTTATCCTGGTGATTGCCTCACTTGTCCAGCTGGTTGAAATGATTATCCAGAAAGCGGCCCCGGCACTTTATAAATCGCTCGGGATCTATCTTCCCCTTATCACCACCAACTGTGCTGTTCTTGGCGCAGCCACGATCAATGTGCAGAAATCCTACAATTTGCTTATGAGCTCAGTGTACGGCTTTGGGGCCGGACTCGGCTTTACTCTGGCCCTGATTCTTATGGCTGGAATACGGGAACGCCTGGAAGAATGCAATATCCCCCGAGCACTGCGTGGAACGCCGATTGCTTTTATAACAGCCGGGCTACTGTCTCTGGCTTTTATGGGTTTCACCGGGATGATTAAGAATTAAGGAACCGATTCTTATGGAAATAATAATCGCCTCAGTAGCGGTCATCACAGCGCTTGCGGGTCTGTTCGGTTTCGGGCTCGCTTATGCTGGTAAGAAACTGGCTGTAGAAAAAGATCAGAGAATCAATGATGTCGAAGATGTTCTTCCAGGTGTGAACTGCGGCGCCTGCGGCTATCCGGGTTGTTCCGGATACGCGGAAGCCGTGGTTGTAGAAGATGTGGATATCTCCCTCTGTGCACCAGGTGGCCGGGATGTGGCTTCAAGAATCGGCTCTATACTCGGAAAAATCGCTGCGTCGAAGACGCTGACAGTCGCCAGAATCCATTGTGGAGGTGACGACAGCGTATCAAACCACAGGTACAAATACAACGGCATCTACGACTGTGCCTCCGCTGCTGCACTCTTCGGCGGTTTTCTGGAGTGCACAGCAGGCTGTCTGGGCATGGGCTCCTGCGTCAAAGTCTGTAAATTCGACGCCATAGAAATTGATGATAATGGTAAGACTACGATCAATGCGGAACACTGTACCGGCTGCGGTGCCTGCCTGCGAACGTGCCCCCACCATCTGATAGAGCTGCTCCCGGCTTCAAAGGCTGTTTATGTTGCCTGTTCCTCAAATGAAAAAGGCGGGGTATGCAACAAATTTTGCGAGGTTTCCTGTATAGGCTGTATGCGCTGTGTTAAAGAGTGTCCTTATGATGCTATCCATGTGGAAAACTCCCTGGCGTATATTGATTATGAAAAATGCACCTCTTGCGGAAAGTGCGTCTCAGTATGTCCTAAGAAATGTATCATTCAGGACGGACAGGCGGAAGAACAACAGCCCGGTCCAGCTCAGAAAGAGCCGGAAATAGCCGGGGCAAATAGCTGAGCGACTCCTGCGCCAGAGAGGCTGAGACCCGCTGTACGCTGTGGCTACTTCTTCTGTATTATTTCTAATCTCGTTAGAGAGAATGAAGGGTGGTGTATGCCTGATAAATTGACCCCCAGTACTGAAGACTATCTTGAAACGATCTACCTGATAGGTCAGGAGCTCCCTGTAATCAGAGTAAAAGAGATCAGTTCCAGAATGGGTGTCTCAATGCCCAGTGTCAACTCTGCTGTGAAGAACCTCGCTGCTAAAAAACTGGTCGATTTTGAAAAATACGGTTATATCCAGCTCACCAGGGCCGGACGGCAAAAGGGGAGGGGGATCTATGAGAGGCATACTCTTCTCAAATCTTTTTTTACCGATATACTCGGGGTAGAGACCGCTGTTGCGGAAGAGGATGCCTGCAATATAGAACATCACATAAGCAATATAACAATCGATAAATTGAAGAGATTCTCTGATTATCTGCTGCGCAACAAAGCATCCATAAAAAACTGGAGAGACAATACACTCTGATCTTCATGCATCGATTTTTGCTGCAGTAACTAAGACTGAGAACAAAGCCGTAATAAAGCTTACAAAAAAAGGGCATCCCTCTGTTTCGGGACACCCCTTTTCAGGCTATTTCTCAGGAACGGACTTACTGCTGTACGACTTTGGCAGCAGCAGGGCCTTTAGGGCCGTCAACCAGCTCAAAAGTCACTCGTGCGCCTTCATCGAGGGTTTTGTACCCTTCACCCTGGATTGCGGAATGGTGTACAAAAACATCATTTCCCCCGTCCTGCTCAATAAATCCATACCCCTTGGTTGCATTAAACCACTTGACTACGCCTTCTTTCACGGACACTGCTCCTTTACTATTGCCCTTCCGGGCCATTCTTAAAATAAGGATTGAAAAAACAATCCCGTAACAACCGACAGGCAGCCCGAAAATAAAAAAAGCCGCATAACCCTTTCGGGATTGTGCGGCCAGCTTCTCATCTTTCGAACAGGTACTGCACAATTGTTAGTTAAGATACTAACACGGATCCTGGCAAAAATCAACCTGTTTTTGTGAAAAAGCTCTTTCTCAATACTGTTTTTTTGGTTGCCCGTAAACAGCTATTTCATAGAAAAAGCTCTCGATTTTTCATTGACTGTAATCTGTGAAGAGCTATAATGAAGCTGCTATTTTGAGTAAACGAGGGAGACCCATGGCTTTTTTCATTATGCTCTCGGCAGTCTTTGCCATCCTGCTTCTCATATTACACTCCATGATTGCCAGACGCTCCCGTAAAATGAGCGCTCTTTTCAGCGCGCTCATTTTCACCGCAATCCTCATCGCCGGTCTCACCGGAAACCTGACTCTCATCGGGCTCAGCTATCTCCAGGGGACAACACTCTTCCTTATCTGCGGACTTGGTTATATCTCCGCAATTCTGGAAGCTATTCTGACGGTGAAAAATAAGCGACTGGCGATCATGCACAGGGTGTGGTTGTTCCTGAAATTAAGAATTCTCCCCCTGGTCCAGGCCCTGGAAACCCGTCTGGGTAAAAGCCTTTTCGGTCTGGTTGTGAGTCTGCTCGTGACCTTCTTTTTCACCCTCTTCGGAAAGACGCTTTTTCAGTCTATTGAATTCGGGCTGCTGGATCTGCGGAACGAACTCCGTTACACTCAGCTCGGGAAACAAAAATTGGGAAAAGGGATCGATCTCAGCAGCCGTAACATCGGTAAATCCCCTGACATCTCCATCATCAAAATGGACAGCATCTCTTTCGCCACAAAAGGGTACGGGCAGATGCCCTGGAAAAGAAGCAGCTATACCATCCCTATCGACCATTTCAGTAAGGGGCAGCTGACCGTTAATCTGAGCTGGCTCAACAGTCCCGGAGGCGGTCTGTTTCGCATCTACAGCTCCGATAAACCGATACAGTCAGCAACCGATATCCAGAACAGCAAGCCGGTACGGGAAGTGCGCGGTATGCCGCATCAGACATTCATCACTCATATGGTATTCAAGCCGGGTCAGCACTATTTCGCCATTACGGAAGTTCTTGCAGATGGCAGTGAAAACCGCATCATCGTTCCAGGGGAAAACAGCACCCGCTTCCCGGTACGAATTCATATCAAACCAGCACTGAAAAATGATGCACTGGTCTGGAAGAGGGTGTTTGACCGCTCAAAGAGAGGGGAAAAAACCGCACGGAAGAGAGCTGTTGTTATGAAAACAGCAGGAATCCGGGGACTGCAGGCTATCAAACCATACCCGAAGGCCTTTTTCTACGACGTCTTTTTTCTTGACCGCAAAAGCACTGTTTTCCGTACCCCGGGCGGAGAGCTCTTTGATCCCTTTCTGGCATACGACAAAAAATTGATTGAAAGTTTCGGTAAGAATGACGGCATTTTTCTGGACTATATCACCACATTCGGAGAACAGCCTCGATATGTCGATTTCAAACAGAGGATGGAAGCGCTCAAGAGGTTTTCTCTCCCGAACAGGTCCAGGCACAAGAAGAAAAAAATTGAAGGCCTATACGTATCCTCAGTTGAGCCACCCTTTCTGGGTTTGATCCAGGCTGTTGATGGAACCGGTTTTGCAAGACCGGCGCTCGATACGGACGACAAAGTACGCAATCTGCCGCTCATCTCCCACTATCCCGGGTCCGACGACTTTCAACCCTCTGTGGTCCTCATCCTTGCCATGAGGTATTTCAACGTATCCGCACAGGATGTGGACATCCAGCTGGGAAAATACGTACGGCTGAGAAATGCTGAAGTTCCGGTACGGAATAAAGAGGGCAGCATCACAGGCTATGTTAAAGAGCAGATAGATATTCCCATCGATGAACGCGGGTATATGCGGATCAACTTTGCCGGCCCGGCAGAGACCTTTGTGGATTTCGAAGGCAGTGCTTCTTCTTTTGCCTATTTTACCAACTACGCACCGGACACACTCAATAACAAAATTTTCATGATCGGATTGTATGATGAAGGGATCGTCTCCAGAGACCGGACAACGGACTTCCGCAAAACCCCGCTGGGGGAGATGTTCGGGGTGGAAATTATGGCTAACAGCCTCAACACTATCCTCACCCGCAATTTTCTCTACATGGCACCGCCCTGGGTAAATATTCTGGGACTGTTCCTCATCAGCGGCCTGATGGGTCTACTTCTGCCCCGACTTTCGATCCTGAAGGGCGCGCTGCTGCTGGTCCTGGTCTTTGTTGGAATCATTCTGGGCGGCTACTTCCTCTATGAAAGCAGCTACATTATCACCATGGCGGTCCCGATTTTCAATGTACTGGGCATATTTATGGCTCTGGCCGTCTATAAATCCCTCTCAGAGGAGACGGAGAAGAGACATATCCGCGATCTTTTTGGAAAAATGGCCAACGAAGAGGTTGTCGATGAGATGCTCAAATCGCCTGACCAGCTGAAACTGGGCGGGGAACGGCGGGAAATGACCGTTCTGTTCTCAGATATCCGCGGTTTCACCACTATTTCGGAGAGCATCAATAATCCGGAAGAGCTGGTACAGTTACTCAATGAGTACCTGAACGCAATGACCATGATCGTGAAGAAACATCAGGGCATTCTGGACAAATATGTGGGTGATGAGATCATGGCCTTCTGGGGCGCTCCACTGATCATTACCCCGGAAGAGCAGGCCTATCTCTCCTGCCTGACTGCTGTGGAGATGATGGAAACACTGCATCAGCTCAACAGTCAGTGGCCGGAAAACAAACAGCTGGATATCGGTATCGGGATCAACACAGGTCCGATGCTTGTGGGATACATGGGCTCAGAGAGCAGAATGGACTATACCGTAATCGGGGACTCGGTCAATCTGGGTGCCAGGCTGGAGGGGGCCAATAAGTACTACAGAACGCATATCATCCTCAATGAGGACACCCACGCCTTGCTGCAGAACCGCATCTACAGCAGGGAACTTGATCTGGTACGCGTCAAGGGGAAAAAACTTCCGGTCACCATCTATGAGCTTGTTGGGATAAAACAATAGCTTCAGAAATTGCGCCCAAATTGAAGGGTGCAATTTTTTCATTATATTTTAGTTGACACGTACCTGAATGCGTGATAGGATTCTAATCTGGAAAAAGGGAGTGGAATAGGACATCAATATGGCCTGGTTTAATAAACCGAAGTATTCGGTGCTGGGTACCGGAGTAAAAAACAGCGATACCCGGGGGAAGCAACCAAAGGAGTTGTGGACAAAATGCCCTGGTTGCGGAGGAGTGATTTACAACAAAGAGTGGGATGAAAATCTCAAAGTTTGCGTAAAATGCGGTTTTCACAACCGAATTGGTTCCAAAGAACGAATTAGACTGCTCACCGATGAGGGGAGCTTCAAGGAATATGATGCAGAATTGCATTCTCTGGATCTTCTCCGTTTTTCCGATGCTCAGGGTCCATACAGCGAACGACTGCAGCAGACGGAAAAAAAGACAAAGCTGAAAGAAGGGATCGTCTGCGGGTCCGCAAAGATTGGAGGGATACCGGTAGAGCTCGGTGTTATGGACTTCGCCTTCATGGGCGGGAGCATGGGCTCAGTAATCGGGGAAAAAATCTGCCGGACTATTGATGCGGCTATCAAAAACCGCTGTCCCGTGATCCTTGTCAGCAGTTCAGGCGGTGCCCGAATGCACGAAGGGATTATTTCCCTGATGCAGATGGCCAAAACCAGCGCCTGGCTTTCAAAACTGGCTGATATCGGGATGCCGTTTATCTCGGTGCTGACCCATCCTACAACAGGTGGGGTGACCGCCAGTTTCGCTTCCATCGGCGATATCATTATTGCTGAGCCCGGGGCGCTGATTGGTTTTGCAGGACCGCGGGTGATTGAACAGACCATCCGGCAGAGACTGCCGGATGGTTTTCAGACGTCAGAATTCGTGCTAGAGCACGGGTTTGTGGACATGATTGTTGAACGCAAAGAACTCAAAGGGGCGATAGCCCGGGTTCTTAATATGTTGCTACACAAAAAATGAAGAAGTTCTAAATGCATGCAGGAGGAGCCAAATGGCAAGAGTGGTATTGAAGGACATCTGCAAAATCTATGACGGGGATGTCAAAGCCGTATCTGATGTGAATGTTGATATCGCGGATAAAGAGTTCGTGATACTTGTAGGGCCTTCCGGATGTGGAAAATCCACCACACTCAGGATGGTTGCTGGTCTTGAAGAGATCTCGAGCGGTGAGATGTTGATTGATGATCTCCTGGTCAACGAGGTCCCCCCCAAGGACAGAAATATCGCCATGGTGTTCCAGAACTACGCCCTTTATCCTCATATGACCGTGTATAAAAATATGGCTTTTGGTCTTAAGCTCCGTAAAATGAAGCAGGAACTCATTGATGAGCGGGTCAACGAAGCGGCGAATATCCTCGGTATCAATGAACTGCTTGACCGCAAGCCCAAAGCCCTCTCGGGTGGGCAGCGTCAGCGTGTAGCTGTCGGTCGAGCGATTGTCCGCAAACCCAAAGTCTTCCTTTTTGATGAGCCGCTCTCCAACCTGGACGCAAAACTCCGTGTGCAGATGCGTGCTGAAATCTCCAAGCTCCACACCAGGCTTCAGGCTACCATGATCTACGTGACCCATGACCAGACCGAAGCTATGACCATGGGCGACCGCATTGTTGTGATGAAAGACGGTCTTGTTCAGCAGATTGCAGACCCGCTCACTCTGTACAATAAGCCGATCAATAAGTTTGTCGGCGGTTTCATCGGTTCCCCTCCCATGAACTTCCTGGAAGTAGAAGTTACCAAAGAAGGGTACGATCTCTTTATTGATGAAGGCACCTTTAAACTGAAACTGCCGGGTGGACGGCTGCAGGCGATTGAGCCCTATGTCGGCAAAAAAGTTATCCTCGGAGTCAGACCGGAGGACATCATCGAAAAAGGCGAAGAAACCAGCACAGAGTTCGGTGTCCTCAGCGCTCAGGTGGAAGTTGTTGAGCCGCTTGGCTCTGAGATTTTTGTCTACCTCAGCACATCCAGGCACGCGTTCATCGCCCGTGTTTCTCCAGACCATGAAGTCAGGGTCAATGAAACATTTGAAGCGGTTGTTGATATGGCTAAAATTCAGCTTTTTGATTTTGATACAGAGGCAGCTATCCGCTGATCTCTACAATCAACAACAGCAAAAAAAGGCCGCCCGCAAAGAGGGTGGCCTTTTTTTATATTTTCACAGGACCTATTCCAGCCTCTTCCAGTATACAGGAATTATCGGGAGTCACCGCCCGCTGCGGAGCAGATAACGGGCCTCAAGCCTGAAGCTCAACCTGTGCAATCGGGCAGCATTCCGCTGGACTGACGAGAGCCGCCGGAAAAAAATTCTGGTAAGAATTCCAGGAGTAAAGAAATTCATATGATCGCCTCCCTTACAGTTCGTATATCGGCATATCATAAGCATCGCTGAGGAAAAAGCTGTCTTTATCTTTAAATCATGGAAATAACAGCAAAGAAAGGGTATTTTTATCTCTATGAGCATAGCTCTATTTTTTATTTCAGTTTTATTGCTCTCCTGTGGAATAGAAAGCTTTGAAAGCCTTGATCCGCCCAACACACCCATGGGGCTCCGGGCCTATTCCACCAATAATGAGATCCACCTTTCCTTCACCGCTTACAATCCGCTGGAGACGTTTTCCGGATATAATGTGTACACCGGTTACGATAGCACAGATGTCCGCACCGCAAAGAAGCCGCTCACAAATCAGAAGGGGATCGCTCACCCGTTTATAAAAATCAACCCCTTCAACACTGTTTCGAATATTCAGATCAGAGTCTCCGGGTACAGCTTCAGCAAGCCCTTTACAGCACATAAATTGGTCATGATCGGTGTTGCTGCCTACGATTCCATCAACAATCGGCTTTCCGCTATGAGCGAAATTGTCAATGTCGAAATAATAGGGGACTGAAATGACACGAAAACCGACCCTGCTGCTCTGTCTTATGCGTTTTCTGTTTCTCTTTTCAACAACTTCCTGTTCTCTGGATAACTTCTCACCTGCCGGAACGCTCAATCCTTCTTTGATCCTCCAATTATCGAATGAGAGCAGCAATCTCAGGGTCACCTTCAGCGCCCAGAACTCTCAGGATTATTTTCTGGGATATAATATCTATCTGGGCGCCGATGCACGAGAGGTCAGAAGCAGACTGTATCCTGTTTCAAACATATATGGATCTCTGCCGACCCTTGATCCGGGCAATCAATCGTTCACCGGCAGCTATACGATTATCATCTCCAATAATACGAGCGGTTTTCTCGGAGGCGGTTCTCTGTCCAACAGCACCGTATATGTCGGAGTCGCCGCCTATGGCAATGATAAAGGCGATCTGGTGTACAGCGACATCCTTGTGGTCTCCAATATCCTGCTCTGATCTTTGCTGCAAAATGTGGTAAAGTTGTGTTATACATAGGACGAGAATAGAAAAAAGATCTGCTACAGGATTACTATCGGGGAGAATGGCTCATTATGGAAGGATTTCTGGTATTTTTGGGTACAGCACTTATCGGAGTGGCTGCAGGCTGGTTTATATATTCAGTGATGAAGAGACACACCCTGGGTCAGCTCTGGGGAGCAATAATCACCGGCATCATTGGAGCCTATATCGGGCATTTTACAATACCTCGACTTACCCATCTGTTCAAGAAGCTCACCTCATTCGATATTATACCGCCACTTATCGGCGCATTTTTTCTGGTGCTCATCCTGGCCAGAGTCAGTCCGGGAACACATAAGAGCAAAATGTAACCAGAGAGGAGAGGGGAACCGGGATGAGAAAGTCCAGACTGATTGGCATAGCATTGCTCTTTGCGGTTCTGCCGCCTCTGGTAATTTCAGCTGCGTGGTTGAGCGACAAATCAGCATCAGGCAGCAGCAGCAATGCAACAGGAAGCCGGAACCCTCACGATTATCTATACCCAACGATCAAAGTTTCAGACAGCAATTTCCCGATGGTAAGCCTTATCAGCGCTGGATATCAGGCTGGCAGCCGTTCTGTTCAGATAACCTGGCAGGACAGCACCATCAAAAAGCAGGGCCTCTCCCCGGCAACTCTACGCGCTTTTGGCCCGAGAATCAGCTGGGACAATCAGGGGAAAGCACAATTTCGTTACGCACTCTACCGCTCAAGAGAAATGATCGCTTCAGAATCAATCTTCTACAAAGCCACAAAAATCGGTGTGGTTTATGCTGGAACAATGAAATTCCAGGACACTACTGTCCAGTCTGGAAAATATCACTACGCTGTAAGTGTGCTGGATGAGGGGGATACAGAATACTTCAAGCCCTCCTATGATCAGTCCTACACCAGCGAACCGGTGGCAGTAGCTGATCTGCCCAATCCCGTCACAGGGCTGATGGCATCCTATGACAGAGTGAACAACAGAGTCAACCTCAGCTGGAGCCATGATAAACCCCAATCCACCACTTACAGGGTTTATGTCTCAAGGAGCAGAATCCTCACTCCTGCATCTCCCGGCAGACTGCAAATGCTCGGTACGGCTGGCTCGAACCAGACAACATTCCAGTATGCACCGACAGCCAGCGGCAGCTACTACTACGCCGTTATTCCTCTAGGAAGTGATGGAGTGATGAATACGGCGATGAGCAGTGCCAATTCTCTTGCAACACCGCTGCTTGTTAATCTGCCCCCTGCAGGTGCGGGCGCTCTCCCTGCCATGGTTACCGCGCTCAAGGCGAGCTATGATCTTTCAGCAAAGGTGATGGCTGTCAGCTGGCTGTATCAGACCGACGAGCGTCCGGGCCTCCAGGTGTATATGAACCACCAGAATATGATCACCAACGAAGGTATACTGCAATCCAGTAAGTTGATCAAAGATTTCCGCCCGGGCACTTCCCTTACAAATTTTAAAATCTCCGATGCATGGGCCGGGTCGCACTATCTGGCGATTATCAGCTATAATGCAAGCGGGGTGTTTAATAGAAAGTTGATCCCGAACTGGAATGTCACGACCAATCCAGTGAGTGTGCCTGGGTTGAAAGCAGCTGCAGCTACCAGGTATGTGATCGCCACCAACTACCTCTTTATTACCAATATCACTCCGGTGTTTATAACAAATTATACAGAAATTACACGAGAAACGCTCAAGCCGCTCTCCAGCACATACACCAATATCACCATCACCAACACAGCTACAGTGACAAACAGCATCACTGTCACCAACTATCGCTTCAAAACGCTCTTTTTGACGAACAGAGTGATCATCAAAGAAACAGGCCGAAGCGGACAACCGGACAACGGCTATCGTACTTCTATTCGCAGAACACCTCTGGATACCGGCTACCGCGACCGAATCACTCTCAGGCGCATTGTAAAACAGTTTTTCCGCAACAGAGCCAGGCGCAACAGGGGAGGGTTCCGGACTAATATTCAGCAACTTAAAGCAGTTATGCACAGCAGTACCAGCCAGAGTGTCAAAGATCAATGTCTGCTCTTCATTGGACGGGCCTATTACAATCTGGGCCAACATTTGATAGCTTTCCGCCATTTTGTGCGGCTAAGAAGAAGACTTCCGGATGAGAGCCGTTTCTGGATCAGACGTTGTGTCAGCAGAATGAGGTAATTGAGCGACCGGGGGTAAGGAGACTAAAAATGGATCGGAAGGGAATCGCCATAGCCGTTCTGGCAATAATGGTGTCAGGGCTCTTCATATTCTGTGTAAAAATTTACAGAGATTCGGGTAGAAGAAGGCATGGTGGCCCCAAACCTGTCGCCGATTTGCAGCTTCAGGAGAAGAAGTATGAAAATGAAGATACAGAAAAAGCCCTCTCCAGATACGATAAAAAATACTTTCGTCATGCCAATGCTCATCTTTACAGGGATGCCAGATATATGGAAAACAAGCACTACCGAAAAGCGCTGCTCACCTATGAGACAGGCCAGTATAAGAAGGCGCTTGGGCTGTTTACTGACATCAAGGTAGACAGCCTCAATTCGGAACTGAGCAGCCGTGCATACTATTATATAGCCAGCTGTCTGCAGAGCATGGGGCAGGATAAAAAAGCGCTCCTGTTTCTTAACCGTGTTGTCCAGAAACTCCGGCCAACAGCTTACACGACCAAAGCGATCATTCTCCAGGGAGAGATTAACCGCAAATATCAATATTCCAACCAGTCGCTGGAAGTGTATCTTCACAAGCTCTATATGGAGACCCCAAAAGCGGAAGAACGTGCCCAGATAATTACGCAGCTCGGTTATCTGAAGCTCTTCCGCAATGACCTTGAAGGGGCGCTGGCTCAATTCAACAGAAGCCACACGGTCCTCTCCAGACTGGGACAGGCCAGGGTCTATGTCCGACGCGGAGATTACTGGAAATCAATCTCCATCTACGAAGATCTGCTCAAACATAAAGATTTTCAGAGCCAACCGCATTATAAGGATATCAGCCACGCCTTCCAGAAACAGACCTACCATTATGCAAAAAGATGGATGAAGAAAGGCGATCTGGACCATGCATATTTTTACATGAGAAAAATCGTCAATTTTTTCCCCAATTCTATGTACGGTGAAGCGTCTCTCTATCAGATAGGGAATATCTTTTTTCAACGCAAGCTGTACGACTCAGCTATCCGCTATTACAATCTGGTGCTGAAAAACGGTAACCGCAACAAAAATGCGGCAGCCCAGTTTAAGAAGGGAGTCGCATACTACAAAATGCATAAAGCAGGCACAGCGCTCAAAAATTTTGAGATGGTCCGTCAGTACTATAAAAACAGCCCCTACTATTCCCTTGCCAGTCAGTGGATTAAGGTTATCGAACGGGATCTTACCTACAAGTAGGGGTAGCGTTTAAAATTTTTCGCTCTTCCGGTGCTCGATCAAACTTTCGACGTTGTCCAGCTCTTTCAGGAATTACATTCAGAAGTTGTGGATCTGGATAAAAAAAGAGCATATCCTTCAGTAAATAAAACCAGATAACCAGATAAGGTAGATCCATATTTAAATATTTTTTGCTTCCCCATTTTGAGCCGGCAATATATCTAAAGACGGGCTGCGACAAGCATCAAGGCAGATTCCCCATCAGGGAAACTGCCGACTGCTCCTGTCCGTCTTCTGATCTCTTTGTTGATTCTCTCAAGGGGATTGTTTGTCCTGGTCCGGGTCCGGTGTTTGTGCGGGAAATCCAGATACTGCAGGGTCTCATGAGCAGCTTCTTCCACAACCTTTGCTGCTGTGTCCAATTTCATGCGCTTGAGTTTTGATAGTATGGTTTTAACTTTCTTAAGAGCTTCCAGTCTCTCTTCCTGAGCATGGATTGCCTTAACCGGTTTCATAACTTCTTCAGATTTAAGGCGAACAACTTTTGAAAGTATGTTCCGGTAAAAATGAAAAATACAACACTGCCACTTCGCTTCTGGATACAACTCAGGTAGTGGCTCAATCAGCCCCGGAGACTTATCTGAGATCACAGGTCGGACTCCTTTCACTCCTCTGCCTTTCAAATACCGTAAGAACTCCCTCCAGCTATCCTTATCTTCACGAGTGCCTTCAGCAACAGCCGGAATCTCCCTGTAGCCTTTGCTGTTTACCCCTGTAGCAACAGGTACGGCGACATTGCGAACTTCACCGCCCCGGCTGCGTTTAAGATAGATCCCATCCAGGTATAAGCAGGGGTATTCGTCCTCAATTTTCCGATTGCGCCGTTTATCGATCTTCCCATAGACCTTTTGATTCAGATTACTGAGCGTCCCGGGAGAAACCTTTGTCCCCCGGAGGGCTTCCGTAATGCTCTTGAGGCGCCTGAGAGAAACCCCGGCCGGATTACATTTCAACCAGTGCTTCTTCGACAGAGCATTCGGGTCTGCGATATCGCTGGATAATCTGGGATTCAAAAGTCAGCTGTCTGAGTTCTGGAAGGTTCAGTTTCACAGTGCCGGAAGAGGTTTCCAGGTTTCTGGAATAAGCGCCCGCGCGGGTATCAGCTCTGTCTGCTCTGCGTTCATACTGTCTGGCTTTACACAGTTCATCAGCCTCTTCATCCAGGGGCATATTGAGAGTCTCTTTAAACACTTCCACGGAGGAGTTCTGTATGTTGATCTCTTACAGAACTGATCAGACGTTATCTTTTTATATGCCCATAATATATATTATGTTAACTAAAAAAATTCGACCCTGGTCTGAATAAAGCTGGATTCAAAGAGTAACGTTAAAATCGCTTGTTTCTTCTGCTTTTCTGCAGGACAAAAGAATGTAGTGTCTGGTTCGTCAATGGTGTCCTTAAGCGGTCATTTCTTAGCGCGGAAAACGTCAAAATATTCTTCATCCAGATTCAAATTAAATACGTGCGGATTGAGTGCGAGCGCCCAGTTTTTGTAATTCCGTGCTGTTGAGTGGTTCCCTCTGTGATGATTGTTTTCCCAGAGGAAATATAAGCAGACACTTATATTGTAGATCAGCGGAGCCGCTCTTTTCCATTGTCCAGGATGTTTCTGTTTTAACTTTAAAAGTTGTTTAATAAAATTATCGCGTTTAATTTCAAAAATTGTTTGTGGGAAATAGTTTTCCATATCATATTTGAGGTATTTCAGACAAAGCAGGTAATCTTCATGATATCTGATGCTCTGTTTGTGGTCTCTTCTGTATCTGCCCCTGATGAAGTAGGCTTTGGCCAGGTAGTAGAAACGGTTGACTGAAAAAAGACGGTTTTTTCTCTTTCTGACGGAACTTGTTATGAACGTTGCATCGGATTTGAAGGCGTCAATCACTTTGTTGATATAATACATCATGATTACATCATCTTTGTTGTAGATAGCCTTTTTAAGTTTCCCCAGCCTGTGGTGCGCTTTGGCGAGAGCCAGATAGGTATCCAGAAGCATCTGTTTTTCCACCAGGCGATGCCGCAAGGCAATGACTCTTTTGTAGTTCCTGATGGCGGAAGTATGCTGCCCGGTTTTTAAGTAGATCTTTGCCAGCTGGAAATAACATTCCGGGAATTCAGCTGTTATCCGAAGGGCCCTATGGTAGGCGAGGATAGCCCTGGAGAGTTCCTTTTTGTGCAGGAAGTAATCTCCTTGAGCTTTATAGTATTGTGCCGGTTCCTTTCCGCAGATTGATGTGGCTGAAAATATGAACAGAAACAGGTAGAGCCATCTTATGCTGATTGTTCTCATTATTCTCTTCCCGCTTTGCGGCTCTGGAGTTGCAGGGCTTTTTCCAGTTTTTTTTGCCTTTTCAGAAATTCTATCTTTTTCGGCGCAAGAGCTCTGCAGAGCTTGATCATTTCAACAGCTTTTTGCAGGTTGCCCGCGCTCTCATAGCTTATGGATGCGGTATGCAGGGTGTTGGCGTTTCTTTTCAGCTGGAGAAGAGTCTCTGTCATCTTCAGCAACTCCCGCACTGTTTTAAGTTTTTTCTTCTTATCTCCTGTCTGCTGTGTCAGCCGGGCCAGGGCCATGCATCGGTTGTTGATGAAAACTGGATTTCGGAGCAGGCCACTTGCTTTGCTCAGCATCTGCTTGCTCCAGTATACGGATTCAATCCCGCTTTTCAGTTTGAGAGAGAGGTGAAAAAGAAGTCGCAAAGTTTGAATATTCAGATCCACACGGTGGGCAAACAGTTTCTTTACCAGCGTGTAGGCTTTTGTGTATTGCTCTGTCGCGATATAGATATATGCAGTCAGCCTTTTGCTGAGTGACTCTTTGCCCTTCCCTGCTCCTTTGAGTATTTTGAGGGCCTTGCTGAAGGACCTCCTCTGAATGGCCAGCAGGGCCTGGCGGAAGCTGCGCTCACGGTGTCTTCTGGCTGTGGTCAACGATGCGGCAATATGTTTGAGAAAATCCGAAAATCGGCCCGCTGCGTACGCTTCAAGGGCAATCGGAAGCCTGTGCCGACCCGGCAGGGTGAGGAGGTCAGGGTTCTTCTTCAACAGTATTGCATACGCTTGTTTCCTGGATGTCCTGTAATAGGCGCGAAGGAGTAGATGAGCCGGAATTCGATGCACCTCCCTTCTGTCTTCGATCATCTTGAGCAGAAGAGCTATTCTGGTGGAATGACGTCCTGAATCAAGAGCATGTTTGAGGCTCTCAATCAGCGCGGCGGTCTTTTTTGTTGCAAAAGCGCTGGTTGCCTCAACCCGGGCTCTGGTGTTATTTGTACTACCGGCCGATAGACGGTTTGTCCCGATGAAAGCGGCTGGAGACCCTTGCAGCAGTACCTGCACTCCGAGAAGGGCCACCAGCGTCAGCAGGGCTGCGGCTCTATTCGAGTATGCTTTTTTCATCCCCCTATTATAGCACACTATCTCTCCAATCACAATTCACACCCCTTGACCTGCCTCCGGTGGGGAAGCAGGGTTGGAGGTTCCGGTCGATCAGGAAGGAAGGCGGATTTTCATTCCCGGATATAGCAAATCAGGATTAGTGAGTGTATTGGCCCGAATAACGCGGATTGTTGTTGTGCCGTATCTTTGAGCAATCTTCCACATTGTGTCACCGTATTTCACAATATGATATTTGCCGCTGCGGGTGCGGGCAGCAGTGCTGTAGACTTTCTTTTTTGGGTGCCGCCTGGAAGCGGATGCTATCATCGTTTTTTTTCTGATGAATTTTTTGGTCGCTCTTTTTTTTATTGTGCTGCTGCCTCTGGAGATTCTCTCCAGGTTTTTGATCTCAACAGCGCTTTTTTCTGGTGTGGATACAGCTTTGATAGAGGAGAATTTTTTCTCCGAAGCCTTACTGTCCTTATCGTCAAGGCCGGAGAGCAGAGACCTGGTATCAGAGGTGGACTTCTTCGGTACTTTGTTATCGAATAGGGGCGAGCTGCCACTCTGGTCCCTGGTGCTGTCTATTACACCGGCATTGCTGCGCCGGGTGACACGGCCTTCCTTCTTCAGGATACTGTTAATCCTGTCATCATCATAAGTTATATTCTGGGTTGAGAAGACCACAAATGTGGTCAGAATGAGTGTGAGTACTGCTGAGATGTAAATAGCGATATCGGACTTTTTCATATAGATAGTGCCCTCCCGTTTTTTTCACTATCGAAAAATAATGTGTATTACTTAACAAGAAATTGTGAAAATTACAAGTTTTTTTATAAAAAATTGCAAATAATTTTTATAATTACAAAAATAAATATTAAAGTGAATTAAAATTTAAAGCGGTTTATTAAATTACTTTTAAAGTTTATTTATTTTGAATACGCATCTCCAGTGAACGATAATGGATTGCTTCAAGAATGCTTCCACTTTTAATTACCCCCTCCCCTTTCATATCTTCTATAGTTCTGGCGATTTTGATTATTGCGTCGATGGCTCGTCGGGATGGGTGTTGTTTATCGATAAACTGTTGCAGGATGGATTCCGCTTCACTGGATAGCGGCATCCATTTTTCAAGATTTCTGGACTTTATCTGGCTATTGGCCGTAAACTCCGTTCCTTTATAGCGCCTCCGCTGCATTTCATGCGCTATCTCCATTTGAGCTTTAATTTTACCTGGATTGTGGTTTATATCTGCCAGAGAATCGATTTCACGAACCATTTCAACCTGCATATCTATTCTGTCTAGAAGTGGTCCAGCTATCCTTGAGAAGTGCTTGCGTATCTGATACGGCGTGCAGTTGCAGATTCGTGTTTTATCCAGATAATTGCCGCATGGACAGGGATTCATGGCGCAGATGAGCATGAAGTCAGCCGGATAAGAAACGCTTCCCATTGCCCGGGATAATCGGATATCCCGATCCTGAAGCGGCTGTCTGAGCATATTTAAAACAGCCGGCTTGAATTCCTGAAACTCATCGAGGAAAAGAATCCCGTTATGAGCAAGGCTTATTTCACCAGGCATTGGTGTACTGCCGCCTCCTACAAGTGATATATCCGATGCGCTGTGATGTGGTGCCCGAAATGGTCGTTCATTGATGAAGGAACGGTTTTTCTCGTTCCAGGAGTACAGATCATAGAGCGCGGTTGTTTCCAGATACTCCTCTTTTGTTAATTCAGGAAGAAGGTACGGGATTCTTTTAGCAAGCATCGTTTTTCCGACACCCGGCGGGCCATAGAGCAACAAATGATGTCTTCCGGCTGCCGCGATAGTCGCAGCGCGAACTGCTGCAGGTTGCCCTTTGATCTCCCCCAGAGGTTCGGCTGTGACGGTTACCGGATTGGATCTATCAATGCAGGGGTTGCAGTCAAAATATCGTGATCCATTTACAGTTTCAATGCTCTGTTTCAGAGTGGTAACGTACGCGAACTCGCCTTTATCAATCCTGCTCAGGGTCTTTTGATCTTCAGCAGGGACAACGAATTTTCTATACCCTTTTTTTAAGGCACCAAGAACCATGGGGAATATTCCCCGGACTTTGCGGATTTTTCCCGAAAGGGAGAGCTCTCCGAGAAACAGAATCCCCCGGGTCTTCTCCTGTGAAATAATACCTTCCGAGCTGACTATTCCCATGGCAATGGCAAGGTCGAATTTTCCTCCGAATTTCTTCAGCTCTGCTGGTGATAGATTGACAACTATTCGTTTTAACGGAAGAGTTACCCCGCTGTTAGCAAGCGCAGTCATGACCCGTTCCCGTGCTTCACTGCACGCTTTATCAGCCAGCCCTACAAGGATCACCGCCGGCAGACCACGATTGACAGTTACTTCGGCATTGACAATTACCGCTTTGATACCATTGAGAGCTACCGTGTCGACAATTGAAACCATACCCGACCTCCTTCTCTATACTTCTGTGTATAGAAAAAAGAGGTCTGAAAATTTCAAAAAAAAATAATTGATCGCATTTTTCGTGCAATCGTGGACAGGATGGGCTAATGCTCGAGATATTGAATTGCACGACGGGCGTATGGTTCTGCTGGCAGAGGCTGTGTACAGCTACTTCACACCGCCCTACGTGACAACATAGATGTCGCCTGAAAAAACACACAGGAGGCATCAAAATGGGCTACAGTACAGCGTTAAGAGACGGAATTCTCAGGAGAGTACTTCCACCTGAACGGCAATCGGTTACACAA
>Ga0209785_1000224_pt1 | contig 20707 bp, 21 predicted proteins | sample WorMetG1BERMUDA2_FD_187403 | JGI IMG/M metagenome (GOLD analysis project Ga0209785, IMG submission 187403) | Marine gutless worms symbiont microbial communities from Max Planck institute for Marine Microbiology, Germany - Inanidrilus... ...
GTTCATGGCAATCCAGACCCACACTTTGTCTTTGCTACGAAAGACAAAGGACCACAACTCATCCACATCCAGAACAGGAATCTTTTTGCACTCAACAGGTTGTAGCGTCTCTTCAAGGGGTGGGAGGCCATTCGCCTGTTCTTTTAACCAGGCGCTCAATGTTCGGCGCGAGACCCCAAACGTCCGTTCAATCCCGCGCATACTGGATCTTTACTTGATAAACGTTTATAATGAGTTATTTCTTTATCTTCCATCACGCGTTCTGTGCGCTCAAGTACGCCATAGGCACCACGGGCTTTACAGTGATATTGCAAGCTACCGGACGCATTTGTGCCATTTTTAACGAGATCTTCGCTCTGATATTTTCGACAGCTGTATACTTCAATCTCGATAATCATAATTGAAAACTCTTCGGTTCGTTTTACCAATGAACGCAATCGTTCAGACCAAGCGTATTCTTCCGGAAGAGAGGGCTAAAATCTAGAATCAGGTAACGAGAAAAGCGGTGGCAATCGGAATGATTACCGATGAATCTATCTACCCTATCACTTCAAAAATCACCACTACCCGAAGCGGAACTGTCAGAGCTGAGCGTCCAAGACGCTTATCGCACCTGTCATGGAGCTGTGAGAACAAAATGCGCGGCTAGCCGCGGAAATCGCTGCGCTCAGGCGCCGCCTCGAAGAGAAAGAACGTTCCTCCAAGCGGCAAGCCGCACCCTTCTCCGAGGGTAAGAAGAAAGCGAACCCAAAGAAGCCGGGACGGAAACCTGGCGAGGGTAAGTTCAGCCGCGGCGATCTACCAACCGAAGAAGAAATCACGCACGAGTCCAAGTGCCGCTGCAAGGGGATCGCTGCCCGTTCTGCGGCTGCGCATTGAGCGCGCCTTCTGCACAGACATCGGCGAGTCACCGAAACCGCAGGTGACCGCGTACTCCCTGGAGGTGCGCAAGTGCCGCAATTGCGGGCGCACGCTATGCGGGCAACACCCGCAAGTCGATCCGAGCCAACACGGAGCGACGGCGCACCGTGTGGGAAACGGCGTATTCACGCGCGCCCATGCCTTGCACTACGGTATCGGGGTACCGATGCGCAAGGTGCCGACGATCCTGCGCGAGCTGTGCGGGGTATCCATCACTCAGCAACCAAGCAGAGGTTGGGGAGGAATCCCAGCAGTTGCGTGCTAGTATGAAAGACGCCAAGCGGTGGTTTACCGACGACACCGGCTGGCGTATCAATGGCGAGTCGGCTTCCATGATGGGCTCCGATACCGATGAGGCAACGGTCTACAAATCCGTTTACGTCATCGCAACCAGGAGGTCCGCGAGCTCATCCCATCGGATCAGGGCGGCGTGATGCATAACGCCTGCTCGACCAAATTGGCTGGCATCATGCCGGGGGCAGTCTGCTGCCCTTCCTCGATCAACCCGAGGGTGCCGAGCCGACCAACAATCGGGCCGAACGCGCCCTGCGCCCCGGCGTGACCGCGCGAAAGGTTTCCCACTGCTCGAAGAGCGCCGACGGCGCCAGAACGCTTATGCAGCCAAGACCATCATCGAGACCGCACGCAAACGTGGAAAGTCTCTGGTCAGCGGGCTCATGGACTTGTTCCGTTCTGACAATCAGGCATCTGATCCGATTCCTTCCGACTCCGCTTCCGGTGCATCCTGATAACCTACAACCCTCGGGGGACGCCTCTCCACAGGACCAGGCCACGCGAGAAGCTGCCTCGCTAATCAATTACTTGAGAAAAGACTGCCTGTTCTGTCATCAGTCAGAGTGCTACGAACCGCCATCCCTTCAATCAGTCTAGAACCCATAAAGAGCCTTATTTTTTGCCGCAAATGAACGCAAATCGGTCGCAAGCGACTTGTCATTATTGACGGTTCTCGATCCCGTTGCGTCCATTTGCGTTCATTCGCGGATAACTCTTTCCGTTGTCCTAGCCCAGCACTGCTGTCGCCTGCATGCTGGTCTTACCGTCCGGCCCCTGGGCCTCCAAAGCGACCGTATCGCCTTCCGGGCGACCCATGAGCCGGAACGGATAGAAGTCGAAGAGGGGTGCCCGGCCCTGAAAGGTAAATTCGACGATGCGTCGGTCGGGGCTGTATCTTTCGGTCAGCCCGGCGAGCATGACCGCGGTCAGGGGGCCGTGGACGACCAGGCCCGGATAGCCTTCTTCGTCGAGGGCGTAGGGGCGATCGTAGTGGATGCGGTGGGCGTTGAAGGTCAGGGCGGAGAACCGGAACAGCAGGACGGTATCGGGCGTAACCTCCTCGACCCAAGTCCCGGTGGGGGCAGAGGGTAGGGACCGGAGGGGCATCGGTTCCGGAATCAGCGGACCGGGTTCCTTGTAGACGATGTCCTGTTCTTCTTCGATGCGGACCTCGCCCCCTTGGCGGATTCGATAGCACACGGTGACGAATACCAGCTTCCCGGCCTTACCGGATTTCTCTTTGACGGCGAGGATCTCGCCCTCGCGGGTTGCTGCTTCCCCGATGGTGAGCGGGCGGGTGAAACGGGTCCGGGCGCCGGCGAACATACGCCGCGGCAATGTGACGGGTGGAAAGAAGCCGCCGCGCTTGGGATGGCCGTCGTGGTCGATCCGGGAACGGGGGGCCTGGGGCAGGAAGTAGAACCAGTGCCACAGGGGGGGGAGGGGGTTGCCATGGGTCATGGGTCCTGCATCCAGATCCAGCATGGCGGCTGCGGCCCGGGCCGGAAATTCCGAGATGCTCTCTTCCCGGATCTCCTGGGACCCGATCCAGTCGGTCAAGGGTTTGTTTTGATCGCTCATCATGAAATCTCCACGGGTCCGGCGACCACGCCTGTTTCGCGCAAGCGGCTGATCTCGATGTCGCTCAATCCCAGGTCTTGGCTCAGGATCTCGTCCGTGTGTTCGCCCAACAACGGGGCCCGACGTGGAGGCTCACGGCTAAAAGCGCCGAAGTCGATGGGCGAGCCGGGGACCAAGTAGCTGCCGATGCCGGGCTGCTCGAGCTCGGAGAACATGGGATTGGCGGTGGAGACCCGGGGGTCCTCTGCCAGCATTTGCCTGAAGGTGCGATAGGGGCCCCAACAGACGCCGGTGCCTTTGAAGGTCGCTTCGATTTCCGCCAAGGTGCGTTGGGCGCACCAAGCACGAATGGGGACCGAGATTTCCTCGCTGGCGAGGAAGCGGTCGCCCTCTTTCTTGAAATCGAGCCCCAGCCTGGTCTCTATGGCAGCGATCGCGTCGCCGAGACCAGTGGCCTTGAGCAGTTCCTTCCACATGTAGCCGGTCACTACGACGATGTAGAGCCACCGCCCGTCGCCGGTCTCGAACTCGCTGCCGTAGGCGCCGTAGAGGTAGTTGCCGTAGCCCTTGCGGTCTTCCTGGTTGATCTGGGCTTCCTGAATGAATCCCAGGTGTCCGGTCATGGCGAAGGCGATGTCGGACAGTGCCAGTTTGACCAATTGTCCCTCGCCCGTCAGGTGCCGGTGACGCTCGGCGGCCAGGATCGCCAGGGCCAGGTTGACCCCGGCCAGGGCGTCCCAGGTCGGGAGGACGTGATTGACCGGCCGCGGCGGGCCGGCGGCATGATGATTGCCGGTCACGAAGGGAAATCCGGCGGCACAGTTGACCGTGTAGTCCACAGCCGAGGTGCCGTCGGAGCTGCCGAGCAGATTGACCATAATCAGATCTCCCCGGCGTTTTTTGAGCTCGCTATAGCTCATCCAACCCTTGTCGGCCCGCAGGTTGGTCGAGAAGATGCCCTTGCCTTCGCCGGGGGCGGCGATCAGCCTGCCCAGGAGCTCTTGTCCCTCCGGTTTGCTCGCGTCGATGGCGAGGGAGCGTTTGCCCTTGTTGAGACCGACCCAGTAGAGGCTCTTGCCATTTTGGGTGATCGGCCATCGGCGGGCGTCGATGCCGCCGCGAATGGGGTCGAAGCGGATGACGTCCGCGCCGAGCTGGGCCAGGGTCATGCCGCCGAGGGGACAGGCGACGAAGGCCGAAGATTCGACGACCCGCAGACCTTCCAGAATCTTGAACATAGATGTCCTCCGGTACTCGTACAGATGCTCCCGGATACCGATAACGTAGAGCAAGCCAGATCTTCACGGAAGCGTTATCCGCAAATGAACGCAAATCGGTTGAAATCTGTTTACCCTTATCGATGGTTCCGGTCCGTTTTTACGTTTTACTTGCGGCCATTCGCGTTCATTTGCGGACCAATTTCCCGTGAAGATCCGGCTTGCTCTACGTTATCGGTATCCGGGAGCATCTGTACCAGCCCTTACAACCCGTAGGCCGCACCCCGGTCGGGATCTTTGGTGGCCACCAGCCGGGCCAGGTCGAGGATCACTTTGGCCTGTTTCCAGGTGGCGTCGTCCTGCATTTTGCCGTCGATCATGACCGCGCCCGAGCCGTCCGGCATGGCTTCGAGGATGCGTTTGGCGAAGCGCACTTCTTGGACTTCGGGGCTGAAGACCTGCTTGGCGATGTCGATCTGCTTCGGATGCAAGGTCCAGGCGCCCACGCAACCTTGCAGGAAGGCGTTGCGGAATTGGGCTTCGCAGGCCGCACTGTCCTCGAAGTCGCCGAAGGGACCGTAAAAGGCACGCAGCCCGTTGGATTGGCAGGCGTCCACCATGCGCGCTATCGTGTAGTGCCAGAGATCCTGCTGGTAAAAGGCCCGCTCCTCCTTGTCTTCTTTACCCTTTTTGTTTCCCTTATCCCCTTCACCTTCCTTGTCCTTTCGGGGATCGGCGAGTACGCCATAGAAGGGGTGGCCACCGCCTACGCGGGTCGTTTTCATGCCCCGGGACGCGGCCAGGTCGGCGGGTCCCAGGCTCATGCCGTGCATGCGCGGGCTGGCCTGGGCAATTTCGTTGACGTTCTTCACGCCCTGGGCCGTTTCCAGGATGGCGTGGATCAGGATCGGTTTGCCGATCCCGTGGCGGGCCTCCAGCAGCGCCAGGAGTTGGTCGACGAAGTGGATGTCCCAGGGGCCTTCCACTTTGGGGATCATTACCACGTCGAGCTTATCGCCGACGGCCCCGACGATCTCGGTCATATCGTCGAGAAACCAGGGGCTGTTCAGGGCATTGACCCGCGTCCAGAGCCCGGTTTGGCCGAAATCCACTGCCTTGGCTACCTCGATGAATCCCTTCCGGGCCGCCTCTTTGGCCTCGATGGGGATGGCGTCTTCTAGGTTACCCAGGAGTACGTCCACCTTCTTGGCGGTCTCTCCGGCCTTGGCCCGCATCTTTTCGATGTGGGGGGGCAGGAAGTGGATGGTGCGTTCGAGGGCGATCGGCAGCTCACGGATGGGGTCCGGCGCACTGATGGCAAGCGGCTTGAAAAAGTCTGCGGGCGTCTTCATTGAGTTTTTCTCCGTTCGTTTTTAAGATGGTTTGCACGAGGATTCAGCAATTGGGACCGCAACGGCGCAAATGATGACACCTACGCGCAAAATCCGAAAGTAAAAACTACGAATCGCGCGCATCTACGCGGACATGAAAAATTACCGGGAAGGCAATTTTTCAGGGTTTCTGTAAGGTGAAAAGGAGTACTCATCACAAGGCTTCCACTTCTTCCGGCGTCAACTGTGTATAGTGCGCAATCTTTTCCTTGGGTTCACTGGCCTGTTTCATGATTCTTGCCATCTCCATTCGGCTTTTTTCCATCCCTTTTTCCATCCCCCTCTTCATTCCTTTCTTTTCCCCTTCCATCTGTCCGTCTGTAAAGCTGGAGTGGTACATACTGGCTTGGTGATGTCCAGGACTTCCTTGGCCTTTCTCAATCCCCTGGCCTGAAATTCTTCCTTGATTTCTTCGTTCTTCAAAAAATACACCCACTCGTCCGGGAGTCTCGGGCGTAGTGCACGCCAAGAAATTGAGTCCGGCCATGATAGATGTAGTCTTTTCCTTGCCCCAGATCGAAGTAGAGGGTGTTGATGGAGATGACCTTACTGATCCGGGCGTAGTGTTCGGATGCGGCCAGGTGCTCGGTAAGGGTCTTGGCGGTGGAGAATAGAATCCGTTGCAGAAAGTTGAATTCCCGCTCGTACTGGACCTCGATGAGGAGGATTTCCCGGTCCTGATTGCGGACCTTGAGGTCGACCCGATTTGGACCTGTCTCGGGCATCGGTCCGGTTGCTCTCGCTTTCCAGGATCTCCAGGATGCGGATGTCTTGTTTGAGTAGCTCGCAGAGAAAGTCTTCCAGGACTTCGTAGTTGGCCTTGCTGCGCAACAGCCGTTTGAGCGCCCAATCGAAGCTGATGAGTTTTCTCTGGTTCATAGCAGGTAGGGAACGTTTCTTCGTGTTCCCTTCGCGCCTTTGCGGTTTCTACGGGAACATTCGCGTCGATTCATGTGATTCGTAGTTAAAACAGGGTGGATTGTGCCCGACGATGTTGCGCCTACTTAATCACCTTGTACAAAATGAATGTGGTTTCTCGGCGACCAGCTCGGCCTTCTTCACCGTTGCTTCGGCCTGTCTGATCGAGGCGATGTCGATCATCTTACCCTCCAGCATCACGGCCCCCGCCCCCGTTTGCTCTGCCTGCTCCAGGGCCTCCAGGATGCAGCGCGCCTGCGTCACCTCGTCGGCGGAGGGTTTGAAGAGCTCGTTTGCCGGTTCCACCTGGCTGGGGTGGATGACCATCTTGCCTTCACAGCCCAGGGTTCGTGCCCGTTTCGCGCTCGCCAGCCAGCCATCCGGGTCCTTGATGTCGGCGAAGGGCCCGTCGATTGGGCGCAATCCCTCGGCACGTGCTGCCGCCACCACACGTACCAGGGGATAGTGCCACATGTCGCCCCAGTGCAGCTGACGGTCGCCCTCGCTGTCTGCGTCCGTCAATACGTGGTAATCGGGGTTAGGTCCGCCGATTGTCCTGGTCTGTATCCCTGCAGCCGTGGCGTAGTCGGCGGAACCGAAAATGATGCTCTCGTTGCGGGGTGAAGCGGCGGCGATTTCGCCGATGTTCCGGAGCCCCAGGGGGGTCTCGATGAGCAGTTCGAGGCCGATCCGCTTTTTGATGCCCTTGGCCTGTTCGATCTGGGTGAGCAACATATCCAGCGCATAGATGTCTGCCGCGCAGCCTACCTTGGGGACCAGGATCAGGTCGAGACGGCTGCCGGCCTGTTCCACCACATCCACTAGGTCCCGGTACATGTAGTGGGTATCCAGACCGTTGATCCGTACCGAAATACTCTTGCCGCGGAAATCCAGGTCATTCAGGGCGTCGATCACATCCTTGCGCGCCTGCGCTTTCTGGTCCGGCGGAACCGAATCTTCTAGGTCGAAAAATATCACGTCCGCCGGACCGGCCGACGCCTTCTCGAAAAACTTCGGCTTGGCGCCGGGCACAGCCAGCGTGCTGCGGTTCAGGCGTGGGGTGCGGATGGGGATGGTCTTGAAGCTCATGGTGGGCGCTCTCCTGGCCGGTGGTGGAACTGCATCGTTCGGTAAGGGGTCATGGTCAATGAAGGATTGGGAAAGGAACAAGCCACAGGATAGGCGTGTATCGACATTTTGTCCCTGTAACCCGAACCACCCTCAAAGAAAACTACGAATCATGCGGATCGACGCGGAAAAGATCCCTCCCTTCGGTTCGGGATGACAATTCTTCGGAACCATCAGACGTCCTCGTCGGCCACTGCATGGATACCGTCGGCATTGCGGAAATAGTCCCTGTAATCCAGGCCGTAGCCGAACAGATAGCGATCCGGGAGCCGCACGCCGACGAAGTCCGCGCTGAAGTCATGGGTGTGCTCGCGCGCTTTCTCCACCAGGACCGCAGTCCGCACATCAGTTGCCCCGTCTTCCCGGCAGGCCCGGACGATGGCATCCAGGGTGATGCCCACGTCGAGGATGTCGTCCACTACCAGCACATGCCGACCGTGCACGGAGGCCGTGGGCCGGTGCAACCAGTGCAGACTGCCGCCGCTGGTGGTGTCCCGGTAACGGGTGGCGTGGACGTAGTCGAGGGTGAGGGGAAACCCCAGCCGCGGCAGCAGACGACCGACGGCGATGACCGCGCCGTTCATGACGCAGAGGACTAGGGGGTCCCGTTCCGCCAGGACCTCGGTGATCGACTCTGCCAGCCGGTCCAGGATCCGCTCCATCTCCGCGCCGGATACGAGCAATTCTGCCCGGTCCAAGATGGTGGCGTACCGCTCTCGTGACAGTCTCATGGTGCTTGTTCCTCCGGGGTTGCCGGGAGCCCGAGATCCAGGCTCGGGATGTCCAGTGCCTCGAGCTCCGCAACGGCGCTCAGGGCCTGCTGCCGGCGCGGTTCCAGGTGCAAACGCGCACGCTCAAAGCCGCCGCGACCGTGCATCCGCAGACAGCGCAGGTGCACGGTCGGGTCGTCGTGCCCACGCAGGGACTCGACCACCTCCAGCGCGGCGGGGCGGTTGTTGCACACCAGCAGGACATCGCAACCCGCCTCGAGGGCCGACCGGGAACGCTCGGCGTAATCACCACCGGCCGCGGCTGCGGCCATATTCAGATCATCGCTGAAGATGACGCCCTGAAAGCCGAGCTGCTCGCGCAGGATCCGACGCAACCAGAATACCGAAAAGCCCGCAGGGTTTGGATCTACCTTGGGATAGACCACGTGCGCCGGCATGATCGCCTCCAGAGCCTGGTGGATCAGGCGCTCGAAGGGGATCAGGTCCTCCAGCTCGATATCATCGAAGGACCGTTCGTCGACCGGCAGCTCGGTGTGGGAATCCACGGCCACACCGCCGTGTCCGGGAAAGTGCTTGCCCACCCTGGCCATGCCAGCATCGTGCACTCCTTCGCTCCATGCCAACGCAAGGTCCGCTACCCGCTCGGCGCTATCGGAAAAGGCGCGGTCTCCGATCACCCGACTCACTCCCCGGTCCAGGTCCAGCACCGGTGCAAAGCTGAAGTCCACGCCCACGGAGCGCAGCTCGGCGGCCATCAGCCAGCCCACGGAGTGGGCGGCACACCGCGCGCTCACCGGGTGCTCGCGACTCAGCGCACCGAAACGACCGGCAGGCGGCAACCGGGTAAATCCTTCCCGAAAGCGCTGTACCCTGCCGCCCTCCTGGTCTACGGCCACCAATAGGTGAGGGTCGCGCAGCGCGTGGATGGCAGCGGTCAGCGCGGCGACTTGCTCCGGGTGCTCGAAGTTGCGGGCAAATAGGATAACCCCACCCACCGCCGGATGGCGCAGGATCTCCCGTTCCTCCGCGTCGAGCTCGATGCCTGCCAGATCCAGCATCACAGGTCCCAATGACACTGTTCAGCCCTCCCCTAACCGTAAACCAGATTCGGCAGCCAAGTCGCGATCTGCGGCCACAGTGCCAGCGCCCCCAACATCAACAGCTGAATGAAGATAAAGGGCATAACGCCGCGGTAGATGTGGCCGGTCCTGACCTGTGGCGGCGCGACTCCGCGCAGGTAGAACAGGGAGAAACCGAAGGGCGGGGTCAGGAAGGATGTCTGCAGGTTGATTGCGATCATCACCCCGAGCCACACCGGGTCCAGTCCCAGGCCCAGCAACACCGGCCCCACGATCGGGACCACGACGAAGGTGATCTCGATAAAATCGAGGATGAACCCGAGCAGGAACATCACCAGCATCACCAGGGCGACGGCACTCAGGGTACCACCCGGCAGCCCGCTGAGGAACTCGGTTACCAGCTCGTCACCTTGGAAGCCGCGGAACACCAGGGAGAACAGGGCCGCGCCGATGAGGATCAGGAAGACCATGCTGGTGACGCTGGTAGTCTGAGTCATCACCTCCCGGAGGGTCGCGAGATTGAGGCGACGGCGCGACCAGGCCAACAGCATGGCCCCCACCGCTCCCACGGATGCCGCCTCCGTCGGTGTGGCTATGCCCCAGAAGATGGAGCCCAGCACCGCCACGATCAGCAGCAGGGGGGGCAGGAGCGCCAGGAGTACCCGCCGCCACAGCAGGCCCGGTGAGATCGTCCGCTCGGATTTGGGGATAGCCGGTACGGCCGCGGGACGTATCCAGGCTACCCCGAGCAGGTAGAGTAGATAGAGCAGGGCTAACACCAGCCCAGGGATCAGGGCGCCCATGAACAGGTCCCCCAGCGATACTGTCTCCGGCGCGAACAGGCCCATATCGAGTTGGGCCTGCTGATAGGCGGCGGAGAGCACATCACCCAGCAGCACCAGGACGATGGACGGCGGAATGATCTGCCCCAGGGTCCCGGAGGCGCAGATGGTGCCCGCGGCGACTCCGGGATCGTAACCGCGCCGCAACATAGTGGGCAGGGACAGCAGACCCATGGTCACTACGGTGGCACCGACGATCCCGGTGCTGGCCGCCAGCAGCATCCCGACCAGGGTCACGGAGATCCCCAGGCCGCCACGCAGGGATCCGAACAGCATGGCCATGGTGTCCAACAGGCTTTCTGCCACCTGCGAGCGTTCGAGCATCACGCCCATGAACACAAACAGAGGCGCGGCGATCAGGGTCTCGTTGGTCATGACCCCGTAGATACGGTTCGGCAGGGCGGCGATGAAGGCTGGATCGAACAGATTGAAGCATTCTCCCAAGAAGGCGAAGACCAGCGCCGTCCCAGCCAGGGACAGGGCCACTGGGTAGCCGGCCAGGAGTACCAGGCCCACCCCCAGGAACAGAAACAGGGGCATGAGCTCAAGCATCGCCGCCTTCATCCACCGGCAGGGTGCCCTCGACGCCGGCCAAAAAAAGCCCGGTGCGCAGCACCCAGGCCAACCCCTGAATCAGCACCAGCACCGGCATGATGAGGATCAGGGTCTTGAGCAGGTAAACGCCGGGAATGCCCCCCGCCTCCCGCGAGCCCTCCATGACCTCCCAGGACTCCAGGACATAGTCCCAACCGATCCAGGCGATAAAAACGCACACCGGCAGCAGGAGCAGGAGCGTACCCAAGAGGTCCACCCAGGCGCGCCCCCGCCGCGATAGCTTTTGATAAAGGATATCTACCCGTACATGGCCGTTGTGTCGCAGGGTGTAGGCCACCCCGAGCATAAACAGGGCGGCGTGCATGTAGGTTACCGACTCCTGCATGGCGATCCAGCCCAGATCGAAGGCGTAGCGCAGCACCACCACTAGGAACGAGACCAGCACCATGAAGAAGGAAAGCCAGGAGACGATGCGCCCGGTCCGGTCGCCGACCGCTTCCAGAGCGGTAATCAACGAGTGCAGGGTAACGCCCTTGCCGGGGGGCGACGTGCGCTCAGATGTCATCGGAGGTTACGGCGGTTTTCTGGATGGTCATGCGTTCGAAGTCATGGGAAGGCATGCGGCACGGCAGGCAGGCCGAGCACCTATGGATTCCCTTTCAATTGACAAGTCGCTACCTGATGCCAGTCGCCGGCCTCCAGCCCGTAGGATGCTGGTGAGCGCCTGCCTGTGCAGGGACGCACAGGTAGACAGCGAACCTCATCTGTGGATGAGGTAGCGCAGGCGTCTCGCCTGCCGTCTGTGCCCAACAAGGTCCCTCGCTTCGCTCGGGATAAACGTTGGACATGGGCCATCCATTGATGCGGTTCGCCGTGGTCCCGTCTCTGGGACCGCCGCTCACCACATCCTACCAACTGAACAGTACCCACTGGGGCAGCATATTGCTCCAGACCCGGTCTTTACAGGTGTCGAGCTCGCCATCCCCCGTGGTGTCCAGGAGATAGTAGGGCGGCCCGATCTGGGGCTGCACCTTCACCATATAGAGCTGACCGCGCACCCGATATTCGTAGATGCGTTCCTGCCCGGTCTCAATGATGGTAACCTCCGGTTCCATCCCCACCTCCTCGCCCTGGTAGGGTAACGGGAGTAGCCCAGGCGGTTCCAGGTAGGCCCCGGACTCGGGACCGTCCTGCGCTGCTGCCAGTGAGGCGGCGCCGGCAAAGGCGGCAGCAAGGATCAGTCGTTGCATCTGTGTATGGTCCCTAGTTGTCTCGGCGAAGGGATATGGTAGTTGAAAGGCGAGTCGAGGGTAACCTCCCGTAAGTCCGAGACGTCCGGTTTGAGTAAGAATGGGCGTCGAGCAGCGACTTGAGCTTGTCATTATGTGTCGGGCTTCTCATGCGACTGCCCATGGTATGATTTATATCCCTTTTGCCGCGGGATTCCCTGAAACGCAGCGTGCCATTCTGTCTGCCGGATGCGAACCCATTTTCCGAGGTTACCGACCTCGCGTGCTTTGCCCCGACGGGAGATTTCGGTCTTACCTTCCGGTTCTGTCCACCGGAAGACCAGGAGCTTACGGCTACTCCTTCCCTCTCCTTCACCACGAACACCGTTGGTTTTTACAGTATGGCGTTGATCCTCGTTTTAAATGGCCCGAATCTGAACCTGCTCGGCACCCGCGAGCCGGGGTACTACGGACGGGATACTCTGGAGCACATCGGTGCCGGACTGCAGCGCCGGGCCGTGGCGGCGGGACACCGGCTCGAGCTCGTACAGAGCAACGCCGAGCATGAGCTGGTGGCAGCGGTCCAGGACGCGGGCTGTAACGGTGTCGCTTTCATCATCGCCAACCCGGCGTCCTTTACCCACACCAGCATCGCCTTGCGCGACGCCCTGCTCGCCGTGGCGATTCCTTTCATCGAGGTGCACCTTTCCAACATCCACGCCCGAGAGCCTTTTCGTGCCCATTCCTATTTCTCGGACATCGCCGTAGGCACCATAACCGGTCTGGGTTCGCTGGGCTATGATTTGGCGCTGAGCGCAGTCATCGATCGGTTGGAACAGACCACTGTACAAAAGTAACGGCAACAACATGGACATTCGCAAACTCAAGAAGCTCATCGAGCTGCTGCAGGAGTCCGACGTCGCCGAGATCGAGATCCACGAGGGTGAAGAATCGATCCGGATCAGTCGTCACGGGACCGTGGCACCACCCCTGATCGCGTCCGCACCGTCCCTACCGCGGGCGTTCAGTAGGATACCTGCGGGCACACCCGGACCGGCCCCCGAGTCCGCGGTTCTCACCGCGGACGAGACACCGGAGAAGAACCTGGTGCGTTCCCCCGTAGTCGGCACCTTCTACCGTGCCCCCGCTCCGGGCAGCAGGCCCTTTGTCGAGGAAGGCGAACAGGTGAAGGTGGGCGCTACCCTCTGCATCATCGAGGCGATGAAGATCCTCAACCAGATCGAGTGTGAGAAGGACGGCACGATCGCCAGGGTCCTGGTCGAGAACGGACAGCCGGTAGAGTACAACCAGCCCCTGTTTGTGATCGAGTAGGGACATCGCCATGATCGAGAAGGTGCTTATCGCCAATCGGGGAGAGATCGCCCTACGCATCCTGCGCGCCTGCCGGGAGCTCGGAATCAAGACGGTGGCTGTGCATTCGGAGGCTGACCGGGAGCTCAAGCACGTATTGCTCGCCGATGAGTCGGTGTGCATTGGCCCGGCTCAGTCTCGGGACAGCTATCTCCATATCCCCGCCATCATCAGTGCCGCAGAGGTCACGGATACGGTGGCTATCCATCCAGGATACGGTTTCCTGTCGGAGAACGCGGACTTTGCCGAGCGCGTCGAACGTAGCGGCTTTATCTTCATCGGCCCCAAGCCGGAGACCATCCGTCTTATGGGTGACAAGGTCTCCGCCCTCAAGGCCATGCAGCAGTCTGGCGTTCCCTGCGTGCCCGGCTCCGACGGCCCCCTGGACGACAATAAGAAGCGGACCCTCGAGCTGGGACGTGAGATCGGCTATCCGGTAATCATCAAGGCCACCGGCGGGGGGGGCGGTCGCGGTATGCGGGTCGTGCACTCGGAAGCCACTCTCCTGAACGCCGTATCCCTGACCCAGGCGGAGGCCGCCGCAGCCTTCGACAAGGCTACGGTCTACATGGAAAAATACCTCGAGAACCCGCGCCATATCGAGTTCCAGCTCCTTGCGGACCAGTACGGCAACGCCATCCACCTCGGGGAGCGGGACTGCTCGATGCAGCGGCGGCACCAGAAGGTGGTGGAAGAAGCCCCCGCCCCCGGAGTTACCGACGCGCAACGCCGCGAGATCGGGGAACGCTGCGTCGAGGCCTGCCGCAGTATCGGCTACCGAGGGGTGGGCACCTTCGAGTTCCTGTTCCGGGACGGATGTTTTTACTTCATCGAAATGAACACCCGGGTACAGGTCGAGCATCCGGTCACCGAAATGGTCACGGGTATCGACATCGTAAAGGAGCAGATCTTTATGGCCGCCGGCAAGAAGCTGCGGTACCGGCAGGAAGACATCGCCATGCGTGGGCACGCCATCGAGTGCCGTATCAACGCCGAGGACTCCGAGACCTTCATCCCGAGCCCCGGACAGATCCGGGAATTCCACGCCCCGGGCGGTCCCGGTATCCGGATGGAGACCCACATCTACAGAGGCTACCGGGTTCCTCCCTATTATGACTCCATGATCGGCAAGCTCATCGCCCATGGAGAGAACCGCTCCGCCGCCATCTCACGCATGCGCAGCGCCCTGCGCGAGACGGTCATCGACGGCATCAGCACCAACATCGACCTCCAACGGCAGCTCCTGCGGGACGCCGCCTTTCAGGCCGGCGGTGCCAATATCCACTACCTGGAGAAAAAGCTCGGCATGTGAGAGGCTCGCAGGGCGGGGACGGGATTCGGTAATGCTCAGCCTACCTGCGCAAGTAATCGCTGCATCATCCCTTGCGCCTGTCCCAGGTAGCCTGTGCCGAACAGATTCAGGTGGTTGAGGATATGGTAAAGGTTATAGAGGTCCTTGCGCGTCCGATATCCCGGATCCAATGCCCAGGCCTCGGTATACGCGGCGTAGAAATCCCCGCCGAAGCCACCGAAGAGCTCGGTCATGGCGATATCCGCCTCGCGGTCGCCATAGTAAACGGCCGGGTCGAAGATAACCGGATGTCCATCTTGGTCGAAGCCCAGATTGCCCCCCCACAGGTCACCGTGGAGCAGAGAGGGGACCGGGTCGTGGTCGATCAGGGCGGGCAGGGCGGCAAGCAGTCGTTCGCCCTGATCCCGAAGCCAGCGGCCATACCCGTTGTGGGTGGCTAGGTCGAGCTGAAACCCCAGCCGGTGTTGGCCCCAGAACTTCACCCAATCCCGCTCGGGGCGGTTCGGCTGATGCGTGGAGCCGATGGTGTTGTCGCGATCCCAGCCGAAGTCGGTCCGGGAGGTAAGGTGCATCGCAGCAAGCTGACGACCCGCCTCGGCGGCTCCATCCGTCCCGCGCCCGCCGAGCGCGATATGCTCCATGACGATGTAGGATTGTCCACCTGCAGTGCCGGTGCAGAGGGGGTGCGGGACCCGAAGCGTGCCGGTGTGCGCCAGCTCCGCGAGCCCTGCGGTCTCGGCCTCGAACATGGCGAGTCGATCCGGGCCGTTGAGCTTCACGAAATAATAGGGGGGACTGCTACCCAGGAGATAAGCTTTATTGATGGAGCCCCCGCCCACCGCACGTGGGGTATCCGGATCAGTCCGTTTACCGCCATCGTCGCTGATTGCCGCGACGATGGCCGACCAGTCGATCATCTTATGATCACCCTCGCTCAGATAAATATCAACAGTCCCTGATTGCCCCTTAGCGTAGGCCATTGCACCAGGAGTTTACCGACCCCGAACCCAAGCATGTTGCAGGAGCTCCACGCACTCCCCCCCGATCTTCCGGAGACCGCCCCCTGCGACCTCGCGGCCGTACTCGGTGGCCCGACCCTGATCCACTTGCCCGGAGACCGTGAGTCGGCCCTGTTCGTTTCCGTGCTCCTGCACGGGAATGAGCCCGTGGGCTGGGACGCCCTGCGCTCCCTGCTCGCCGACTACCGGAAACGCTTTGGTACCCTGCGCCTACCGCGCGCCCTGAGTCTGTTCATCGGCAATGTCTCCGCCGCCGCTGCAGGAGTACGCTGCCTCCCGGATCAGCCCGATTACAATCGGATCTGGCCCGGCTGTGAATCCCAGCCGACGCCGGAGCACGCCATGATGCGGCAAGTCGTCACCATCATGCGGCAGCGAGGCATTTTCGCCAGCGTGGACATCCACAGCAACACCGGCTACAACCCTCACTATGGTTGCGTCAACGTCCTGGACAATCGCTACCTGCACCTGGCGACCCTGTTCAGCCGTACCCTGGTCTACTTCACCCACCCCCGCGGCGTACAGTCCATCGCCATGAGTCGGCTGGGCCCGGCGGTAACCCTGGAGTGCGGGAGGGTAGGGGAAAAGCATGGCGTGGACCATGCCCGCGAATACCTAGACGCCTGCCTGAACCTGTCTGCGTTATCGAAACACCCGGTGGCCTCCGGTGATATCGACCTCTTTCACACCGTCGCCCAAGTCAGGATACCGGAGAAAGTGAGCTTCGGATTTCCGCCGGGGCAGGCTGACATCCTGTTGAGCCCGGAGCTGGAGCGCTTCAATTTCCGGGAGCTGCCCCGTGGTACGGCCCTCGGCCGTGTGAACACGCCCCACGGGGTCCGGCTCGAGGTCCGAGACGAGCAAGGCAGAGATATCGCCGACCGTTATTTCTCCATCACGCACGGTGAGCTGCGTTTGAAGCTGCCGGTAATGCCTTCCATGCTCACCCCCGACGAGGCCGCCATTCGTCAGGATTGCCTTTGTTACCTCATGGAACGCTACAACGACTATTTCCCACCTCGGGGATGATGAGTGATGAATGCCATCTTCCTAGAGAGGCTTCGCCTCAGATCGACAAGTGCCCAACTCGAGCTTCGTCGCCAAACTCCAATCGGACAGGATTTACAGGATGCGAGCGAGACTGGACTTTGCCTTAAGCCTACGAGGGGTGAATTTTGTACGGAAACCAAACAACCACGAAAAGCACGCAAGGACACGAATGAGGGTTCGTGTCCTTGCGTGCTTTTCGTGGTTCCTGTCCCCCACGCCCGCGGAACCTGGATTCATCATTCATCATTCCGAGGCAGGTCCCTCAAGGAATTATAGTGTAGCCGTTAGGCCGGTACGGAGTTTAACCTCAGGTCCCGGAAATGCTAACCCGCGTCTCACCTGCGGCGGCAGCTTGCCGAGCGACCTCAGATTCCGTAGTCTTATTTACTTGCACCTCCAACCATTCGGCGCAACAGCCTCCGCTCATGGATACCAGTATCGACAGTACCCGCTTCAACATGGTCCGGCAGCAGATCCAACCCTGGAATGTCGTGGACGACAGGGTTCTGTCGGTGATGGCCGATATCCCAAGGGAGCAGTTCGTTCCGGCAGCTTATCGCAACCTGGCCTATGCGGATATGGATGTCCCCATCGGGGAGGGGCAAACCATGCTGGCGCCCAAGGTGGTGGCCCATCTGCTGCAGGCCCTCGACATCCGGACCGACGATAAGATCCTGGAGATCGGCACCGGGACCGGTTATGTAACGGCCTGTCTGTCCCGTCTCGGGGGGTGGGTAGTGAGTGTGGAGCTCCACGCGGGCTTGGCGGAGCAGGCGCAGACGGTGCTGCAGGCGCTGGGGCTGCGGCGGTTGGAGATGCGGGTCGGGGATGGTCTCGAAGGGCCGGTGGCCGGAGGCCCCTTCGACATGATTGCCGTGACCGGCTCCCTGCCGAATACCGAATCGCTGGAGATACTGGAAAAGCAGCTGTCCCCCGACGGGCGCCTGTTCGCCGTCATCGGTGAAGAACCGGTCATGGAGGCCCTGATCGTGACCCGCGTCACCGACCAGGATTTCCGCCGTCAGTCTCTGTTCGAAACATGCGTGCCTGCACTGGAGAAGATCCCAGTGCCGGAAAGATTTGTCTTCTGATGCTCGGTTGGGACACCTTAAAAATGTTAGAGCATATACATTGCAGTATCCAATTGAAATGTGATCGGCCTATTGTAAATCTGCTGGATAAAGTGTATACTTTATTAAGAGTTGTATGGTTCTATTACTTGTGCTTTACGCCAATTAAATACTGCAAGATGTTGGATTGGACGTAGTCAGCAGAAGCTATTAGTGACGATATGAGCACAAATCAGTTGAGTATTCTGCTTCTTAAGAATGACAGTCAGTGGACTGCGCAATGCCTTGAATACGACATCGCTGCTCAGGGCTCTACAATAACGGGATGCCGTTTTCGAGTTTCAAAGAACCTTTGTCGCTGAACTAACTGTTTACGCAAGCAACGGACAGTCACTTGAGGAAATAGATGCGGCACCTAATGTATCCATGGCGTACCCATTCATACAAATTCCGTCAATTGATGAATTTATCGGTAGTGGTGATTTTTGGAGTGATATCTAGCCAACAATCGGCAATAATTCGGTATTATATCGGTGTATGTTAAGGTATTATTCCAACGCTCAATATGAGCCGTTTCCCCCGTTTCTTTACCCACAGGGCGCTGTTGCTCGCTCGGAATGACGGCTCGATACGCGCTCCAATAATCACTGAAAACGATGGCTTCATTATAAGAAGATGGTACGCGATCCCAGAGTATCCGACAGGTGTTTTCGGCGTGATCACCGCAGGCAGAGGCGACGATTTCTCGGGTCTCTCTATTCATGGCAATCCAGAGCCAAACTTTGTCTTTGCTACGAAAGACAAAGGACCACAACTCATCCACATCCAGCACAGGAATCTTTTTGCACTCAACAGGTTGTAGCGTCTCTTCAAGGGGTGGGAGGTCATTCGCCTGTTCTTTTAACCAGGCGCTCAATGTTCGGCGCGAGATCCCAAACGTCCGTCTTTACAGTGATATTGCGAGCTACCGAACGCATTTGTGCTATTTTTAACGAGCTCTTCGCTCTGACATTTGCGACAGCTGTATACTTTAGTCTCGACAATCATAATTGAAAACTCTTTGGTTGGTTTTATCAATGAACGCAATCGTTCAGACCAAGCGTATTCTTCCGGAAGAGAGGGCTAAAATCTAGAGTTAGGTAACGAGAAAAACGGTGGCAATCGGAATGATTACCGATGAATCCATCTACTCTATCACTTCAAAAATCACCACTACCCAGCAAGTTATACGATGCCCCTTTGGCTTGCTGGGAAGGCGAATTTGCGCAAAATATCCTACCATTCTGGAATCCATAAAGAGCCGCCGAAAAATTCTAGGCTCGGAACATACATATAGAATTCGGGTCGGCGATTACCGGATTCTCTATTCATTCGAGAGTGGTAAAGCGGATATTAATCGCTGGCTCCGAAACTGTCGTTGTCGATTCCTTCAATCAGATCCAGCAACCGCTGCAAGGCACCTTGGTTCGCTCGAACTATCCGCCGTCCCTGTTCACCGACCTGGGTCCGGGTTGTCGTATCCCCCAGCCAGTTCTTCATACATTGCGCCAGCGCATGGGTGTCCGTTACCTGTACCGCCGCACCTTCCCGCACCATCAGCTCGGTAATCCGGGCGAAGTTGAAGACGTGGGGTCCCACTGCGATGGGCACCCCTACTGCCGCCGCCTCCAGCAGATTATGGCCGCCACTGGGGACCAGACTGCCCCCGATGAAGGCCGCATCTCCCGCGGCGAGAAATGCCGGCAGTTCCCCCATGGTGTCACCCAGGAACACCGACACCTGCTCGCCGCAGGGATCTCCGGTGGATCGGCGCACCAATCCGAAGCCCCGCTGCTCGACCAATACCGCCACCCGCCCAAAGCGTTCGGGGTGGCGTGGTACCAGGACCAATAGGGCCCTCGATAGCTGCTCCAGGATCTCCTGATGGGCGCAGAGGACCTGTTTCTCCTCACCCTCGTGGGTACTCGCGGCAACCCAGACCGGGCGCCCGATACCCCAGCAGCGGCGCAGTGCCTCCGCGTGGTCGAGCAGACTACCGGGCCGGGGGACATCGAACTTGATGTTACCCGTCACCCGGATCCGTTCGGTGGGCGCACCCAGGGCCCGGAAGCGGGCCGCATCCTCGGAGTTTTGGGCAGCAATCGCCGCGAACCGCCACAAGGTCTCACCGGTGAAGCCGCCTAACCGGGCGTACCCCTTAGCGGAACGGGCGGATAGCCTGGCATTAGCCAGCACCACCGGAATCCCGCGGCGCTCGCAGGCGCCGAGCATGTTGGGCCAGATCTCGGTCTCCATGACGACCGCGAGCTGGGGCCTGACCGCATCGAGAAAGCGGTCCATGATCGGCGTCAAGTCGAAGGGCGTATAGACATGGCGAACCGCATCCTCGAACAGGCCGCGCAAACGCTCCGAGCCGGTAAGCGTGGTAGTGGTGACCATAACGCCGGCGTCCGGATAACGTTCGAGGAAGTGCCTGATAAGTGCCGCGGCTGCCTGGACCTCGCCTACGGAAACGGCGTGGATCCAGATGCCGGACCGTAGCGAGTGCCGGCCATAGAGACCGACCCGCTCACCCCAGCGCTCGCGGTACGCCGGCGCGTGCCGGCTACGCCAGACCAGACGCAGCAGCAGAAAGGGCAGGGCGAGATAGAACAGTAGGCTATAGAGCCGCGCCACGGCGGGGACAACGTCGGCATTGGGTAAAAGCTCGACGCAAGTCTACCACAGGGCATGGCCTTGAACTGCCAGTACGGATACCCAGGGAGAGCGCGTATAAACTTTCCCGAAAACATGATCTTGTAGGATGTGGTGAGCGCCGGGAGCGGAGCGACCGGCGCGAACCGCATCAATCGACGGCCCGCCTGCCTGTGCGTCTGTTTCATCTGCAGCCGATAGGCAGCGGGTAGATTACCGTGCCTCTCTCTGTGTCCTCAGTTCGCACAGTACCCAGCGTCCGGTGTCGATCAGGGTGGGCACTGCCGGTGCCTTGACCACCTTCT
>Ga0209785_1000226_pt1 | contig 20688 bp, 14 predicted proteins | sample WorMetG1BERMUDA2_FD_187403 | JGI IMG/M metagenome (GOLD analysis project Ga0209785, IMG submission 187403) | Marine gutless worms symbiont microbial communities from Max Planck institute for Marine Microbiology, Germany - Inanidrilus... ...
CCGCTCCGAAACACCCGAAACCGACATCGAAAACCGGAAAACCGGCCCGAAAGGCCGACAAGACAGGCCGCCCGGTGCCAACTCCGGCGTCACGCCGCCAATAGGTTAGAGTTTTTCGAGGTGTCCATATGCTGGAAAATCCAGCTGCCGGCACGGGCATCGGCTGCAGCACGGATAAGGTCTAATGGGTCAAGAGAGGTGCGACCGTGCTGGTTCAATAGAATTCGGAGCGTCGGTGGGTGGAGAAAAAAGTTCTCCGCTTCATGAACTGGCAAGACGAATATGTTTCGGTCGACTGATAGCCTTGCTGCTTCTGTTTCGGAGCGAAAGTCTCGATCTACTATGCCACCAATACGAATTCCAGTATCGGTTTCATGGGCGAGCGCCCTCAAACTTTCTACCTTTCGGATGACTTCGGTGCACGAACCGGATTCCAAAAACCTTATGTCCTGAGGTAGCGCCGCGAGTTTGCGGAAACGCTCTCTTTCGCCAACACCTTCCTCTCCTTCAACGAATACGAATAATAACTGAGAAATCGAAAAAGCAGGTGTCCCAACGGCGCGGGAAAGCACTGAAAGCACTGGCCGATCATCCAACCGACTAATGCGGTCTACATTCCGAGTTTCGTCACTTCTTTCTAGAACGAAAGTGGCGTGTTGCCCGGCGGCCTCAACAGCTTCGAGCGAATGCGTCGCAAGCCAAATCTGCCCCGTTTCAACGGTACTTGTGAGGAACTCGACCCAGGATCTAATAAGGTCAGCGTTAAGGTGCAGTTCGGGTTCGTCAAGCAAGAATAGGCCGCGCCTAAGCCCGAAGCGGTCAATTTGACCGACCAGAAAGGCAATTTCCCGCTCACCACCACTAAGTTGATCAAACGATAGCTCTAGGCCAGTTGTGTCAAATAGAAGCGTACGCTTTTTTGAATCAACACCCGTAAAAACTAAGTGTTTTAATATTATTTGGAGAGAGTTTTTGTATTTTTCAAAATGATCTTCAAATTTTGGCTCCTCCATACCTTGCAATCTCGCAATTCTGATTTTCCTTATCAGGGAATTTCCAGATTGATTTTCCTTAGCAAGGAAATATTTTATCCATTCTTCATATAGAGTTGTTGTTTCCTTAAATGATCTTCCGCGCGTATATTCCGCTGTAGTCCAGTCCGTTTCATCCGCGTTTGCTATTTCATGAACATCTATATTTTTCTTCGGATACGCACGATTCGCATCAAGAAAAACAAAATTAACTTCTTTACACTCCGAAAGGTGCCGAACGATAAGTTCAGAAAATTGCCGATTGCTGCCCTGATCGACAATTCCACCACACATTGTTTCCTTTTTCACTGTTTCTGGCGTATTTTTACTTGATATGGTAATGGTCCTATCCCAGTCTGAATATTCCGGGCATGGGATCAGTTTCTTATCTATGATTTCACTTACGCCTTCGTCAATATCAAACTTCAACATGAACTCATGTAGATCTGAAAAAGGATCGCTCCTTTGCTTCTCAATTCCTGGGGACAATCCAATTGCATGCGCACAAGCAGCTATCAACCCCAATAAATGGCTTTTTCCAGTACCATTTGCGCCAACAACGCAAACTAGTCCAGATTCTTCATCCAAATTAAGTTCTATATTTTCAAAATGCCTCCAAAATTTGATTTTTATTTGCCGAATTCGCATAATCTTCTTCTCCAAATTTCCAATTGCTCTTTCCCGTGTTTCGCTTGGCGGAGATGTGTCTACAAATACGATAGATTCAGTCAAAGATCGAATGCCGTAAAGCGCCAAAAGCTAGATGCATTGCCTGTTCGGTTTAGGCGCGTGCGGCAGCCATTGACCAGCCGCCACGGTGCCGGCAGAAGGCGGCGCTCGATTCGTCCAGGTGCCGCGGCCCCGTAGAAGCGTTGCATATGGCAGCGCGCCACAACGCCTTACGCGGAGTGGTTTGTATGCGGGCCGCCACGACCCCTGCGTCGGCATCCGCGGCGTCCCCGTCGCCGAAGCCATGCTCGCGATCGTGCTGGCCGATCACCTGCTACGACACAGGGCGCAGTGCGGGTAAGAGAGACCTAGCCCTCCGCCCGGGGTTCCCGTTCGTCGTCGTTGGCGGCGTCGGTGCTGGGTTCGGTGTCGTCCTCATCGGAAGCGGCGCGGCGCTTGGCTTCAAGCTTGGCCGCCTTCTTCGCCGCCTTGAGGCGGTCCCGCTCGGCGCGCTCGAAACGATAGTTGGGCTTTCGGGGCATGGCGGGCTCCTCTCCGGGGGGCGGGACGGCCGAACGGCCGGGCGAAGGCCCCTACCCTACACCAGATCGCCGCCGGCGCAATGTTCGGGGAGCGAACAGGTGAATGCTGAGACAGCGAGAAGGCATCCCCTCCCCCCTTGCGGGGGAGGGTCAGGGAGGGGGGTGTCTACTGGCGTAACGCGTCGGACGGGCGTTCGAGATTATCTGATTGTCCCCCCCACCCCATCCCTCCCCCGCGTTGGGGGGAGGGGGTAGCGTAGTTGCCGCGCCTATGGAGACGCGGCCTCAAGGCGCCAGCGTGTCCTCCGCCGCCAAGCCGGCGACCCAGGCCTCGGCGGCGACTTCGCGGCAGACGTTGGAGTCGGCGCCGACCTCGACCGTCACCGTCACCGTGCGCCCGGCGAAACGGGCGAGGTCGATGCCGGTGCGCTCGGTCCAGCCGTCCTCGGCGTGGTCCATGCCGGTGGCGATGACTTCGTCGACGACGATGCCGTCGACCAGCACCCGGAACCGCGCCTTGGTCAGCATGTTGGCCGCGGCGGTGAGGTTGAGCTTGCGGGAATAGCGAAGTGCCGGGCGCTCGCCGAGCACCAGCGCGGTCGAGGCGGTGCTGATGTGCAGACCGGTATCGCAGTCCACCCCCGAGGATGCCCGGCCGTGGACCACCGGCCCACCATCCGGCGCGGCGGTGCCGGCGTCGAGCCGCCAGCCGGCCTCGCCCCGCCAGCCGGCGCCGAGATCGGTCATCGGTACCGCCGGGTCGGCCGCGGGCGCCGGCTCGTCGTCGTCGGGACCTGCGCCGACGCCGGCGGCCAGTCCGGCCGTTTCGAAGGACTTGGTGAGGATGCCCTTGAGGTCGACGCCGGCGATGGTGCCGGGGCCCGAGGCGCTGCCCGAGCCGGCGGCGATGCCGGCAAGTTCGAAGGCGCTGTCGATGATGCCGCCGACGTCGATGCCGCCGGCACCGCCTCGGCGACCGCCGGCGCGGCGGCGGGAGCGCGGCTGTTCGCGCCGGCCGGACTCGCCACCGGCGCGCTTCTGTTCCTCGTCACGGATGGTGGTGTCGACGATGATCGCGCCGGGCTGGTCGATCTCGACATCCGGTGTTTCGGGACCGGTTGTCTCGGGTTCGCCCGTTTTCGGCTGGGGCGCCTCGGCGGTCGGCGCCTCGGCGGTGGGCCGCACGGTGTCGGTGAGCCCCCAGGCGCGGGCGGCGTGAACCGTCGACGAGATGCCGGCGTCAATGATGAACGGCGCTTCCGTGCCGCAGCCCTCGGGGCCGTGGGGATCGATGGGAACGCCGTGGCCCATGCCGGCGATGGTGTAGGACTCGACCAGCGGTTCGCCGTCGGCGCCGCACCACACCCGGTGGCGGTGGCCGTGGACGGTGGTCTCGTAGGTGTGTGTCGCAGCGAGGCCGTGGATGTCGGCCCACTGGCGGATCGACTGCTGGGCATTGGTCGGGTTGACCGCCGCATCCTCGGCGCCGTGCCAGATCGCGACGCGCGGCCAAGGACCGATGTGCGACGACGCCTCGCGGACACGCCGGCCCCACGACGGGGCGTCGTCCTCGCGGCCCTGGAAGATGACCTCGAAGGCGTCCTGCAGGCCCTCGGCGGCGCCGTAGGGCACGCCGGCGATGATGGCGCCGCCGGCGAAGACGTCCGGGTACGTGGCCAGCATCACCGCGGTCATCGCGCCGCCGGCCGAGACGCCGGTGACGTATACGCGGGACGCATCGACGCCGTGGATGGCGACCATGTGCGCGACCATCTGGCGGATGGAAGCGGGCTCTCCGGCGCGGCGCTGCATGTCGTCGGGACGGAACCAGTTGAAGCAGCGGAGCGGGTTGTTGGTGCGGCTCTGCTGGGGATAGAGGACGGCGAAGCCGTGACGGTCGGCGAGCGTCGACCAGCCGGTGCCGTGGTCGTATGAGCCAGCGGTCTGGGTGCAGCCGTGCAGGACGACCACCAGCGGCGCGCCGGGGCCGACGCCTTCGGGGACGTAGGCGAACATTTTCAGGTCGCCCGGATTGGCGCCGAATTCGGCGACCTCGGTCAGCCGGCTCGGGCGCTTGTCGATCTTCTCGGCCCAGGCGCGGGCGGCGCGGGCCTTGTCGAGGAAGGCGTCCCAGCGGCCGCTGTCGCGGCGCCCGCGGGCGAGGCTGGCGAGCTTGGCGATGTCGGCGAAGCGGTCGAGGTTGGGGATGTCGCGTCCGAGCATGGCTGTTGTCCTTTCTTCTTCGGGATCGGCGGCGGTGAGCCCGGCGATGTCGATGAGCTTGGCGCCGGGCAGAAAAACCGTGTGCAGGAGGCCGGGATCGGCGGCGCCGCCGGCCTCGGGGTCGAGCCAGGGGGGCGGGCGAGAACCGGGAGAAAGACCGAACCGGCGGGTGACGATGCCCCGCCCCTCGCCGGCCGGTGACCACTGGGCGAGCTGGACGGCAGCAACGGGAAAGCCGCGGCTCACCCAGACGCCGAACAGTCGCCGCGCGATGGCCTCGCGGGTCTCGGCGGCGCGGGCGGCCTCGATCAGCGCGGTCAGCGCGGCGCCGAACGGCACCGCGGGCGGCAGCAGATCCGCTTCGGGCACGTCGTCGTCCACGCGTGCCGGGCCGACGACGACACCGGGTGCGCCCGTGGCGGCGTCCTCGGGCGTCAGCGCGGCGTAGCACCTGATGGCCTCGACGGTGTCCGACTGCTGGGGGGCGGCCATCACCCCGATCAGCAGATCGGCGGCATACCCGGGCGTCGCCGGCGGCGAGCCGGGGCCGCGGGGTCCGGGCGGGATCAGCCCACCGCTGACCAGCAGCGTTACCCGGTAGCGCAGGTCGCGCCGCGACGCGCCGAGAATGTTGGCGAGGCGTTCGGAGAACTGATAGCGGCGCAAGCCGGTGGCCATGGGGCGGCGCCCTTCCGGTGTCTGGCGTCGGGACAGTTATTAGGTAAGTGACGACTACTGAATTGCAAGCCCAAAAAGCTTCGATCGATCGTTTTCTGATCCTTATATTTTATTACAGTGTGTTATCTGTGTTTTCTCACGCGCGACACGAGAATAGACGTCGTGCCGTTTCGGCCCTGAAACTCGAACTCAACCGGGAAATCGGACTACGGACATCCTTCGACACGCGGCTTCGCCGCTGCTCAGGATGAGGGAGAGTGCCAGTGGTCTCCCCCAATCCTCATGCTGAGCAGGCGCGCAAGCGCCGTGTCGAAGCATGTCTGCGTTGGTCGGAACCGACGGTTTCCGGTTTCAGGCCCCGATAGGCCGCGTTTTCGCCAATTTGTCGAAGGCGACGAGCGTCTCGACGACGGCGCTCAGTTCGTTCATCGGGATCATGTTGGGGCCATCCGACGGCGCAGTGTCGGGGTCGGGATGGGTCTCGATGAACACCGCGGCGACGCCCACGGAAACGGCGGCGCGGGCGAGCACCGGGGCGAATTCCCGCTGGCCTCCCGACGCGGTGCCCTGCCCGCCCGGCTGCTGCACCGAGTGCGTCGCGTCGAACACCACCGGGCACCCTGTCTGAGCGAGCACCGGCAGGCCCCGAATGTCGGTGACCAGGGTGTTGTAGCCGAAGCTGGTGCCCCGCTCGGCTATGAGGACATTTTGGTTGCCGGTGCTCTGCACCTTGGCGACCACATTGGCCATGTCCCAGGGGGCGAGGAACTGGCCCTTCTTGACGTTGACGGCGCGGCCCGTCTCGCCGGCGGCGACCAGGAGGTCGGTTTGGCGGCAGAGGAACGCCGGCACCTGCAGGACGTCGACGGCCTCGGCGACGGCGGCGCACTGGCCCGGCTCGTGGACGTCGGTGAGGACAGGACACCCGACGGTCTCGCGGATCTCGGCGAACACCGGCAACGCCGCCGCCATGCCGACGCCGCGGGCGCCCGAGAGGCTGGTGCGGTTGGCCTTGTCGAACGACGTCTTGTAGACCAAACCGACCCCCAGCCCTGCGGCCATATCGGCGAGCGCATGCGCCGTCTCCAGGGCGTGCGCCCGGCTCTCCATCTGGCACGGCCCGGCGATCAGCACCAACGGCAGGTCGTTGCCGAAGGTGACGCCGGCGACGGAGACGTGACGTTGTTCGGTCCCGGACCCGGCGGCGCTGTCCATGCTTACACCAGCCGGCTCTGCTCGACCGCGGCGCGGATGAAGTCGGTGAACAGGGGGTGCGGCGCGAAGGGTTTGGATTTCAGTTCGGGGTGGAACTGCACGCCGATGAACCACGGATGCGTGGGGATTTCGACGATCTCCGGCAGGAGCCCGTCCGGCGACATGCCGGAGAACTTGAGGCCGTTGCTCTCCAGCACGCCGAGGTAGTTGTTGTTGACCTCGTAGCGGTGGCGGTGGCGCTCGCCGATTTCGCCGGTGCCGTAGATCTCGCGGACCCGCGTGTTGGGCTTGAGCACGGCATCGTAGGCGCCGAGACGCATGGTACCGCCCTTGTCGCCGTCGACCTGGCGCTCTTCCAGTTGGTTGCCGCGCATCCACTCGGTCATCAGCCCGACCACCGGCGCCGGGCATTCCCCGAACTCGGTGGAGCCGGCGCCGGGGATGCCGGCGAGGTTGCGCGCCGCCTCGACCACGGCCATCTGCATACCGAAGCAGATGCCGAAATACGGCACACGACGTTCGCGGGCGAACCGCGCCGCCTCGACTTTGCCCTCGGCGCCCCGCTCGCCGAAACCGCCGGGCACCAGGATGCCGTTGACGTCCTCGAGGCGGTGCAGCGACTGGCCGTTCTCGAACACCTCCGAATCGATCCAGTCGATGTGGACTCGGACGTTGTTGGCGATGCCGCCGTGGGTCAGCGCCTCGGAAAGCGATTTGTAGGCATCCAAGAGACCCGTGTACTTGCCCACGACGGCGATGGTGACCTCGCCCTCGGGCTTGGTGGCGCGGGAGACGATGTTGCGCCAGGTGTCCAGGTCAGGCGACGGCGCATCGAGGCCGAAATGCCGGCACACCTGTTCGTCCAGCCCCTGCAGATAGTAGTCGACGGGCACCGCGTAGATGCTCTCGACATCGAGCGCCGGGATCACCGCGCCATCGCGGACATTGCAGAACTGGGCGATCTTGCGCCGCTCAGTGTCTGGGATCGGGCGGTCGGACCGGCACAGCAGAACGTCCGGCTGGATGCCGACGCTCAGCAGTTCCTTCACCGAATGCTGCGTCGGCTTGGTCTTGAGTTCCCCCGCCGCGGGAATGTACGGCAGCCACGTCAGGTGCAGGAACATGACGTTTTCGCGGCCGTGTTCGTTGCCGAACTGGCGGATGGCCTCGAGGAATGGCAGCCCCTCGATGTCGCCGACGGTGCCGCCGATCTCGCACAGTACGAAGTCCTCGCCGTCGAGATCGGCCGAGATGAACTCCTTGATGGCGTCGGTGATGTGGGGGATGACCTGGATGGTGGCGCCCAGATAGTCGCCGTGGCGTTCACGGGCGATGACCTCGGAGTAGATGCGCCCGGTGGTGACGTTGTCCGCCTGGCGCGACGGCACGCCGGTGAAGCGTTCGTAGTGGCCGAGGTCGAGGTCGGTCTCGGCGCCGTCGTCGGTGACGTAGACCTCGCCGTGCTGGTAGGGGCTCATCGTCCCCGGATCGACATTGATGTACGGGTCCAGCTTGCGCAGGCGGACGGTAAACCCGCGCGCCTGCAGAACGGCACCCAGTGCCGCCGATGCCAGGCCCTTGCCGAGGGAGGAGACCACGCCGCCGGTGATGAAAATGAACCGCGCCATGGACCGACAGTCTATAGCAGAGGGTCGGCGGCGAAAAACCGTTATCTGCGAAAAAGCGGACGGCGCCGCCGGATGAGTCCCGGAGGCGCCGCCATCGATGGTCGAAGGTCGCTGTTTTCCGCCGATCAGCGGGCCAACGGCGCGGCCGGCTTGTCGGGCTCCGCCGGCGCCTGGACGGGCGCCGGCGCCGGCTGATCGACGAACGATCCGCTTTCGCGGCCGGCACCGGCGAGAATCGCCAGCAACAGGCTGGTGCCGATGAACGCGACGGCAAGAATCGCCGTCGTCCGCGTCAGCAGGTTGGCGGTGCCGCGCCCGGTCATGAACCCGCCCGCACCGCCGCCGCCGCCACCCATGCCCAGCGCCCCGCCCTCGCTGCGCTGCAGGAGGATGACACCGACCAGGGCGATGGCGAGCAGAACGTGAACGACAAGGACGACGGTAGTCATGAGTGCCTCGGGCGCAGACCGTTTACCGGATCAAGAGTAGCTTGCCGATTACGGGCAGCTTTGTGAGATGGTCCAGAAATCGTCGGGTTTCAACGCCGCGCCACCGATCAGGCCGCCGTCGATGTCCTCCTTGGCCAGAAGCTCCTCGGCGTTGGCGGCGTTCATCGAGCCGCCATAGAGGATGCGCATGCCGTCCGAGGCCGCCTGTCCCAGCTTGCCGACAAGCTCGGCGCGCAGCATCGCGTGCACTTCCTGGGCCTGCTCCGGGGTCGCGGTGACGCCGGTGCCGATGGCCCACACCGGCTCGTAGGCGACGACGGTGTTCTCGGGCGTCGCGCCGTCGGGCAGCGAGCCGAGAAGCTGGGTGCGGTTGACGTCGAGCGTCTTGCCGGCTTCGCGCTCGGCCAGCGTTTCGCCGATGCAGACGATGGCCTTGAGGCCGGCGGCCAGCGCGGCTTCCGCCTTGGCCTTGATGATCGCATCGGTCTCGGCGTGGTTGGTGCGGCGCTCCGAGTGGCCGACGATGACAAAGGAACACCCGGCGTCCTTCAGCATCCACGCGCTGGTGTCGCCGGTGTGGGCGCCCTTCTCGGTCATGTGGCAGTCCTGTCCGCCGACCGCGATGCCGCTGCCCGCGACCGCGTCGACGACCTTGGAGATCAGCGGGAACGGCGGGCAAACCAGCATTTCGAATTTGTCGGATGCGCCGGTCTTCATGCGCTCGGCGAGGTTCCCAGCCAGAGCCAGGCCATCGGCCTGCAACCCGTTCATCTTCCAATTCCCGGCGACTAGAATACGTCGGCTCATCGTCGTCTCCCCTGAAGAGTCTTTTTTCGGCCAGATCGCCGCGCGGAGGGCGCGGCGCGGGGGCACTCTTAGCACAGTCCCCGACGCGCCTCCAATGCCGAATGCCCGAGCCGGGTTCGCGGTTGCGGGCCGCGGGTGCCACTCCTATTATTTCGCCGCCGCGGCGCCTGATCCGGCGCCAGGCCCCCTGCCCCGGATGGTGATTGCACGATGGCCATGCTGGATACCCTGCGCAAAGGCGTCGCATCGATCGCCGTAAAGGTGCTGCTGGTGCTGTTGATCCTCAGCTTCGTCGCCTGGGGCATCGGCGACGTGGTCTCGCCCGGCGGCGACGACGAGTGGGCGGCCAAGGTCGGCGACGTCGACATCCACGCCTATGAACTGGGCAACGAGTACCAGCGCGCGCGCGCGCGGCTCCGCGTCGAGCTCGGTACCGACATCGGTCCCGAGCAGGCAAGGGAACTCGGCCTGCCCAGCATGGTGCTGAACCGCATGGTCGACAGCACCCTTGTTCGGCTCGGCGCCACGGACCTCGGCTTCACCGCCGGAGACGACCTTGTCCGCGCCCGCATCCGCGCCGATACCCGCTTCTTCAACGAGTTCGGTGTATTCGATTCAGCCGTGTTCAACGACATTTTGCGGGGACTCGGCCTGACGGAGGGCGGTTATGTAAACGAGATCCGCAGCCAGATCGTCGGCAACCAACTCGTCGGCTCGATCGGCGCCGGTGTCGCCGCACCCCGGCCGCTGGTCGATCATCTTTACCGCCATTGGCTCGAGCAACGGGTGGCGGAAATCCTGCGCATTCCGGATTCGTCCGTCGAGGCGCCGACCGTTGCCGACGAACCGACCCTGCGGACCTTCCACCAGGACAACGCGCCTGTATTCACCGCGCCCGAGTACCGGGCGCTGACCCTGGTCGCATTCGAGGCCAAGGACCTGGCGCCGGAGATGGCGGTACCGCAAGCAGAACTGGACGAGGCATTCGAGGATCGGGGTGACGAATTCATCGAACCGGAACGCCGGACCCTGCGGCAGATGGTGCTTCCCGATGCCGACGCCGCCAAGCGCGCCCGTGACCGGATCAACGCAGGAGAAGATTTCGCTGTCGTCGCCAAGGAGGAAGCCGGACTTGAGGCCGATATCCTCGCTGTCGGATCGACGACCCGCGTTCAGCTTGCCCGCGATCTCGGCGTCGAGATTGCCAACGCCGTGTTCACTGCGGCACCGGGATCAACGACGCCGCCTCTGCAGAGCCCGCTCGGTTGGCACCTGCTCGAAGTCTCCGAGGTTACCCCCGGCCACGCCCCACCGCGCAGCGAGATCGACGAGAAACTGCGTGCCGAAATCGCCCTCGACAAGGCCATCGACGCGTTGTTCGATCTCGCCAACCGGCTCGAAGACGCCCTTGGCGGGGGCGCCTCGCTGGAAGAAGCCGCGCGCGGCCTCGCGCTCACCGTGCGCAAACTGGATGCCGTCGATCCCGCCGGGCTCGACGCCAACGGCACCGTGATCGCCGATCTCCCAGCCGGGCTATTGGAGACGGCATACGCAACCGAGGCCGGTGCCGAGAGCGCGCTCACCGAAACCGGATCGGATGGCTACTTCATTGCCCGTGTCGACTCCGTCACGCCGCCAACCCTCCGCCCTTTCGAAGAGGTGCGAGACGAGGTCGTCGCCGCATGGCTGGCGAAGCGCCGGGGCGAGGTGGTCGGTGAAGAAGCACAGACCATCGCCGAACGAGTCCGCGGCGGCACCGCTCTCTCCACGATTGCCACTGAACGCGGCCTGAACGTCGAGACATCGTCTCCATTCAACCGCAACGGCGCCGGAGCGTCGCCGGGGATGTCGGCGGATTTGATCGAGCAGTTGTTTTCGGCCCAGCGCGGAGATGTCGTTGTCGGCCGAGGCGTGCGTTCGTCCATCATTGCGCGCCTCGTCCGGGTCGCCGATGCGGATACCAGCGCCGATGCTCAGAATACACGCCGGGCCCTCGCCCGGCAGCTGGCCAACGGCATCGGCAACGACCTTGTTGCCCAGCTCACCAGCGCGCTCCGCGACCGCTACCCGGTGTCGATCAACACCCGGGTCGTCGACGAACTCTACTGAGACCGGCGCGATGCAGGTGCGCCCCGGATTCGCGGACTTCGAGGCCACCTACGAGGACGGCCGGCCCCAGGTCGTGTGGACGACGCTGGTTGCCGATCTGGAAACCCCGGTGTCGGCGATGCTCAAGCTCGCCGATGGCCGGCCCAACAGCTTCCTCCTCGAGTCGGTCGAGGGCGGCGCCGTACGCGGCCGATACTCGTTCATCGGCCTGAAACCGGACCTGATCTGGCGCTGCTTCGGCAACCGCGCCGAGATCAACCGCCAGGCCCGGTTCGATCCCGACGCGTTCGAGCCGTGCCCCATTGCCGAGCGCACCGGCGCCCTCGACTCGCTGCGCGCGGTGATCGCCGAATCCCGGATCGACCTGCCGGCCGAGGTGCCGCCAATGGCCTCGGGACTGATCGGCTACATGGCCTACGACACGGTACGCCTTGTCGAGCGCATCCCCAACGACAATCCCGACATGTTCGACGTTCCCGACGGCATGTTCATGCGCCCGACGGTAATCGCCGTGTTCGATACCATCGCCGACAAGGTCACCGTCATCACCCCGGCGTGGCCCGACCTCGGCATGGATGCCCGCGCTGCCTTTGATCAGGCGCGCAAGCGACTGGCCGACGTGGTCACCGACTTCGGGCGCAGCCTGCCCTATCGCCGCGCCTCGGCCGACGAGGTCGAAGAACTGGCCATGCCGACCTCGAACACCGGACGCGAGGGCTTCCACGCCATGGTCGACAAGGCGAAGGAGTACATCCTCGTCGGCGACATCTTCCAGGTGGTGCCGTCGCAGCGCTTCCAGGTGCCGTTCCGGCTGCCGCCGTTCTCGCTCTACCGGTCGCTCCGCCGGCTGAACCCGTCGCCGTTCCTGTTCTTCCTCGATTTCGGTGCCTTTTCGGTGGTCGGTTCGAGCCCCGAGATTCTGGTTCGCGTGCGCGACGGCACGGTGACGATCCGGCCCATCGCCGGCACCCGTCCGCGCGGCGCGACCGCCGCCGAGGACGCCGAACTCGCCGAGGACCTGCTCGCCGATCCCAAGGAGCGGGCCGAACACCTGATGCTCCTCGACCTCGGGCGCAACGACGTCGGCCGCGTCGCCGAGATCGGCAGCGTGCGCGTGACCGAGCAGATGGTCATCGAGCACTACTCCCACGTCATGCACATCGTTTCCAACGTCGAGGGCAGGCTGCGCCCCGACGTCGACGCGGTCGACGCGCTGCTCGCCGGGTTCCCCGCCGGCACCGTCTCCGGCGCGCCCAAGGTGCGGGCGATGGAGATCATCGACGAGCTGGAGCCGCACCGGCGCGGCATCTATGCCGGATGCATCGGCTATTTTGGTGCCAATGGCGAGATGGACACCTGCATCGCGCTGCGCACCGCCGTGGTCAAGGACGGCGTTCTCTACGTCCAGGCCGGCGGCGGTGTGGTCGCCGACAGCGACCCTGAGTCCGAATACCAGGAAAGCCGCAACAAGGCCCGCGCCTTGATCCGCGCCGCCGAGGAGGCCGTCGAGTTCGCTGCGGGCGGGGGGTGATTCAAAAAATCGCTTGTTTTCAGCGCAATATCCGTTCTCGATAACTAAGAAAAGTTCTCTAGGTATTCTTCCTCACTAAACTCTGTTTCGTCGTCAGTAGAGTTTTCAACAGTATCTTTTTCACGTTCGGAATTTTCCAGCCGCCATAGTTCGAGATGTGCCTCCAATTCGGCATAAACCTGAGCCTCCACTTCTCTACGGCTATTCTTGTCAAACGGTATAGACCCTACCCCAAGTAATTCTTCCCAGCGACCAGAAACAACATCCCGTCCTTTATGGCGCTTGATATTGGAAACAGATAACGCGCAAACAAAAACCGGAGAACTTTCATCAATTTCTAGATCATAAAGCACGTCTCCGATCTTAGAAAAATCCACAGCCGTATTGCCTAGCTTCGCCGTCGCCCAATCCTTTTTTTCAGGTATATTTTGAAGTATTTCCGTTTTTGCTCTCAGTTCGGCGCCTGGTTTCAACGAATTGACCTTCCTAAGTACACAGCCTGGAACAAATATACGCCCCCCCCCGCGAATGACATTCCCAAAAACATAAACTGTAACTTCAGCGCCCGAAGAAGCGCGCCCTTAATCGATCTTGAAAGGTTCTCCGAAAGATACGATGCCATTATTCCGCGCTCGGAAAGCGTCCTTCGCAACGCATCCCCCAAGGCCCCGTACCCTTCTGAACCACCAATCACAAACAACACCGTATCCGGATTGAATTTCCGGACCAAATCCCGATCGTTGAGGATAAAGCCGTCTTTACACACCAACCATTGCGCCCATTCCCGCCCGTAACCCTGCCCGAAAGCCCGGTGATCTCCATCTAACCATCCCCCCCGGCACCCTTCGACATCTGAAACAAGTGCATACGAAATGAGATCATCTGTAATACTTCTGACGATTTCATTTTCTAAGAAGAGTTTACTCGCCTGAAGCCCATTTCTTTGAAGATTAACCGGTAAAAGGCCATTTCTGTCAAATAAAGATATATTTGGCAAATTAAAATCAATATTATATTCGAGAGAATGCGGCCACCTCCCTCTTATGACCGGAATACCGTTACAACACAATGGCGGATACTTGTAGTCCTACGTCCAGAACACCGTTCCAAATTCCTCACTTCGAAACGATCTCCGGGGAGGTTCCAGAGCGCTTTCTGGTTGCGGCCAAAACCATTTCACTGGCAATCGTTTTCCAATGTGTGAAAAATATAGTCCCAAAGAAGGCGATTTTAGAAAATAATGTCCACACCCATGATGAGAGTCTATCTCTTTCGTCCACTTACCCGGGACTATGGCATCAACTTTTTTTCTCATGTATTCAGGGATCGCAATGGTTATTCTTGTCCCGACTGGACAATTTCCTCGCACTACCGATATTTCCTCAGTATCTATGCGAGCTTTAAAGAATATTCCTTCCGTAGTCGCGCTTGCTACGTGGCGAGTATTAACTTCGATCTCGTCGCCCAATAAGAACGCCGCGAGAGCACCGACACCGAAACGACCAGTTCGTAGTACTCTTGAGTGTCCAGTATCATCTTCATGATCGCGCCGCCAAGCATCACTCTTGCGGAACGACGCCCCGGCCATCAAGAAATAGTCGCGGACTATGTCCGCCGTCATGCCTACCCCTCTGTCCGTAACCGCTACTTGAACAGGTAAATTTTTGTCATCGCATTCAATTTCAACAAGGACATCGACGTCTTGACTCCAACGTTCGACTTTTTTTAATTCCGGGCGCCGCACAGATAAATCGTCGAACTCCCGTACTGCATCAACGCCATTTTGTACCAGCTCCCTAATACCAATCCCTGGATTACCTCCATACAATGGGCCAACCAGAAGTTTGAGAAGATCTGAACTCGCCGTTTGAAATGAAATATTTTCCGGAACATATGAAACTGTTTTCGAGAATTCTTCTACATTGTCAATGCTAGATTTTACACGCCGAATCTTTATTCCGATTTCATTGAGTTTGTTGTGACGCTGGAGCCCATAAACCTCGCCAAGTACTGCCCAGGATCTATCTAGCTCATCTTGCAGTCGCGAAAGCCAGTTTTTGAGGCGCAAGAAACTACCTACCTCTTTAGGAGCGGCATTCACAATAATTGCCTCAGGATCTTTGCTCGTGTTATGTATGTCTTCAATACATTGGTATACTTTCCATTCTCGCTCAGAAAATCCACTCAAAAAAGTCTCAACGGTGGTTCTTTCGGTTGGCGCTCGTGATGCCTGTATTTGGAAGTAGTCGGCCAACCACAAAAGAACCATGACAAATGGTGCGTGAACGCCACGATGATTTACACGGTTCTGAAAATGAACTTCCAAATAACCGATGCACGGGCGTAAATTCATGCCGTGACTTCTGGCCACCAGCCCAGAAACATCTGCCAAGAATTCATGATCTCGGCTCTCTCTTAGACAAACCTGTAGGGATTCGCCGTCCTTGGCAGGCATGCCATGAAGCGCAATCTGGTGGGCTAGACGATGGTGGTGTCTTCGCAAAAACTCGTCAACCAGAAGCCTATCAAAGTCCTCCCAGCTTGAACCTTTCTCGGGCAGGGGTCTCGGAGGACGGTAGCGTTCCCCAAAAAGCGCCCGCAGTTTTCGACCGTCGAACCGACTGGCCTCCGCATAGAAATCGTCCCAAAGTTCGTTCCAGGGCTTTCCATCAAATTCGGATATAGGCTGCCACCGGCTACCTGGCGCGATAAGCGTCTCAAACCCATCCCGGGTCACGTGCATTCCAAGATCATGCAAAGCTGTTGCGGTGGACAGCACGGCAGCGTCTAAAGCAGTGATGTGTTTGAGTGCACGCGGAGTCGCCAAATCAATGGCTGTTTGAAGTGTAAGTTCGAGGTGATTTGTACCGTGATCAGTGTATTCCGGAAAAAATTCAAGCCTGCTGGCTTCAACTATTTTTGCGATTTTGCCCAACGAATACGACGAAAACGATTCGGTAGTGTGTGTGGGTGAGTATGTTTCTTTTAAAATATTTGGAATTCGCGTTTTTCACTCACCTAATTCAATCCTAGGGCAATAGTAGATCATGCGTTATTCACACGCAGTAGGACGCAACTTGGGTTCACCATTGGCGGTTAGCTCGAACGCCGTTGTCTGCGAAACTATCGGCCGTCGGGTTCGCCGGCGGCGGCGGGTAGCATCTGGTCGGCGTCACATCGGCGTGACGATGTGATGATAGGGTAATTCCCCAATAGGATGGCGCCGCCGGGCGTGATACACTTTTCCACACTGTGGGCATAGCGGAGATCGCCCCCGGGCCGGCAAGAGCCGAAACAAGGCGAGTCCCGACAACACACTGACTTTGCGGATCTTTTCCGAACGCGTGCGCGTCTATCACCTCATGCGGGACGACAACGATGGTGACTTCTCCTCAGACGACCAGCGACGATCCGAGAGCCGCCGGCCGCAGCGATGCGATGACCGGGCAGATGACGGGAACGTGGACGGTCTCGGGCGTCTCTCCGGCCACGAAGAAAGCGGCGCGGGAAGCGGCGCGGCGGGCGAACATAACCGTCGGTGAATGGATCGAGCAGGCGATCCGGCGCTCGCTGCAAAGCGGAACGGGCCGCTACGACACCCACGAACCGACGAACCCGCGGCCCAACCGCCGCTACTTCTGACCGCCGCCGGGTCCGACACTTTTCTTCTTCCGCTTCGGCGTCCGGCGGCGCGTCGGAATTGCCTCGGCTTTCGGCGCCCGGCCGGGAGCACGAATGACCCGTCTCTACTCACTTCTTGTTGGCTCGGCTGCATGGTCGGATACCGGAGATCGTTTTTGCGGTCCCCGACGTTGGCAACTCGGCGAAATCTCACCGATTGACTCCCGTACCGCCCGGCCACTGCACGTGCGGCTTGACGGCCAAGGAGAGTGTCGAAAAAAGTGACGCCGTTACAATTCGTTACATTCGGAAAACGATTCAGACAAACACTTGGCGTAAGTCGACGCTGGATTTGTTTCCGCGATTCGAAAAAGAAGCTTCGGAGCGAGAGAACCACGGCGCGGAGACGACCACGGACTTTGATGCCGGTTTGGATCTGCGATGCGGGCGTACCTACGTGCGCGGCCGCGGACACGTGACAGAACCAGTGGTTGGTTGTGAATTCGGCCGCTTGACCACCGAAGCAACCATAGCCGAACGCGAAACAGGCGACCGGTCGAGGTGATGGCCTCGCCGGCACGGACACATAGGGAAGGAAACGCCAATGAATTCCGCGCAAGCGTTCCTGGACGCGAGGGACTTTCTAATTTCTCACCGCGAGGACTACGAAAAGGCTTACGACGGGTTCCGGCGGCCCCGGTTGGACAACTTCAACTGGGCGCTCGACTACTTCGACGTTTATGCCAAGGGCAACGACAATCTCGCACTCTGGGTTGTCGATGAAGACGGAGGCGAAAGCCGCCTCACCTATGCCGAGTTGTCGGTGCGGTCCGATCGCACGGCCAACTTCCTACGTAGCCTAGGCGTCAAGCGTGGTGACCGCCTGCTGCTGATGCTCAACAACGTGGTGCCGTTGTGGGAGGTGATGCTGGCGGCCGTCAAGCTGGGCGCGGTCATTATTCCGGCGACGACGCTGCTGGCCCGCGGCGACCTGCTTGATCGTTTCGACCGCGGCCATGCCCGGCATGTCGTTGTCGCGTCGCCGGAAACCGGCAAGTTCGCGGATATTCCTGGCGACTACACGCGGATCTCTGTTGGCGACAGCGTGCCGGGGTGGACCGACTACGCCAGCGCATCCGACGCCTCGGCCGAGTTCGTTCCCGAAGGCCCGACACCAGCCACCGACCCACTGCTTCTGTACTTCACCTCGGGAACGACATCGAAACCCAAGCTCGTGGAGCATTCGAACCAGAGCTATCCCGTCGGTCATCTCTCGACAATGTTCTGGATCGGGCTGAAGGAGGGTGACATTCACCTGAACATCAGTTCGCCTGGGTGGGCGAAGCATGCATGGAGCAACTTCTTCGCGCCATGGAACGCCAGCGCGACCATCTTCATCTATAACTATACACGCTTCGACGCCAAAGCGATGCTCGGCACCCTTTCCCGATGCGGCGTCACCACGCTGTGCGCGCCGCCGACGGTTTGGCGGATGCTGATCCAGGAAAACCTCGCCGACCATCCCGTCACGCTGCGGGAGGTCATCGGCGCCGGCGAGCCGCTCAACCCCGAAATCATCGGACAGGTTGAAAGGGGTTGGGGCCTGACACTCAGGGACGGCTTCGGCCAGACCGAAACCACGGCCCAGATTGGCAATTCGCCGGGACAAAAGCTCAAGACCGGCTCCATGGGACGGCCATTGCCCGGCTACGAGGTGGTCTTGCTGGATGCGGACGGCAACGAGGCAGATGAAGGCGAGGTCTGCCTACGCCTCGATCCCCGACCGGTCGGCCTGATGATCGGCTACAAGGACGATCCAGCCAAAACGGCCGAAGTCATGGCCGATGGCTACTACCGAACCGGCGACGTGGCGGCGCGGGATAGCGACGGCTACATCACCTACGTTGGCCGTGCGGACGACGTATTCAAAGCGTCCGACTATCGGATCAGCCCGTTCGAGCTGGAGAGTGTCCTGATTGAACACGAGGCGGTGGCCGAGGCGGCGGTTGTCCCCAGTCCGGATCCCGTTCGCTTGGCGGTGCCCAAGGCCGTCGTAACCCTGGTGGCGGGATTCTCGCCCAGCGGCGACCTGGCGGAGGATATCCTCCGCTTTACGCGCGACAGGCTCGCGCCGTACAAGCGGATCCGGCGCATCGAGTTCGCGGAGTTGCCAAAAACGATCTCGGGCAAGATACGGCGGGTGCAATTGCGCAAACACGAGGAAGACATGCGGACGCGAGATACGCGAGGCAGCCTGGAGTTTTGGGAAGAGGACTTCCCGGCCCTCCGGAAGACCGGCTGATCGGCATCAGTCCCCGCGGCCGTCGCCGGCGGCCGCGGGACGACGACCGTGTTCGGGCTGCCGAAACGACGCCGAGCGCCAATGGCAATCGCGGCATCCCTCAGGCGCAAACCGAACCACGCAACTTCGAGCAAGCGGGCGAAATCGATGATTCTGACCGAAGAACAGACGATGATCCGGGATATGGCGCGAGACTTCGCTCAGGAGCAGTTGGCGCCCCACGCCGCCGAATGGGACCGAACACACACCTTCCCCGCCAGCGCCATCCGACAAATGGGCGACCTCGGCTTGCTCGGAATGCTGGTGCCCGAGGAATGGGGCGGGGCGGGTGCCGATCACGTCGCCTACGCACTGGCCATCGAAGAAATCGCGGCGGGCGACGGGGCCTGCTCAACCATCATGAGTGTACACAACTCGGTAGCCTGCATGCCGATCCTCAAATTCGGCACCGACGAACAAAAGGAGCGTTTCCTCAGGCCCATGGCTCGCGGCGAGTTGCTCGGGGCATTCTGCCTCAGCGAGCCGCAGGCTGGCCCCGATGCCGCTAGCCTGCGCGCCAAGGCGGCCCCTGCGGGCAACGGATACGTTCTCAATGGGGTCAAGCAGTTCATCACCTCCGGCAAGAACGGCAACATCGCGATCGTTTTCGCGGTCACCGATCCGGGCGCGGGCAAGCGGGGGATCAGCGGCTTCATCGTGCCGACAGACTCGCCGGGCTATGCCGTTACGCGCGTCGAAGAGAAAATGGGCCAACACGCTTCGGATACGGTGCAGCTTACCTTCGAGGACTTGAAGCTGACCGCCGAACACCGGCTTGGCGATGAAGGCGAAGGCTACCGTATCGCTCTCTCCAATCTGGAGGGCGGACGCATCGGCATCGCTGCGCAATCGGTGGGGATGGCGAAGTCCGCCTACGAGGCTGCTTTGGCCTACGCCAAGGACCGCGTAACATTCGGCAAGCCGATCATCAAACATCAGGCTATCGCGTTCCGCCTTGCCGACATGGCGACGCAGATCGATGCTGCACGGCTTCTCGTTCTTCGGGCAGCCCAACTCCGCGACGCCGGACTGCCGTGTTTGAAGGAGGCTTCGATGGCCAAGCTGTTTGCCTCCGAGATGGCCGAGCGGGTGTGTTCGACGGCGATACAGGTGTTCGGCGGGTACGGATACGTTTCTGACTTCCTGGTCGAGCGCATCTATCGCGATGTCCGTGTCTCGCAAATCTACGAAGGTACCTTGGACGTTCAGCGCATCGTCATCAGTCGGACCATTGCGTCGGAATGATTTTGCGGGTGCTTTGACGGATGACATCGACGCGCCGCCGCATCAAGCACCCTTCTTCTTCCGCTTCAGTGCCGTCCGCTTGCGCGGCGGCGCCGCTTGGGACTTCAACGCGCGGCCGAGCGCCCTAAACACGCCCTTCCACTCCCCCGCCTTCTTCTGCCGGAACAGCCGCATGGTCGGATACCACGGGCTGTCATTGCGGTCCCGTAGCCATCGCCAGTCCGGCGCAAATGGCAACAGCGTCCACACCGGCCGGGCCATGGCTCCGGCGAGGTGAACGACGGCGGTGTCGACCGAAATCACCAGATCGAGTTCTGCGACGGCGGCGGCGGTGTCGGCGAAATCATCGAATTGGCCGCCGAGGTCGACGATCTCATCGGAAAACCCTGCGTCCTGGATCTGCTCGCGCCCGTCGCCGACCTGTAGCGAGTAGAACCGGCAGCCCGGCGTGTCGATCAGCGCCTTGAACAGCTGGACACCTCGAAAAACTCTAACCTATTGGCGGCGTGACGCCGGAGTTGGCACCGGGCGGCCTGTCTTGTCGGCCTTTCGGGCCGGTTTTCCGGTTTTCGATGTCGGTTTCGGGTGTTTCGGAGCGG
>Ga0209785_1000227_pt1 | contig 20674 bp, 23 predicted proteins | sample WorMetG1BERMUDA2_FD_187403 | JGI IMG/M metagenome (GOLD analysis project Ga0209785, IMG submission 187403) | Marine gutless worms symbiont microbial communities from Max Planck institute for Marine Microbiology, Germany - Inanidrilus... ...
CTGCCGAAGATCAATCCCGTACGCCCAGCCCATGAAAACCTCCCTGGCGAAAAACACCAGGGCAGGGAATCAGACATCGGTTAAAAACGATTCTACGTTCGTCAAATGTGCTCTAGCGTTCGGCGCAGAGCTCGCCGACGAAGTCGCGCAGGCCGACCTGGCGGTCGCGTTTCAACCGTTCTGCCGTGAGGATGGCGCGAACCTGGGCGATGCTGGTGTCGAGCTCGTCGTTGACCACGATGTAGTCGTACTCGGCGTAGTGGCTCATCTCGTCGGCGGCCTTGGCCATGCGCTTGCGCACCACCTCCTCGCTGTCCTGGGCGCGGGCGAACAGCCGCCGCTCCAACTCGGCCTGCGACGGCGGCAGGATGAAGATGCGCACCAGGTCCTCGCGGGCGTTCTCGGCGATCTGCTGGGTGCCCTGCCAGTCGACGTCGAACAGCACGTCGCGGCCGTCCGCCAGCGCCGCCTCGACCGGCGCGCGCGGGGTGCCGTAGAAGTTGTCGAACACCTGCGCGTGCTCGAGGAACTCGCTGGCCGCGACCATCTCGTGATAGCGCGCGACGTCGATGAAGTAGTAGTCCTCGCCATCGACCTCGCCCGGCCGGGGCGCCCGCGTGGTCGCCGAGACCGACATGGTCAGCAACGGGTCGGTGTCCAGGATGGCGCGCGAGATGGTCGACTTGCCGGCCCCCGAGGGCGACGACAGCACCAGCATCAGGCCGCGGCGCGAGACCGCGGTGGCTTGGGGATCGGTGTCACTCAACGTTCTGCACCTGCTCGCGCAACTGGTCTATGACAGACTTAAGATCGAGGCCGATCCGGGTCAACTCGATATCGCTGGCTTTCGAGCACAGCGTGTTGGCCTCGCGGTTGAATTCCTGGCACAGGAAATCGAGTTTGCGGCCGATGGCGCCGCCGGCGGCGAGCAGCTCGCTGCCGGCCTCGACATGGGCGGCCAGCCTGTCGAGTTCCTCGCGCACGTCGGCCTTGGCGGCGAGCACCGCGACCTCCTGCGCCAGCCGCTCCTCGCTCAGCGCCGGCACCGCCTCGGCCAGATCGCGGGTGGCCGCGATCAGGCGCGCGCGGATCGCCTGCGGCTGGGTCTCGGCGACCCCGGCGGCGGCGGCGCTGAGTTCGCCGATGCGGGCGATGTGCCCGGCGATCAGCGGCTCCATGCGCGCGCCCTCGGCGTCGCGGTTGGCGGCCAGCGCGGCGAGGCCCTCCTCGAGGCTGTCGAGCAGGGCCGCGTTCAACGCGTCGCGCGCGTCCTGATCCTGCTCCTCGTCCTGCACCTCGAGCACGCCGCGCAGCGACAAGAGGCCGTCCAGGCTGGGCGCCGAGACCTCGGGCAGGCGCTCGCGAATCTCGGGGATCACGGCGACGATCTGGTCCAGCACTTCGGGGTTCAAACGGTAGCGGCTGAGCGCCTGCGAGTGCGACAGGTTGAGCGCCAGGAACAGGTTGCCGCGGCCGAAGCGGGCGGCGGCGCGTTCGCGCGCCTCCTTGTCCAGTGCGTCGAACCCGGGCGGCAGGCGGAAGCGCACGTCCAGTCCCTTGCCGTTGACGCTCTTGACCTCCCAGGTCCAGGCATAGGCCTCGTGGGCGCCCTGAACCCGGGCGAATCCGGTCATCGATGAGACGGTCACGGCGCTCCCCGCGTCTGGTATCGTTCCCGCGTTTATAGACCCGGCGGTGAACGGCAACAAGGTGAATGGTTGGCAGGGGCCGGCCTGGCCAGCTAGTCTCTCGCTTGATGGCCAAACGATTTCCCGATCCCCGCTCGATCCTGATCACCGGCGCCTCCAGCGGCATCGGCGAGGGGCTGGCCCTGGCCTACGCCGCGCCCGGACGGCGGCTGGCGCTCAGCGGCCGCGACCGGGAGCGGCTGGAGGGCGTCGCCGAACGCTGCGCCGGCACTGGCGCCGAGGTCGAGGCGCGGGTGATCGACGTCGCTGACGCCGACGCCATGCAGGGCTGGATCGACGCGCTCGACGCCGCCCGGCCGCTCGACCTGGTGATCGCCAACGCCGGCGTCTCGGCCGGCAGCGGCGGCGGCGGCGAGGACGCGGCGCAGACTCGGCGGCTGTTCTCGGTCAACGTCGACGGCATGATCAACACGGTCTGGCCGGCGCTGCCGGCGATGCGCCAGCGCGGCCACGGGCAGTTCGCCCTGCTCGCCTCGATGGCCGCCTACCGCGGCCTGCTGACGGCGCCGGCCTACTCGGCGACCAAGGCGGCGGTCAAGGCCTACGGCGAGGCGCTAGGGCCGTGGTTGGCCGGCCATGGCATCGGCGTCAGCGTGATCTGTCCGGGCTTCGTCGAGAGCCGCATCACCGCGACCAACCGCTTCCCGATGCCGATGCTGATGGACGCCGGGACGGCCGCCGCGATCATCCGCGCGCGGCTGGCGCGCAACGCCGCACGCATCTCCTTTCCCTGGCCGATGGCGCTGATGGCCTGGACCCTGGCGACCCTGCCGCCGGCGCTGGCCGACCCGATCCTGGCGCGGGCGCCGAAGAAGGATTAACTCAGTTCGTCTTCCGGCCCTTCTTGCGCGCGCGCTGGATCTTGCGCCAGTTGGCGACGTTGCGGTTGTGGTCCTTGAGCGTCTTGGCGAACAGGTGACCGCCGGTGCCGTCGGCGACGAAGAACAGCTCCTCGGTCTGCGACGGGCGCAGCACGGCAGCGATCGAATCGCGTCCGGGATTGCAGATCGGGCCCGGCGGCAGCCCGGGGATGGTATAGGTATTATACGGGGTCTGGTTTTTCAGATCCTTGCGGGTCAACTGCCGTCCGAGCTTGCTCTTGCCCGGCGCCAGGCCGAAGGCCACGGTCGGGTCGGACTGCAGCTTCATGCCCTTGCGCAGCCGGTTGACGAAAACCGCGGCGATGCGCGGGCGTTCCTCGCTCTTGCCGGTCTCCTTCTCGACGATCGAGGCCAGGATGATGGCCTCGCGCTTGTCCTTGATCGGCAGGTTCGGCGCCCGCTTGGCCCACAGTTCCTCGACCGTCTTGTCCATGCCCTGGCGCATGCGCGCGATCACCGCCTGGCGCGAATCGCCGAACGAGAAGTGATAGGTCTCGGGCAGCAGCTCGCCCTCGCCCGGCACCTTGCCGATCTCGCCCGACAGCCCCTCGGCGCCGGCGATCAGGGCGACCACGGCGCCGCTGGTCAGGCCCTCGGCGACGGTCAGGCGGCGCACCACGGTACGGTCGCGCTGCAGCACCTCCATGGCGCCGCGCGGGCTGACCGCGGCGGGAAACTCGAACTCGCCGGCGCGCAGCGGCACCTGGCGGCCGAGGAAACGCACGCCGTATCGGAAGATCATGGCGTTGCGGATGACGCCGGCGTCCTGCAGGCGCTGGGCGATGCCTTGGATGCCGACGCCCTTGGGGATGACCACGGCGGTCGGCGACACCAGCGGTCCGGGCTGTACGAACTGGGTGTATCCCCAGGTCAGGAAGACGGTGGCGCCGATCGCTCCGAGGACGCAGAGAAAGACGAACATCCTGAGGGCGGCGCGCCCCATGGAGCCTCCTTGAATGCGGCGGCCGGGGGCTTACTCAGCCCAGGGCCTTGAAGACGAGCGAGGCGTTGGTTCCACCGAAGCCGAAGGAGTTGGACAGCGCCGCGCGCACCGGACGCTCCTTGGCCTGCTTGGCGGCGAGGTCGAGGTCGCACCCCTCGGACGGATTCTCCAGGTTCAGGGTCGGCGGCACCGCGCCGTTGACGATCGACAGGATCGAAAAGATCGATTCGACGGCACCGGCGGCGCCGAGCAGGTGGCCGATGGCCGACTTGGTCGACGACATGGTCAGGTTGTAGGCGGCGTCGCCGAACAGGCGCTTGACCGCGCCCAGCTCGATCTCGTCGCCCAGCGGCGTCGAGGTGCCGTGGGCGTTGATGTAGTCGATATTCTCGGGGTTCATCTCGGCCCGCTTCAGCGCCGCGCGCATGGAGCGGAAACCGCCGTTGCCGTCGGGCGCCGGGGCGGTGATGTGGTTGGCGTCGCCGGACATGCCATAGCCGACCACCTCGGCGTAGATCTTGGCGCCGCGCTTCTTGGCGTGCTCGAGTTCCTCGAGCACGACGATGCCCGCGCCCTCGCCCATGACGAAGCCGTCACGGTCGACGTCCCAGGGCCGCGAAGCCTCGGTCGGGCGGTCGTTGAAGTTGGTCGAGAGCGCGCGCGCCTGGGCGAACCCGGCCACACCGAGCCGGCAGATCGCCGCCTCGGCGCCACCGGCGACCATCACGTCGGCGTCGTCCCACATGATGATGCGGGCGGCGTCGCCGATCGCGTGCGCGCCGGTCGAGCAGGCCGTGACCGGGGCGTGGTTGGGTCCCTTGAAGCCGTGCCGGATCGACACGTGACCGGAGATCAGGTTGATCAGGCTGGCCGGGATGAAGAACGGGCTGAGCCGCCGCGTCTTGCCGCCGTCGACCAGGGCGGCGCCCTTGGCGATTTCCGGCAGGCCACCGATCCCGGAACCGATCATCACGCCGGTGCGTTCGAGCGATTCCTCGTCCTCGGGTTCCCAGCCGGAGTCCTTCACCGCCTGTTCCGCCGCGGCCAGGCCGAAGATGATGAAATCATCCATCCGGCGCTGGTCCTTCTTCGACACCCAGTCCTCGGAGTTGAACGTGCCGTCGCTGCCGTCGCTCAGGGGCACCTGGGCGGCGATCTTCGCCGACAGGTCCGATACGTCGAACCGTTCGATCGCGGTGGTGCCGGATTCGGCATTGAGCAGGCGTTTCCAGGTCGCGTCGACGCCGCATCCCAGCGGCGTGACCAGACCGAGGCCAGTTACGACAACTCGTCTCATGACAGCACGGGAACCTTTCGCGGCACCCGGTCGCCCGAAGGACGCCGGGAATCAGGTGTTGGCTTGGATGAAGTCGATCGCGTCCTTGATGGTCAGGATCTTCTCCGCCGCGTCATCGGGGATCTCGCAGCCGAATTCCTCTTCGAAAGCCATCACCAGCTCGACAGTGTCCAGGCTGTCGGCGCCCAGGTCATCGATGAAGCTGGCGTTCTCCACCACCTTGTCCGCGTCCACCCCCAGGTGTTCGACGACGATGCCCTTCACGCGTTCTGCGATATCACTCATTGTTCCGTATTCCTCAGGTCAGATGTTGGTCCAAAAAAAAACGCTGTCCCAGCCCGGTCAGCCATGCACGGATGTCCGGTCGGTCCCTCCCAAATGTACGCCCGTCCCGTTTGGCCCGTCCTTTTTGGCGTGGTCGTGGCGATGAAAAGTTTCGTTTCCTAACACACTTCACAAGGCTTGGCCAGCGATCACGTTGCACTGCCGCAAAGGCCGGAAACCCAGTACTTTCGCGGCCAAATCATCGCCATTCCGCCGTTGACGTGCAGGGTCTGTCCGGTCACGTAGGCGGCCTCGTCGCTGGCTAGGTAGGCGACCGCGGCGGCGATATCCTCGGAGCCGCCGAGGCGCCCCGCCGGGATCGCCGAAAGCAGGTTTTCCTTCTGCGCATCGGGCAGCGCATCGGTCATCGCCGTCTCGATGAATCCGGGCGCGACGCAGTTGACGGTGATGCCGCGCGACGCCAGTTCCTGGGCCAGCGACTTGGTCATGCCGATCATGCCGGCTTTCGAGGCGGCGTAGTTGGCCTGACCCGGATTGCCGGTGACGCCGACGATCGAGGTGATGCCGATGACGCGGCCGAAGCGCTGCTTCATCATGCCGCGCAGGGCCGCCCGGATCAGGCGGAAGCCGGCGGTCAGGTTGACGTCCAGCACCCGCTGCCAATCTTCGTCCTTCATCCGCATGGCCGGGCCGTCGCGGGTCAGACCGGCGTTGTTGACCAGGATGTCGATGCCGCCCAGGGCCGCCTCGGCGTCCTTGGCCAGCGCCGCCGGACCCTCGGGGTCGGACAGGTCGGCCGGGGTCACGAACACCCGCTCGCCCAGTTCGCCGGCCAGCGCCTCGAGCGCCTCGCGCCGGGTTCCCGACAGGGCGACGGTCGCTCCCTGGGCATGCAGCGAACGGGCAATGGCGCCGCCGATGCCGCCCGAGGCGCCGGTGACCAGCGCGCGCTTGTCTTGCAGATTGAACATCTCCCGGTCCTCCCGTTTGTGCCGTCCTAGTCGTTCTCGCCGGTGTCCTGGATGTGCGCGACGAAGGCCTCGATCTCGGCCGGCAGGCCGACCGTGGTGCCGGTCATGCCGCGGTCGATGCGCCGGACCATCGAGCTGAGCACCTTGCTCGCCCCCATCTCGACCAGCGCGGTGACGCCCTGATCGCGCATGTGCAGCACCGATTCGCGCCAGCGCACGGCGCCAGTGACCTGCTCGACCAGCAGACGGCAGATCTCGTCGGCGGCGGTCACGGTGCCGGCGGTGACGTTGGCCACCAGCGGCACCGCCGGATCGCGCATCTCGACGCCCTGCAGCGCCTCGGCCATGACCTCGGCCGCCGGCTGCATCAGGGCGCAGTGGAACGGCGCGCTGACCGACAGCATGACGGCGCGGCGCGCGCCCCTGGTCTTGGCCACCTCGACCGCGCGCTCGATCGCGGCGCGGCTGCCGCTGATTACCACCTGGCCCGGCGCGTTGTCGTTGGCGGCGGCGCAGACGTCGCCTTGCGCGGCCTCGGCGGCGACCTCGCGGGCGGCGTCCAGGTCGAGCCCCAGCAGCGCCGCCATGCCGCCCTCGCCGACCGGCACCGCGCTCTGCATCGCCTGGCCGCGGGTCTTCAGCAGGCGCGCCGTGTCGGCCAGCGAAAAGGTGCCGGCGGCGGCCAGCGCCGAAAACTCGCCCAGCGAATGGCCGGCGACGAAGCGCGCCATGTCGGCGAGGTTGATCCCGGCCTCGTCCTCGAGCACGCGCAGGGCGGCGATGCTGACCGCCATCAGCGCCGGCTGCGCGTTCTCGGTCAGGGTCAGCTCGTCCTCGGGCCCCTCGAACATCAGGTGGCTGAGGTCCCGGCCCAGGGCCTCGTCGACCTCGGCGAAGACGTCGCGGGCGAGCGGAAAGGCTTTCGCCAGTTCCTTGCCCATACCGACGGCCTGGGCTCCCTGCCCGGGAAATACGAATGCGTGCGTCATGGATTGAATGTCCCCTGGTAATCAATCGGGCCCGCCCCGTTTGGCGGCCCAACGCTCAGAAAGGAATGAATGGTGTGCAGTGATACCGCCCCTCGCTGCCCGGTTCAAGCGGTTCCGGCGCGCGAAAACGCGCCGGCGCGCCGCCTCAGCCGTTCTTCTTGCCGCGCGCGACGCCGATCACCCAGACGATGAGCCACAGCGGGATCACCACCACGGCGCCCAGCAGGATGTACCTGGCCGCCCATTCGGCGAACTTCATCACCGTCTCGAAGATCGCCAGCGCCGTCTCGCCGAAATTGTCGAGCAGGTTGCGCGGGTCGACCTCGAAGAAATGCAGCGCCAGTTCGACCAGGAAGGACAGCACCAGGATCTTGATCAGCGTGGGTCCGATGTTCTGGGGCATGGGGGTTCCGCTCAGGCGCCGTCACGCATCTCTTCGATCTTCTTGTCGGTGTTGTACTGGCTAAGCGCGTACACCGACCAGATCGCCGCCGGCACCCAGCCGATTAGGGTGATCTACAGGATCAGACAGACGACCCCGGCGACGGGGCGGCCGATGGTGAAGAACTGCAGCCACGGCAGCAGCAGGGCCAGCAACAGACGCATGCGAAAACTCTCCCTTGGCGGACCCGCGCGCGGGCCGGAAAATCCGTCTCTTCTTATAGGCAAGCTCCCTGTCTGTGTCATCGGCTTTCTGGGGGGCTGTCTCGGTGCCGGGAAGCGCCTTGCGACAACGGCGAAAAAGCCGCCAGAGCGCTTGCCCGGCGGCATTTTTTGTGTATAGTGCGCCGATTGCATCTTCCTGCCGGCCACATGTCGGCTATGCCCTTGGACGCGGATGGTCCGTTTCCGGGGTTGAGAGAATCCGAAGGGAGATCGAAAAAGATGCCTCTTTACGAGAGCGTGTTCATCGCACGCCAAGATATCTCTGCGCCGCAGGCCGAATCACTGGCCGACGGCTTCGCCAAAATCATCGAGGACCAGGGCGGCACCATCGCCAAGCGCGAATACTGGGGCCTGCGCAACCTCGCCTACCGCATCAAGAAGAACCGCAAGGGCCACTACACCCTGATGAACCTCGACGCGCCGATCGACGCGGTCCACGAGATGGAACGCCAGATGCGCCTGAACGAGGACGTGCTGCGCTACCTGACCCTGCGCGTCGACGAGCTGGAGGAAGGCCCGTCGATGATCATGCAGAACCGCGGCGGCCGTGACGACCGGCCGCGCCGCGACGGCCGCCCGGGCGGCCGCTTCGGCGATCGTGATCGGGGTCCGCGCGGCGGTGATCGTGGTGGCGACCGCGGCGGTGACCGCGGTGGCGATCGTGGTGGAGACCGGGGTGGCGACAAGCCGGCCGAGCAGGCCGCGGCCCCCGCTGAAAGCAAGGGAGAGGAAGCATGAGCGCCGGACGTCGACCGTTTTTCCGCCGCCGCAAGTCCTGCCCGCTGTCGGGCGCCAAGGCGCCCAAGATCGACCATAAGGACCTGCGCCTGCTGCAGCGCTTCACCTCGGAGCGTGGCAAGATCGTGCCCAGCCGCATCACCGCGGTTTCGGCCAAGAAGCAGCGCGAACTGGCCCGGGCGGTCAAGCGGGCGCGGTACCTGGCACTGATCCCTTACGTCATCAAGTAGGCAGGGGGATCGCAGACCGATCCACCGCGGCGGACCCGCGGCGGATGGAATGGGACCATGTCGAAACCGATCCTCATCGCCCTCGGCGCCGGCGTTGCCAGCGCAGCGGCACTGATCGTCTTCATCTCGGGCAGCCCCGGGGCTGTCGTGCTGGTCAACCTGACACCCCTGCCGCTGATGATGGTCGGTTTGGGTCTGGGCGTCGTGCCGGCGGGAGTGGCCGGGGCCAGCGGCGCCATCTTCGCCGGGGTGTTCAGCGGCGGCCTGGGTGCCGGGATCTATCTGGCGATGTTCGCCGTGCCCTCGGTGCTGATGGTCCGCCAGGCGCTGCTGAACCGGCCCACCGGGCCGGGCGGCAAGGTCAGTTGGTACCCGGCGGGCTCGATCGTCAGCCTGCTCGCCGCCACGGTGGCGGTGGCCCTGGTCCTGGTGATCGCCTTCGGCGGCGGTTTCCAGGAGGACCTGCGGGCGCTGGTGGCGACCACGGTCGAGCGTGGGCTGGAAACGATGGCGCCGGGCATGGACCCGGCGGACCGGGCACTGGCGGTGTTGAAGGTCACCCCCATCTTCCCGGGAATGGTGGCCACGTCTTGGGTGCTGATGCTGATTGGCAACGGCGCCCTGGCGCAAGCGATTTTGGTCAGGTCCGGGCACAATCTGCGGCCGCGGATCAAGGTTTCGGCCCTGACCTTGCCCGATTGGGCATCCTGGCTTCTGGTCGGCGCCGCCGCGATGGCCTTGCTGGGGGCCGGAAACTTGGAGTACGTCGGCCAGAATCTGGCGTTGGTTCTGGCCTTGCCGTTCCTCTTCCTGGGGCTGGCCGTCGCTCACGCGCTGTCGGCCCGGCTGCCGCGGAGGGGCATGGTGTTGGTAGCGATGTATGTCGCGGTTATATTCTTCGACTGGGCCAAGTTGGTCGTCGTCGGAGCGGGATTGATCGAACAATGGGCTGGACTCCGGCGGCGTTTCGCCTCCTCCGGCCCGCAAACCAAAGATGACTGAAAAGCCCGCTGATCGGGTTGAGGAGATGAAGTCATGGAAGTGATTCTGTTGGAGCGCATCGAGAAGCTCGGCCAGATGGGCGATGTGGTCAATGTCAAGGCCGGCTACGCGCGCAACTACCTGTTGCCGCGCAAGAAGGCCATGCGGGCGACCGAGCAAAACCGGTCGCACTTCGAGAACCAGCGCGCCCAGCTCGAGGCCGACAACCTGGAGCACCGCAGCGAGGCCGAGAAGGTCGCCGAGAGCTTCGACGGCCTGACCGTGATCCTGGTGCGCCAGGCCGGCGACGCCGGGCAGCTCTACGGTTCGGTCAAGGGCCGCGACATCGCCGAGGCGGTGACCGAGGCCGGCGTGACGGTGCGCCGCCAGCAGATCGACCTGGCCGACCCGATCAAGTCGATCGGCCTCTTTGACGTCCGCGTCGTGCTGCACCCCGAAGTGATCACCAGCGTCGAGGTCAACGTCGCGCGTTCCGAGGAAGAGGCCGAGATCCAGGCCAAGACCGGCCGCGCCGTGATGGGCACCGACGAGGAAGAGGAAGAGACCACGATCGAGGAGCAGGTCGAGGAGGTCTTCGAGGAAGAGGTGGTCGAGCAGGTCCTGGCCGAGAGCGAGGAAGAGGAAGTCGAGGAGGACGCCCCGGAAGCCGACGCCGCCCCGGCGGAAGCAGAGGCCGAGGCCGAGGAAGAAGAGGCCAAGTAGGCCCCCTGCCCCCGGGGTCAAGAACGGCCCCATCAGCAAGTTCGCGCGCAGACCGGTTCTGCGCGCCGCAAACGCCGGTTCTTTTCGGAACCGGCGTTTTTTTGTACAATAGGTCAGCCAGTCTTTTGGGTAGCGGCAATGAGCCGCGAGGCAAGGCGGACACAAGATGCTGTTTGGGAGACTTCTCAGCCACCTGATTCGGGTGGGGACACTGACCGTAATCGACGCCCGCGGCCGCGAGCACAAATTCGGCGGCACGCGCGAGGGTCCCTCTGCTGCCATCCGGCTGCACGACCGCGCCCTCGAGTGGCGCCTTTTCTCCAGCCCGGACCTGGTGCTCGGCGAGGCCTACATGAACGGCACGCTGACCATCGAGGACGGCGGCGACCTGTACGGCTTCATGGATCTGGTCGGGCGCAACATGGAAGCCGCCGGGCACCATCCGGTGGTCGACTGGCGGCTGCGCCTGGACAAGCTGTTCCGCCGCTTCCATCAGTTCAACCCGCTCGGCTGGTCGCGTGCCAACGTCGCCCACCACTACGACCTTTCGGGCGCGCTGTACGACCTGTTCCTGTGCCAGGACCGGCAGTATTCCTGCGCCTATTTCCCGCCCCGCGTCGACGACCTGGACGTCGCCCAGGACGAGAAGAAGCGCCATATCGCGGCCAAGCTGCAGGTGCGGCCCGAGCACCGGGTGCTCGACATCGGCTCCGGCTGGGGCGGCCTGGCGCTGCACCTGGCGCGCACCACCGGCGCCGAGGTCAACGGCGTCACCCTGTCGGTGGAGCAGCTCAAGCTGTCGCAGAAGCGGGCCGCCGAGGCCGGCCTCGGCGACAAGGCCAAATTCTTCCTGCGGGACTACCGCAAGGTCACCAGCCGGTTCGATCGCATCGTCTCGGTCGGCATGTTCGAGCATGTCGGCGTCGGCTATTACCGCAAGTTCTTCGACAAGGTGCGCGAGCTGCTGACCGAGGACGGCGTCGCCCTGCTGCACACCATCGGCCGCATGGAGCCGCCGGGCGCGACCAATCCGTGGATCCGCAAGTACATCTTCCCCGGCGGCTATATCCCGGCGCTGTCCGAGGTTTCGGCGGCGATCGAGAAGTCGGGATTGCACATCACCGACGTCGAGATCCTGCGCCTGCACTACGCCGAGACCCTGCGCCACTGGCGCATGCGCTTCCTGGCCAACCGGGACAAGGCGGCCGAGCTCTACGATGAGCGATTCTGCCGCATGTGGGAGTTCTACCTGGTCGGCAGCGAGATCAGCTTCCGCTACATGCGCAACGTGGTGTTCCAGATCCAGATGGGCCGGCGGCAGGACGCGGTGCCGCTGACCCGATCCTACATCGACGACTCGAAACAGGACGCCGGCGAGGGCAAGTCGCGCGACGACGGATCGAACCGCGCGGCTTGACTCGCCGGTGCGACTCTGCGGATAGTTATCCACAGGTTATCCACATACCCACAAGCGCCCGCTGAGGACCGAAAACAGTCCCCGTTGGAATGAGTTATTCCGCGAATATCGGCTACCCGTGTCGGGCGTATGATCATATGCTCGCGCCATGCCGACCACTTTGACCACGCCGCTCGCGGCGGATCCGAATGAACCCGAAATCCAGGGCCACGCCTTTCGCCGTCTGCCGCACAACATCGAGGCGGAGAAAGCCTTGCTGGGTGCGGTATTCGTCAACAACCGGGCCTACGAGAAGGTCTCCGAATACCTGCGCGGCGACCACTTCGTGCTGCCCGAGCACGGGCGAATCTACGACGCCTGCGCGCTGCTGATCGAGCGCGGACAGATCGCCGATCCGGTGACCCTGAAGCGCTATTTCGAGCAGGACGCCGGCCTCGCCGACATCGGCGGTCCGGCCTACCTGGCCGAGCTGGCCGAATCGGCGGTCACGGTGATCAACGCCGGCGAATACGGCCGCCTGATCCACGACCTGTACCTGCGCCGCCAATTGATCGGCCTGGGCGAGGACGTGGTCAACCGCGCCTACGAGGCCGAGGTCGACACCACCGCCACGTCGCAGATCGAGGAGGCCGAGCAGCACCTCTACGACCTCGCCACCACCGGCGAGTACGAGGGCGGCTTCGAGCCGTTCAAGACCTCGGTGATCGAGGCCATCAACATGGCCGAGACCGCGCACAAGCGCGAAGGCAGCCTGTCGGGCGTGACCACCGGCCTGACCGACATGGACAAGCTCTTGGGCGGCCTGCACCACTCCGACCTGGTCATCCTCGCCGGCCGCCCGTCGATGGGCAAGACGGCGCTGGCCACCAACATCGCCTTCAACGCCGCCTACACCCATCACCGCAGCAAGGGCGAGGAAGGCGCCGTGGTCGGCTTCTTCTCGCTCGAGATGTCGTCCGACCAGCTGGCCAGCCGCATCCTCTCGGAGCAGGTCGAGATCTCGTCGGACCGCATGCGCAAGGGCGAGCTGGGCAATGACGAGTTCACCCGCCTGGTCGCCGCCAGCCAGACCCTGCACGTGATTCCCGTCTACATCGACGACACCCCGGCCCTCACCGTCAGCGCCCTGCGCACCCGGGCGCGGCGGCTGCAGCGCCTGCACGGCCTGGGTATGATCGTGGTCGACTACCTGCAGCTGATCTCCGGCTCGGCCAAGGCTAGCAGCGACGGCCGCGTGCAGGAGGTCTCGGAGATCACTCGCGGGCTGAAGACGCTGGCGAAGGAGCTGAACGTGCCGGTGCTGGCGCTGAGCCAGCTGTCGCGCGCGGTCGAATCGCGCGAGCCGCCGCGGCCGCAGCTCTCGGACCTGCGCGAATCGGGCTCGATCGAGCAGGACGCCGACGTGGTCATGTTCATCTACCGCGAGGAGTACTACATGGCGCGCAAGGAGCCGTCGCGCCGCGGCGAGGAGGACGAGGGCAAGTTCCTCGAGCGCCGCTCGCGCTGGGAGAAGAACCTCGAGGAGGTCAAGAACCTGGCCACGGTGATCGTCGCCAAACAGCGGCACGGCCCGATCGGCGACGTCGCCCTGCAGTTCCAGGGCGAGTTCACCCGCTTCCACGACCTCGACACCTCGCACCAGGGGTACTAGGGGGAGCAAGCGCCCATGATCGCCTCGGCCTCAGATTCCCGCGGCGCCATCCTGACCATCGACCTTGACGCCGTCGCCGCCAACTACCGGCTGCTGCGCGACAAGCTCGGCAGCGGCGAATGTGCCGGGGTGATCAAGGCCGACGGCTACGGTCTCGGCGCCGAACGGGTCGCACGCACCCTGGCCGCCGTCGGCTGCCGCACCTTCTTCGTCGCCCAGATCGACGAAGGCATCCGCCTGCACCCGCTGCTGCCCGAGGCGGAAATCCACGTGCTCAACGGCCTGATGCCGAAAACCGAGGTTTTCTTCGAGGACTACGACCTGATCCCGGTGCTCAACAGCCTGGGCGACATCGCCGCCTGGCAGGCCTACTGCCGTGCTGGCGGCCGCGCCCTGCCCGCCGACATCCACATCGACACCGGCATGGCCCGCCTGGGCCTGCCGCCGGACGAGCTGGCGGTGCTGGCCGAGGCGCCGGAGAAGCTGGATGGCATCGACGTCAACACCGTGATCAGCCATCTCGCCTGCGCCGACGAGCCGGACCATCCGCTGAACGCGGCGCAGCTTGCCGACTTCCAGGCGGCGCGGCGGATTTTGCCGCACGGACGCGGTTCGCTGGCCAACTCGTCCGGCATCTTTCTCGGCACCGATTACCACGCCGATCTGGCGCGTCCGGGAATCGCGCTCTACGGTGGCGCGCCGAACCGCGAGGCGCCGAATCCGATGGCGCAAGTCGTTAGATTACAAGGGAAAATTCTGCAGGTGCGGGAGATTGACACTCCTCAGACCGTTGGCTATGGTGCCACCCACGAAGCCGCCGGGCGGCGAAAAATCGCAACCGTTCCGGTGGGTTACGCGGACGGATTTCTCCGCTCCCTGAGCAACAGGGGGCATGGCTGGATCGGCGAGTGCCGGGTGCCGATCGTGGGGCGGGTATCGATGGACCTCATCACCGTGGACGTGACCGACGCGCCGGCCGAATCCGCCTGGCCCGGATCCCTGATCGATCTGATCGGTCCGGGCAATCCGATCGACGACGTCGCCGACGCCGCCGGCACCGTTTCCTACGAGATTCTGACCAGCCTGGGCCAACGCTATCACCGCGTCCATGTAGGCGGCGGCAGGGTCTGAGCGGAGCGCGCGCGGGCGATGAGCATCCTACGACCCATCGGCCGCGTCTTCCTCGGCTTCCTGCGCACCACCGGCCGACTCAGCCTGTTCACCGGCGGCGTCTTCGCCCACGCCGTGCGGCCGCCCTTCTATCCCCGCATCATCCTGCGCCAGATGATCGACATCGGCTACTTCTCGCTGCCGGTGGTCGGCCTGACCGCGATCTTCGCCGGCATGGTGCTGGCGCTGCAGAGCTACACCGGCTTCGCCCGTTTCTCGGCCGAGGGCGCGATCCCCAACGTGGTGGTGATCTCGATCACCCGCGAGCTCGGCCCGGTGCTGGCCGGGCTGATGGTCGCCGGGCGAATAGGTGCTTCCCTGGCGGCCGAGATCGGCACCATGCGGGTGACCGAGCAGATCGACGCCCTGACCACGCTGAGCACCAACCCGATGAAGTACCTGGTCGCACCGCGGCTGATCGCCGGGCTGATGATGTTTCCGGCGCTGGTCCTGGTCGCCGACATCATCGGCGTGTTCGGCGGCTACCTGGTCGCGGTCTACAAGCTCGGATTCAATCCGTCGATCTACCTGCAGAACACCTACGATTTCCTGCACGCCGAGGACGTCATCTCCGGCCTGGTCAAGGCCTGCGTGTTCGGCGGCATCGTCACCCTGATGGGCTGCTACCACGGTTACCATTCGCAGGGCGGCGCGCAGGGCGTCGGCCGCGCCACCACCAACGCCGTGGTCTCTGCCTCGATCCTGATCCTCTGCTTCGACTACATCCTGACCTCGATGTTCTTTACGCAATGACAGACAGCACGCCGAAAATCCGCATGCGCGACCTGCACAAGGCCTTCGGCGAAAAGAAGGTGCTGCAGGGCCTGTCGCTGGACGTCGGCGTCGGCGAATCGGTGGTGGTGATCGGCGGTTCCGGCACCGGCAAGTCGGTGATGCTGAAATGCGTGCTCGGCCTGCTGCGACCCAAACAGGGCAGCATCCAGATCGACGGCCAGGAAGTGCTGGACATGGCGGCGAAGGAGCGCGAGGCGGTCAACCAGCATATCGGCATGCTGTTCCAGGGCGCCGCCCTGTTCGACAGCCTGCCGGTGTGGGAGAACGTGTCCTTCGGCATCCTCGCCGAGAAACGCGTCGGCCGCGCCGAGGCCAAGGACATCGCGCTCTCCAAACTGTCGCAGGTCGGCCTGGGGCCCGAGGTCGGCGACCTCTATCCGGCCGAGCTGTCGGGCGGCATGCAGAAGCGCGTCGGCCTGGCCCGCGCCATCGCCGCCGACCCGGACATCATCTTCTTCGACGAACCGACCACCGGGCTCGACCCGATCATGGCCGACGTGATCAACGACCTGATCGTCAAAACCACCCGCGAGGTCGGCGCCTCGGCGCTGTCGATCACCCACGACATGGCCAGCGCGCGCAAGATCGCCAACCGCATCGCCATGCTGTACGAGGGCCGGATCATCTGGCAGGGCCCGGTCGACGAGATCGACGAGGCGGCCAACGAATACGTCGACCAGTTCATCCACGGCCGCGCCGAGGGACCGATCAAGATGGCGGTCCGGGCTTAGGGAGCGGGATATGGCCCGCACGAAGACCCAATACGTATGCCAGGAATGCGGTGCTGTGCACGCCAAGTGGATCGGCAAGTGCGAGGGCTGCGGCGCCTGGAACTCGCTCAGCGAGGAGGCGCCGGCGGAGGCCGCGCCGAAGGGGCTGGGCGCCGGTCGTGGCCGGCGCATCGACTTCGTCGCGCTGAAGGGCGAGACCGCGACGCCGCCCCGGCGCAAGTCCGGCAACGGCGAGTTCGACCGGGTGTGTGGTGGGGGTTTGGTCGCCGGCTCGGCGCTGCTGGTCGGCGGCGATCCGGGCATCGGCAAATCCACCCTCCTGCTCCAGGTCACCGCGGCGATGGCCGCGAACAACCGCTGCGCCTACATTTCCGGCGAGGAGGCGATCGACCAGTTGCGCCTGCGCGCCGCTCGCCTCGGACTCGAGGCGGCCAAGGTCGAGCTGGCGGCGGCGACCAGCGTGCGCGACATCGTCACCACCCTGGATACCGGCGACGCGCCGGACATCGTGGTCATCGATTCGATCCAGACCATGTACCTGGATTCCCTGGAGTCGGCGCCGGGCACGGTGTCGCAGGTACGCGCCTCGGCGCAGGAGCTCATTCGCCTGGCCAAGCGGCGCGGCTTCTGCGTGCTGCTGGTCGGCCACGTCACCAAGGAGGGCCAGATCGCCGGGCCGCGGGTGCTCGAACACATGGTCGACACCGTGCTCTACTTCGAAGGCGACCGCAGCCACCAGTTCCGCATCCTGCGCGCGGTCAAGAACCGCTTCGGCGCCACCGACGAGATCGGGGTGTTCGAGATGACCGGGCTGGGCCTGCAGGAGGTCGCCAATCCCTCGGCCCTGTTCCTGTCCGACCGCGACGGCGACGTCTCCGGCGCCTGCGTGTTCGCCGGCATGGAGGGCAGCCGGCCGATGCTGCTGGAGATCCAGTCGCTGCTGTCGCCGTCGGCCCTGGCCACCCCGCGCCGGGCCGTGGTCGGTTGGGATTCCGCCCGCCTGGCCATGGTCATGGCGGTGATGGAAGCGCGATGCGGGCTTGCCATGGCGGGCGCCGACGTATACCTAAACGTCGCGGGTGGCATGCGGGTCAGCGAACCGGCCGCCGACCTGGCCGTGGCGGCGGCGCTGGCCTCGTCGGTCAGCGGCGTTCCGGTCGGCGCCGAGACGGTGATCTTCGGCGAGATCGGCCTGTCGGGCGAGGTGCGCCCGGTGGCGCAGACCGACAACCGCCTCAAGGAGGCGGCCAAGCTGGGCTTCACCCGGGCGATCATGCCGAAACGCCGGCGTGGTAGTGGGAAGCCCGGGGGCAAGGCGGAACAGAGCGGATTGGACATCGTGGAAGTCGCGCATCTGACGGATCTGATCGAGCGCTTTGCCGGCGGCGACGACGACACCGGCGCGCAACGGCGGGTGAACCATGGCTGACCTGCCGTTCAACGTGATCGACGTGGTCATCGTCGTGATGCTGCTGATCTCCGGCGCGCTGGCCTACGCCCGCGGCTTCGTCCACGAGGTGTTGTCGGTCGGCGCCTGGATCGGCGCCATCTTCGCCACCATGTACGGCTTCCCCTACGTCGAACCGTACGCCAAGCAGTACATTCCCAACGAAACCATCGCCATGGTCGCCACCGGCGCCGGCCTGTTCGTGGTCAGCCTGGTGGTGCTGGCGCTGTTGATCCGCGCCGTCTCCAAGACCGTGCAGGAAAGCGCGCTGAACGCGCTCGACCGCTCGCTCGGCTTCCTGTTCGGCCTCGTGCGCGGCGCCTTCATCGTCTGCCTGATCTACATCGGCATCGAGGCGATGATGCCGCGCCAGGACCAGCCGACCTGGCTGCGCGGTGCCCGCGCCATGCCGCTGGTCGAGACCGGCTCGGACATCCTCTGGGCCCTGGTGCCCGACCAGGCCAAGGACGCCACCGGCAAGGCCGGCCGCGACCTGGAGCAGAAAACCCGCGAGGTGATCGAGCAGGAGAGCGAGAAGGCCCTGCGCGACGCCATCAGCCCGAAACCGAAAAGCAGCGGCGGCGGCGACAGCGAGGGTTACGGCCAGAAGGCGCGGCGCGAGATGGAGCGCGCCATCGAGCGCGCCACCGAGGGAACCAAGTGATGGGCAAACGCAACGGGACCACCGCCATGTTGACCACACATCCGTACGACCATCCGGGCGACCACCCGGGCGACCATTCCGGGGACGACGACAAGTTCCACGAGGAGTGCGGCGTCTTCGGCATTTTCGGCGCCGATGACGAGAACGGCGGCGACGCCACGGCGCTGACCGCGCTGGGCCTGCACGCGCTGCAGCATCGCGGCCAGGAGGCCGCCGGCATCGTCGCCAACGACGGCGACCGGTTCCACAGCCACCGCGCGCTCGGCCTGGTCGGCGACAACTTCTCGTCGCACGAAGTCATCAAGCGCATGCAGGGCACCAAGGCGATCGGGCACAACCGCTACTCGACCTCGGGCGACACCGTGCTGCGCAACGTGCAGCCGCTGTTCGCCGACTTCGAGTTCGGCGGCCTGGCGATCGCGCACAACGGCAACCTGACCAATGCCTACGCCCTGCGCCGGCAACTGGTGCACCGCGGCTGCATCTTCCAGTCGACCTCGGACAGCGAGGCGATCGTGCACCTGATCGCGATCAGCCTGTATTCGACCGTGGTCGACCGCCTGATCGACGCCCTGCGCCAGATCGAGGGCGCCTATTCGCTGGTCGCGCTGACCCAGGAGGCGCTGATCGGTGTGCGCGACCCGTACGGGGTGCGGCCACTGGTGCTGGGCCGGCTGGGCGGCGCCTACATCCTGACCTCGGAGACCTGCGCGCTGGACATCATCGGCGCCGAGTTCGTGCGCGACGTCGAGCCCGGCGAAATCGTGGTCATCGACGAGATGGGCCTGCGCAGCATCAAGCCCTTCGCCAAAGTGCCGTCGCGCTTCTGTATCTTCGAATACATCTACTTCGCCCGCCCGGACAGCACCATCGAGGGCGCCAACGTCTACACCGTGCGCAAACGCATCGGGGCGGAGCTGGCGCGCGAAAGCAAGCTGGAGGCTGACCTGGTGGTGCCGGTGCCCGACTCCGGCGTGCCCTCGGCGATCGGCTACGCCGAGCAGTCCGGCCTGCCGTTCGAACTGGGCATCATCCGCAACCACTACGTCGGGCGCACCTTCATCGAACCGACCGACAACATCCGCCACTTGGGCGTCAAATTGAAGCACAACGCCAACACCGGCCTGCTGAAGGGCAAGCGGGTGGTACTAGTCGACGACTCGATCGTGCGCGGCACCACGTCCGTGAAGCTGGTCGAGATGGTCCGCAACGCCGGCGCCAGCGAGGTGCACATGCGCATCTCCAGCCCGCCGACGGCGCATTCCTGCTACTACGGCATCGACACGCCGAAGCCGGAGAAGCTGCTCGCCTCGAACTACAGCGTCGAGGAAATGGCCCGGCACATCGGCGTCGACTCGTTGGCCTTCATCTCCTACGACGGCCTGTACCGCGCCGTCGGCCACGAGAAGCGGGATCTGGAAATTCCGCAGTACTGCGACGCCTGTTTCACCGGCGAATACCCGATCCGGCTGGCCGACCAGGAAGACGGGCCGGCGCAGCGGCAGCTGTCGTTCCTGGCCGAACAGGAGTAGCAGCTTGGCGCAGTCCCCGAATGCCTCCCCCGGGCGCCTGAACGGCCGCATCGCCCTGATCACCGGTGCCTCGCGGGGCATCGGCGCCGCCGTCGCCCGCGAATTCGTGCGCCAGGGCGCTCATGTGATCGTCGCGGCGCGGACCCAGGCGGCGCTCGAGGAGCTGGACGACGACATCAAGGAGCCGGGCGGCACCGCGACCCTGGTGCCGATGGACGTCACCGATTTCGACGCGCTGGACCGCATGGGCGCGGCCATCTTCGAACGCTTCGGCAAGCTCGACATCCTGGTCGGCAACGCCGCCATCCTGGGGCCGCTGACGCCGATGCATCAGGTTGATCCGGGCATCTGGGAAGACACCATCGCCACCAACCTGACCGCCAACTGGCGCCTGCTGCGCAGTTGCGATCCGCTGCTGCGGGCGTCGGACGCCGGCCGGGTGATCCTGGTCACCGCCGAGGTCGGCCACACCACCAAGGCCTACTGGGGCGCCTACGGGGTGGCCAAGGCCGGTCTCGAGAGCCTGGCCAAGACCTATGCCGCCGAGGTGACCAAGACGCCGATCCGGGTCAACCTGATCGACCCCGGCGCGACCCGCACGCGGCTGCGCGAAAGCGCCTATCCGGGTGAGGACGCGCGCGCGATCAAGACCCCGGAGGCCGCCGCGGCGCCGTTCGTCGAACTCGCCGACCAGGCCTGCGCGCGCAACGGCGAGCTGGTGATCCTCTAAAACGACAGGGTTCTAGCGCGGATTCGATTTAATCCTGGTCGTATCCTGCGGCAGCGAAGAAGTTCTCGCATTCGGTGGGCGTGACTTTCTCGATCCCTTCGGCGATGGCGCTCCACAGTTCCTC
>Ga0209785_1000231_pt1 | contig 20202 bp, 19 predicted proteins | sample WorMetG1BERMUDA2_FD_187403 | JGI IMG/M metagenome (GOLD analysis project Ga0209785, IMG submission 187403) | Marine gutless worms symbiont microbial communities from Max Planck institute for Marine Microbiology, Germany - Inanidrilus... ...
GATACCGCAACGCTGAACCGCTCCGCCGCATCGCGATGGCTCAAGCCACCCTCAATCGCATCCACCACACGCTGCCGAAGATCAATCCCGTACGCCCAGCCCATGAAAACCTCCCTGGCTAAAAACACCAGGGCAGGGAATCAGACATCGGTTAAAAACGATTCTACGTTCGTCAAATGTGCTCTAGGCCCATCTGGGGCAGTGTCCGTGGCCTGGATCACATTTTCCGCGAGAATTCGAACCTTGAATTTCCCGTTGTGGCTCAACTGCCTGGCCGGCCCGTGTTGCCCGATCGGTCCTTGACATGCTAGAGTAAACTACACAGTTTAGTTTATGTAAACTACCCGGTGTAGTTTTCAAGCGTTTTGTGAAAAAAGTTTCGTGACCATGACCCCGGACGACACCCTGACCCAGGCCGCCCAACCGCGCCTCGCCGGACGCAGCGACAAGCGCGTCGCCATCCTCGACGCGGCGGCGCGGGTGTTCCTCGAGCACGGCTACGGCGCCACCAGCATGGACGAGGTGGCGCGCGTCGCCGGCGTCTCCAAGCGCACGGTCTATTTCCATTTCGGCAGCAAGGAGACGCTGTTCCACGCCATCGTCGAGCAGAAGTGCGCCGACCTCGCCGACCCGCTGCGCAGCGGCCGCTGGCAGGACATGGACCTGGAATCGGCGCTCAGCGACATCGGCCGGCGTTTCGTCGCCCTGCTGCTGTCGCCCGAGACCAAGGCGATGGAGCGCATCCTGACCATGGAGGCGGTGCGCTTCCCGCAGCTGAGCGAGATCTTCTACCGCGCCGGGCCCGAGACACTGCAGCGGACCGTCGCCGAGTTCCTCGATGACCGGGTGGCGCGCGGCGAGCTGCGCCTGGAGAACACCACCCTGGCAGCCGCCTGCCTGCTGATGATGGTCCAGGGCAAGACCGTCAAGTGCGCCATGATGTGCCCGGCCGACGAGCCGCCCGCCGAGGGCGAGGTCGAGGAGACCGTGCGCTTCGCCGTGCGGCTGTTCCTGGAGGGCGCGCGGGCTTAAAGCGCGCCTAGGCCGCCGAGATCCCCCCATTCACGCTGACCGCCTAGCCGGTGATCTTGGCCGCCAGCGGGCTGGCGAGAAAGACCGCCGTGTTGGCCACGTCGGCCGGGCCGGGCAGGCCCAGCTTGGCCCGCGCCGTCGCCTTCTCGAACACGCGGCGGCCCATCTCGCCCGACATCACCCTATCGTGCGACTTGGTGTCGGTGACCAGCGACGGCGATACCGCGTTGACCCGCACGCCGTTGCGCGAGACCTCCATGGCGAGCGTGCGCACGAACATGATCGCCGCCGCCTTCATCGCGCCGATGATGGTCTCGGCCGGGGTCGCGACCTTGCCGGCGTCCGACACCACGACCACGATCGAGCCGTTGCCCTGCTCGATCATCGCCGGCACGGCGAAGCGGCAGCAGTTGAGGATCGAGCCGAAGTGGCCGTCGATCAGCGGCTGGTAGTCGGCCGGGTCGGTGTTGACGAACAGGTTCGGCTTGACCTGGGCGCCGCCGGCGTGGACCTGCACGTCGACGCGGCCGTGCTCGGCCAGCACTTGCCCATACATTTCTTCGACCTGCTTGGCCTCGGTCAGGTCGGCGGCGACGAAGGACACGTCGCAGTCCGGCGCCGCCTGCTTGATCAGGTCGACCGCGGCCTGTCCGGACTCGGCGTCGCGGCCGTTGAGCACGACGGCGCGCGCGCCGCCCTCGGCGATCAACCGCGCCGACTGCAGGCCGATGCCCGAGGTGGCGGCGGTGAGCAGGGCTGTCTTGTCGGTGAAAAGGCCGGTGAACATGGCGTCTCCTTCGGTGACATGGCGGGGCCCGGATTATGCCGTTTTCCGCCTCCAAGCGTCACCCCCGGGCTTGACCCGGGGGTCCACGACGTCTCTGGAAGGCCGGCGAATTTTTCGTGGATGGCCGGATCAAGTCCGGCCATGACGAAGGCCTGGTCCGAGGCTACTCGCAGCCGGGCGGCGACGGCATGTCGGGGTGGGTCAGGCAGAGCACCTTAAACAGCGTGCCCATCTCCTCGGGGTCGATCAGGCGCTTGTAGGCGGCCTCGATCTCCTTGCCCTGGTCCGGCGTCGCGTTCTGCAGCAGGGCGCGGGCGCGCTCGGCGAGCCCCAGACGATCGAGGAATTCGCCCTGCGGCACCAGCCCGTGCGCCTTGGCGCCGCCGTCCTCGGCGGCCTCGGCCAGGGTCTGGAAGTCGACATGCGCGGTCAGGTCGGCCTCGCCCGGGTCCTTCAGCACGTCGTGGTACTGGTGCGCCTTGACCGCCTGCAGGGTGTCGCCGGCGGCGCTTTCGCCGTGGCCGTAATCGATGATCGCGGCGGCACCGCCGAAGCGGGCAATGCGTTGGGCGACGGCGTAGGCGACGGCGTCGGCGGCCGGACGGGTTTCGAACAGGCTGCCGACGGGCGCCTCCTCCAGCGCCTCGGGGATCGCCGGCACCCGGGCCATCGGCATCGACAGCAGGAACACCAGCTCGTCGCCCTCGAGCCCGACCAGGCGCTCGCACCAGCCGGCGTCGGCGCGCTGATACTGGCGCACCGGCAGGGCGTCGAAGAACTCGTTGGCGAGCACCAGCAGCGGCCCTTCGGGCACGCTGTCGAAACTGTCGTGCCAGGTGACGTCGGTGCCGGGCACGGTGGTCTCGAGCGTGAACTTCTGCTTCTCGCGCAGCGCCGGGCTGGCCTCGATCAGGTGCACCCCTACCGCATCGACAAAGTCCGGCATCAGCTTCGCCGCCCTCAACGCGTCCGCCATCAGGGTGCCGCGGCCGGGGCCCAGTTCGACCAGGTGGAAGGTCTCCGGCGCGCCGATCTGCTGCCAGTTGACCACGCACCACAGGCCGAGCAGCTCGCCGAACATTTGGCTGACCTCGGGCGCGGTGGTGAAATCGCCGTCCTGGCCGAGCGGATCGCGGCCGGTGTAGTAGCCGAACTTGGGATGGGTCAGCGCCGCTTCCATGTACCGGGCGACGGTGATCGGCCCGTCTGCCTCGATGCGGCGGCGGAGCAGGTCGAAAAGCGAGGCGTCGGACATTTCCTATCCTTGGTTCTGTTGTTGCTTTATCGACACCGCGCGGCCGACCAGGTAGACCCCGAACAGCACCATCGGCAGCGACAGCCATTGACCCATGGTCGAGCCGCCGGCGAGGAAACCGATGTGCGCGTCGGGCTGGCGGAACAGCTCGACGAAGGCGCGGGCGGCGGCATAGCCGAGGAAGAAGATCCCCGAGGTCAGACCGGGCCGGCGGCGCAGCGGTTCGATCCGCCAGATGATCTGCAGCACGACGAACAGCAGCAGCCCCTCCAGCGCCGCCTCGTAGAGCTGGCTGGGATGGCGCGGGAACGGGCCGCCGTTGGGAAACACGAAGGCCCAGGGCACCTCGGCCGGACGGCCGAACAGCTCGCCGTTGACGAAGTTGGCGATGCGGCCCAGGAACAGCCCGATCGGTGCCACCGTGGCGATCATGTCGGAGAACACCATCAGCGGGATTCCCCGCTTGCACGCGAACAGGATGGTGGCGATGACGACACCGAGCAGGCCGCCATGGAAGGACATGCCGCCGCGCCAGACCTGAAGCACCGCCAATGGATCGCCGAGGTAGTAGTCGAACTGGTAGAACAGCACGTAGCCGAACCGCCCGCCCAGGACCACGCCCAGGGTCGCCCAGACGAGGAAGTCGTCGATCTGCTCGGCCGTCACCGGGCTGGTCGCCTTCGGCGCCATGCGCCGCATCAGCCACCAGGCCAGCACCAGCCCGGCGACGTAGGCCAGCGCGTACCAGCGGATGGCCAGCGGCCCGATCTCGATGATCACCGGATCGATGGCCGGGAAGGGAAGGGCGAGCAGGGACATGCGGGCTCCGATCGGTCCCGCGCTAGGCGCAGGGGTCGTCCTGTTCCAGGTAATCGCGCACGTAGCGCGCGACGCCGTCCTCCAGCGCCGTGAACGGCTTGTCGTAGCCGGCGGCGCGCAGGCGGTCCATGTTGGCCTGGGTGTAGTACTGGTACTTGTCGCGGATCTCGACCGGTGTCGGCACGTACTCGATCTCGGCGTTCCGGCCCAGCGCGGCGTAGACCGCGCCGGCCAGATCGGCGAACGAGCGCGCCTGGCCGGTGCCGCAGTTGTACAGGCCGCTGACCTCGGGGTTATCCAGCAGCCACATCACCACGTCGACGCAGTCACCGACCCAGACGAAGTCGCGGAGCTGGCCGCCGTCCTCGTAGTCCGGATGGTGCGACTTGAACAGCTTGGCCCGCTCGCCGGCGGCGGCCACCGGATGGATGTGCGCGACCACCGATTTCTGCCCGCCCTTGTGGTACTCGTTGGGGCCGTAGACGTTGAAGAACTTGAGCCCGGCCCACTGCGGCGGCGCCGGCTCTTCCTCTTCGAGCATGCGCAGCAGCCGGCGGTCGGTCAGGTGCTTGCTCCAGCCGTAGGCGTTCAGCGGGCGCAGCTTCGAGAGCGCGTCGAGCGACGGGTCGTCGTCGAAACCGAGCGCGCCGTCGCCGTAGGTCGCCGCCGACGAGGCGTAGATGAAGCGCACCTCGGCCTGGGCGCACCAGTGCCACAGCGCCAGGGTCAGGCGGAAATTGGAGCGGAAGATCAGGTCGGCGTCGGTCTCGGTGGTGGCGCTGATCGCGCCCATGTGGATGACGCCCTCGATCCCGCCGCCGGCCCGGTCGAGGAAATTCCACAGCTCGTCGGGATGGATCACGTCGAACAGCTCGCGCTTGGCGATGTTGCGCCACTTGACGCCGTCGCGCAGGCGGTCGCAGATGACGATCTTGCCGCGCCCCTCGGCCTCGAGCGCGGCGGCGATGTTGGAGCCGATGAAGCCGGCGCCGCCGGTGATCAGGTACATGCTGCCTCTCCAAGCGAGCCCCCGGATCGGGGCCCGGCCAAGTTTATAGGACTCGCCGCCGGGACCCGCAAGCGCGGCGCGTGTTTCCGGGCCAGATCGGCTATGATGTCCGGTGTCACCGATTCGTCGCATTCCTTGACGTTGCTTGGGCCGAGATGGACACACCGAACGACGAACAAAGCGGCGAAACCGCCGCCCTGGCCGAACAACTGCTGGCGACCGTCGCCACCGTCGCCGCCGACCTGCGCGGCGGCCAGGCGCCGGCGAACATGGGTCTCGACGTCTCGCTCGACCGGGATCTCGGCATCGACAGCCTCGGCCGGGTCGAGCTGACGACGCGGCTGGAGCGCGAGTTCTCGGTGGTCCTGGCCGACAGCGACTTCGCCGAAGTGGAGACGCCGCGCGACCTGCTGCGCGCGGTGCTCGGCGCCCAGGGGCGGCGTGGCGCCGCGGCGGCGCTGCCCGAAGTGGTCACCACCGACGTCGGCACCGGCGGCATCCCGACCGGCGCGCGGACCCTGGTCGAGGTGCTGGAATGGCATGCCCAGCACAACCCCGATCATCCGCACATCCGCCTCTACGACGACGACACCGAAGGCGAGGTGATCACCTACCGCCAGCTGTTCGAGGAGGCCTCGAAGGTGGCGGCCGGGCTGCAGGCGCTCGACCTGCAGCCGGGCGAGGCGGCGGCGATCATGCTGCCGACCAGCGCCGAGTATTTCTATACCTTCTTCGGCATCCTGATCGCCTGCGGCATCGCGGTTCCCGTTTATCCCCCCGCGCGGATGGCCCAGATCGAGGAGCACCTGCGCCGCCACATCGGCATCCTGGGCAACTGCCGCGCCCGCGTGCTGGTCACGGTCGAGGAGGCGAAGCCGATCGGCAAGCTGCTGCGCGGGCAGATCGACAGTCTCACTGCCGTGGCGACGCTGGACGAGGTGCGCGCCGTCGGGGCGACCCTACGCCGTCCCGTGGTCAGCGAGACCGACACCGCCTTCCTGCAGTACACCTCGGGCAGCACCGGCGCGCCCAAGGGCGTGGTGCTCAGCCACGGCAACCTGCTCGCCAACGTGCGCGCGATGGGCGAGATGCTCGAGGTCGGACCCGAGGACGTGTTCATCAGTTGGCTGCCGCTGTATCACGACATGGGCCTGATCGGCGCCTGGCTCGGCACGATGTATTTCTCGGTGCCGCTGGTGATCATGTCGCCGCTGCATTTCCTGGCCCGGCCGAAACGCTGGCTGTGGGCGATCCACCGCTTCCGCGGCACCATCTCGGCCGCCCCCAATTTCGCCTACGAGATGTGCCTCAAGCGGCTCGACGGCAAGGATCTGGACGGCATCGACCTGAGCTGCTGGCGCGCCGCCTGCAACGGCGCCGAGGCGGTCAGCCCCGACACCATCGAGCAGTTCAGCGACAAGTTCGCCGCCTGGGGCTTCGACCGTGCGGCGATGATGCCGGTCTACGGCTTGGCCGAGAACTCGGTCGGCCTGGCCTTCCCGCCGCTCGGCCGCGGTCCGCTGACCGACCGGATCCAGCGCGACACCTTCATGCAGACCGGCGAGGCGGTGCCGGCCGAGCCAGGCGATGACACGGCTTTGCGATTCGTCGTCTGCGGCCGACCGCTGATCCGCCACCAGATCCGCATCGTCGACGCTGCCAGCCGCGAGCTGCCCGACCGGTGCGAGGGCCGGCTGCAGTTCAAGGGGCCGTCCTCGACCAGCGGCTATTTCCACGCGCCCGAGGCCAACCAGGCGATGTTCGACGGCGAGTGGTTGGACTCGGGCGACAAGGCCTACAGCGTCGACGGCGAGATCTACATCACCGGGCGCAGCAAGGACATCATCATCCGCGCCGGGCGCAACATCTACCCGCCCGAGATCGAGGACGCGGTCGGCGACCTCGATGGCGTGCAGAAGGGCAACGTCGCGGTGTTCGGCAGCGTCGATCCGGACAGCGGCACCGAGCGGCTGGTGGTCCTGGCCGAGAGCCGCAAGCGCGACGAGGATGCCCGAAACGAGCTGACCCAGAAGATCAATGCGCTCGTCACCGACCTGACCGGCTCGCCGCCCGACGACGTCGTGCTGGCGCCGCCGCGCACGGTACCGAAGACGTCGTCGGGCAAGATCCGCCGCGCCTCCAGCCGCGAGATCTACGAGACCGGCGGCGTCGGCGCCAAGCGCGGCGCCGCCTGGCAGCAGATCGCCCGGGTGGCGCTGTCCGGCCTCGGCCCGCGCATCAGCCGCGCGCTGCGCCGGGCCGGCGAATCGCTCTATGCCGGCTGGGTCTGGCTGGTGTTCGGCATCAGCGCGCCGCTGACCTGGTTCCCCGTCGTCGCGCTGCCCGGCCTGGGCGCGCGCTGGGCGGCGCTGCGCGTTGGACTGCGCGCGATGTTCGCGCTGACCGGCATCCGGGTCACCGTGCGCGGTACCGAAAATCTGCCCGACGCCGGCAGCCCGGCGGTGATCGTCAGCAACCACGCCAGCTACCTGGACGGTTTCTTCATGGCCGCCTATCTGCCGCGCCGGGTCGCCTTCGTGGTCAAGGGCGAACTGGTCGAGCACTGGGCCACGCGCATCCCGATGGCGCGGCTGGGCTACGAATTCGTCAAGCGCTTCGACCGCGAGGCCAGCGTCGAGGATTCCAAGCGCATCACCGAGGCGGCGCGGGCCGGCCGCCTGCCGCTGTTCTTCGCCGAGGGCACCTTCTCGCGCATGGCCGGGCTGCTGCCGTTCCGCATGGGCGCCTTCACAGCCGCCGCCGAAGCGCGGGTGCCGGTGGTGCCCTGCGTGCTGCGGGGAACCCGAACCGTGCTGCGCGACGGCTCCTGGTTCCCGCGCCGGCATCCGGTGACCCTGAGCATCGGCGAAGCGATCGCGCCGCCGGACGGCGAGGACTGGCAGGCCGCGGTCGCTTTGAGAGATTTAAGCCGCGCGTGGATCCTCGAGCACTGCGGCGAGCCCGACCTCGGCGGCGAGACCTCGCCGGTGGTCGACCTGGCCGAGCGGCAGGCGGAAAACGACTGATCTCCGCCTTTTCAACTGTCATGCCCGGGCTCGACCCGGGCATCCGCGTAACGGGGGAGAGTTACCCCCGCCCGCGATACGGCGCCACGCCCTGGTCCGGCACCCACAGGCCGTCCGGCTTGGCGCCGGACTGGTAGAACACGTCGATGGGGATGCCGCCGCGCGGGTACCAGTAGCCGCCGATGCGCAGCCACTTGGGTTTGGCCGCTTCCTCGATGCGCTTGGCCACCGCCACCGTGCAGTCCTCGTGGAAGGCGCCGTGGTTGCGGAAGCTGGCCAGAAACAATTTCAGGGACTTGCTCTCGACCAAAAGGGCGTCCGGCAGGTAGTCGATCACCAGGTGGGCGAAGTCGGGCTGCCCGGTCACGGGACACAGCGAGGTGAACTCGGAGCAGGTGAAGCGGACCAGATAGTCGCTGCCGGCCTGCGGGTTGGGCACGCATTCCAGGCTCGCTTCCTCGGGCGAGGCGGCGATGCCGGCTTCCCGGCCCAGTTGGGTCAGCGTCGTTTCGTCACTCACGCGGCAACTCCTCGATGTCCCCGGCCGCCTGCTCGGCCTCGAAATCGGCGGCGAAGGCGTCCAACGTTCCGCTCTCGATCGCCGCGCGCAGGCCGGCCATCAGTTCCTGATAATAGTGCAGGTTATGCCAGCTCAGCAAAGTCAGGCCGAGTACCTCTTTCGTCTGCACCAGGTGGTGCAGGTAGGCGCGGGAATAGCCGGTGCAGGCCGGGCAGGCACAATCGGTGTCCAGCGGCCGCGGGTCGTCGCGGTGCCGGGCGTTGCGCAGGTTGGGCTGGCCGCGCCGGGTGAAGGCCTGGCCGGTGCGTCCCGAGCGGGTCGGCAGCACGCAGTCGAACATGTCGATGCCGCGGCGTACGGCGCCGACCAGGTCGGCCGGCTTGCCCACCCCCATCAGGTAGCGCGGCCGGTCGTCGGGCAGCAGCGGCGCCGTCACCTCGAGCACGCGGAACATCTCTTCCTGGCCCTCGCCGACTGCCAGCCCGCCGACGGCGTAGCCGTCGAAGCCGATGTCGAGCAGCGCCGCCACCGATTCCCGGCGCAGGTCGTCAAAGACCCCGCCCTGGACGATGCCGAACAGGCCGTAGCCGTCCAGCGGTTCGAAAGCGTCCCTGCAGCGCGCCGCCCAGCGCATGGAGAGGCGCATCGACTCCGCCGCCTGCTCCTGCGTCGCCGGGAACGGCGTGCACTCGTCGAAGGCCATGGTGATGTCGGCGTCCAGAAGGTGCTGGATGCGCATCGAGCTTTCCGGGGTCAGGTCGTGGTAGGACCCGTCGACGTGGCTGCGGAAGCGCACGCCGTCCTCGCTGATCTTGCGCAGCTCGCTGAGCGACATCACCTGGAAGCCGCCGGAGTCGGTGAGGATCGGCCCCGGCCAGTTCATGAAGGCATGCAGCCCGCCCAGCCGCGCCACCCGCTCGGCGCCCGGGCGCAGCATCAGGTGGTAGGTGTTGCCGAGGATGATGTCGGCGCCGGTGCCGCGCACCGCTTCTGGAGTCATCGCCTTGACCGTGGCGGCGGTGCCCACGGGCATGAAGGCCGGAGTCTCGATGTCGCCGTGCGCCGTGCGGATGCGGCCGCGCCGGGCGGCGCCGTCGGTGGCCAGAAGTTCGTAGCCGATGCTCATGCGGCACGCTCCAGCAGACAGCCGTCGCCGTACGAATAGAACCGGTATTTGGCGTTGATGGCGTGGGCGTAGGCGGCCTTCATGCGGTCCATGCCGGCGAAGGCGCAGACCAGCATGAACAGGGTCGAGCGCGGCAGGTGGAAGTTGGTCAGCAGCATGTCGACGGCCTTGAAGCGGTAACCTGGGGTGATGAAGATATCGGTCTCGGCGGCGAAGGGGGCAACGATTCCCTCGTCATCGGCGGCGCTTTCCAGCAGCCGCAAGGATGTCGTGCCGACGGCGACGACGCGGCCGCCTTGCGCCCGGGTGGCGTTGATCGCCATCGCGGTGTCCGGTCCGACCTCGCCCCACTCGGCGTGCATGCGGTGATCGGCGACGTTCTCGACCTTGACCGGCAGGAAGGTGCCGGCGCCGACGTGCAGGGTCACGCCGGTGCGGCGGATGCCGCGGAAGTCGAGGTCGCTGAGCATGTCCGGGGTGAAGTGCAGCCCGGCGGTGGGGGCGGCGACGGCGCCGTCGCGGGCGGCGAACAGGGTCTGGTAATCGGACTTGTCGCGTTCGTCGGCCAAGTGCTCGCGCTTGATATAGGGCGGCAGCGGCATGCCGCCCTGCGCCTGCAGCGCCGCCATCAGCTCGGCATCGCCGCGGTCGAAGGCCAGGGTGACTTCGCCCTCCAGGCCCTTGGCCGCCACGGCGCAGGAGAAACCGTCGGCGAAGTCGATGCGGTCGCCCTCACGGAGCTTGCGCGCCGGCCGCGCGAAGGCCTTCCAGGTGGCGCCGTCAATATTCTGGTGCAGCGTCACCTCGATGCCGGCCTGGCCGCGCCGGCCCTTCAGCCGCGCCGGGATCACCCGGGTGTCGTTGAACACCAGCAGGTCGCCGGGGCGCAGCTGGTCGGCGAGGTCGCGCATGCCCAGGTCACGCAGGTCTTCACCGACCGCGAGTAGCCGCGCGGCGTCGCGCGGCACCGCCGGGCGTTGCGCGATCAGGTCGGTGGGCAGGTCGAAATCGAAGTCGTCGGTGCGCATGGCGCCGGCAACCTAACGAAAAAAGCCAGCCCCCGAAAGGGCCGGCTGAGTTTTTGGGCCGGAGATACGGCCTCAGGCAACGTCGGAAAGCGAATCCGGGGTGCCGAATTCCTTTTCGACGTAGTCCAACAGCACAGCAAGGCAGTTGGACAGGGAGTGGATGTCGGTGTCGACCACCAGTTCAGGGTTCTCGGGCGCCTCGTAGGGGGCGGAGATGCCGGTGAATTCGGGGATCTCGCCGGCGCGGGCCTTGACGTAGAGGCCCTTCGGGTCGCGCTGCTCGCAGGTCGCCAGGTCGGCCTTGACGAAGACCTCGTGGAAACGTTCGGGATTGACGGCGCGGGCCAGGTCGCGGTCGGCCTGGTACGGCGAGATGAAGGCGGTCAGCACGATCACGCCGGCCTCGGCGAACAGGTTGGCGACCTCGCCGATGCGGCGGATGTTCTCGGAGCGGTCCTCGGGCGAGAAACCGAGGTCGGCACACAGGCCGTGGCGCACGTTGTCGCCGTCCAGCGTGTAGACCTGATATCCCTTCAGGTGCAGTTGCCGCTCCAGCTCGAGCGCGATGGTCGATTTGCCGGCGCCCGAGAGCCCGGTCAGCCACAGCACGCCGCTCTCGTGGCCGTTGCGGCGCCAGTGGTTCTGTGTCTCGACCCGGTGTTCGACGGCGAACAGGTTGGTCGATTTCGGGGCGGCGCGCCCCGAGGGGGTGGTGTTTTCGTTCATGGTCTCGTTCCTGGATTGATTAACCGTTTTCCGCTGCCGGAAGCCCGTCGCGCCCGTACCAGGGGGCCTTGTGGATTCCGCATTCGGTCTTCTCCATGCCGGCCCAGCGGCCGGCGCGGGTGTCCTCGCCGGGCTCGACCCGGCGGGTGCACTGGCGGCAGCCGATGGAGGGAAACCCCTCGGCGACCAGCGGGTGCGGCGGCAGTTGCCGGCGCGCGAAGGTGCTGTCGATGCGCTCCTGCGACCAGCCGGTCAGCGGGTTGATCTTGGCCCGGCCGTCGACCGCCTCGAACAGCGGCAGCTCGCTCCGGTCGCCCCGGTGGTGGCGCTTGCGTCCGGTGATCCAGGCGTCGAACCCGCGCAGCGCGTCGTCCAGCGGCAGCACCTTGCGCAGGGCGCAGCAGGCGTCAGGACTGGACTGCCACAGCGTGCCCTCGGGGTCGGCGGCGGCGATGATGCGGCCGTCCGGGTGCACCACGCGGATGTCGGTCAGGCCGAGGCGCTGCTGCAGCGCATCGCGGTAGGCCAACGTCTCGGCGAACAGCATGCCGGTATCGAGGAAGATCACCGGGGTCGAGCGGTCGACCCGGGCGACGATGTCGAGCAGCACCGCGGCCTCGGCGCCGAACGACGAGGCGACGCAGATGCGCCCCGGGAACACGTCGGCGATCACCGTGTGCAGCAGGTCCTCGGCGTCGAGACCGCCGAGGACTTCGTTCAGCTCGGGCACCAGCAGGTGGGAGGTATCGGCCTCGGCCATCACGCCACCGCCTGCGGGATTTCGGCCCGCGCCAGCAGGCGATCGACCGCCGCCTTGGTCTCGGCCCGCCAGGACACCACCTCGGCGCGCCAGTCGGCGGCGTCGGGGCTGGTCTTGACGGTCGCCAGCAGGCCGCGCCAGGCCTGGCCCAGCTGCGGGTCCTGGTCCATCAGTGCGGCGCCGACCTTGCCCAGGTCCCAGTCGTCCTTGACCGGCGCGTCGGCGACCAGCAGCAGCCGCTTGGCGGCCCAGTCGGCGGCCCAGTCGGCGGCGCCGATGGCGGCCCCTTGCGCGCCCTTCAGGTTGCCGGCCGCGGCGTAGCGGTCGAGATCCTCGAGCCGGGTGCGCGACAGGTCTTCCAGGTATTCGCCGACCAGGACCAGCGAGGCGCACTCGCCGACCCCGCCGCCGCCGGTCGAGAACGGCGTGTCCTCGCCCCAGTCGGTGTAGGTGTCGTCGATGTTCTCATCCAGCACCGGCGCCAGCAGCGCGGCGATGCCGTCCTCGCCCAAGCGCTCGGCCCACTGGCGCACGCTTTCGCCGTCTTGGTGGCCGTCGCGGTAGCCTTCGCCGAGGGCCTTGATCGCCGCCGGCGCCTGGCGGGCGTGGATGCGCGGACCGGCCAGGCCGACCCGGCCGTCACGTTCCGCCTGACCGCCGATATGCAGCTCGTAGTGCGGCGCCGCCTGGCCGTCGATCTCGCGCGCGACCCCGTGCAGGCCGATGTCGCCGATGTTGTGCTGGCCGCAGGAGTTGTGGCAGCCGGAAATGCGCACCTTCAACTCGGGCAGGTCGGCGAAGGTATCGGCCTGGGCGACCAGTTCCTGCGACAGTTCGTGCGAATTGGTCACCCCGATCGGGCAGGTGCTGGTGCCGGGGCAGGAGACCAGGTTGCCGATGCCGTGCTGTTGGCCGTCGACCTCGAGCTCAAGCGCGCGCAGGGCGTGGCTCAGCGCGGTAACGCGTTCCGGCGCGACGCCGACCACGATCAGGTTCTGGTCCCGGGTCAGGCGGATCTCGCTCGCCCCCTTCTGCTCGGCGATGTCGGCGATCGCGTCGATGGTCTCGGCGCCGAGCTGGCCCAGCGCCGGGCGCACCACCACCGAGGCGCTGCCGTCCGGCGCCTCGACGCGGCCCGAGGGCAGCGGCGGCGCCGCGCCTTCTTCGCGTTCGTCGCGCCACACCAGCGGCAGCCAGCGGCGGCCGGGCAGCTTGCCGAGCTTCTCGAACTCGGCCTGGAAGATCGCCTTGAACTCCTCGGCGCCGAAGCTGTCGACCAGGAACTTGATGCGCGAGGCCATCTTCTTCTTGCGGTTGGAGTAGCGCTGATGCACGCGCGCCAGCGCCTCCTGCACCACCGGCAGGTCGTCCTCGCGGACGAACTCGGCGATCTCGACGGCGCTGCGCGGCTTGGTGCCGAGGCCGCCGCCGGCATAGACGCGGAAGCCCTTCTCGCCGTCGCGCTCGGTGGCGACCAGGCCGAGGTCGTCGATCCGCGCCAGGCCGCAATCGTGGCCGCAGCCGGAAACCGTGGTCTTGAACTTGCGCGGCATGTGCTGCACCAGCGGGTGGCGGATCCAGGTGGCCGACAGCCGCCGGGCGACCTCGCCGGCGTCGACGTGCTCCTGCGGGCAGATGCCCGCGAGCGGGCAGGCGGTGACGTTGCGGAAGGTGTTGCCGGACGCCTCGCGGGTGGTCACCCCGCCGGCCGCCAGTACCGACAGGAAGTCGGCCAGGTCGTCCTCGCGGACGTAGTAGAACTGCACGTCCTGGCGCGTCGTGATGTGCGCGTCGGCACCGCAGAAGGTGCGGTTGACTGCGGCGATCGTGCGCAGCTGCTGGAAGCCGAGGCGGCCGCCGGGGATCTTGGCGCGGATCATGAAGAAGCCGTCCTGCTTCTGCGCGTAGACGCCGAAGCGCAGGCGGAAGGTGGCCCAGCGGTCGGCGTCCCATTGGCCGCTGCGGTAGGCCTTGAAGCCCTCGCGGAATTCGATCAGGTCGGTCGGATGCGCCAGGGACCACTCATGCGACCAGGCTTCGGCGCCGCACATGGTGTCCGCCGTGGCGTCGATTGGGGTGACGGAAGCGGTGGCCGGCGTGGTGGTGATCGGTGCATCGAACATGGGATTTCCCCAAATTTAAGTGTTAATTAAAATCTATGGTATATTAACGATGTAAAATATGAATCACAACAAAATTTTACGTAAAATAATTTTAATATACACAAATTTTAATGTTATTAAGTGTGTACCAGGTTGTTTTAATTTTGTTTTTTCGCCCGCCAGCCGTTTTCTCAACCAGCGGGAAAAAAGATCAAAAAGCCGTGAGCGCGGCGCTTGACGGCGGCGGGCGGGGCCCGCAGGCTGCGAGGCAGGCAGAATCGGGGGAGAAAACGCCATGCACGTCACCTTGGTCCACGTCCGCGTCAAGGCGGACAGCGTCGACGCCTTCATCGAGGCCACCGCCGCCAACCACCTCGGCTCGGTGCAGGAGCCGGGAAACCGCCGTTTCGACGTCAACCAGGACCCGGACGACCCGACCGTGTTCGTGCTGTACGAGGCCTACGCCCGCGCCGAGGACGCCGCCGCGCACAAGGAAACGGCGCACTACCTGACCTGGCGCGACACCGTCGCCGAGATGATGGCCGCGCCGCGCCGGGGCGTGCGCTTCGACGGCCTCTATCCCCAGGAGTAGGCGGCCCCGTGGTCCAGCCTTTCGCCATTGCCCGTCTGCCGCGGTTGGTGTTCGGCGCCGGCACCGTGGCGACGCTGCCCGACGAGGTGTCCGCATTCGGAAGCCGGGTGCTGGTCGTCACCGGCGCCCACTTGTTCCGCGACAGCGCGCGCTGGCCGGCCCTGCTCGCGGGCTTGGAGGCCAAGGGGATCGCCTGGAACGCCCTCGCCGTGCCCGGCGAGCCGACGCCGGAGCTGGTCGACGGCGCGGTCAAGGAGTTCGCCGGATCGGGCATCGAGGTGGTGCTCGGACTCGGCGGCGGCAGCGCGCTCGACGCCGCCAAGGCGATCGCCGGCCTGTTGCCGCACGGCACCACGGTGATGGATCACCTGGAAGGGGTCGGGCCGGAACTGCCCTATGCCGGGCCGCCGCTGCCGCTGATCGCGGCGCCGACCACCGCCGGCACCGGCAGCGAGGCGACCAAGAACGCGGTGCTCAGCCGCCACGGCGCCGACGGTTTCAAGAAATCCTTCCGCGACGAGCAGCTGGTCGCCCGCGTCGCCGTGGTCGACCCCGACCTGCTGGCGAGTTGCCCGTCCCAGGTGATCGCGGCCAACGGCATGGACGCCTTCACGCAACTGCTGGAAAGCTTCACCTCGCGCAAGGCCAACGCGATGACCGACGCGCTCGCCTGGTCCGGGCTCGAAGCCTTCACCGCCGGTTTCTTCGCCGCCTGGGAACAGGCCGGAGTCGAGGACGGCGGTCCCGACCTGGCGGCGGCGCGGGCCAACCTGGCCTACGCCTCGCTGATGTCCGGCATCTGCCTGGCCCAGGCCGGGCTCGGTTCGGTGCACGGGCTGGCGCAGCCGCTGGGGTCGCTGTTCCCGATTCCCCATGGGGTGGTCTGCGGCACCCTGGTGGGCCAGGCGACGGCGGTCAATCTGGCCGCGCTCGAGGCACGCGAACCGGACTCGCCGGCGTTGGCCAAGTACGCCCGGGTCGGAAAACTGCTCGGCGGCGACCTCGCCGCGGTGCTGCGCGCCTGGACCGAACGGCTCGACCTGCCGCGCCTGGGCTCGTTCCAGGTCAGCGCGACCGACATCCAGCGCATCGTCGCGCGCAGCCGCAGTTCCAGCATGCAGACCAATCCGGTGGCGCTGAGCGACGGCGAGATTGCCGCCATCGTCGAGGCACGGTTATGACGGTCTCGCTGTTCATCACCGTCGACGGTCCGCCCGAGGTGGGGCCGGAGGCGCGCACCTGGGCCAAGGGGCCGCTTGCCGAGGCGCTGCGCCACGATGCGCTGTCGCTCGACCTGTTCACCGCCGCGGCGCCGGCCGACGATCCCTATACCGACGACGGCGTCGGGCCGCTGGTGATGCTGCAGGCCGATTTCGCCCACCTGGCGGCGCTGGACACCAGCGATCTCGACGCGGCGCTGTGGAAACGCCCGGTCGACTGCACCGCCTGGGCCGACGCCTTCGAGGGCATGGCCACCCCGGTGCACGGCGAACGCGCGGCGCGGGCGCGCTCGGCGCCGGTCTCCTACGTCGTGCGCTACCACCGCCCGGCCGAGGACGAGGCCGCCTTCCTGCGCCACTACCTCGATCACCACCCGCCGATCCTCGGCCGCCTGCCCGGGGTGCGCAACGTGCTCTGCTACCTGTCGCTGGACTGGTTCCCGCCCGTGGGCGCGGCGTCGTCGGACTGCATGCTCGGCAACGAGGTGGTGTTCGACAGTCTGGAGGACCTGGACGCGGCGCTGAACTCGTCGGTGCGCGACGAACTGCGCCAGGACTACAACGCGCTGCCGCCTTTTTCCGGCAAGGTGACGCATCACGCGATGGCGCGACGCAGACTCTAGACACACCAAAACGTCATGCCCGGGCTTGACCCTGGCATCCACGCCCTACCGCTTTCGTGGATGGCCGGATCAAGTCCGGCCATGACGGAGCACAGCCTTACAGCCGGATCGTCAGCTTGCCCATGTTCTGCCCCTGATACAGCATCTGGATCGCGCTAGGCGCGTGTTCGATGCCGTCCAGGACGTGCTCGCGGTAGCTCAGGTCGCCGGCGGCGAGCCAGTCGGCCAGGTGCTTCTGCGCCTCGCCGAAGCTTTCGCGGTAGTCGAAGATGACGAAACCCTGCATGCGCAGGCGCTTGATCATGATCGTGCGCTCGACCCGCGGGCCCTGCGGCGGCGGATCCCAGCTCGAGGTCGCCGCGGTGCCGCAGACGACGATGCGCCCGCCGATGTTCATCTGCGCCAAAACCGTATCGCTGATCGCGCCGCCGGTGTTGTCGAAATAGACGTCGACACCGTCGGGGCAGGCGGCGGCGAGGGCTTCGGCCAGGCCGTCCGCCTTGTAGTCGACGGCGGCGTCGTAGCCGAACGCCTCGGTGCACAGCGCCACCTTTTCCGGGCCACCCGTAATACCCACCGCGCGGCAGCCGTTGATCTTGGCGATCTGGCCGACGGCGCTGCCGACCGAGCCGGCGGCGGTGGAGACGACCACGGTCTCGCCGTGAGCGGGCTTGCCGACGCCGAGCAGGCCGAAGAAGGCGGTGATGCGAGAAAACCCGAGGATGCCGAGATAGGCGCTGAGCGGGGCGTCGCCGTCGGGCACCGTGAACATCACGTCCGAGCCGTCGCTGACGGCGACATCCTGCCAGCCGAACATGCCCATGACGCGCGCGCCGACCGTGTAATCGGGATGGCGCGAGGCGACCACGTTGCCCAGCGCGAAGCCGCGCATCACGCCGTCGATCGGCACCGGCGGCACGTAGTTGTTGACGTCGGCGGCGTAGCCGCGCTGCGCCGGATCGACCGAGAGGAAGAGGTTGCGCACCAGCATCTCGCCGTCGCCGGCGACGGTGACCGGGGTTTCGCGGATGGCGAAATGCTCGGGCGCCGGGATGCCGTCGGGGCGGGCGACGAGGACGACCTGGCGGTTGACGTCGGGGACTTCGGTCATGCGGGGCTCCTGCACTGGCTGCCCGATCCTGGCATGCGCCCGGACGCGACACAACGGCGCGCTTACAATCGGTTACAAAAATGGGGGTGTTCGGCAAAACCGGGGCAACATGGCGGCGCCAGGATGAGGCCTTGGACAACAACCCTCCTGGGACAGAAAGAGACCCCCCGAAATGAACACCCTGACCCTTCCCGCGACCGCCCGGCGCGGCCGCTCCGAGCTGATCAAGAAATACGCCACCGCCGCGCTGTTCGCGGTGATCGGCGGCACCGGCGTGCTGCTGTTCTTCCACATCGGCGACTCGTTCATCATGGGCGCGCACGAATGGCTCGGCCTGGCCTTCGTCGCCGCCGTCGGCCTGCACATCGCGCGCAACTGGCGCGCTTTCGTCAACCTGGTCAAGAAGCGTCGCGCCCAGGCGGCGATGGCCTTGTCCGCGCTGACGCTGGGCGCCTTCGTGCTGAGCGCCGGACCGGGCGGCGGCAACCCAATGAAGGCCTTCGTCGACGCGTCCCTCGACGCGCCGCTGCCGGCGGTGGCGGCGGTGTTGGAGATCCCGATGACCACGCTGAAGGCGCGGCTCGCCACCGCCGGCGTGACGGTCGGCGATGAAACCGCGACCCTTGGCGGCATTGCCGCGGCGCAGGGCGTCGAACCGCCGCGCCTGTTCGCCGCCCTCATGCGGCAAAACTGAGACACTTGATCCCACCCGGAGACCGGACCACACTGGCGGCAACGAACGATCAGGGAGGATAATTCATACCGCAGGCCTTTTCCGGGCTCCGGGTGGTCGAGTTCAGCCATGTCATTTCCGGGCCGGTGTCGGGACAAATGCTGTCCCTGCTCGGCGCCGACGTGATCAAGGTCGAGAGCCCCGGCCACGGCGACATGATGCGGCGCATCTTCACCGATGCCGAGATGATCGAGCGCGGCCAGGCACCGGCCTTCCTGACCGTCAACCTGGGCAAGCGCGGCATCACCCTCGATCTCAAGAGCGAGGCCGGCCAGGAAGTCGCCTGGAAGCTGATCGAGGGCGCCGACGTGATGATCGAGAACTACCGCGTCGGCGTGATGAGCCGCATGGGCTTCGGCTACGACGCCGTGCGCGCGCGCAACCCGAAGATCATCTATTGCTCGATCAGCGGCTACGGCCAGTCAGGCCCGCGCGCTGAGGAACCGGCCTTCGATTCCGCTGTGCAGGCGGTGTCGGGCATGATGAGCCAGACCGGCTATGCCGAGACCGGGCCGACCCGCACCGGTTACCTCGCCGTCGACACCTCGACGGGATTGACCGCGGCGCTGGCGATCTCCAGCGCGCTGCTGCGCCGCGAGCGCTTCGGCGAGGGCTAGCGCCTGGACGTCGCCATGCTCGATTCGGCGCTGATGCTGCAGGCCGCCGCCTACGCCAACTACACCGTGCGCGGCGACGCGCCGGAGCTGCTCGGCAACGCGTCGCCGGCGAAGCTGCCGACGTCGGACAGTTACCCGACCAAGCACGGCCATATCCTGATCGCGGCGCTGACCGAGAAGCAGCAGCGCGCGGTGTTCGAGACCATCGGCATCGGCCACCTGCTCGACGATCCGCGCTTCGTCGATTCGCAGGCGCGCACCGCCAACCTGGCTGACGCCAAGGCCGAATTCACCAAAGCCTTCGCCGCCAAGACCAACGTCGAGTGGGTCGCCGAGCTGACCGCCGCCGGGGTGCCGGCGCAGCCGATCCTGACCATCCCCGAGACCGCCGCCGACCCGCAGCTCGAGCACCGCCGCGTGCGCGTCAAGTCCGAAGGAATCGACGGCTTCGACGGCCCGCTCGATCTTTTGGGCGTACCTTTCGACGCCAACGCCGACCAGCCGACCAACGAAGCCGCGCCGCCGGTGCACCCGGGCCAGCACAACGACGAGGTGCTGGCCGAGCTCGGCTATTCCGCCGACGAGATCGCCGGGCTGAAGCAGGCGGGGGCGCTGGGCTAGCCGCCCACCCCCTTCGTCATGCCCGGGCTTGACCCGGGCATCCACGAAAGCACCGGGCCCGAGATCAGTTTTCGTGGATGACCGGATCAAGTCCGGCCGTGACGGGAAAGGGCCCGCTACCCCTTCACACAGACCACCTGGCGCAGCGTATGCACCACCTCGACCAGGTCGGTCTGCGCCGCCATCACCGCGTCGATGTCCTTGTAGGCCATCGGGGTCTCGTCGATCACGCCTTTGTCCTTGCGGCATTCGACGCCCTTGGTGGCCTTGCGGTGATCGGCCAGGGTGAAGCTGCGCTTGGCGTCGCCGCGCGACATCACCCGGCCGGCGCCGTGCGAGCAGGAGTGGAAGCTCTCCGCATTTCCCTTTGACCTGAACCCCGAAAACTGGACCGCCTGAAGCGCGAGTTTTCTCGTAATGTAGAGGCTGGCAGGACGAGGAAGAACGATGCGGAAATCTAGGTTTTCGGAACAGCAGATCGCGTTCATTTTGAAG
>Ga0209785_1000233_pt1 | contig 20069 bp, 12 predicted proteins | sample WorMetG1BERMUDA2_FD_187403 | JGI IMG/M metagenome (GOLD analysis project Ga0209785, IMG submission 187403) | Marine gutless worms symbiont microbial communities from Max Planck institute for Marine Microbiology, Germany - Inanidrilus... ...
GCCGCGAGAACCATTGAGGAACTGTGGAGCGCCATCGCCGAAGGGATCGAGAAAGTCACGCCCACCGAATGCGAGAACTTCTTCGCTGCCGCAGGATACGACCAGGATTAAATCGAATCCGCGCTAGGCCGCTCCCCCGAGCGGCCTCGTTTTTTGCCGATTTGGCGCCGCTCGGTCGCCGTCTTCCCGTCAACTCGGCCGTCAACTCGGCCGTCAACCCGGCCTTAACCCTTGCCGGTCTACGATTCCCCGTCGTCGACCGGGCGCCGCGCCGGCTGCGCGCGCGGTGCCGCTGAACAAGGGAACCATCATATGTCCGGGCGCGTGCTTATCGTCGAAGTGGATTGGCCGGAGATGGCGCGGCTGGCGCCGGCGCTGAAACGGCTGCACCACGAGGTCAAGATTGTGCCCGCCGACGGCGACATCGTCGCGCTGACCCGTGAGTGGGACGCCGATGTTGTGTTCACCGCCGACACGGCACCGAGGGCGCAACTCAAGGCAGACGCCGAAACCGCGCACGTGCCGGTCGTCGGACTGACCCGCGGCGGCGCCTCGAGCGGGCCACCGGCGCGCGTCGAGGGCATCGACGAATTCGTCGCCCTGCCCATCGAAGACGTGGTGCTGGCGACCCGCATGCGCGCCGAAACCGCGCACAGCATCAACGGCTCGGCCGCCGAGGCGACGCCGCCGGTGACGTCCGAGGGCGGCCGCATCTGCCTGATGGCGCAGAAGGAGGAGGCGGTCGCCGCGATCGCGCATCTGCTCGAGGCGGACGGCCACGCGGTGCAGATCCTCAACCCGGCCTCGGCCACCGCCGGGCGGGTGGCGCAGGTACAGCCGGATGCCGTGATCGTCGCCTTCGAGGGCGTCAACGAGTCGGTCGATGGCGTCATCGCCGCCCTGAGCGGCTCCGAGGCGACACGCCAGGTGCCGGGAATCCTGGTCATCGACGGCGACGACCTGACGCCGCTGCACCGATTCCTCAACCTCGGCCTGAACGACGTGCTGATCCGCCCGGTCGAGGCCGGCGAATGCCTCGCCCGGGTCCGTCTGCAGGTCCTGTTCAAGCGGCTGCAGGACCGATTGCACGCGAGCATGCTGCAGAGCCTGTCCGACGCCCTGACCGGCCTGCACAACCGTCGCTACCTGTCCTCGCACCTGGACTCGGCGATCCGCCGCATGCGCGACAGCGGCAAGCCGATGTCGCTGCTGATGATGGACGTCGACCAGTTGAACCGGGTCGTGTCGGCCTTCGGCGACGACGCCGGCGACCGCATTCTGGTCGAGGTGGCGCACCAGATCGTGCGCAACGTGCGCCGGTTCGACCTGGCCGCCCGCTTCGGCGGCGAGGAGTTCGTCGTGGTCATGCCCGATACCCAGATCAGCGGCGCGCTGATGGTCGCCGACCGGCTGCGCAACCGCATCGCCGGGCGGACCTTCTCGGTGCACGGTGCCGCCCGCCCGGTGCCGGTGACGGTCAGCATCGGCGTGGTCGAGAACGGTCCGCCGACCCTGCCGGCCGACACCCTGCTGAAAATGGCCGGCGAGGCGCTGGAAAGCGCCAAGGCTTCGGGCCGCAACAAGATCGTGCCCCGGACATTGGCGGATGGCGCGGGTGTGCGCGAGGCGGGCTGACTGCAACGAAAAAAGGCCCGCGTTGCGGGCCTTCTGCAAATTCCTGCGCGGTCGCGGCCGCCGCTGGGGCGCCGCGGAAAGGCGCCAAGCGGACTACTTGATCTTCGATTCCTTGAACATCACGTGCTTGCGCACGACCGGATCGTACTTACGAAACTGCATTTTCTCGGTCATGGTGCGCGGGTTCTTCATGGCGACGTAGAAGAAACCGGTGTCCGCGGTGCTCACCATCTTGACGAGGATCGTGTTCGGCTTGGCCATGGTCCGTTGTCCGCTTTTCTCAACTGAATTCCGAGGGGCGCACGATACTGATCGCCGCGCCCAAGTCAAGGAAGAAAGCGGTGCCGGCGCTACTTCCGCTCCGCCGTCGATTCGGCGTGGGGCATCAGTGCCGCGGCGTAGCGGGCGCGCTCGTCGATCAGTCGCTTGGCCATCTCGAGATCGACCTCGCCGCGGCGATATTGCGAGCGACACTTGGCGCGCAGGCGCCGGCGCAACTGGTCGTCGTGCGGCTGGCGGCGCCAGCGCGCCAGGGTTTCGGCCTTCTGGGTCCGTTTCTCGCGGTCACGCGCCAGCACCCGCTCGACCGCCTTGCCGCGGCTGGTGCAGATGCCGGGAAATACGCCCAGGCGATGCAGATGGTAGCCCGACGGTGCGATCAGGCGCGACCAGGTCAGCGTCACCTCGCCCTCGTTGGGCAGCCGCATGACCGTCTGCACCGTGCCCTTGCCGTAGGACGTGGTGCCGGCGACCACGGCGCGGCCGCGGTCCTGTAGCGCCGCGGCGAGAATCTCGGCGGCGGAGGCCGAGGCGCCGTCGATCAACACCACGATCGGCAGGCCCTGGGCCAGGTCGGCGCCGGAGGCGGCGTAGTACTGGTTGCTGTCGGCGTGACGGCCGCGGGTACGGATGATGGTGCCCTGGCTGAGGAACAGGTCGGCGATCTGGATCGCCGGGCGCATCAGGCCGCCCGGGTTGCCGCGCAGATCGATCACCAGGCCGCGCATCTCGACCGCCATGGTGGCGCGCACACGGCGCAGCTTGCGCTCCAGGCTGGTCGCGGTTTCCTGGTTGAAGGCGCTGATCCGGACGACGACGATGCCGCCGTCGGCGGTAACGGTCACGGTCGGCGGCACCACGTGACGCCGCACCAGGGTCATATCGATCACGGCGGCGCCCTCGGCGCGGCGGATGGCCAGGTCGATCGGTTCGTCGACATGGCCGCGTATGAACTTCGACAGCGCACCGATCGACATGCCCCTGGTCGCCTTGCCGTCGACCCGGACGATGACGTCGCCGACCAGCAGGCCGGCCCGCGCCGCCGGCCCGCCCTCGATCACGCTGGAGATCCGCGGTTCGTCGTTGATTAGCTTGAACGAGACGCCGATGCCGCCGAATCCCTCACGCTTGGCCCGGTTCTCGCGCGCCTCGGCGGCGCCGGCATAGCAGGAAAACCCGTCCAGCCCCGACAGCACGCCGTCGAGCACGGCCTCGTAGATCTTTTCCGCCGGGGCCGCGCGCAGGTCGGCCGAATGCGCCCGCGCCGCCATGGTCACCTCCAGGGTCGCGGTCGACCAGCCCGCGGCGTCATCGCGTGCGGGCAGCGGGAAATGGGCGACGTCGTCTCCGTCCATGGCCAGGACCAACCGCTCGCCTTCGCGTTCGACCGAGATCACCGGATCGATTGCGCCCAGTCCGCGCATGCCTTCCAGGCCGACCACGTCGAGCGGGACCGGTTCGATGTAGCGTTCGGTGACGTGGGTCAGGGCCGAGGCGATGACGTCCTCGGCGGCGAGGCGGGGCAGGCTTTCGTCGTCGGATCGCTGCACCGTCTGTGCCGCGCAGGCGGACAGCAGAACGGCCAGGGCAATGGCCAAGGCCCCCCGGCGGCACCAAGCTGCGGCTGTCCATCCTCCCGACATGGTCCGCCGATTTTCAACCTTTTCGTCCGGGGCGCCAACTTTTTTGTCCTCGGATGCTAGCGTTTTCCGCGTTTTCCGTGCTTTTTTCCGGCCGCGCGCTTGCTCTTCAGGCGCCGCGGCGGCCGGGATCCCGTGCGCCGGGGCGACGCTGCCGACTCGAGGTCCAGGATCAGGCCGCCGGTGACCGGCTCGGCCTCGCGCAGGATCACGCCGACGTCGCTGCCCAGACGGTATTCGATGCCGGTGTCGCGGCCGACCAGGGCGTGACGGGCCTCCTCGTGGACGAAGTAGTCCTCGCCCAGGCTGCCGATCGGGATCAGGCCGTCGCCGCCGCTGTCCTCCAGTCGCACGAACAGACCGAAACGTGTGACCCCAGTGATGCGGCCCTGGAAGGTGGCGCCGACCCGATCGGCGAGGAAGGCGGCGGTGAAGCGGTCCACCGCGTCTCTTTCGGCCATGGCGGCGCGGCGTTCGGTGATCGAGATGTGCTCGCCCATCTCGGCGAAATCCCGGGGCTGCTTTTCCAGCCCGCCCTCACCTAGCCGGCCGCCGCGGATCAGCGCCCGGTGCACCAGCAGATCGGCGTAGCGCCGGATCGGCGAGGTGAAATGGCAGTAGCGGCGCAGGGCGAGGCCGAAATGACCGATGTTCTCGGGCCCGTACTCGGCCTGCGACTGGCTGCGCAGCACCACCTCGCTGACCATGTGGCTGTGCGGCGTGTCGGCGAACTTCTCGAGGATGCGGTTAAATTGCGCCGGCTTGATCACCTGGCCGCGGGCGAACCTGACGTCCAGGCTGTCGAGGAACTGGCGCAGGGATTCAAGCTTGTCCTTCGACGGCTGGTCGTGGATGCGGTACATACATGGCTCGGCCATTTTCTCCAGCGTCTCGGCGGCGGCGACGTTGGCGCAGATCATGAACTCCTCGATCAGCTTGTGGCTGTCCAGGCGCTGGCGCGGCTCGATGCCGGTGACCCGGCCCTTGTCGTCCAGCGTGATCCGCCGCTCGGGCAGGTCGAGGTCGAGCACGCCGCGGGCACGGCGATTGCGCTCCAGCGCCGCGTAGGCGCCGTACAGCGGCGCGATGACGTCGTCGACCAGTCCGTCCGTGGTCTCGTCGGTGTCGCCGTCACGCGCCGCCTGCGCCTGGCCGTAGGTCAGCCGCGCCGCCGAGCGCATCATCGCGCGTTCGAAACGATGGCGGCGAAGGTGGCCGTCGGCGTCGATCCACAGATGCGCCGCCAGGCAGGGCCGGTCCTCGTTCGGCACCAGCGAGCACCAGCCGTTGGACAGCGCCTCGGGCAGCATCGGCACCACCCGGTCGGGGAAATAGACCGAATTGCCGCGGGCGTAGGCGTCCTGGTCGAGCGGCGCGCCCGGGCGCACGTACCAGGCGACGTCGGCGATGGCGACGATCAGGTGCCAGCCACCGGGATTGTTCTTGTCGCCGTCGGGCTCGGCCCAGACCGCGTCGTCGAAATCGCGCGCGTCGGCGCCGTCGATGGTGACCAGGGGCAGGGGACGCAGGTCGACCCGCTCGCCCATCGGCGCCGCTTGCGCGGCTTCCGCATCGGCCCAGGCCTGGTCGGAGAAGCGGGTCGGAATGTCGCGCTCGTGCACCGCGATCAGGCTGATCGATTTCGGTCCGGTGGCGTGTCCCAGGCTCTCCAGCACGCGGGCCTCGCGCGGGCCCAGGCGGCTGCCCTTCTTGATCTCGGCCCAGACCAGGTGGCCGGGCTTGACGCGAAGGCCGGTCGGCACCTCGGCCAGGAAGTCGTGCTTGGCGCGCTTGTCCACCGGCTTGATCCAGGCGCGGCCGTCGCGGTCCTCGAGGATGCCCAGCACCCGCGCCGGGGCACCGGCGAGGCGGCGGATGGTACGGCCCTCATAGGCGATGCCGCCGGCCTCGGCCGGGTCGATCGGGGTCAGCCGCGCCAGCACCCGGTCGCCGGGGCCCAGCGCCGTCTGGCCGCGCCGTTCTGGCGCCATGTAGATCCGCAGCGGCTCGAGGTCTTCCTCGTCCCAGGTGACGGGCCGGGCCAGCACCTCACCGTCCGAATCCGTGCCGGTGACCTCGACCACCGTCACCGGCGGCAGGCTGCCGGCCTCGTGGAAGCGCCGCCGCCGGCCGCGCTGCAGCGTGCCGTCGTCCTGCAACCGGCGCAGCACCTTCTTCAGGGTGCGCTTCTGCTCGGCGTCGAGCTTGAAGGCGCGGGCGATCTCGCGCTTGCCGGGGCGCCCGTCGGTGTCGCGGATGAACTCGAGGATCTGCTCGTCGCTGGGGAACGGCGCCGGCTTGCGGGAACCGGCCATCAGGCGTCCGGAGCCGCCTCGGTCTTCGCCGGTGCCTTTTTCTTGGCCCCAGTCTTCCTGGTCGTGGTCTTCTTTTTCGCCGGGGCTTTCTTCTTCGCTGCCTTGTCCTTGCCGGCGCCCTTGGCGTCCAGCGCGATGACCGCCATCTCCAGCGTCACCTCTTCCATCTTGGTGCCCTTGGGCACGTTGGCGCGGATCGTGCCGGCCTGGACGTAGGGGCCCCAGCGGCCCTGGCGCACGGTGATCGGCTTGCCGCTTTTCGGGTGATCGCCCAGATTGACCGGTTCAGGCTTCTTCGGCGCGTTGGCCATCAGCACCACGGCGCGGTTGAGCCCGATGGTCAGCACGTCGTCGTCGCCCTTCAGCGAGACATAGGTGCCGCCGAGCTTGATGTAAGGCCCGAAACGGCCGATCGCGGCGGTGATCTTTTGTCCCGATTCCGGATCGATGCCGACCTCGCGCGGCAGCGACAGCAGCGCCAGTGCTTTCTCCAGATCGATGTCGGCCGGGCGCATGTTGCGCGCCAGCGACGAGCGCTTGGGCTTGCTCTTGGATCCCTTCTCGGCCTCGCCCAACTGCACGTAGTGGCCGTACGGCCCCTTGCGCAGGCTGACCTCCATGCCGGTTTCGGGCTCGTTGCCGAGCACCCGCGGGCCGTTGTCGGCCTCGTCCTCGTCGTCGCCGTTGGTCACCGCCAGCGGCCGGGTGTGGCGGCATTCGGGGTAGTTCGAGCAGCCGATGAAGGCGCCGAACTTGCCCAATTTGAGGCTCAGGCGTCCGTCGGCGCAGGCCGGGCAGGCCCGCGGGTCGCGTCCGCTGCCGTTGGCACGGAAGAAGTGCGGCCCGAGGATCGTGTCGAGCGCGTCCAGCACCTCGCGCACGCGCAGGTCCTTGGTCTCGCCGACGGCGTTGTTGAACGGACCCCAGAACTCGTTCAGAACCGTTTTCCAGTCGATGCGCCCGCCCGAGATGTCGTCGAGCTTTTCTTCCAGGTCAGCCGTGAAACCGTATTCGACGTAGCGGGTGAAGAAGCTTTCCAGGAAGGCGGTGACGACGCGGCCGCGGTCCTCGGGCTCGAAGCGCCGTTTCTCCAACTTCACGTAGTTGCGATCCTGCAGCACGCTGAGGATCGAGGCGTAGGTCGACGGCCGGCCGATGCCCAGTTCCTCCAGCTTCTTGACCAGGCTGGCCTCGGTGTAGCGCGGTGGCGGCTGGGTGAAGTGCTGCTCGGCATTGACGTCGCGGCGATCCAGCGCGTCGCCTTCGCGCACCGGCGGCAGGATGCGGTTGCGGTCGTCGTCCTCGGCGCGCTCGCCGCGGCGTTCGTCGCGGCCTTCCTGGTAGAGCTTGAGGAAACCGTCGAAGGCGATGACCGAGCCGGTGGCGCGCAGCACCACGTTCTCCTGGCGCGAGGCGATGTCGACGGCGACCTGGTCGAGCACGGCGCTGGCCATCTGGCTCGCCACCGTGCGCTGCCAGATCAGCGAATAGAGTTTCTGCTGATCCTCGTCCAGGTACTGGCGCAGGTTCTCGAGGCGCCGGCTGACGTCGGTCGGGCGGATCGCCTCGTGCGCCTCCTGGGCATTCTTGGCCTTGGTCTTGTACACCCGCGGTTCATCGGGCAGGTAGGGTGCGCCGTAGCGCTCGCCGATCAGGCTGCGGCAACCCTCGATCGCCTCGGCCGCCATCTGCACGCCGTCGGTCCGCATGTAGGTGATCAGGCCGACGGTCTCGCCGCCGATGTTGACGCCTTCATACAGCCGCTGCGCCACCTGCATGGTGCGTTTGGCGCTGAAGTTCAGCTTGCGCGAGGCCTCCTGCTGCAGGGTCGAGGTGGTGAACGGCGGCGTCGGGTTGCGCCGCGACTTCTTGCGTTCGACCGAGTCAACGGCGAAGTCGCCGGCCTCGATGGCGCGCACGGCGGCCTGCGCCGACATCTCGTTGCGCAGGCTCATCTTGTCCAGCTTCTCGCCGTTCAGGTGGGTCAGGCTGGCTTCGAAGGTCTCGTTCGCGGCGGTGGCGAAGGTCGCCTTGACCGACCAGTACTCTTCGCTGATGAAGTTCTCGATCTCGGTTTCGCGCTCGCAGACCAGGCGCAGGGCGACCGACTGCACGCGGCCGGCCGAACGCGAGCCGGGCAGCTTGCGCCACAGCACCGGCGACAGGGTGAAGCCGACCAGGTAGTCGAGCGCGCGTCGCGCCAGGTAGGCATCGATCAGCTCGCTGTCCAGGTCGCGCGGATGCTCGAAGGCGGCGAGCACGGCGGTCTTGGTGATCTCGTTGAACACCACGCGCTTGACGTCGACGTCCTTCAGCGCCCTCTTCTTCTCCAGGATCTCGCGGATGTGCCACGAGATCGCCTCGCCCTCGCGGTCGGGGTCGGTGGCGAGGTACAGGTGCTCGGCGCCCTTCACCGCCTTGGCGATGGCGGTGATGTGCTTCTGCGCCTTGGCGTCGACTTCCCAGTCCATGGCGAAGCCTTCGTCCGGGCGCACCGAACCGTCCTTCGACGGCAGGTCGCGGATGTGGCCGTAGCTGGCCAGCACGTTGAAACCGCTACCGAGATATTTGTTGATCGTTTTTGCCTTGGCAGGCGATTCGACGATGACGACGTCCATGAATTTCCGTAACCGTTCCGCTGGGTTTTGTTACCCCGGGGTGAGGGAAACCCGGTTCCCCGGATGCCGTTGCAGCCGACCCGCGAGCTCCATTTCGAGCAGGATCAGCGACACGACGGCAAGGGGGAATTGGCAGTTGCGGAGGATTTCGTCAACCGTTACCGGGCTCGGGCCCAACAATTCGATGACCCGGCCGCGCGCTTCTTCGACCGAATTGGGGTCTGGTTGCGCGGGAATTTTGTTCGTGAAATCAAGCGCTTTCGGTTCCTCGAGTGGCGTCGGCGAGATGTCGCGCAGGGCTCGGATCACATCTTCGCCGGTTTCCGCCAGATTGGCGCCCTGGCGCAACAGATCGTTGGCGCCGCGCGCCCGCGGGTCCAGCGGCGAGCCGGGAACGGCGAAAACCTCGCGCCCCTGCTCGAGCGCCAGACGGGCGGTGATCAGCGATCCCGAGCGCGGGCTGGCCTCGACCACGACGATGGCGCGGCTGATGCCCGAGATCAGCCGGTTGCGACGCGGGAAGTGGCGCGCCTTCGGCTGTACCCCCGGCGCGACCTCGGAGAGCAGCGCGCCGCGCTCCTTCAGCTGCTCGTACAACTCGGCGTTCTCGCGCGGATAGGGCACGTCGACGCCGCCGCCCAGGACCGCCACGGTGCCGCTCTCCAGCGCGCCTTCGTGCGCCGCCGCGTCGATGCCACGGGCCATGCCCGAGACCACCATCAGCCCGCCGCCGCCCAGCTCGCCGGCCAGCCGCTTGGCGATGGTCAGGCTGTTCAGAGAGGCGTTGCGTGCGCCGACCACGGCGACCGCGCGCTTGCGCAGCAGGCCGGCATGGCCGAGCACCGAGATCAGCGGCGGCGCGTCCTCGATCAGCGCGAGCAGCGGCGGATAGTCCGGCTCGCCCAGCGCGACCAGGCGGGCGCCGGCCCGGGCGACCTCCTCGAGCTCCTGTTCGGCGGCGGCGCGCGGGCATATTTTCAGCGAGGACCGCCCGCCCTTACGCGCCAGCGCCGGCAGCGCGTCGAGCGCCGCCGCGGCGGGGCCGAATCTTTCCAACAGCTTGTGGAACGTGACGGGTCCGACGGACTGGCTGCGAATCAGGCGAAGCCAATCCAGCCGCTCACCATCGGACAGGACACGTGCGCCGTCCTCTCTCATAACGGGTAATACTTATCGTTTTCACACGCGCGGTCAAGTTGAAAGCTGCACTCGGACTTGCTCGCCATCGCGGACCCGGCGCAGGGCTGTGACGTCGTCCTTGCTATGGCCCCAGATGTTTACCGGTGCCGCCAAGCGGATCTCGTTTCCGCGAGAAACCGGCGTCGGGCCGAAGCCGATGGCGATGCAGTCACCCTCGATCCAGAACGCCAGTTCGCCGGCCTCGACGACGTCGCGGGCGTCGGCCTCGCGCGGCACGTTGACCGGGGTGGCGAAATAGACCTCGTCGCCCCAGGTGCGCGCCACCGACTCGATCGGCAGGCAGTCGACGATGGCGCGCGCCGTCGGGGTGTCGTGCGCCACGGCGCGCAACTCGACCGATCCGATGGTCAGGCGCAGGCGGGTCACGGGTCGGTGCAGGCGAAGCTGGCGGCGCTGTCGACGTCGCCCGTGCCATCGTGGACCGCGACCTGCGGATAGGGGCACAGCGGCCGGCTGCGGTCGCGGCCCTTGCCACGCTGCTTCTTCTGTTTCGCCACCAGGGCCTTGGGCGCCTCGCCGTGCTCGACCCAGCGCTCCAGCGCGGTCAGGTAGTCGACCCGGTCGGGCCCGGTGCTATGGCCGGCCCAGCAGTGGCCGGTGCCGGGTACCACGTACAGGCGCATGAACTGCCGCGCCGCCGCGCTGCCCCCGGCCTCGGCGGCGGCGGCGTTGTAGTAGTCGATCGTGCGCTGGTAGGGCAGCAGCGCGTCCGTGGCGCCGTGATACAGGATCAGCTTGCCGTCGTGCTCGCGGAAGGTCGACAGGTCGGTATTGACGGCGCTGACCAGGCGGCTCATGTAGGCCAGCCTGGCCGGATCGGTGTCGAAGTCGAAGTCGCGCGGATCGTATTCGCCGCCGGGATCGTCCTCGAACGCCAGGTAGCGCATCACCGAGGCTTCGAAGGTCTCAGTCGATCCGGTGGTCATGAACAGCGGCCAGTTGCGCTCGGACCCGAGTGGCAGGCCGCTGGCGTAGAGACGCTTGCCGGCGGAATCGCGCGGGCCGTCGTAGATCGCCCGAACGGCAGCGATCTGCTCGTCGGTCAGGCAGTTTTTGCCGTCCGCGCCGGTACAGCGCAGCGAGCCGGGATCGAAGCTGCACTGGGCCGGGGCGCTGACGATGCCATCGGTCAGTCCGTCCGCCGGATCGCAGATCGCGGCCACGGCGTCGGCCAGCAGCGCGACCTTGGCGTCGCTGAGGATCGGCCAGCCTTCGGCGTCGGTGGTCTTCTGGTACAGCCAGGCGAACAGGTTGACCGACGCGAGATCGAGCCACGGGGCACCGGCGATGATGCCGTCGAAGTCGTTGGCGAAGCGCTGTGCCGAGATCAGTCCCTGGCGACCGCCGTTGGAGCAGCCGGCGAAGTAGGCGCGTTCGTGCGGTTTGCCGTAGAATCGGCGCAGCAGTTCCTTGGCCGTACGCGTGGTCTGGTTGACCGCGCGCTCGGCCCAATCCATCTCGGCGCGGCGGTTGTGATAGGCCCAAACCCCGTCGGCGCCGTGCTGGCCCCAGTGGCCGCTGTCGGTGGTGGCGACGGCGTAACCGCGTTTCTGCGCCTCGCGGGTGCTGTTGCTGGGCCCGCGCCGGTCGGCGCGGACGCGGCCGCAGGCACCGCTGCAGCCGGCCATGTAGAACTTGCCGTTCCAGCCTTCGATGGGCAGCCGGATCTGGAAGTTGATCGCCGGCCGCACGTAGCCGAGGACGCGGCAGTAGGTATTCAGACCGCGCTTGCCTTCGACGACCACGGAAGACAGCAGGTTAACATCGTCGATTGCCTCGGCGAACAGCGTGGCGCAGCGTTCACGCAGATCGGTACCGGCCATCGACGGTGTCGTCGACAGCAACAGCGCCACCGTGACCAAGACCTGACGCAGAAACCCTGACGCGAGAGCCTTCGATGTCATGATTGTGAACCGCCCTGGTGATATTGCGCTTGTCCGAAATTCGGGAAAAGACTAGGTCAGAGCACGGCCTTCTGTCGACGGTGCTGATGGACAACGCGCGACGAACCGGATGAAGAAGTACTTTTCCGACGCCTACCAGTCGTTCTGGATCGCCTTCTCGGTGGTCGTGTTCGTCCTGTACGCACTGTTCCTGTACCTCGACCTCGGCAACGACCTGTACAAGGCCTCGAAGGGGTTTTTCCCGTACGAGTACCGCCGCCACCTGGGAATCAGCAAACGCTACCTGCTGCAGTACGGCCACCTGGTCTTCCTCTTCCTGCTGCTGGTCGCCAGCAAGTATGTGTTCCACTACCAGCGCCACCTGTTGATTCCGCCCTGGATCCTGAAGGTCCTGACTCTCTATTCGGTGGCGGTGTTCCTGATCCATTTTCCGCTGCTCTATTTCTTCGCCGCCGTCACCGGTCACGACCCGAACAGCTATACCGACCAGGCGGTCCTGATGGGTTTGGTGGCGGTGACCTCGATCCTGTTCGGCAAGGCCTGCATGCTGATGCTGCCGTTGTTCGGCAAGCTGAAGAACGTGATTCTGAAAATCTACCGCACCAAGATCCTGCGCAACTACCGTGAACCCAAGCCCGTGCCCTATGAATTCGAGGACGGCAAGTTCTACGAGATCACCCAGTCGCACAGCAACGTGCTCGACGCGATCAAGGTGCTGGCGACCCTGGCGGTGCTGTTCGGACATTTCAGCTTCCCCGAGTTCTCCAACTGGAATTTCCTTGGCTTCGACGGCTCGGCGCCGCGCTTCGCCGTACCGGCGTTTTTCATGATGTCCGGCTACTTCGCCATGATGTCGATCGACCGCAAGGCCGACGAAGCGCGGGAAATCATCTTCAAGCGTTATTGGAGCCTGATGTACCTGGTCGTGCCGATGGTCATCGTCACGCCGATCCTGGATCACATCGGATTTTCCATCGATCCCGAGGTCTACCGCCAGAACGAGAAGTTCATCTCCGAATCCGGCGTCGGCGGCCCGGCCGGGGTTGTCGAATTCGTCATCACCTTCTTCAACAGCGTTTTGTTCCTGAACGAGATCTGGATTTACAACCTGTTCGACCTGTGCGCCGAACTGGGTGGCATGCGAACCTTCAGCAACGATGCCTTCTGGTTCATGTGCTACCTGATGCCGTTTTCGATGCTGCTGGCGGTCGGTACACGCGTGCGCGGGACTGCACGGAACATCGGATTGTTGGTGCTGTGCCTCTTTTTCGGCGTGCCGATCCTGCTGCTGTTTCCCTTGTTCCTGGCCGGTTCGACCGCATATGTTATCCACAAGCATTGGTGACGGGAGGAAATCACAGGTGTCCATCACAGCAGTCGCGCGCCGGCTTGGCCGCGCCAAGGCCCTCTTCGCCGCTGCCACGATCGCCGCGCTGGGATACGCCGGTCCGGTCCAGGCGCTCGACCTGGCGCCGTCGGCGGCACGCGCCAGCGACACGGGCCTCGCACCCGGGCTCGCTGTCTCCTACGTCTATGACTTCGTCCGCCACATCGATGACATCGACGGCTGGGACGAGGCCGAAGCCGGCGACCCTCTGCCCCGGCTCGACTACCGCTCGGGCGAGGGCGAGGTTCTGGGCAGCGGCGAGAACAACGGCGTCTGCGCCGCGATCAAGGGCTTCATCAAGTTCGCCAAGGCCGGCACTTGGACTTTGAAAGTGACCTCCAACGACGGCGTCCAGGTCAATCTGGCCGGGTCGAAGATCATCGAGGATCCGGATGTGCACGGCGACCGGGATTCGCCGGCGATCAAGGTCAAGGTTGCCAAGGGCGGCTGGTATCCGCTGGACATCGTATATTTCGAGCGCAAGGGTACCTCGACGTTGAGGCTGTGGTGGAGCCCGCCGGACGGCGGCGATTTCAAGATTGTCCCGGTCGCCGCGCTGTCCCACGAGGGAACCTGACAGCCTCCCGGCGCGCGTCTGCGTTGCAAGAAGATCACTGCCAGCAACGCTTTGATTTTGCTAAAATATTAGCAAACGTTCAAAGGTATCGGCGATGCGCCTCGATGACATTGCGACGGTTCTCTGGCATGCCCAGGACGGCGACGAGGTCTTGCGCCGTCTGGCGTCCGCGTCCGCCGGGCTGAATGCCGATGAGGTTGCCGCGCGCCAGGCCGAGTTCGGTACCAACGCCCTGCCGAAACCGCCCCGGCCCGGGGTCTGGGCGATCCACCTCAAGCAATTCCGCAGCCCGCTGATCTACCTGCTGCTCGCGGCCACCGCGGTCTCGATCCTGATCGGCGAGTTCACCGACGCGATCTTCATTTTCGCCGTGCTGCAGATCAATGCCGCGGTCGGCACGTTCCAGGAGTGGAAAGCGGAAACCAGCGCCGCCGCGCTCGACGCGATGATCCACAACTGGGTGACGGTGCTGCGCGATGGCGAGCGCGTGCGCGTCGACAGCGTCGAATTGGTGCCCGGGGACGTCGCCATGCTCGAATCCGGCGCCTTGGTGCCGGCCGACCTGCGCCTGCTGTCGGCGGTCGAGCTCAGTGTCGACGAATCCCTGCTGACCGGCGAATCGCTGCCGGTCGACAAGATTGCCGAGCCGGCCCTCGACCCGCGCACGGTGCTTGGCGACCGCCACAACATGCTGCATGCCGGCTCCACCATCGACAGCGGTCGCGCCGTTGGGGTGGTCACGCAGACCGGTCTGCACACGGAACTCGGCCGCATCGCCCAGGCCCTGGCGGCGACGAAATCGGCGCCGGCGCCTTTGGTGGTCCGGCTCGAGAAGTTCACCCGCACGGTCGGCGCGGTGGTGATCGTCGCCGTGCTGCTGATCAGCCTGGCTCTGTTCGCGCAGGGCACGGCGCCGAACTCGATCTTCCTGCTCGCGGTCGCCCTGGCGGTGTCGGCGATCCCCGAGGGACTGCCGGTGGCGATCACCGTCGCCTTGGCGGTGGCCAGCGCGCGCATGGCCCGGCGCCAGGTCATCGTGCGTGCCCTGCCGGCGGTCGAGGGACTGGGCGCCTGCACCCTGATCGCCAGCGACAAGACCGGCACGCTGACCTGCAACGAGCTGACCGTGAAACGTTTGCGCCTGCCCGACGATACCGAAATCGATGTCGGCGGGCAGGGCTATGTGCCCGAGGGCGAGCTGAGCCGCGCCAGCGCGCCGCTCGACGCCGCGCTTCGCCAGCGGGTCGATCGCCTGGTCACCGCGTCGGTGCTGTGCAACGAGGCCGGCTACCGGGTCGAGGAAGGCCAGGTGCACCGGTTCGGCGATACCGTCGACGTCGCTTTTCTGGTCCTCGGCGCCAAGATCTCGATCGACCGCGCGGCGCTGCTGTCGCGCCACGGTGAAAGCGGGTTCATTCCGTTCGAGCCGGTGAAGCGGTTCGCCGCCAGCTTCAACCATGGCGACGGGGGCCTCGTCGCGTCGGTCAAGGGCGCTGCCGAGACCGTCCTGCCGATGTGCCGCCTGGCCGATGCCGAGGCCGCCCACGCCGCCGCCGAGCGCCTGGCCGCCGAGGGCTACCGGGTGATCGCCCTGGCCGCGGGCCCGGTCCTGGCCGCCACCGTCGGCGCCCTGACGGATCTCGAATTCCTCGGTTTCGCGGCGCTGATCGATCCGGTGCGCCCCGAGGTGCCGGCGGCGGTCGAGACGTGCCGCGGCGCCGGCATCGAGGTTCACATGGTCACCGGCGATCACCCCGCCACCGCGCTGGCGATCGCGCGCGGCCTGGGCATCGCCGAGACGCGCGAACAGGTGACCACCGGCATCGAGCTTACCGAACTGGCCACCGATCCGGCCGAGATGGACGCCGCGGTCGCCGGCATCAACGTGTTCGCCCGGGTCGAGCCGGTACAGAAGCTGGCGATCGTGCAGGCGCTGCAGCGGCGCGGCCATTTCGTCGCCGTCACCGGCGACGGGGTCAACGACGCGCCGGCACTGCGCGCCGCCAACATCGGCGTCGCCATGGGCAAGGAGGGCACCGACGTCGCCCGCGGCACCGCCGACCTGATCATCGCCGACGACAACTTCGCCTCGATCGTCGACGGGGTCGAGGAGGGGCGCATCGCCTATGACAACGTGCGCAAGGTGGTCTACCTGCTGATCAGCACCGGCGCCGCCGAGATCGTGCTGTTCTGCCTGGCCATCCTGACCGGCATGCCGCTGCCGCTGTTTGCCGTGCAACTGCTGTGGCTCAACCTGGTCACCAACGGCGTGCAGCACGTCGGCCTGGCGCTCGAGAAGGGCGAGAAGGACGTGCTGCACCGACGGCCGCGGGCACCGACGGCGCGCATATTCGACCGCGGCATGATCGAGCAGGTCCTGATCTCCGGCGCCTTCATCGGCATCGTCGGGTTCCTCTATTTCAAGGCCGCGCTCGCCGCCGGGCTCGACGAGGTGGTGGCACGCAACAGCCTGCTGCTGCTGATGGTGCTGTTCGAGAACGCGCATGTGTTCAACTGCCGCTCCGAATCGCGCTCGGTGTTCCGCGTGCCGCTGCTCGACAACCCGATCCTGCTCGCCGCCGTGTTCCTGGCTCAGGGCCTGCATATCGGCGCCGCCTACGTGCCCGGGCTCAACGACGTGCTGCACCTGCAGCCGATCGACCTCGCCACCTGGCTGAAGGTGGCGCCGCTGGCGCTGGCATTGATCGCGGTGATGGAGGTCTACAAGCTGATCCGGCACCGCCATCGGCCAAATTGATCCGCCGGATGCGAGCCTGTACACTCCGGGGAGCGAATCGCCAGCGGGCGGATTCGCGCCGCAGTCGCCACCGCCGGCCGGAATACCGACCCTGGAGCACCGACCTTGAAGAAAGCCCTTTTCGGCGTCCTCGCGATTCTGATCCTCGCCGTCGCCGCCGTGCTGGTCGCGCCCGGATTCATCGACTGGAGCGCCTACCGGGCCGAGATCGCGACCCAGGCGCGCAAGTTCACCGGCCGTGACCTGAGCATCGGCGGCGACATCCGCCTGTCGATCTTCCCGGCCCCGGCGCTGGTCGCCGAGGACCTGCGCCTGGCCAGCATCGAGGGCGCGCGCGAGCCTGACATGGCGCGGCTGGGCGCGCTGCGGGTCAACGTCGCGCTCGGCCCGCTGATCGGCGGCCAGATCCAGGTCGAGAAGGTCGAGCTGATCGACCCGGTGATCGTGCTCGAACGGCTCGCCGACGGGCGGGCCAACTGGACCCTGGACACCGGCGCGGAGGACGCAGCGGGCACCGGTGCCGCGCCCGAGGTCCGGCTCGACAATTTCCTGATCGAGAACGGCACGCTGATCTATCGCGACGCCGTCGCCGGTACCGAGGAACGGATCGAGGGGCTAAACGCGCGGGTCGTCGCGGTCAGCCTCGAGGGCCCGTTCGAAAGCACCGGCAGCCTGATCGCGCGCGGCGTGCCGCTCGACTTCAAGGCCAGCGTCGGCAAGCTGGTGAGCGGGCGGGCGCTGCCGATCAACGTCGTGGTCAAGGCCTCGCCGGGCCAGACTCGCCTGCGCGCCGCGGGCACCATCGAGGACCTGGCCGGGGTGCCGAAATTCGCCGGCAAGCTCGAACTCGAGGCCGGCGACCTGGCCGCGCTGGCCGGCGTGCTGACCGCGCGTGACGACCTGCCCGGCCCGCTGGGCCAGGCGTTCAAGGCCGAGGCCGAGGTCAGCGCCGGCGCCGAGGCGATCGCGCTCGACAACCTGTCGGCGCAACTCGGACAGGCGAAGAGCAATGGGTCGGTCAAGCTCAGCTTGGGCAGCCCGCTCGAGGCCGCGGTCGATCTGCAGGTCAACCGCATCGATCTCGACAAGTGGCTGGCGCTGCCGCCGGCCAAGGCGGGCTCGGTCAGCCAGAAGGCGCGGCTGAGCAACAACGGCGACGGCGAATCGAGCCGCGCCACCATCGCGCTGGCACAGCCGCGCCGCGACGGCGGCGATCAGGCCTTCGCGCTGCCGCAGGACATCGCCGGCGCGCTCAACCTGTCGGTCGGCGCCGTGACCTACCGCCAGAGGGTGATCGGCCAGCTGCGCGCCAACATGGAGCTGGCGGCCGGCGAGATCACGCTCAATCAGTTCTCGGCGCAGCTGCCGGGCGGCTCCGACGTCGCCCTGTTCGGCTTTGTCAGCGCCGTCGACGGCAAGCCGCGCTTCGAGGGCGAGGCCGAGGTCATGGTCAGCGATTCGCGCGGCGTCGCCGGATGGCTCGGCGCCGAGCTGCCGAAGCTGCCGGCCGGGCGGCTGCGCAAGATCTCGTTCACCGGCAAGGTGGTGGCGCAGCCCGACCAGGTGCAGGTGACCGGCGCCGACATCCGCTTCGACAGCTCGCGGCTGACCGGCGGCGCCACCTTCCTGCTGCGCGAGCGGCTGTCGTTCGGCGCCAGCGTCGCGCTCGACAAGATCAACCTGGACGCCTACCTCGACGGCGCCGGCGGCGGCGGCAAGGAGGGCGGCGGCATCAGCGGTCTCAAGGCCTTGACCGGGTTCGACGCCAACCTGAAGGCGCGCATCGGCTCGATGGTTTACCGTGCCCATCCGGTCAAGAATGTCGATCTCGACGCGACGCTGTACGACGGCAGCCTGACCCTGCGCCGCGCCAGCATCGGTTCGTTCGCCGGCGCCCGCGCCGCGCTCAGCGGCGGCCTGGGCAACCTCGCCGGCGTGCCCGACATGAAGGACCTGAAGTTCCAGTTCGCGGCGCGCGACCTGGGCAAGTTGATGCGCGTCGTCGGCGCCGACGCCGCGGCGCTGCCGCCGGACCTCGGCGCCGTCACCATGGCCGGCACGGCGCAGGGGTCGATGCTGACGCCGAAGCTGGCGCTCGACCTGGCCGCCGCCGGCGCCAAGGTCAACTTCGACGGCGGCACCGATCTGCTGCCCAGTCCGGCCTTGGTCGGCCGGATCAAACTCAGCCACGGCGACCTGGAACAGGCACTGCAGCGGTTCGGCGTCGGCTATCGACCGGCCGGCAAGCTGGGCGCGCTCGAGATGACCGCCGACATCCGCGCCGGGCTCGACGGCCTGACCGCGCGGGCGTTCGACGCCACCGTCGGCAAGTTGCGGGTCAAGGGCGATGTCGCCGTCGCCACCGGCGGCGCGCGGCCGCGCATCGACGCCAACATCGCCACCAACGCCTTCTCGGTCGACCCGTTCCTGCCGGCCGAGCGGCGTGCCGACGCGGGTGCTGTCCGGCACGCGCTGTACCGCCCCGGCGACGGCCTGCGGCTGAGCGCGGCGGCAAAGAGGGGTTCCACGGAGCGCTGGTCGCGCGACCCGATCGACCTCGCCTTCCTGCGCGACTTCGATGCCAACATCGCGCTGCGCGCGCCGCTGCTGACCTACGGTGCCTACCTGCTCGGCGACGCCGACGTCTCGGCCAAGCTGGCCGACGGGGTGCTGCGCGCCGAGCGGTTGAACGGCCGCCTGTTCGACGGCAGCCTGCGCGGCGACGCCGTGCTCGACGCCCGCGGCCGGCCGCAGCTGGACGCCCGCCTGCGCCTGGCGCGGGGCAGCGTGGCGGCGCTGATGGAGACCTTCGGCAGCGCCGGCGCCGCCTCGGGCAGCCTCGACCTGAACGCCGACCTGAGCAGCGCCGGCGGCTCGGTCGCCAGCCTGGTCGCCGGCCTCGGCGGCAGCGGCGACGTCGCCCTGCGCGGGGTCGACGTCAAGAAGGCGGCCAAGGGCTCGGCGATGTCCGGTGTGCTCAACCTGGTCACCTCGCTCAACGGCCTCGGTAACTCGCTGAGCAGCGGCAATGCCGGCTCCAAGGCCGACATCACCGGCACGTTCGCGATCGAGCGCGGCATCCTGCGCTCGAACGACCTCAAGCTCGCGTCGGGCCTCGGCAACGGCGACGCGGTGGCCACGGTGGACCTGCCGCGTTGGTGGGTCGAGGCCGAAGGCGAGGTGCGCATGGCGCAGAACATCCTGACCGCGGTGCTCGCCGCCAAGGTGCGCGAGACCCGTTCGCTGCAGCAGGTGCCGTTCACCGTGCGTGGCAGCCTGGATGCGCCCAACGTCAAGCTGGAGACCGGCAAGATGCCGGGCGGCGGCGTCGCCATCCCCGGCCTCGACCGGCTGCGCAAGAAGAAGGGCGTCGGCGCCGTGCTCGACGTGCTGGTACCGCGCCAGCAGCAGCCCGCGCAAGTCCCGGCCCCGGCAACGACAACGCTGCCGCCCACCCGGGCTCCGGCGCCGACGACGGCGCAGGGATTGGCCGCGCCCGGCCAGACCCTGGCACCGCCACCGCCGCCGCCGGGATCCTCGGGCGGCGCGACCGGCGGCCAGCAGGGGAGCCAGACTGGCGGCAAACTGAAACCCGAGGACGTGCTGCGCGGAATCCTGCAGAACGTGCGCTAGCGCGGATTCGATTTAATCCTGGTCGTATCCTGCGGCAGCGAAGAAGTTCTCGCATTCGGTGGGCGTGACTTTCTCGATCCCTTCGGCGATGGCGCTCCACAGTTCCTCAATGGTTCTCGCGGC
>Ga0209785_1000238_pt1 | contig 19918 bp, 19 predicted proteins | sample WorMetG1BERMUDA2_FD_187403 | JGI IMG/M metagenome (GOLD analysis project Ga0209785, IMG submission 187403) | Marine gutless worms symbiont microbial communities from Max Planck institute for Marine Microbiology, Germany - Inanidrilus... ...
GCGAGAACCATTGAGGAACTGTGGAGCGCCATCGCCGAAGGGATCGAGAAAGTCACGCCCACCGAATGCGAGAACTTCTTCGCTGCCGCAGGATACGACCAGGATTAAATCGAACCCGCGCTAATTGGCGCTCCTGCGGGGCGCCTGAACCCGCCCTCCGGGCTGAATTTCCACGGCCGAACTTTCCCTAAAATTTTACCTACCTATTGTTTCAATTTAGAAACAACTTAGTAATTGTTTAGAAACAACCTATTGTTTTGATATTGAGTGCCGAATTTTCTAAGATAAGCGATGTTTTCGGCCTTCATAACTTGAAGAAAACGTCATGGGCACTTGGCAAAGACTTAAGAAGCGCTTGATTTCAGGACCGCAACGTCTGCTGCGGCGTTTTGGCGCCGACAACCGCGGCGCCGTTCTGGTCTTCATCGCCTTCTCGATCATCCCGATCATCGGATTCGTCGGCATCGGCACCGACGTGGCGCGCGCCTACATGGTCAAGTCCCGCCTGTCCTCGGCCCTGGATGCCGCAGGCCTCGCCGGCGGCCGCAGTTTCTTCTCGGAATACCGCGACGCCGACATCAACATGTTTTTCGACACCAACTTCCCCGAGGGCTTCCTCAACGCCGATGTCACCGGTCCCAACATCGATGTCGACGAGGAAGCCGAAACCATCTACCTGAGCGCCGAGGCCGACGTTCCGACCACCTTCATGACCCTGTTCGGTTTCGACTCCATCACCGTTTCCTCGGCCACCGAGGTGACCCGGCAGATGCTGGCGCTCGACGTCGTCCTGGCCATGGACATGTCCGGGTCGATGTCCTGGAGCGCCGGCGACGGCGGCAGCCGGATCCAGGCGACGCGCAACGCCGCGACCGAGCTGGTCAACATCCTGTTCGGCGACAACGCGAGCAAGGAATTCCTCAACATCGGCGTGGTACCGTGGAGCGCCAAGGTCAACGTGCAGTTCGATGGCGTCGCCTACAGTTCCGGTTCGACCACGACGCAGGCGGTGCCGACTTTCGTCAACCCGGAGACCGGCGCCAATCAGAGCGTGGTCTATTTCGCCAACAATTCGCCGGTACCGCTGCTGACGGCGCCGCCGTCGAACTGGCGCGGTTGCGTGTTCAATCGCTATCTCGACGACGGCAACGAAGATAACGACGCCGACGTGCTGATGGGCCCGACCAGCGTCGACGACACGGACTGGGTCGCCTGGCAACCGGTGTTCGACGGCTATCACGCGCAATGGGGCGGCGAACCGGTGTGGGGCTACACCGATTGCCAGCTTTCGGTCGACGGCGGCGAGTGCAAGCGATGCATCTCGCACGGTATCACCGCGCTGACCAACGTCAAGTCGTCGATCCTGAACGCCATCAGCGACCTGCAAAACCCGACCGGAACCACCAACATCACCCAAGGCCTCGGCTGGGGCTGGCGCGTGGTCAAGCCGGAGACACCGTTCACCGAGGCCGTCCAGGATCCGGACTACAAGCGTCAACAGGCCATCGTGCTGCTGACCGACGGTGAGAACGTCGCCGGCAACGGCGACGGCTACCGCACCGTCTTTGGCAACGGCGACGATGGCCGTCCGGAAATGGACCAGCGGCTGCTCGAACTGGCCGGCAACATCAAGGCCGACGGCGTGATCATCTATGTCATCCAGTTTGCCAACGACGGCACCGACCTGCAGACCCTGCTGAAGCAGGTCGCCAGCGGCCCGGACTCGCCCTACTACTACTACGCGCCGGACGGCGAAGCGCTGCAGGACGTGTTCCACGAGGTCGCCAACCACCTGTCCGAACTGCGCCTGTCGAAGTAGGACCGCAACCGCATCATCGAAACAACAAGGAGAACGAGGGGCGACTTCTGTTCACGCCAATCGGGAGAATGCGGCCGGACTGAAGAACCCTCGCAGCATGTGCAGCCGGATCCGGCGACGGAGCCGGCGATCTGCTCAACACACCCTCGCAGAAACTCGCCGCGTCGATCGACGCGGCGCTTTTTTTGTGGACTGACCTGAGGCCTCAGCTCTCGAGTTCTTCCAGCGTGGTGTAGCGGGGACGGAAAATGGCGAAGTTGTAGACCTGCTGCGCCTCGAACACGGCGTGGGTCATCAGCGGGGTGTAGTCGTAGAACACCTCGGCGACGATCACGTTCTCGCCGTCACGCACGACGAAACCGCCGGGCAGCGACGGGCTCGAACCGGCAGCGCCGAAACGGCTGGAGCCGTCGCTGCCGCCGACGGCGTGCTGCCAGTCGATCACCGCGCCCGATCCACTGTTGCTGATCGAGGACACCACGACCAGGCCGTTGGCGGCGACGTCGTAGGGTTCCATCACGTGCCGCGCCGCGCCGATCAACGAGTCCAACTGCGCCGTGCTCAGACTACGCAATTGCGACACCAGGTCCGACATGGTCGCCGAGGTGCGCTCGATCTTCTGGTTGACCAGGACGTAACGGGTCACCTCGACGCCCGAGAACAGCAGCGCCACCAGCACCGGGATGGCCAGGGCCATCTCCAGAACCAGGGAACCGCGGTTGTCGCGGCGGAAGCGGCGCAGTTTCGCGATCAGGCCGGTCATGTCGAGTCTCCATCCCAGGGCTCGTTACGCACGGCGACGCTGGCGCGCAGGCCGAACTTGCCCTCTTCGTCGCCGATCAGCTTGCCGACGATCGGCGTCAGCAGCGGCCACTTGTAGGTGATGCGGTAGACCACCACCTCGCCGGAACCGCCGGCGCCCGAGGAGCCCATGTCCTCGTCCCACTGGCCGTTCTCGTTGCTGTCGGTGTAGGTCTCGCCGGCGTCGTAGCTGCCGTTGCTGTTGCCGTCGACGAACTCCTCGGCCTGGCCGATGTCGTCGAAGCTGGGATAGGTCAGGATCTCCAGATCCGCCTCGTCCATGTCGACCAGACCCAGGGTGTGCTGGTCGATCATCGCGGTGATCTGTTCGAGCCGGCTGTTGCCCCCCTCTCCTCCTGGGGGCTCCTGGCCGGTGATGCCCCAGCGGGCGGCGTCGCGCAGCGAGCTCTCCATCAGGATGTTGGTGAACATGGCGATGCCCAGTTCCATCGTCCCGGCCGTGATCAGGAACAGGATCGGCGCCGCGAAGGCAAACTCGATCATCGGCGAGCCGCGGTGATCGCGGCGGAAACGGTGGATCGTTTTCTTAATGGGCCCAGCAAACATGGCACCACTCCAAGAGAAATAACATCATATAATTCGCGAAACTCGATTCACGAATACACAGTTTTGCACTGCAATTTTACGATGCTAATATTTCTGTCTTATTTCAAACGATGTTATTTTGTCTTTTTGTTATTTGATGCGTTGCACATCATTCCATCGTCCCGGCAGGTTGGCCGAGAAGGCCGCTACCATCAAATATCTTGCATTTTTGATGCCAAGAACTGTTTTTCCCGGATTTTCAATAGGTTATCCTCATGTCGGCGAAATCGCGGAAAGCGCGCTGTCAAATATTCCGACAATCCCGATCGAGCCGCGGTAAACAAGGGATTCAGACACATGGCGAACAGCGGCATGGACTGTGACGTCATCATCATCGGCGCCGGCCACAACGGGCTGACCTGTGCCGCCTATCTGGCCCGGGCGGGCCGTTCGGTGCGGGTGTTCGAACGCCGCGCCGTCGTTGGAGGTGCCGCGGTGACCGAGGAGTTCCATCCCGGCTTTCGCAATTCGACCTGCTCGTACACGGTCAGCCTGCTCGACCCCAAGGTCGCCACCGACCTCGATCTCGCCGGCCAGGGCCTGCGCATCGTCCGCCGGCCGGTGTCGAACTTCCTGCCCCTGCCCGACGGCCGCGCCCTGACGCTGCATCCTGACAGCGGCAAAACCCGCGCCGAGATCGCCCACTTCTCACCACGTGATGGCGAGCGATACGCCGACTACGAAGCGACCCTGCACCGGCTGGCCGACGTGCTGCGTGACCTGGTGCGGCAGACGCCGCCCAACGCCGGCGGCGGGCTGGCGGATTGGTGGCGGGCCTATCGTGTCAGCGTACCGCTGCGCCGCCAGGACCCCGAGACCTGGCGCGACCTGCTCGACATCTTCACGCTCAGCGCCGCCGATTTCCTGGCGCGCTGGTTCGAGCACGACGCGGTCAAGGCCCTGTTCGCCTTCGACGGCGTCGTCGGCACCTTTACCTCGCCCTACGCGCCGGGTTCGGCCTACGTGTTGCTGCACCATTGCTTCGGCGGCATCGATGGCGAGGCCGGAGCCTGGGGCCACGCCATCGGCGGCATGGGGGCGATCTCGGACGCGCTGGCAGCCGCCGTAGAAGCGGCCGGAGCCCGAATCGAGACTGACTGCGGTGTCGTCGAGGTGCTGGTCGAAAACGGCGCCTCCGTCGGTGTGCGCCTGGCAGACGGGCGCGAGGTCCGGGCGCGGGCGATCGCCGCCAACGTCAATCCCAAGTTGCTGCTGCTCGACCTCGTGCCGGCGGTCACCCTGCCCGCCGATATCCGCGAACGCATGGACCGCTACCGCTGTTCCTCGGGCACCCTGCGCATGAACGTGGCCTTGCGCGAGTTGCCCGACTTCATCTCCGAACCGGGAACGGAGGTTCAGCCGCACCATGGCGCCGGCATCGTCATCGCGCCCTCGCTCGACTATATGGACGATGCCTATACCGACGCCCGCCGCCATGGCTGGTCACGCGCACCGATCGTCGAGAGGCTGATTCCCAGCGTGCTCGATGACAGCCTGGCGCCGCCCGGCCACCACGTGGCCAGCCTGTTCTGCCAGCACTTCAATCCCGACCTGCCGGATGGCGGCACCTGGGATGACCACCGCGAGGCCGCCGCCGACGTGGTGATCGACACGGTGACGCGCTTCGCGCCCAACTTCGCAGACGCGGTGATCGCCCGCCAGATCCTAACGCCGCTCGACCTGGAGCGCGAGTTCTGCCTCATCGGCGGAGATATCTTTCACGGCGCGATGCGCATGAACCAGTTGTTCTCGGCCCGCCCGCTGCTGGGCTACGGCGCTTATCGCATGCCGGTGAAAGGCCTCTACCTGTGCGGCGCCGGGGCGCATCCCGGCGGCGGCGTCACCGGGCTGCCGGGCCACAACGCCGCGCGCGAGATCCTGCGCGACTAACCTTTCTTGCGATTCAGGAATGCCGCCATGGTCCGCTGCGGCTCGCCCGAGGCGTAGGCGATCGGTTGCAACCGCTTGCCGGTCTCGATGGCGCCGTCGAAGACCGGCTGGGTCAGCTCGCGCAGGGCCTGCTTGCTCAGCTTCATCGCCAGCGGCGGCTTGGCACCGAGCTCGCGGGCGACCTCGACGGCGCGCTCGAGCACCCGCTCGGGCGTCACCAACTCGTTGACAAGGCCGAGGCGCAGCGCCTCGTCGCCGTCGATCAGGCGCCCGGTCAGGGTCAGGTCGACCGTCGTCGCATGCCCCAGCGTCAGGTACATCAGCCGGGTGCCCAGAATGCTCGGCACGCCGACGTTGATTTCGGGCTGGCCCATGCGAATGCCCGGATGGCCGATGCGCAGGTCGCACAGCAGTGCGGTGTAGTAACCGAGCCCGGCGGCGGCGCCGTTGACGGCGGCAATCAGCGGCTTGTCCAGGTCGCGCAGGGCGGCGAGGAAGGCGGCCAGTCCGTCCTGCCAGTCGAGCGCCGTCTCGGCCGTCATCTCCCGCGTCTCGCTCAAATCCTGGCCGGCGCAGAAGGCCCGGTCGCCGGCGCCGGTCAGCACCATCGCGCGCTGGCTCTCATCGGCGTTGCAGGCGGCAAAGGCGGTGATCACCTCGGCGCGCATGCCGGCGTTGACCGCGTTGCGCGCCGCCGGCCGGTTGAGCGTGACGATGGTGATCTCGTCCCGCCGCTCGATGTCGATGAACTCGCCCATGAATCCCTCCCCGGTTTTTTCGCCGCGCCCGATTGACAGGCTCAGCCGGAATACCCACTCTGTCAATGGTCCTATTTTGCATCCCAATTGTACCGTGGGGAAACCCGGCATGAGCGGACGGAAGGTAGCCTTGGTCATCGGCGCTGGTGATGCCACCGGCGGCGCCATCGCGCGGCGCTTCGCGCGCGAGCGCTTCATCGCCTGCGCGGTGCGGCGCAATGGCGACAAGCTGGCGCCCCTGATCGAGGCCATCGAGGCAGCGGGCGGCACCGCTCACGCCTTCGGCTGCGACGCCCGGCGCGAGCAACAGGTGATCGAGCTGTTCGACAGGATCGAGGCCGAGATCGGCGAGATCGAGGTCATGGCCTTCAACATCGGCGCCAACGTACCCTCAAGCATTCTCGAAGAAACTGCGCGTAAGTATTTCAAAATATGGGAATTGTCCTGTTTCGCCGGCTTCCTGTGCGGGCGCGAGGCGGCGAAGCGCATGCAGAAGCACGGCCGCGGCATCATCTTCTTCACCGGCGCCAGTGCCAGCCTGCGCGGGCGTGCCGATTACGCCGCGTTTTCCGGCGCCAAGCAGGGCCTGCGCGCGCTGGCGCAGAGCATGGCGCGCGAATTGGCGCCGCAGAACATCCACGTCGCCCACGCCGTGATCGACGGCGCCATCGACACCGACTTCATCCGCAGCAATTTCCCCGAGCGCTACGCGCTGAAGGAGCAGGACGGGATCCTCGATCCCGACCACATCGCCGACACCTACTGGTACCTGTACAACCAGCCGCGCGACGCCTGGACCTTCGAGCTCGACCTGCGTCCGTGGATCGAGCGCTGGTAACACGAGGAGCCCCATCATGTCCGTGACCGTCGAGTTCCACTTCGACTTCGGCAGCCCCAACGCCTATTACAGCCATCGTGTCATCCCGGGCATCGAGGATCGCACCGGCGCCACCTTCACCTATGTGCCGATCCTGCTGGGCGGCGTGTTCAAGCTGACCAACAACAAGGCGCCGATGGTGATGTTCCAGGACGTCGAGAACAAGCTCGCCTACCGCCGCCGCGAGACCGAGCGCTTCATCGCCAAGCACGGCCTGACCCGGTTCCAGATGAACCCGAATTTCCCGGTCAACACGGTGCAGCTGATGCGCGGCGCCATCGCCGCCGAGGCGGACGGCTTCCTGCCCGAGTACGTCGAGGCGATGTTCCACTACATGTGGGAGGAGCCGAAGAAGATGGACGAGCCCGAAGTGTTCGAGGCGGCGATGAACGGCGCCGGCCTGGTCGGCGGGCGCATGATGCAGCGCATCCAGGACCAGGCGGTCAAGGACAAGCTGTTCGCCAACACCGAGGCCTCGGTCGCCCGCGGCACCTTCGGCTCGCCGACCTTCTTCGTCGGCGACGAGATGTTCTTCGGCAAGGACAAGCTGCGCGACGTCGAGGAGGAGATCCTCGCCGCCGGCTGAACCGCGAAACCCTCCGGTAAGAAATCCCGTGCTATCGTTTCGCCTAGACGCCCGCAGGTTTGAGATGGCGCCAGACGCATGCTTGCAACCTTGGCCCGTGCCCGGAATTACATGCGTGAGGTCGGACCGGCCTACGCGACATCCCTGGTGCTGCGCCGGATCATTCCGCGGTGGCTTTTTTATCACCGCCACATCTACGTCATGCAGCGAAGCCTCGATGGCTGGGCCGACAAGCCACACGACGACCCGAACCTCCGCCTGGCCGGCAAGCAAGACGCCGATTTGATTGGCCAGCTAGTCTGGGACACGGAAAAAGTCCGCGACAGCCTGAGTGAGGGTGCGCAGATCGCGATGGTCGTGCGCGACGGCAGGGTGCAGGCCGCCAGTTGGTTCAAGCAGGGACAGGTCGCCTACGAGCACTGGCTGACCCTGGTCACGCCGGAGGATGCGGTCTGCTCGATGTTCGTGTTCACCGCCAAGGACGCCCGCGGCCAAGGGCACTTCGGCCGCGTGGTCAAGTTCAACTGCCGGGAATCGGCGCGGGCCGGGCTTGCGCGCACGGTCAGCATCGTCGATCACCTGAACCGGAACAGCTGGTCGGCGACGATGAAAATCGGCGGCCAGCGCGTGGGCACGATCCGGGTCTGGGGGGTGTTCGGCTTTCTGCTGGTCAAGGCCGGCTCGACCTGGCGGACCGGCCGCTGGGACCAAGATCGGCGTCTGGCGCTCGGCTTCGATGAACTTGGAACCTGAAGGCCGGGCCGGCCGATCAGGCGCTCAGGTATTTCGGATTGCTCTCGGCCACCTTTTGCCGCGCCTGTTCGCGGACCAGGTCGAAGGCCGCGGCGTGGTCCGGCGTCCCCGGATCGAAGCGGCCGGCGCGAATGTCTTCTGCCAAGCGGCGATACAGGCGTGTGACCTCGCGCTCGATCACCGCGCCGCCTGACACCGCGACCGGCCCGCCGTAAAGCGCCGCCAATGCCGCCAGCTGCTCGCGCGCCGGAGTGTCGCCGGCACGCATCTGCCGCGCCGCAATCGCCATCGCATTGGCGATCATCAGGGCGGGGAACTTCTTTTCCGCTGGCAACTCGGGCAGCAGGTCGCCGCGCAGGATCTCGCGCGCCAGGTCGAGCAGTTCGGCGCCGGTCGGCCGGTCACGCATGGCGGTCCTCCACCAGGCTCAGGATCTCGTATTCCAGTTCCGGGGCGACGTGACCGGACAGCGCTGCCTCGAGATTCTGCTCGCCGCCCTTGAAGAAGCGCTCGCCCTGCTGCACCGCGATCGCGGCCCACTGGGCATGCGCCATCACCTCCCAATAGTGGATGATTTCGGCATCGACTTCGCGGCCCGATTCCGCCGCATAACAGGCGTAGAACGGCTCCCGCGGACCGAGGCCGCCGGCCTCGTTGCCGTTGGCGCCGAATCGCCAGCACTTGGCGCAGAACCAGCCCAGGTCCTCCATCGGATCGCCCCAACCGGCGAATTCCCAGTCGAGGATGCTGTTCAGTCCGACCTCGTCGACCATGAAGTTACCGGTGCGGAAATCGCGGTGGGTCAGCACCACGTCACCGCGCGGCGGCGCGTTCCGTTCGAGCCAGCGCAGCCCCCACTCCTGCGCCGGATGCGGCGTGTCGTAGCTGTCCAGCAGAGCGCGGTAGTCGGCGACGGCGGCCAGCGCCGGCGGGCCGTCGGTGATCGGCATGAAGTCGAGATCCCGGCGCGGCGGCACCACCGAATGGATGCGCGCCAGCTCGCGCCCGAGGCGCTCGAGCAAGGCAAAACGATCACGAGCCAGCCCCTCCTCGCGAACCAGGCGGTGGCCGGCGGCGACGCCCTCGATGCGGGTCATGACGAAACAGGCCTTGCCGATCGGGCTGGCGTCGGCATCGGCGCAAAGCCAGAGAGGTTCGGGCACCGTCACACCGGCATCGCGCACGGCGCGCAGCAGGGCGAACTCCTCGGCCCGGGTGTGACTTGCATCGACCCGCGTCGGCGGATCGGTGCGCAGGACCCAGCGTTGCTCCGCGCCGTCGAGCTCGGCGTCCAGCGCCCAGTTCTCCTGCACCGCGCCACCGGACATCTTGGCCAGCCCGGTGATCCGCACCTCGGCGCCGGCCTGCTCGCTCAGCCAGGCCTGCAACGCCGCAGGCGCGTCTCCACGGTCGATTTCAGGCGCAAGATCCAAGATGGCGCTCCCCTTCCCTGCCGTCCTTCATGGTGCCACAGGCTCGGGGGTGCTCCAAGTCCGTGGTATTCGCCCCAGCGTCCTGCCGGCAGATGGATTCTTGCCGGTGCGCTTGATACCATCGCGGCTGGAGGCCCCACCATGGAACGCCGTCTCGCCGCCGTGCTCTATGCCGACGTCGCGGGCTACAGCCGATTGACCGGCGCCGACGAGGAAGGCACGCACCGCAAGCTCAATGCCGGGCTGGATCTGCTGACCGCGGGTATCGAGGCCGCCGGCGGCCGCGCCGTGCACGAGGCCGGCGACGCCATCCTGGCCGAGTTCCCCAGCGTCGTCGCCGCCGTCACCTGCGCGCTCGACTTCCAGGACGAAATGCAGTCGCGCAATGCCGACCTCGCCGAGGACGAGAGACTGCAGTTCCGCGTCGGCGTCAACCTGGGCGACGTGATCCACGACCGCGACGACATCTACGGAGACGGCGTCAACATCGCGGCGCGGCTGGAGGCCCTGGCCGAGCCGGGCGGCATCTGCGTGTCGGCGAACGTGTTCGAGCAGGTGCGCGAGCGGGTCGACACCGCCTTCGTCGACCTCGGTCCGCAGAAGATGAAGAACATCGCACAGCCGGTGCACGCATTTTCGGTCAAACCCGGCACGCAGGCGGACACGACGCGCTCGGTCTCGACCGAAGCCGAGAAGCCGGCCATCGCGGTGCTGCCGTTCCAAAACCTGATCGGCGACACCGACCAGGAGTTCTTCGCCGACGGCGTCGCCGAAGACATCATCTCGGCGCTGTCGCGGAACCGCTGGCTGGTGGTGATCGCGCGCAATTCCAGTTTTTCGTTCAAGGGCCAGTCCATCGACCTGAAGCAGGTCGGCGCGCAGCTGGGCGTGCGTTACGTGCTGGATGGCAGCATCCGCAAGGCCGGCGACCGCATCCGGGTGACCGCGCAACTGGTCGATTCGGGCAGCGGCAACCAGTTGTGGTCGGAGCGGTACGACCGCGTGCTCGAGGACATCTTCGCCGTCCAGGACGAGATCACCGCGGCCATCGTCGCCGCCATCGCGCCCGAGTTGGGCAAGGCCGAGCAGCAGCGGGCGAGCACGCGCACGGCCGGACAACTCGGCGCCTGGGAGGTTTACCAGCGCGGCATGTGGCACCTCTATCGTCGGACCCGGGACGACCTGGCCGAAGCCCGGCGCCTGCTCGGCCGGGCACTCGAGCTCGACGGCACGCTGTGCGCCGCGGCGGCCGGACTGGTCGATGCCTACTATTATGAAATCGTGCTCGGTCACGCCGAGTCGTTCGAGGAAAACCGCCGGCTCGCCCTGGCGACGGCGCGGCGCGCGATCGAACTCGACCCCGACGACGGCGCCGCCCATTGCGCCATGGGCAAGGCGCGGATCTGCCGCCGCGAGCACGCCCTTGCCGAACCCGACCTGCAACTGGCCATCGAGCTCAACCCCAGCCTCGCCTGGGCCCACTACGGCCTCGGCGCCGCGGCGGTGTTTTCGGGCCGCGGCGAGACCGCGATCGAACATCTGCACCACGCCATCCGGCTCAGCCCGCGTGACCAGCATATGGGCTCGTTCATGGTCCGCCTGGCCGAGGCGTACATGATCAGCCGGGACTACGACGAGGCCATCGCCTGGGGCCGCAAGTCGCTGCAGCAGCAGGGGTTCCAGTGGTCGCGCTATGCCGTGCTGATCGCCGCGCTGGGCCATCTGGGCCGGCCCGAGGAAGCCCAGTCGGTGCTCGCCGAATGCCTCGAACAGCGGCCAGACTTCTCCATCGACATGGTCCGGAACGGGCATCTGTATACCGACCCGCAGGCGTTCGAATTCTATCTCCAGGGCCTGCGCGAGGCCGGCGTCGCCGAGACCTGACTGGCCCGTCGACCGGCGCCGGGGCTACGGATCCAGATGATCATCGTGATCAGAGAAACCGGTTCCCGCGGCCTTGTCCGCCAGTTCCCAGACGCCATCGCCGGGTCGGTAGACAATACCGCCAATGCGCTCCGGCCGGCCACCGGTCAGCGCGCGGCTGAAGAACTGCCGGACCACGGGATTCTTGGTCGCGGTCTTGTAGAACACGCCGTGGGTCGAGCCGACGTGCGCGCCATCGGTGAAATCGAAGTAGACGGCGCCCGAGGCGATCTCGTCGTCATCGGGCAGGGTGTTGCCCAGACGCGGCGGGTTGACCACGTCGGACCACTTGAGCACGCTGTCGTCCTCGTTGATGGTGACGATGACCCGCTTGCCGAAGCGCAGGGCCTCGACCCAGTCGGCGTGGCTGTCGACATCGACGTCGGCCTGGGTCAGCACCACGTTGTCGAAGATCTGCGTCTCGTCGCAGAACACCGGGTCGCGCACGAAGTTCTCGAACAGATAGTTGCCCATGCTGTAGGTCATCAGGCTGAGGCGGATCTTGCAGTCGGTGGCGTGCGGCCGCCGCGCCAGATAATAGGCCAGCTTCTCCAGCGTGCGGTCGAACGCCATGGTCGAGTTGCGCGCCGCGCCGCGGGCGGTCTTGTATTCCTTCAGCTTGTTGCCGCCCTGGTTCGACGGCCAGGAAAACGCGATCACATTGACGCCGTAGATCTGCTGTATCTTGCGGCATTTCTCCAGGTTGTCCTTGAACGACTGATTGAAGCCATGGACAAAGAACACCCAGTCGCCGGACAGCGCGCCGGTGGTTATCTTCTTCAGCGCCTTGCGGAACAACTGCCGGCTCGGCGGATTTCCGGCGTCGAGATCGGCCCGTTTTTCCGGCAGAAGTATGACCTTCCATTTCTTTTTCGTGCCGTTGTATTCGGCGTTCGCGACCCGCAGTTCATTGAGTCCCTTGGCGTTCGGCTTGTCGCCGAACACCCGGTGGTCGTCCGCATTCGGATTCACATTGCGGTTGGATACGATGACAATCATGAACGCCTCCCCGATTTTTCCCGTTTTGATATCACTAGCATATATGACTTCTTTTCATTATTGAAAATCGAGCGTAGAGGGTTGCACCGCACCGCGGACGTGAAAAAATGAGTCGAACCGTCAACGCAAAACGGACGACCAGGGAGGAGCGGCCCCATGGCCAAGATCCACATCCAATTCACGCTGTTCTCGGCCTTCTACGCGCCGTTGATCGCGACGATGTCCGGCTGCTTTCTGCGCGCTGAAGGGCTGGAGCCGGAATGGTCGATCTCACCGCCGGGCGTCTCCGCCCTGGCCGCGCTCGCCGACGGCTCGGCCCACGTGGTGCAGACGGCGCCCAGTCAAGCCTTCACGGTTCTGGGCAGGGGCGAGACGCCGAGTGCGATGCATTTCGCGCAGATCAACGAAATGGACGGTTTTTTCGTAACCGGCCGCGAGCCGGCCCCCGATTTCACTTGGGACAAGCTCGAAGGCGCCGAAGTGGTGTTGTTCAAGGGTGGACAGCCGCTGGCCATGTTCCAGTACGCCTGCCACAAGGCCGGCATCGACTTCGCCAAGATCAAGGCGGTCAACGTCGGCGGCGCCGCCGACATGGACCGGGCTTTCCGTGACGGCACCGGCCAATACGTGCAGCAGCAGGGCCCCTTCCCGCAGCAGCTCGCCGCCGACGGGGTCGGCCATGTCGTCGCCCAGGTCGGGCCGCTGATCGGCCCCTGCGCCTTTTCCAGCCTCGCCGCGACCCGCGACTGGCTGGCCGGCGGCATGGCCAAGGCGTTCACCCGCGCCTACCGCAAGACCCGCCTGTATATGAACGAAACCCCGGCGGCCGAGATCGCGGCGGCGATGCAATCCTACTTCCCCGACATTGACGAGGCGGTGCTGACCGACTGCATCGCCACCTACCAGCACCTTGGCTGTTGGACCCCGCATGTCGAGATCACGCCCGAAGCCCTGGAGATTTCGATGGACGTGTTCGAACACTTCGGCACGCTGAAGGAACGCTATGCCTACGAGCAGGTCTGCGCCGTGCCGCCGGCTGACGTGTGACGCCACGCGGACGCGCCGGGGCAGCGCAAACTATGCGGCCCCTGACGCGCGTTATGAATCCTCTGTATAAAGGTTCTAAATACTATACAACCATATGAATAATCGGTAAGCATCAAAGCCTACCCAAACCCTTGGAGACCAGCGGGAGGATCCGGCTCATGGACGACATCACCCTGGGTTCGGTCGCCGATTTCGGCGGTGGCGTGCAGTGCGAACCGATCTCCTCGCCGATCGACGAGGCCGATCTGGGCAGCATCACGCTGACACCGACCGGCGACTTCGAGGCCGGCAGCTTCGCCACCTTCACCCTGGTCTATACCGCCGGGCGTTACGGCATCGACGATTCCGGGTCGATCCGCGTCTGCTTCCGCTTCGCCTCGGACCAGATGCGGCCGCAGTTCGACCGCCCCGACGCGCCCAGCTTCACCACCGTCACCGCCTCGAACGACGCGGTGCTCGAGGTCCGCTACGATCCCAAGGGCAACGTGCGGCCCTGGGACCGCACGCTCTACATCAAGGTCGTGCGCGGCTTCCTGCGCGAGGGCGACACGATCACCATCACCTTCGGCGATCCGGCCGAAGGCTCGCCGGGCATGCGCCTGCAGACCTTCTGCGAGGACAGCTTCGAGTTCCGCGTCCTGGTCGACCCGATCGCCACCTTCACCTACCAGGCCCTGCCCGAGCAGCCGACCATCCGCATCGTGCCCGGGCCGCCCGAGAGCTGGGTCGCGGTGGTGCCGACCCTGCGGTGTGTCGGCGAAATCTTCGCGCTGAAGCTGAAAGCCGAGGATCGATGGGGCAACCCATCGAACCGGATCGACACCACGCTGCGCCTGCGCGCCTCGGCGCCGGTCGACGGCCTGCCCGAAACCTTGGCCTTCGCGCCCGGCGACTTCACCCGCGAGATCGCCGGTCTGAGCGTCGCCGACGCCGGCGATGTCATGATCGAAGTGCTCGACGAGGACGGCGCGCTGCTGACCGAAAGCAACGCCCTGCGCATCGTCGAAGAGGCCGACAGGATTCACTTCTGGGCCGACTTGCACGGCCAGTCCGAGGAGACCATCGGTACCGGCACCGCTGATCAGTATTTCGCCTTCGCGCGCGACATGGCCTTCGTCGACGCCTGTTCACACCAGGGCAACGACTTCCAGATCACCAACGAATTCTGGGCCGAGCTCGACCGCCTGTCGGCGGTCTACGACGAGCCGGGCCGCTACGTCGTGCTGCCGGGCTACGAGTGGTCGGGCAACACCGGGCTGGGCGGTGACCGCAACGTCTACTTCACCGGCGAGGGCCGGCAGATCCGCCGCTCCTCGCACGCCCTGGTGCCCGACAAGAGCGACCTGGAGACCGACGCCACCACCGCCGCCGACCTGTTCGAGACCTTCGGCGCGACGGACGAGGACGTGGTCTGTTACGCCCACTGCGGCGGACGCTACGCGGATGTGAAGCTCGCCCACGACGGCCGCTTCGAGAAGTCGATGGAGATCCACTCGTCCTGGGGCACCTTCGAGTGGATCCTGCACGACTGCTTCGAGATGGGATACCGCGTCGGCGTCGTCGCCAATTCGGACGGCCACAAGGGCCGGCCGGGCGCCAGCTATCCCGGTGCCTCGCTGTTCGGCGCCGTTGGCGGCCTGACCTGCTTCATCATGCCCGAATTGACCCGCGAAAGCCTGATCGACTGCCTGCGCAAGCGCCGCCACTACGGCACCACCGGCGGGCGCATGTTCCTGGACGTGCGCGCCGATTTCGCCCAGGGCGGCACGCTGTACCACGACGACCCGGCGCTGGGCCCGGCCGAAGGGAAGGACGCGACCTCGGCGATGATGGGCGACCTGGTGCGCCTGTCCGACGGCGGCGCCCGGCTGAGCATCGAGGTCGCGGCCTCGGCGCCGATCGAGCGGCTGGAGATCTTCAACGGCCTCGAACGGCTGGAAACCATCCGTCCCTATACCGCCGACGAGTTGGGCCGGCGCATCCGCGTGCATTGGGAGGGCGCCGAATACCGCGGCCGCTTCCGTCAGGTGATCTGGGACGGCTCGGCGACCCTGTCGGGTAACACCATCACCGACGCCCGACCGATCAACTTCTTCAACCGCGACAAAACGCTCGATCAGGTCGGTGACAACGGCCTCGCCTGGCGCGCCTTGACCACCGGCAACCTTGGCGGCTTCGACGTCTGGATCGAGGACGCCTACGCCGGCACGCTGAAGCTGGAAACCCCGCTGGTCAAATGCGGCATTCCGCTGGAGGAGATCGGCTACGAGGACGAGGTGATCGACGTCTCCGGCGTGTTGCCGCGCTTCGTCAAGGTCTTCCGACTGCCCGAACAGAACCCGCACCGGACGATGTCGATCAGTCGCGACATAACGCTCCACGAGGGCCAGGACAACCCGATCTACGTCAAGCTGACCCAGGAGGACGGCAACGTCGCCTGGTCGAGTCCGATCTATCTGTTCCGCTAGGTCGGCCGGCCATTGACCCGGGCGCGGGCGCGGACCAAACTCGCGCCATGGCACTCTTGATCGACGTCGGCGACGACGGCTGGATGAGCAACCAGGAACTGTACGACGCCCTGCGCCCGCACCTGCCGGACGCCGACCTGCGCTGCACGCCCGACATCGGTGATCCGGCCGACGTGGTCATGCTGGCGGTGTCGCGGCTGACACCGGGCCTGGCCGGGACCCTGCCCAACCTGCAACTTGTGCAGAAGCTGGGCGCCGGGATCGAGACCATCGTCGCGGCGCCGGACCTGCCGCCGCAGGTGCGCGTGGCCCGGTTGCGTCCGCAAACACCGGCGCGCGAGATCGCCGAATACTGCCTGGCCGTGGTCTTGCAGCACCACCGCCACCTGCCCTTCCACACCCGCCACCAGGCCCGTGCCGAGTGGGTCGTGCGCGCCCCGGACGAGGCGCCGGAGACGACGGTCGGCGTACTCGGCCTCGGCCACATCGGCGGCCAGACGGCACGTTTGTTCGCGGCCTTGGACTTCCGCGTAATCGGCTGGAGCCGTACGGAAAAACGGATTGAGAGCATCGATTGCCGCCACGGCGACGCCGCGCTTCGGCCGATGCTCGGCGACTGCGACTACGTGGTCGCGGTGCTGCCGTCGACACCGGCGACACGCGACCTGTTCGACGCCGACCTGCTGGCGGCGATGAAGCCGGGCGCGGTGCTGGTCAACGTCGGCCGCCGCGAGCCGCTGCCGCCCGAACACGCCTTCTGGTGCCATCCCAAGGTAAAGATCACGCCGCACGTTTCGGGCTGGCACCTGGGCAGCGCTGGTTTCAAGGACGCCGCCGAGAACTACAACCGTCTGCGCGATGGCCGCCCGCTGCTGAACGAGATCGACCGCGCCGCCGGCTATTGAATGTCTTTTGGAGAGACCAATGATCGATTTCTACTACGCGCCGACGCCGAACGGGTGGAAAGTGGCCATCATGCTCGAGGAATGCGGCCTGCCCTACGAACTGCATCTTTTGCGCCTGGGCGAAGGCGACCAGTTCAAGCCCGACTACCTGGCCATCAGCCCGAACGCGAAGATGCCGGCGATCGTCGACCAGGATCCGGATTCGTCCTTCGGCGAGGGTCCGCTCAGCGTCTTCGAGTCCGGTGCCATCCTGTTTTATCTGGCCGAAAAGACCGGTCGCTTCGTGCCGACGGATCCGCGCGGCCGCGAGGAAGCGCTGGAATGGCTGTTCTGGCAGTCGGCCAACCAGGGTCCGCTGGCCGGACAGCTCAGCCATTTCGTCAATTATTCTCCGAAAGGACAGGACTACGCGCTGCGTCGTTATTCCGGTGAATACGAGCGTAATCTGGCGGTTCTCGAACGCCGGCTCGAGGACCGTGATTACATCCTCGGCGACTACTCGATCGCCGACATGATCTGTTTCCCCTGGGCTTTCATCGCCAAACTTCTGGGCGCCTCGCTCGACTCCTTTCCGCGGGTCGCCGATTGGCGCGGCCGGATCAAGGACCGGCCGATGGTGCAGAAGGTGATCGCCCAGCACAAGGCATTCCGGGCTGACGCGCGCAACAACAACAGCGGCGACAACGAGCTTCTATACAACCAAACCGCCGCTCATCTTCTCGGCGAGCGTGGATGAGCGCACCGGTTAAATGACCGCAAAGATTTTTTGGCGTGATCCTTATCTGACCCGACTGGAAACGCGCGTTGTGTCGGTCGACGGCAACGACGTGACGCTCGCGGAAACCTTTTTTTTCGCCGAATCGGGCGGGCAGGAGAGCGACCAAGGCACGATCGCCGGTGACGCCGTGCGCGCCGCCCGGCTGCGCGGGCACGACATCGTCTATACCCTTTCCGAAGGCCACGAACTGACCCCGGGGCAGACGGTTGTGATCGAGATCGACTGGGCTCGGCGCTACCGCCTGATGCGCCTGCACTTCGCCGCCGAGCTGGTGCTCGAACTGGTCTATCGGGATTTTCCCGGCACGGCCAAGACCGGCGCGCACATCGCCGCCGACAAGGCCCGGATCGATTTCGCCTGGCGAGGCAACATCGCCGCGATCCTGCCCGGGATCGCCAGCGAAACGGCGGCCATCGTCGACGCCGACCAGGTCATCCTCAGCGCGTTCAGCGACGAGGCGGATCAGCGGCGCTACTGGCGGATCGGTGGGTTCGCGGAGGTCCCGTGCGGCGGCACGCATTTGCGACGCACGGGCGAAGTCGGCGAGGTGCGCTTGAAACGCAAGAATCCGGGAAAGGGCCGCGAGCGTATCGAGATCACGCTCGCCGAACCGAACGGGCGGCCTGAACCGCCCCGCCCGTGATCAGTCGCCCGGCCGTTCGACGATCACGCGGCCACGGCCACGCTTGACCAGATAGCCGGACTTGGGGATACGCAGTCCCTTCTTTTCGATCAAGGTGCCCAGCGCGTCCTGGATCATGACCGCATTCTTGTCTTCCGGCTCGGACACCGGCGCCGGTTGTTCGCGAAGCCATTTGGCGAAGGCCTCGTCGGCAATTTCGTTGCCCAGAGATTTGCGCAGGGCATTCAACTTTCGAAGTTGACCCTTGCTCAAATCAGTTTCGTTTACAGCGGTCTTCGATTTCTTGGCCATCGGTAATTCCTTAGAATGAGGGGATGTCCAGTGGTTAAGTGAAAGGGATTTCAAAGTCAAACGGCATTTAAGGATTATCTCACGATTCACCCAAATTTGTTCGAATTTTTGGCCGTCAAGGAAATTGGAGCAAGAAATGAAGTATTTATGAGTGTATCCGTTCTCCGAAATCTCCCGGCAATATGGTCGCGCCATATCCGCGAAAACCTCATAAGAACGGCGGGTTAGAGAAATCGGTCGAATATCCTGAAGCTCGCGGATCGTGATGCCGCCAACGACTGCTTCGTATCCGTAGTGAGCACGCAAGGAACTCGATGCGCATTGAAATGTGATCGGATGCGCTGAAAACCGGGGACCGATTCGCCGCGTCACGGCATGAAAGTCGACTGTTGCAATCTTGCATGATCAAGCAACAATGCGCCGTGATCGAGTTGTCGCGGATATCTTTCGTCATGTCGCAAAAACCGCCCAAACGCCGCCTCGACGAAATCCTCGTTGACCGCAGGCTGGCCGAGAGCCGCAGCAAGGCGCAGGCGCTGATCTTGGCCGGGCTGGTGTTCACCGGCGAGCGCAAGCTCGACAAGGCCGGGCAGCGGCTGGCGGCGGACACCGCGCTCGAGGTGCGCGGGCGCGAGCATCCCTGGGTCTCGCGCGGCGGCCTGAAGTTGGTCAAGGGACTGGACGCCTTCGCCATCGACCCGGCCGGACAGGTCTGTCTTGATGTCGGCGCCTCGACCGGCGGCTTCACCGACGTGCTGCTCGCGCGCGGCGCGGCGCGGGTCTACGCCGTCGACGTCGGCCACGGGCAGCTGGCCTGGAAGCTGCGCCAGGACGACCGCGTGGTGGTGCTGGAGCGGACCAACGCGCGCCACCTCACCGCCGAGCAGATCCCCGAGCCGCCCGCCGTCGTGGTCTGCGACGCCAGCTTCATCGGCCTGCGCACGGTGCTGCCCGCCGCGCTCGCCCTGGCGGCGCCGGGGGCGCGGCTGGTGGCGCTGATCAAACCGCAGTTCGAGGTCGGCAAAGACCGCGTCGGTCGTGGCGGCGTGGTGCGCGATCCCGAGCTGCACGCCGAGGTCTGCGACACCATCCGCGGCTGGCTCGACGGCCTCGCCGACTGGCAGGTTCTGGGCATCGCCGAGAGCCCGATCCGCGGACCGGAGGGCAATGTCGAATTCCTGATCGGAGCGGAAAAAAAAGAGCCGGATCGGGCCCTAGCGCGGATTCGATTTAATCCTGGTCGTATCCTGCGGCAGCGAAGAAGTTCTCGCATTCGGTGGGCGTGACTTTCTCGATCCCTTCGGCGATGGCGCTCCACAGTTCCTCAATGGTTCTCGCGGC
>Ga0209785_1000239_pt1 | contig 19874 bp, 23 predicted proteins | sample WorMetG1BERMUDA2_FD_187403 | JGI IMG/M metagenome (GOLD analysis project Ga0209785, IMG submission 187403) | Marine gutless worms symbiont microbial communities from Max Planck institute for Marine Microbiology, Germany - Inanidrilus... ...
GATAGCGGAACGCTTCGAAGTTCACGACTTCCGACAACCGTTCCAGTGGATCGCCCGACTGGCTGAGCTGCTCGTAACGGTAATCAAGGTCAAAAAATCCAGGCTCGTGGATCATCGTCGCCTCCCGCGATCATCAGCAGTGATTGAATCAGATCAGCGACAAATCAGCGAGGTTTTTCGAGGCGTCCAGATTGTCGGCCAGAGTTGCGTGCAGCCCGAAGAAGGGAAACACCACGATCTGCGCCATGACGGCGACACCATAGCCGACGATGACATTCGTCACCGCCTCGACCAGCGACATCATGCGAGATTGCTTCATGCCGTTGGCCGGGTCCCTCGCAGATCGTCGAACGTCCGATCCTCGCCATCGAGCACTGCAGGCTCGCCGGTGAACTGCTGCCAGCGATCGACGGCGACATCGACATAGGCCGGGTTCAACTCGATCCCGAGACAGACGCGGCCAGTAGTCTCGGCCGCGATCAGCGTTGTGCCCGAGCCCATGAAAGGCTCGTAGACAGCCTGGCCTGGGCTCGAGTTGTTCAGGATCGGGCGTCGCATACATTCGACCGGCTTCTGCGTGCCATGCACCGTCTCGGCGTCCTGATCGCGATGCGCAATCTGCCAGAGCGTCGTCTGCTGGCGATCGCCGGCCCAATGTCCCTTACCGGTCTTCTTGACGGCATACCAGCAGGGCTCGTGTTGCCAGTGGTAATCGCCGCGGCTCAGAACCAGGCGATCCTTGGCCCAGATGATCTGGGATCGAACGTTGAAACCCGCGGCTTCGAGACTCTCGGCGACGACTGCCGCATGTAGCGCACCGTGCCAGACATAGGCGACGTCGCCCGGGAACAGCGTCCAGGCCTCACGCCAGTCGGCGCGATCGTCGTTCAGCACCTTGCCGGTGCGTTTGGTGGCGGCAGCGCCTGCCTTGTTCCGCCAGGCCGGATCGTAGTCCACGCCATAGGGCGGATCCGTCACCATCAACAGCGGCTTCACAGTCCCGAGCAACCGCTCGACATCGGTCGCCACCGTCGCGTCGCCGCAGAGCAGTCGATGATTGCCCAGGATCCAGAGATCGCCCGGTCGGGCGACGGGATCCTCCGGGGCGTCGGGGATCTCGTCCTCGCCCTCTCGGGCGGCAGAGTCGTCCTCTTCGATTCCATCAAGCAGCGCACTCAGCTCCGCCTCACCGAAGCCAATCAGCGAGAGATCGAACTCGTCCTCGGCTAAGCCCTTCAGCTCTTCCGAGAGGAACGCGTCGTTCCACTCCCCGAGCTCGGTCAGTTTGTTGTCGGCGATGCGGTAAGCCCGTCGCTGCGCTTCGCCCAGGTGATCGAGCACGATCACCGGCGCATCCGACAGTCCGAGTTGTGTCGCCGCCAGGATGCGACCGTGGCCGGCAATCACCTCACCATCGCTCGAGACCAGCACTGGCACGGTCCAGCCGAACTCCGCCATGCTGGCGGCGATCTTCGCCACCTGGTCCGGACCGCGTGTCTTGGCGTTGCGCGCATAGGGGCGCAAGCGGTCGAGCGGCCAGGTCTCGATCGCTTCGGGAGCGAAGCTGAGGGTCATGGGTATCCGAAGATGGATAGTCGGGTGGATGTCCGGATACCGCGGTGGACTCCGTGTGGGGTCCAGCGGCAACCAATGGCGCCGGTGCGGAAGTCTTTAGTTCGTCGGGGTTTCGGGGACCAGGCGCGCGGGACTGGACTCCTGGTGGCTTCCCAAAGAATCCGGCCTGTCGCTAGCGATCTATCGCGCCACGCCCGCCCGCATACGATTGGCGCCAGGAAGGACCCGTGATCTTTCGGTAGCGTGGGATAAGAACCGCGACGCGCGCGCCTCCCCCGAGGGTGGTTCAAAACTAGGCTGTTTCAGGGACTTTCGTCTCGGAGAAAAGTGTCCGCGGCACACCTTACCCGCGGCCACTCACCGCTGCGCCGCTTGAGCCAGCGCGATCACTTTCCATTTCGACAGGTTTCGGTTGAACCGACGCCGGTTGAGGCGGAGCGAGATCAAGCACAACCCGTAAAGCCAGTGCTGATGCGCCGCTGAGCGCTCAAGACCGACCGTCCAGCAGATCGTTTTCCATCTCTCGCCGAAGGCCCGCATCCAGACGATCTTACCGTCGATGGGCTCGAGGCCGACGGTCCAAGTGAGCGTCTCTTCCATCCGGCTGATGGCCTGTGGGGACGGAAGGATCCGCATCGGCTTCGGTTCCTGTCCCACCTTGTCACCAAAGCTGTGGATGATCTCCGGCCACATGTTGAAGTAGCCCTGCACTCGGGGCTCGGGCAAACGCTTGAGCACAGACGCAGCCTCGGCCATACGTTCCTCGACGATGCTGGGTGTCCATTTGTCGCTGGTCATGACTGCACCTCCCGAAGCACGGCGGCGTAGCCGGCGATGTCGATCATGCTGTCGAGATGGTTGGGATCGAAGGCCAGGCGGGCGAGCTTCAGATCGATCAGGCAAAGGGCCACCTGTGCCGGCGTGATCGGTTGACCGAGGGTGATCGACCAACGCCTGGCGATGGCCGTCATGGATGCGGCAGGGTCGCCGTAGCTTTCGCGACGATTGGCGACGACGGCGGCCGCCTGCTTCAGCATCACCTCCCCGTTCATTGACCCGCACTCCCGATCCGGTTGACCAGCGCCCAATCCAAGATGGCCAGCGCATCGGCCTCGTTGTCATCCACGGGGTCGAAGCCGAGCTCCCGAACCGCGGCAATCACGGCCTCCTTGCTCGCATTACCCTTGCCGGTAACGTGCCGCTTTATGGTTCCCACCGGCACGGCCTCGTGGGGTATGGCGTGATGCTCGCACCAGGCGGTGATGTGGGCGAGGAAGCCGCCATAGGCATGGGCCGCATCGACGCCGGCATGACGGCGGACTTCCTCGATGAACACAGCATCCAAGGCGCCGGCTGCCTGTTTGAGCTCGGTGAGCCAGCGTTTGAAGCGCAGGAGGCGCATGCCGCCGCCCTGCCAGCGGTCATTTTTGAACTCGACCGTGCCACTGGCGATCTGCCCGTCGCGCCCACGAAATGCCCATCCGGATCGGGTTCCGAGATCAAGGGCGAGGACCACGAGAAGGTTTTCCCCTGATTTCGTGATTGGTTCGATCGGTGCGGTTTCAGTCATCGTGGGTCTCCAGCACATCGGTTTTGGTCATCGGCGGGGTTTGGAAACGGAGCCTTGGCAATGGCCCTGCCAATCGCCGGTGGGAGGAGTGTGTGTTGCCAGGCACACTCCTCCCCTTTAGGGGAGGTGGAAACGTGGAAATCGTTGAAATCATTCGGCTTTTTCCTGTTTGGCAACGCTTGGCAATGGCAACGAGGCGCAAGATCGATTCTCGTTTGAATTCAATGGGTTGGGGTGATTGCCAGGGATCCGTTTTTTGGCAATTGCCAAATGGCAACGTGGCAATTGGCAACCCGGACCTCCTCTTCCCGGTTTGGAAAGCAAAGGCTGGAAACGCTGGAAACAGAGCGGCCATGGGCATCAATCCTCCGCCTCGTCGGCGCCATGCACGAACTGCCCCACGCCGCGGGCAAACGGCCCCGTCGGGACGTCCAGCCACTTGTCCTCCTTTGAACCCGAGGCCATGCCCTTGACCAGCGCCGGCGGACGTCTGTTGAGCAGGTCCTGGACCATGTCCTGGAGGCGCTTACGGCCCATCTCGTGGAACGCAGACGGCAATCGGTGTCGTTGCTGATAGACACCGGATCCGCCGGTGTGGGTATAGGGATGGCCGTTCTCGGCCGCACGCGCGATGGCTGCCACCAGAGTGTCGATAAGATCCTGTTCGGGGAGACGACTTTCACGCAGGCGCGGTGTCACGTCGACGAGAAGACCGGTGGGTGCTCGGAGAAAAGTGCGAATGGTCCGGTCCGCTGGTCCGTTGGCCTTGACCACCGCGCCCTGAAACACCGCGTTGCGGGCGAAGGGCTCTTCGAGCGCCTTGAAGACGAAGCCCTGGTGTTCCTCGGGCGCCGGCCACAACGCGTAGACCAGGCGCACTCCGTCGACGATGGCGCTGGTGCCGCGCACGGCGTCGCGGGCCTGTTCGACCGTCGAGATCGGACGGTTGCCCTGCGGCTTGCGCATATGGTGGGCGACGATCACCGCCGCGCCGGTCTCCGTCGCCAGGGTCGCGAGCAAGCCGGTGGCGAAACTGCCCGCCGCCGGATCGGAGGTGACGTCGGCATGGATGAACGAGGCCAGCGGATCGAACACCACCAGCTTGAGATCGCGTAGTCTCATGATCTGGTCGCGCACCATGCGGAACTGGGGCGTGATCTCGGGACCGTCCTTGCCGGACACCACCAGCGGGATCGGTCCACCCGCATTGGGCAGAGGCACGACAATCAGCCGCTCAGGCCGTTCAAGCCGCAGTTCCTCGGGATCGAGCCGCTGCAAACGACGATGGACCTCGCCCTGTTCGTCCTCGGCGGTGAAGATGACTGCGGTGCCGAATTCCCGCACCGAGCCGCCGAAGGCCATGGGTTCCGGGCTGACCGAGACGGAACGGGCTTTGCCGGTGGCCACCGACAGGGCAAGGTCGAGGGTCATCATGCCCTTCCCGGTGTCGCCCATGGCGGCGAGGATCGAAACGACACCTAGAGGCAATGAGCCCTCGACCAGAAAATGCTGTTCGGGCGCATCGCCGGCATAACGACCGGCATTCCAATCGGAAAGATTCAGCGTCGCCTTTTTGGACCGAATGTACTGGCGTTCGCAGGTCGCGATGAAGTTGGTGACGTTCATGCCCTCGGCCACCGCATCCGCTGCATCCCATTTATCCGGCTTGCTGTCGGGGGGAAGGAGCACGGATACGGAAGTCGCTCCGACACCCAGCACCGCCTGTGCTGCGGTCATGGCGTACCGCCAACCGGGTTCGTCCTTGTCCGGCCAGATCACCACGCGCTTGCCCTTGAGCGGCGACCAGTCGGTCTTCTCGACCGGTGCCGAGGCGCCGTTCATGGCCGTAGTAGCGCAGAGCTCCTGATCGATAAGAGCCTGCGCGGCCTTCTCGCCCTCGACCAGAATCACTTCGGACGCCAACTTGACCCCCGGCCGGTTGTAGAGCGGCCGGGGGTCGGGCGCCTTCATCTTTCGGTTCTGCACATCCCAGGGCCGGAACTGCTTTCCGCCGGGCGGATCGTAGCGATACACACAGGCGATGAGCCGGCCATCCTCGTCCAGATAGTCCCACTTCGCGGTGACCGGTCCCAGGTCGTCGGTGGGCGGGATCTTGGACTGGGCCGCCCGGTCGTCGTGCAGGGTGCGACTGCGGCCGTCCAGCCATTCGCGGACGTCGTCCATGATGGCGGGGAATTCGGTCCGAGTGTCCCGCCCGGTGACAGCCGCCCACAGGCCGATGATGTCACCGCCCTCCTTGGTGGCGAAGTCGTGCCACATGCCGGCCTTGGGACCGGCGAGCTCTACCGTCAGGCTGTCACCGCGATTGCCGTGAACGTCGCCGACCAGGAATTTGGTGCCCTGAAACACGCCACCCGGCAGCAGATAGGAGAGCACGCCACGAATGTTCACGAGCATGCGGGATTTGATGTCCTCGGTGCTCTCGGCGTCACCCCACGGTCGGGTTCCGTCAAGGCGCTGCGGCTCGGCATCGTTGAAGTCACGCCAACGGTCCAGGTTCACCACGTCACCGCTCATGCTCCGCTCCTCCAACAGCGGTCGGACCAGGAGCAAAAGCGGCATTCATGGAAGTCGGCGGATTGAGCGATACGGGGCAGCAGTTCTCCCGCCTCGGTCGCCTGTATGATGCGCACCGCCTTGTCGCTCGCGGCTTGAGCCAAGGCACCGTCAAAGGGCACCAATTCGTGATGAAGTTCCGCCGTGTCCTTGTTGACGGCGGTGAACAAGGCCGGGTTCTTCGAGATAGCCGGCACCGTCGCTTCCATATAGGCCTGATATGTGGCGATCTGCGCCGCATAGACAGGTTTGGAGATCGCGACGCCGCGCTTCGCCGTGTCCTTCCAGGATTTGGAGTTCAGCGATTTGCATTCCCACAGCGCCGGGAAGCCAGGCAACACGGGACCGGCATTGATGATGCCGTCCACATGGCCGCGGATATGGCCGCCGGCAACCGAGAACCCGAACTGCTCGCCATTCGGCCGATTGCCCTTGGTGGTGTAGAGATCGAACCCGGCCCGACGCAGCCAGCCGATGGCCAGATCCTCGAAGACATGTCCGGCGGCGAAGATCCGTAGCGTCTGGCCGTCGAAACCACCGCCATCGTCCTTGGGCGCCCCTGCATACTCGTACTGCAAGGCACGATCGCAAGCGACGCCGAGCCGAGAGCCGCCGAGATAGTCGCGGGGCGGCCGCATAGCATTCTCGGCCACCAGGGCCTCGTCGATCAGGGCTTTAATTTTCTCGGCGAAGCTGGCCGAGTGATTGAAGTCCAACATCAAAAAGGGATCTCGGTATCCTCGCCCTTGGCGGTCGCCAACATGGCGTCCTGAAAACCGCCGACGGCGACTTCGATCAGGGTGAACACCTGGGCCTCGGTGAAGTCGATCAGCCGGGTCTCCCAGCCGATCTCCTCCATGATCTCGGCAACCATCTTCATGGCCGACCGGATCGCCGCCTGTTCCTGCTCGGTCAGGTCAACCATGCCCAAACCCCGCTTCGCCAAGCCGGACCAGAAACCCTGGCAGGCCATCGAGCAAAACCAGACCGATTGCCGGGGCCGCTTCGAGCGCACCGGGTCGAACCAGCCAAAGCCACGGGCCGGACGCCGACAGACGGCACAAAGCGCACCACGCGGGTGCCACAGTCGCAGACGGGCGGCGGCAGTGTCGGATAGCGCGGCCATGGATCATGCCGCCCTCCGGTCGCTCGAAACCGAGGTCCGCACCAGCTGCTGGATCGCCTGCTTGTTGAACGTGAAGGTCAACAAGGCCGAGGCCTGATACCGGGTGAGGCCGAAGTCTTGCCGGTAGCTCGCAGGCAGGTAGCGGAGCTGCTTCTCCGTCGCCGGCTGGTTCAGCCAGGAGCGGGTCTTGTGGGCGCTCTCGTCGGTCTCATTCTCGTTAAGCCAGTCGTCGGCGGCCGCCAGGCAGACAGTGCGCTCGCCCACCGCCAACAGCTGCGAGCGCTGCCCCTTCGCCCCGCCGATGGCATGCCAGCGCCCGTGCAGGAAGAATATCCCGCCCCAGGCGTTGAAGCCGTTGGCGACCAGCGCTGCGTCATCGCCAAAGAGATCACACCAGCGGAAACTGGAACGCTTTAGAAGATCGATCTCCGACATGACGAAGTCGGCAAGCGGCGTGGCCTCGCTCTCGCCGGCTCCGACTGACTCCCAGAGATAGCCGCAAAGGGGACACTCGCGTACCGCCAGCGGCACCTGCGCGGTGCAGTCCGGGCAATCTTTGGTTGAGGCCTCGCCGTCGCCGGCCTTGCCGTCCAGATTGACGTCCTGTTCAAGGCAGCCGTGCAAAAGGGTCGAGGTGCCGAAATCGAGCACGATGCAGTCGGTCTTGACCACGCTGGGAAACTCGCCCGGATCGACGGTGCGCAGGCCCCGCCCCACCATCTGGATCATGGTGGACTTGTAAGAACTGGGGCGTAGCAGGACGACGCAGTTGGTCGGTTGGTGGTCCCAGCCCTCGGTCAGCACCGCCACGTTGACGATGACCTGGATGTCGTCCTTTTCGAAGGACCGCAGGACGGACCGGCGATCGGCCTCGCCCATGTCGCCCCAGACCATGTCGGTTGGGATCCCATCGGCGACGAAGGCCTCGGTGACGTTACGAGCGTGATCGACGGTGGAGCAGAAGATCACGGTTTGGCGGTCGCCGGGCTTTTCCCGCCAGTGGCGGATCACCGCCTCGGTGATGGGCGCTCGGTTCATGATGGCGTCGACCGCTTTCATGTCGAAGTCGTCGACGGTCTTGCGGACACTCTTGAGGGCTTCCTGGGTGCCGACGTCGATGACGAAGGTGCGCGGCGGCACGAGATGACCCGATGCAATCAGCTCGCCGATGGAGATCTGGTCGGCCACGTTGGAGAAGACCGGACGCAGCCCCTTCTTGTCGCCTCGGTTGGGCGTGGCGGTGACACCGAATACCCGAACATCCGGATTACGGTCCTGGGCTCGGTCGATAATCCGCCGATAGCTGTCGGCGGCCACGTGATGGGCCTCGTCGACGACCAGCAGATCGAGCGCCGGCATGGCGTCGAGGGCATTGTCGGCACCCAGGGCACCGTTCTTGCGCGCCATGTCGTAGATGCGGCGCAACGCGTCGATCTCGGCGTAAAGGGCGGAGGACTTCGCTTGCAACGCCAACTGAGCAAACGCAATGTCGTCGATCGACGCCGCCTCAATGGGTTTGATCACCTCCTCCTGGCGATCACCGAGCGCAGGGATGCGGATGCTGTCGGGAACGTCGGCGAGGAAGCAATTGTCTTCGCGCAAGCTATCCAGCTTGGTCTTGGCGGTCATTTGGACACCTCGTTGTTCAGGGTGAGTCGGAAGGAGGGTTTGCCGACCCGCACGGTGCGGGCACTCTCGAAGGCCGAACGAATGTGGCCGGGCCAGGCGGTGAACTTGCGTTCGGGAACCCTGAAGCCGATGTCGACGTACTCGGTGGGATCGTCACCGTCGGCGCGGATGCACTCGGCCAGGGCGGCCAGCTGGGTCTGGTCCCAATCGACTTTCTTCGGCAGATCGGCGACCACCGTCACCGGACCGTCATCGAAGCGAATGGTGCCGGTGTCCTTGCCGGCCTCCCGGCGCAGGGACTGGGCGCGATCGGCGTAGCGCTGGGCGATGGCGCCCTCGAGCCAGTCCCTGGTCGCCTTGGCGGCACGCAGGGCCTCGTCCGCCTCTAGCTGCAACAGCGCCAACTGATCGGCAGGCAGAGCGGCGATCTCGCCGATCGGCATGCGGTGAAGGTCCTTGAGGGTGAAAGTGTTGGAGATCATCGCCGCCTCCTCATGCCATCTTCGGCGTCGGCCGGTCGGCAGTGCTCTCGCGAAGCTGGGTCGCCTCGAACTCTTCAACGTCCTCGAGCCGATAGACGACGCGGCCGCCAATCTTGATGTAACGGGGGCCTTCCCCCGACCAGCGCCAGCGCTCGAGCGTGCGGTGCCTGATGTTCCAGCGAGCGGCGAGCTCGATCTGGTTCAAATGTCTGACTGACATGTTCGTCTCCTTCGCGTTTGGCCGAATGCCTGCGCAGGAGACTGAGGGGTCAAGGGGGGTGCAGGGGAGGAATAAGGGGAGGAGATTAGGCGGGCACAAAAAAGGCCGCGCGCAGGCGGCCTACATCGACTAGCTTGCCGGCGGCCTTACATTTTCAGCCAGCATGCCCCATCGCCGTAGCCGATCAGGTCGCGCCAACCGGAGTGGCCCTTGAAAAGATCGCGGAGACGGGCAGAGGGCGAGAACTCCAAATCCTCGAATATCGTTGCCACGCTGACTCGGCCCTCACCGTCGCGCCAGCGCGTGTAGAGATACTCAATCACCTGACGCTGTTTGTCGCCGCGGAACTGGAATGCTCGATCGCCAACCCGAATCACCCTGAAGTCAGCACTGGGTTGGATCGGCAGATCCGGATGTAGCGGCCGTTTCGCACCCGCAATTCCGACCAGGATGTCGAAATCGATGGTGATACCCGTAGAAGCCGGTTTGAGGCAGTCCTTCAGCGGCACGATGCGGTGACGGCCCGGTACATCGACATGGCGAGAAAGCATGTTGCTGGACGTCAGCAGTAGGCCGGGCGGCCGCCCGACACGGTTCGTGAGCGCATCACAGACTCGATCCAGAGTGTTGAGATGCCCGAGCCGCCGTCCGAATAGAATGGTGGCCTTGCGCTTGCCAAGCCACGTCTCGCCGAGATCCCACAGAACCTGCTCGACAAGGCATGGGGCTGGCACATGGTCGCGAATCCCAATTTCGCGCCTGAGTTCGGTCAGCAGCCAGGAGAGGTCTGCTCTATAGCGCTTGAGATCGTCCGGGGGAACGTCGACCCAGCCAGCGTCGGGACAGAAGTGGCGATACCCATTAACGGACTCGTCGAAGTTGACCTCGGACGGGTGGTCGGCATCGCAGGCCCGGCACGTCACGAGACAGGCATTCGACATGGGTCTAAGGGCGCCGCAGTCGATCAGCCGCCGGCCCGCTTCAGGCAGCGCATCGACGAGCACGGCCCCGGATACTTCGGGCGGATCGCACTCAAGGAGACCGAGAAGAAAGTCGAGCCCCACGGTGCCCGACTCCTGATCGCTCACCGACGCCGTCATCCTCGCCCTAGACCTTTTGCACCAAGCCCCAGCGCCCGAGGTACTTCTCACCGATCAGATGTTCCTTCTCCGTATGATCCCTCAGGTTGCACTTGTTGGGCGCCGTGATCTCGAAAGACAGGATTTTGCCGCGCTTCGCACCGGTCTGGGGGTAGAACTCGATAGAGAGCTTTGCATGCTGCACCATGAAGCCATTGGCGAGCGGGTCCTTATTGTCGAACCACTCGCGGGAGAGGTTGTGCAGCTTCGCGCCGTCGTTGCGGCCAGCCTCGATCGTAAGCCTTCCGGCGCCGTCGCCATACGGACGGAGCCTCATACGGGTCACGGCAACCGACTTGATTCCATCTTCAGGATCGGTCGGAAACTCCTGGGCTCGCCGGAGCCTCGAGAGATCGTAACGCCGCAGGACGATCGGTTCGATTGTGGCCTCCTTCTTGAGCAGATTTTCGATGAACATCCGGCACACCGCCTCGCGAACGGGGCGCCCGCCCTTGGCAATGACATCAATCGCGCCGTCGGCAGGCGAATAGGTGATGGCGGCCTCTATCGCCGACCGCTGAAGGCGCCGGGTGAGGTTGATCCCGGCGAACTCGACCGTGCTCGACGTCAGGCCTTCCAGATAAATCGATACCTGGGTGAAGCCGGTCCCGTCGCGATCGAAGATCTCGCTGATGCATGAGCGGCCCGAACCATCGATGGACCGATGGTGCTCCTTGAGGCACCGCTCGAACTCCTGGACGTCCTCGGGGTCCCGGCTGACCGCCGCGCCGACGGGTCCGATGAAACCGTCCTACGAGCGTGATTCGCGGTAGTAGTCGGCATACCGGATCTCCTCGGCACGGTGAAACGCTTCGGCGTCGTTCAGGAACAGCCAAAGACTGCGCTCATGAGCGCTCTCCAGATCGCCGAACACATCGATCAGCCGACTGCGATCTGCGACTGCGCTCAGCATTGCCCGCTGGCCGACCTCGTCGGTCATGACCTCGGCCCGCTCGAAGTCGGCCGTCACCTGCGATCGGGTCTCGATTGGCAGGCCGTCGATAGCCTCGAACAGCGCTTTCACCAGCGCCTTTTCCTCCACCTCCCAGTCGACCGATTCGGGGAGATCCAGGTCTTGGGCTTCGCAGTAGGACTTGAGGGTTCGCGCCGGCGTGTGCCGCAAAAATCGACGCAGGGAAAATGCCATTATTCCAATCCTTTAGCAGACCTTGCCCGGGTCGCCGGGCGGCATGAGTTCACTACGGCCCACGCCGCCGATGTCCAGGATCGATGACTGGCGCACGGGCCGTGCCAAGATGATCCCTTCAAGCATGTCGGACAATCACTGTCAAGTTTTTCCTTGACTGTTCGATATTCCGACCTATAATCAATACCAACATCGCGCCGCACGTGCGGCGCTCCCTTGTAGGGAAAGGAGAACTCTGATGCCTCGCAAGGAACGCGTGACGAAAATCATTGATGGCGACACGTTCGAGACGGCCAGCCGCAAGAATCCGGTACGTTTGGCGAATGTCGATGCGCCGGAGCTCGGCGCCTCGGGAGGTCGAACGGCGAAACGTGCCTTCGAAAATCTGATAGGCGGCGAGACGGTGTCCATCGATACCGTGGCCCGCGATCGCTACGGTCGGTCGGTCGCCAAGGTCAAGATCGGTCGTCGATCGGTGAACAAGGCGATGACCGACAAGCTGGACGAATAGGAGCGAACCGTGGCCAAGACCAGAGACCAGATCATCGCAGACATCGACGGGCACATCGGGAACAACGGTGCCGATTTCGGAAACTGGTATGTGGGAATTGCCGCGAGCCCGCGCGACCGCCTATTCAATGACCACAATGTCAGGGAAAACGGCGATGCGTGGATCTTCCGTGAGGCTACGAGCAGCACAGTCGCTCGTGAGGTGGAGAATTACTTCATTGATGTGAAGGGCACGCAGGGCGGTGCCGGTGGCGGCGATTCCAGCTCCCGGTCCGTGTACGCCTACAAGATCAAGCCGCACACTCGGGAATAGCCAGTTCCCGCATGATCCAACTTCGCGCATGGCAACAGGAAAGGGGAGGAGCATGATTGACGCGACGCAACTTGGAAACCGATTGCGGGTGGCGCGGGAGCGGCGCGGACTGAGTCAGCAGGCCGTGGCCGACGCGCTCGACCTGCCCCGCACGGCCGTGACCAACATGGAAAGTGGCAGTCGCGCGGTGTCCACGCTCGAGCTCACGAAGCTGGCTGAAATCTATGGGTACTCGGCGGCGTTCTTCCTCGCGGCGAACGAAGAGCCGGAAGCCGAGGACCTGTCCGTTGTGCTGCACCGAGCACTGCCCGAAATGGAACATGCGCCAGAAGTCGAAACCGCAGTACAGCGATTGCTCGATCTCTACTGCGAGGGTGCGGTCTTGCGACGGATGCTGGATCAAACGATCGAGCAGACGGTCCCCAACTATGCCGCGCGAATGACGAACGTCGGCGACTCTATCCGGCAAGGCGAGGCAGTCGCCCAGGAAGAGCGTCGACGGGTCGGTCTCGGTAATTCGCCCATCCGAAACATCGCCGAGTTCATCAGCGACCAGGGCATCTGGACGGCGGCGACCGAACTTCCCGATAGCCTGTCCGGTCTATTCGTGAATCATCCAACCGTCGGCCTGGCCATTCTGGTCAATCGACAACATTGGCCCGTGCGCAGGCATTTCTCCTATTCGCACGAGTATGCGCACGCACTTTTTGATCGCAGCGAGACCGTGACGACGACGCGGCGGGAGAACTCGTCTGAGCTCATGGAGAAGCGGGCGAATGCCTTTGCTGCGGCCTTCCTCATGCCGCCGGAAGGCGTCGCGGAACAGCTGGCGCAAATAGACAAGGGACACCCAAGCCGGCTAGCACAGATCATTTTCGACGTCGCCAACAACTCCACGATCGAAGCAGAAATCCGAGCACGGCCGGGATCCCAAGTAATCACCTATCAGGACGTGGCGGTCCTCGCTCGGCACTTCGGTGTCAGCTTCGAGGCGGCGATCTGGCGATTGAAGAGCCTCAATCACATCAGCGCCAACGAGACAGAAGCCCTCATCGATCAAAAGGACATCGGCAACAAGTACATCAAGTTGTTGGGCTTCCAGGAACTCCTCGAGGAGGGTGCGCCGCCCGAGGCGTCCGAGCAAGAGCTTCGCAGTCACCTCATGCGCTTGGCGATCGAGGCTTTCCGACAGGAGGAGATTTCACGTGGTCGGCTCATTGAGATCGGCAGGAAACTTGCGATTGAGGGGGACGAGCTGATCGAACTGGCAGAGGCCACGCGCCCTGACTGATTGAGGATTATCGTTTGGCACCAGCGATTGTCGTTGCTGACACATCCGTCCTGATCAACTTCCTGCGTATCGACCGCATGGACCTGATCGGGAGCCATCCCGATTCCTTCATCGCCACAGAGCACGTGGCCGCCGAGATCACTGACCCCGACCAGCAAAGTCGATATGCGACGGCTCTTTCCATTGGCCATATTGTCGAACAGCGCGTCGACGCACCGGTCGAGGCCGAGACGTTCCTTCGCCTTTCGCGGGGAGGGCACCTGGGTGCCGGCGAGCGATCGGCCATCGCTGTCGCGCTCAACCGAAACTACCGACTGGCGATCCAGGACAACCGCGCGATCAGGCGTGCAATCCAGGAGGCGGGGATTTCCGGCAATCCGGTTTCCATCGTGCGTACGCAGGACATCGTCGTGGAACTCATCGGGTGCGAGGCGCTTACCGTCGAAATGGCCGACGCCATGCTCGTCGACTGGGCGAGCAACCACCGCTTCACGCTGAAGATATCGTCATTCCAGGAACTGCTGTAGGATTGGTTCATGAGCGCGATGAAAATGATGAATGAGACGGGAGGCGCACCGGATTGACGTGTGCGAGCTGGTCATCTTCGGATAACTCTCTGGCTGCGTATGTCGAAGAAGACCGCGGCAAGACTCTTGCCGTGTACAAGATAAAGGCGGCGCTACTTAAGGAACATTTCAATACCGAGGAAGATGTACTCGCCGGCGGCTACCGCTACCGCCAAATCTTTGAGGTTATCCAGAACGCAGCTGATGCCATTCTCGAGGGGGCCGAAGAACGAGGTACTGAAAGCGGCCGCATTGTCGTCCGTTTGACTGATTCTACGCTTTATGTTGCGAACACGGGCGCTCCTCTGACTGAAGACGGCATCGTGGCACTGCTGGGCGCACACTCTTCGCCCAAACGGAAGAACCAAATCGGCCGCTTTGGCCTGGGTTTTAAGTCACTCCTGGCACTCGACGGAAAGATCGATCTATTTAGCCGGTCAGTCTCGATTAGGTTCGACCCGTCAGCCTGCGAAGAAACCATTCGCTGCGAACTGAATTTGCCCGCCGGCAATGCCGTACCGCGTTTGAGACTCGCTGAGGTCATTTCTTTTGATGAGGAAGCCCAGGACGACGCGCAACTGTCAGAGCTCGGTCAATGGGCCGCCACGGTTTTGCGGGCCGAAATTGGTGACGCGGACATGGAACAACATCTCCATGATGAGCTACGGGATTTCCGACGCGAGTTTGTGCTGTTCCTTCCGGTCAACGTTTCTTTGGAATTGGACTTGGGTGAGGATACAGCACGGTCCATCAGTTGCGCGCGACACGATGACACCGTCGTTCTTCATGAAGATGATGAGAAGGAGCAATGGCTCTTAGTTGAGCGAGTTATTCCCATCACAGACGATGCGGCCCGCAAAGACGCCGGCAGCCTTCATGGGAGAACCGAGGTACCCTTGATTTGGGCTGTCCCACTGAATTCTGTCGAGGAAGCCGCGGGCCGTTTCTGGGCGTTTTCCCGACCGACACGTTTAGTCGACTGCCCGGTATCATAAACGCTCCCTGGCAAATTGACTTCGGTCGATCCGCCTTAAGTCCCGGTGACTATAACGATGCATTGATGCGGGCCGCGGCGGCGCTCATCGTCGATACCATACCGAAGCTGGCCCTACCGGATGATCCCGGGCGCACACTGGATGCCTTTCCACGAAGGTTGGAGTCGAAAGACGAACCCGCAGCACCACTTGTTGAGGAAATGTGGGGCCGGCTTGTCGGAGTGCCCGCTGTTCCTGACGAAACCGGCATGCTGCGATCCGCCAAAGACCTGTCTTTGCACCCGATCGACGATTTTGATCTGGTGTCCCGATGGCTTGAGTTGGTCGGGCAGAAGAAAGACCTTGCCAGGTTCATCCATCCCTCATGCCTCAAGCGGCAGAGACTATCGCGGCTGAATGAACTGCGATCTCGCTTTGAGGATGATTTTGCGGAACCCGATCTCTGTGATTGGCTGGAATAGTGCAGATCACCGCCACAATGCTCTACGACTTGGTTCAGTGTGGCCATCGGCCAACAATGGATCTGTTCGGCGATCCCGCGAAACGCGATGAAATCAACGCCTTCGTCCAGCTTCTCTGGGAAAAGGGCACCGCCTACGAGCATGAAGTCATCGACGGTCTGACGCTGCCGATTCTCGATCTGTCGCGTTATGCCGGCGACGAAAAGGAACGCCAATCCTTCGAAGCCATGCAACGGGGCGAGCCGTTGATATACAGCGCCCGCATTACTGCGGATGATCTTCTCGGCGATCCCGACCTGCTGCGGCGCGAAGGGGACGGCTACGTGGCGGGCGACATCAAGTCAGGCTCCGGAGAGTACGGAGATGGCGACGACGCCAAGCTGAAGAAGCACTATGGCGTCCAGTTGTCTCTCTACACCGACATCCTTGAACGTCGGGGTCTGGCAAGTTCCAGGCGTCCATTCGTGTGGGACATCGACGGAGAAGAGATCACCTACGACCTCGAGGAGCCGCAGGGCAAACGGAACCCCTGGACGATGTGGGAGGTCTACCAGGAAGCGCTGGCTCGTGCTCAACGCATCGTGGCGCAGACCGAGCGGACCGACCCCGCCTATTGCGGCGCCTGCAAGCTCTGTCACTGGTACACGGCCTGCCTTGCTGACCTCGAGAAATCGGATGATCTTACGCTTTTACCGGAACTCGGCCGTACCAAACGCGACGTCATGGTCGATCGAATCGCGACGGTCTCCGACCTCGCGGCCGCCAACGTCGATGGTTTCATTTCGGGGAAGAAGAGCGATTTCCGGGGGATCGGGCCCGATACGCTTCGCAAGTTCCACGAGCGTGCCAAGCTCACCAAGACGAAGGGCGCGAGCCCCTATCTGACGGCACCGGTGAGCCTCCCCCATTTCGAGACTGAGCTCTTCTTCGACATCGAGGTCCATCCTATGCGCGACCTCTGCTACCTGCACGGTTTCGTCGAGCGCCGTGGCGGCGACAACTCGACCGAAAAATACGTTGCGTTCTTTACCGACGCCGTCAGTCCGGAAGAGGAGGAACGTGCCTTCGACAAGGCCTGGCGTTATATCGGCGCCAACCAGCCCTGCGTCGTCTACTACTACTCCAAGTACGAGCGCACGATCTGGCGCCAGCTGCAGACCAAGTATCCGTCGGTTTGCACGGCGGGCGACATCGAGGATCTGTTTCACCCCAGCCAGTCGGTGGACCTCTATTTCGACGTCGTGAAGAAGACGACCGAGTGGCCGACGCGCGATCACTCGATCAAGACCCTCGCCAAGTTCCTCGGCTTCAGTTGGCGGGATACACACCCCTCGGGCGCTGCGTCAATCGAGTGGTTCGACCGCTGGATTCAAACCGGAGACAACACCGTCAGACAGCGAATTCTGGACTACAATGAAGACGACTGCATCGCAACGCGGGTGGTTCTGGATGGTATTCGTGCGCTTTAGTCCTCTACGGCAAGAGGATAAAAAACGGGCCCGTTGATTGATGGGGACGATGGTCTGCCGGCAACCGAGGTCGGTGAATGGTCCAAGCAGAAGCACGAGTTCTTGCGTCGCTACCTCCACGTTTCCAGTGCAGCCCGAAAGAAGTTCCTCAAGGGGCCTTCGAAGTCGGCGACGTTCATCGACAATTTCTGTGGACCTGGGCGAGCACGGGTAAGGGAAACCGGGGAATGGATTGACGGGAGCGCTGTCGCCGCCTGGAAGATCAGCCAGGAGGGCGGAGCAGCATTCTCAGAAATGTTCGTCGCTGACATCGATGACGCAAGCCGCGCGGCGACTACGGAGAGGTTGAAGCGGCTGGGCGCTCCAGTCCAGGAGCTCCGGGGATCAGCCGTCGATGCTGCCGCAGCGGCCGTGCAGAAGGTCAATCCTCACGGCCTCCACTTCGCCTTCATTGACCCCTTCAGTCTTGGCGCCCTGGATTTCCAAATCCTCCAGTCTCTTGCGTCCCTGAAACGGATCGACATGCTGATTCATGTGAGCAAGATGGACCACCAGCGCAATCTGGGGATCAACATCACATCGGAGGAGTCGGCATTCGACAATTTCGTCCCGGGATGGCGGGATAATATCAACCTCAATCATTCACAGCAGGAAACCAGGCGGCTTGTTGTCGAGTTCTGGAGAGAAAAAGTGGCCGAACTCGGCATCGGCCCTTCGACAGAAATGAGACTGATCAAAGGCCGCCGGAACCAGCACCTTTATTGGCTCCTGCTGGCTGCGAAGCACAAGTTGGCGCACAAATTCTGGAAAGTAGCCGCCGACACCGATCCACAGGGCAAGTTATTCGATTGATTAGAGAGCAAGGCCGTGACTGGGAACCGCGTCCCAAGTCTTGCCTTTGAAGACTCGTCCGTTCGCCTTCTTATGCCGCTTGACGCCATCGGCGCCCCAGCCGCCCCACTGCTTAAAGAAAAAGGCGACACCGGCCTTGTCGGCTTGGCGCTTGATCCTCTCGACTCAGGCCTCCTGCATCGGGCGGGCCTTGTGTCCTGACTCTCCCCCGACGATCACCCAGTGAACGCCGCCGAGATCAATTCGACCGAGATCCTCCAGTAGCGGCTCGATCGAAAGGAACCGAACTTTTGCATCGACCTGACGCAGATGATCGATGCGTGGCAGCCCGTAGGCACGATCTTCTACCGACACGCCCAGCCAAACGTTCGGTGGGCAACGACGGTCGGTGAAAAACTCGGGCAGCCGTTCGGCCCGCTTGGTGAGAATTTGGTACGTGTGCTGAGGGGTCTTTTCGATCACCGCGAACACCCCGTCCAGGAAAGCATCCGGGATATCGCAGTGAAACAGGTCGCTCATCGAATTTACGAAATAGACCGTTGGCTTTCGCCGCTCCAACGGCTGAACGACGCGCTTTGGGTGCAGCGCAAGTTTGAAACCATTCTCATAGCCGGAGGCGCCCATGGCATGTAGCCGCCGGGCCATTACCTCGGCGTAACAATGCTTGCAGCCTGGCGAAACCTTCGTGCAGCCCGTTGTCGGGTTCCACGTCTGCTCCGTCCACTCGATCTTTGAATTTGCGCTCAAAGTTCCCTCCCTTGGGGCATGGTACCGCCAAATAACCACGGACTTGAATCAGAAATTGCAGCTGGATCAACCCGATACTGCGTCGATCGATCCCTTTACCGCGCTTTTCCCCCGAATTTCTCCGCCGTACGCATGGCCCCCAAGCCCAAAAGCGACAGGAGCACCGTGACCAGCGTCTGGGTACCAGTCAGTTCGGGCAGGGCCGTCACATGGGGGAAGTAGTTCACCGTGACCCAGGTCAGCAGGTCAAATAGGATGAAGTGCCATAGAAACGCGAAACCACAGACCCAGCCGATGAAGGGCCGCCAGCCGGCAACAAAAATGGAGCGGTGGCCGGCCTCAATCTTGTTGAGCTCGATCTGAGCCAGGCTGGGTTTCATCATCAGCTTCGCCTTGATCACCTCGGCCGCGCGCTTCTCGTCGTCGGTCTCGACGAACTGATCGATGATGTTGGCGACGCCCTCGGCGGCGGACACGACACCACCGCCGACGATCGACCCGAATATCTTGCCCAGCATGACCTACTCTACAATCTCGAAATGCACGAGGTCGTCGAAGGTGTTGTCCCGGACCTCGGTGTCGTTGTCCCAGTCACCACCCCAGCGGAGATCGACACCCATCGCCTTGGCGGTCGCGAGCACGTATCCGGCAAAAAGGGTTTGGCGCTCCCGATCGTCCCAGACGACCGGCCAGGGCGTCACATCGACAGCCATGGACGGCACGGTGTTGTGCTTGCCATTCGGCCAGCGGACTTTGCTCTTGCCCTCCTCGACCATCCGATTCTGGCGTTCCTGATTTCGGTGGCCCTCGAGGATGGTGCAATCGAAGTGCCTGATCGCTTCGTGGAACACTCGCTGCAGGCGCGGGTCACAGGTGCCGAGCCTGGAAAGCGATTTGTCGGAGAAACTCGGCATCAGTGACCTCCAAACAGCTTGAGCTTGATGGCGATGCCGGCGATCAGCGCGAGGATGAGGCCGGTGGTGATAAGACGAACGACGGTCTGCCAAGCGGTGTGCCTGGCGATGCGAACGGCGCCCAGGAGCGAGCGCAGATCTCGGATATCGCTCGCAGCTTCCTCGTCAACCAGGCCGACGTCCGCTTCTGACCCTGGCTGTGTGAAAACGCGAATACGTTTAGGATTCCCGTGCAGTCTTTGCGGGGGATCGGATGAAGCGTTTTGTAGAAGGGGTGGCACGGGACCAAGC
>Ga0209785_1000240_pt1 | contig 19860 bp, 17 predicted proteins | sample WorMetG1BERMUDA2_FD_187403 | JGI IMG/M metagenome (GOLD analysis project Ga0209785, IMG submission 187403) | Marine gutless worms symbiont microbial communities from Max Planck institute for Marine Microbiology, Germany - Inanidrilus... ...
CTTAATCTGGCGTGCGATGTCGCGACAGGTTCGGCCCAGATAGGTCTTGAGCGTCCTCAACGCCTTGCCGGCCCGCTTGAATTGCTTGGCATGGGCATAGCGCTGATGCCGGATCAGCGCCTGCTTGCCGACCCGAACACAGGACTGACGCAGATTGAGGCCGGTCTGCTTGGCCAATCGCACCAGCCGCTCACGCGCCCGGTGGATGAGTTTGGCGTCCGTGGGGAACATGACGTTCTTCGGTTGCACCGTCGTGTTGACAATCACCCGCCTTGTGTCCTACGGCTTCATAGCCCCGGTCTTGACCGCGACCACGAGGCTCCCCTGCAGAAGCGCCTTGATCCGTTCCTCACCCATGCGCTGACGCCAGCGCGTCATCGACGAGCGATCGAACGGCAGCTCGAGGCGGAAGAACGCCTCGCCGCAAAGCTATTGGTAATACGGGTTCTCCACCCAGCGGGCGCACAACTGCCCGTCCGATAGGTCGAAGCTGTGCTTCAGGATGGCAAGGCCCGCCATCAACCGGGTTGGCAGCGGTGGTTTGCCGGGACCGTCCGAATAGACCACACCGAAACGCGCTTCCAGCACCGGCCAGTCGATCGCCTGCGTCAGCCGCACCAACTCATGGCTCATGTTGATGCTCTGGTCGAGCCGGGAGCGGAACAGATCCTGTTCTCCCGTCTGCCGCCTCTCGCGTGGTCTCGACATCTCATCGCCTCGTTTCACCGCCGTCACAGAAAGTGACTCATGCTTTCAACACGAGGGAAACCGCAAAATCGAATTGCAAGAAAACCGCAGCCAATCACCCGATTTCCTGCAACTCCAAAACGCCTATCCAGCGCAATCGCTCAATCCGATCAAAGGCTTGGGGATAGTTCACCGGGGACTACCTCGTCGGTGGCAAGGGCCGTTTGGATCCCTCGCTCACTTGGAGAGTCCTTGGGTTGAACGGTTCATTGTTTCGGGTTTGACGAGCGCGCCAAGTTTGAAGACACGGTGATGACGTACGGAGTTTTTCGCCCATTTGCAGAAATCGGCGTTTCCTTTCAGACTGACTGAGAGGAGCTTATGATGAGTGGAGAGGACAAGCCGCCGGATAACCGCTTGGAGCCAGAACCCTTGAATGCCGCGTCATGCACCAATATCCGCTTTGTCCACGCACTGACGAAAAAAAGAGCCGCCAAGTTCGGCCAGTTGGTTGCTCTTGACCGGTAAAACCGATTCACCCATCGCGATTTGACATCATTGCATCTGTAAGCTGCACAAGCGCTTGCGCCATCAACATTTGCTGGGCCGGCTCCAGATTGTCCATGAGGTTTTCAATGTGCTTTCTTTGAGATTTCGCAGCTTCGCGAAAAGTAGCCTGTCCTTTCGTAGTCAACTCGACGAGCTTGGACCGCCTGTCTGTTGGATGCGGACTTCGAATTGCCAATCCATCTTTTTCGAGTCCATCAACCAAGGTCGTGATGTTGCGTTTGGTGACCGACAAACGTTCGGCCAAATCCACCATTGAGCGCGGTTGCCCCTGACTCAGCGCCTGCAAAACCTGAAACCGGGCCGGAGACAGGTCTACTTTCGCGGTCCCCTCCCGAAGGAATCTCAAAAAGGGCGGCACGAACTCACAAATAGCGTCGGCAGGAGAAATCGTCACTTGCGAGCCTCATTTAGTTTACTTATACACCATATATAAGTACATCATATATGGAACTTAGAAGGGGTAACTGATGACCGCGACTGATGCAAATTGGATTGTGATCACGGGGTCCACAGGGGGGATTGGGAGCGAAATTGCCAACCAACTCGCTTCTCACGGCAAAAGTCTGATTTTGGTCAATCAATCTGAATCCAAATCGCAAACCCAAAGATCCCAGCTGCTCTCTGACAATCCGTCCTTAAAAATCGAATTGGTAATTGCGGATTTCATGGATACGACGCAGATCGCGACCGCGATTGAAAAGATCAACGAACTGCCAGGACGGGTCGATGCGCTGTATAACAATTCAGGGGTTCTGACAGCACAAAAGATTTTGAGCGCACAAGGCTTTGAATCGCAATTCGCGGTTAATCTGCTGGCACCGTATCAATTGACTATTGGGATCAGGGAAAAAATGGCCCGGCCTGCCGGCGACACGCCCGCAATGGTCTTGACCTTTTCGTCCAGCGCGGTGAACTCACAAAAGGTTCTAAACCTGGAAGAGCTTGCCAATCCCAAGAAAGTGGGTGGGATAATGAGCACATATGCGCAAACCAAATTAGCGGTTACAGCGCTGGCACCGGCACTGTCCGCGACGCTTACGGCAAACAATATTCTAATCCGTGCTGTCGATCCGGGCGCCACAAAAACCGGGATGACCACGAGTGGAAATTCGGCCATGCCAAAGCCGTTGCAATGGCTTGTGCCGCTTTTGTTCAGCGCGGCAGACAAGCAGGCGGCCAAATTGATCGACAGCGCAAATCCATCGGCATTTGAAGGACGATCCGGAATTTATGTGGCAAACCGCAAGGAAAGGAAACTGCCCAAGCCAGCGGCCGACAAAAACACTCAGAAACACCTGATCGCCTTACTTGAAAGAGCATTGAAAGGCTAGTGGCGTTCCTCAAAATCAATTTGGTCATGAGCGAACATCTTCCAGAAACCAGGATGTAAACATGGCTGAAATTGTCTCTGCAGGCCGCCTGCGTAAATCGCCCTTCTACCAATCAACGATTGCGGAAGGCGCCGAGTCACTCCTGACATACAACCGTATGTTGATCCCGCGCGGATACGGCGACCGAGAAGCCGAATACTGGCGGTTGATCAATGGTGTATCGATGTGGGATGTCGCGGTGCAGCGGCAAGTGCAGCTTAAAGGACCGGACTCCGCGAAGCTCGCGCAGACTCTATGCATGCGAGACCTGTCGCTCCAAGCGATTGGCCAAGGAAAATACGTTGCGATTTGCGACCATCGCGGTGTGCTCATCAACGACCCCATCGCGTTAAAGGTCGATGAGGATTGCTATTGGTTATCGATCGGTAATTCGGACATCTGGTTTTGGGCGCGCTGCGTGGCCGGTGAACGCGGGCTTGATGTCCATGTGACCGAGCCGGACGTTTCGCCTCTGGCCGTGCAAGGACCCAAGGCCGAGGACGTGGTGGCGTCACTGCTTGGCGATTGGGTGCGGGACTTAAGGTATTTCTGGTTTAAGGATGCGGTGCTTGAAGGAATCCCGCTCAAGGTCGTGCGGGCGGGTTGGTCTAAGCAGGGCGGCTTCGAGTTGTTCCTTTTGGATGGCGCCAAAGGCAACCAGCTGTGGCAGTTGGTGAAAGAGGCGGGTCAACCTTTTGACATCGGTCCGGGTTATCCAAATCCGTCCGAGCGCACCGAAAGTGGCCTGCTGAACTGGGGCGTTGACACGGATGAAACCACTAATCCTTTTGAGGTCCGACTGGATAAGTTTGTCGATCTCGACGTCGATAACGATGTGATCGGTGTCCAAGCGCTGAGGCGGATCAAAGCGGCTGGGATCAAACGCCATCAACTTGGCGTATTGCTTGATGGACCAGAGGAGCATGAGAACCAGGGAATTTGGTTGCCGATTGTAAAGAACGGAGCAGATGTCGGCCACTTGACGCACAAAGCGTGGTCGTACCGGCTCGAAAGGATGATTGGCTTTGCGCTTGTTGCCGTTGATGCTGAACCGGGCGACATGGTTCAGGTGTTGGATCAGGGTGACCCCATCGAGGGTGAACTCACCACGCTGCCATTCTTTGTTCGATAATGTCACAGCACGCGCTGGCGGTTTCGGGTTTGTGGTGGCATTAGCAAACGACCCGAAGCAATAGCGTTCTATGCCGCATCCGGGTCGCGTGCGGCGGGGCCCCGGCCGAAGCGGTCCTCGATATAGTCGGTGACCATCGTCTCGAACTCGCCTGCGATGTTGTCGCCGCGCAGCGTGCGCACCTTCTTGCCGTCGACGAAGACCGGGGCGGCCGGGGTTTCGCCGGTACCCGGAAGCGAAATGCCGATATCGGCATGTTTCGATTCGCCGGGACCGTTGACGATGCAGCCCATGACGGCAACGTTGAGGCTCTCGACGCCCGGATATCTTTCCCGCCAGACAGGCATGTTGCGGCGGATATCGTCCTGGATTTTCTGGGCCAGTTCCTGAAACACCGTGGACGTCGTCCGCCCGCAGCCCGGACAGGCGGCAACGATGGGGACGAATTGCCGAAAGCCCATGACCTGCAGAAGCTCCTGGGCGACCTGCACCTCGCGTGTGCGGTCGCCGCCCGGTTCCGGCGTCAGCGAAATGCGGATCGTGTCGCCGATCCCCTGCTGCATGATGATGCCGAGCGCGGCCGAGGAGGCGACGATCCCCTTTGTGCCCATGCCGGCCTCGGTGAGGCCGAGATGCAGCGCGTAGTCGGACCGCCGGGCAAGCTCCGTATAGACGGCGATCAGTTCCTGCACCTGGCTGACCTTGGCCGACAGGATGATGCGGTCGCGGCCAAGCCCGATCTCCTCAGCGAGTTCCGCCGACAGGAGTGCCGATTGCACAATCGCCTCGCGCAGCACTTCCTGCGCGCTCAGGAGCCCGCCCTTCTCCTGGTTTTCGTCCATCAGGCGGGTGAGCAGCACCTGGTCGAGCGAACCCCAATTGACACCGATGCGCACCGGCTTGTCATGGCGGATCGCCATTTCGATGATCTGCGCGAACTGCTTGTCCTTCTTGTCCTTGAAGCCGACATTGCCCGGATTGATGCGATATTTCGCAAGCGCCTCCGCACAGGCCGGATGATCGGCCAGCAATTTATGACCGATATAGTGAAAATCGCCGACCAGCGGCACGAAGACGCCGAGCCGTTCCAGCCGTTCCCGGATCTTTGGGACCGCGGCGGCGCTGTCATCGCGGTCCACGGTGATACGGACGATCTCCGATCCCGCCGCGTGCAGCGCCGCGACCTGTTTGACGGTGGCGTCGACATCGGCGGTGTCGGTGTTGGTCATCGACTGAACGACGATCGGCGCCTCGCCGCCGACGACAACGCCGCCGACCTTCACGGCAACCGAGCCGCGCCGGTCGAATGTTTTGGAGAAATAATCGCTCATCGCACCCTCTGACACGGCACCTGCGCACCCTGCCCTGAACTGGTACAAGCATCCGCCGATGTCAACAGGATGGCGGACCGTCAGGCGTGTTCGACGGCCGTGATCAGCCTGACCATGTTTCGGATATCGGCCTCGGCCTGCTGCAGTGTCGCGGCACGCGTCTTGGCACCCTCGACGCCGTTGACGATCAGCCGCGCCAGTTTGGCGCAGTCCGGATCGTCACGATCCGGCGCGATCCGGCCGCGCTCGGCCGCGTGTCTCAGACCCCCGGCGATAACGCTCTCCATGTCGCCCATCCAGCGTTCGAACAGATCGCCGGCGATCTCCTTGTTGACGCCGACCAATTCCATCCCATGCGGCGTTGCGGCGAGCATCCGATGCGGCGCCAGAAAGCCCTGATCGAGCGCGCGAACCAGCCGGTCCGCGATCGGCCCATCCTCGGCCAGAATGCGCCGGACGTCACCGACCAGCACCACGACCATCGCTTCAACATAGGCGCGGAAGATATCGGCCTTGTTGCGATAGTGCTGATAGAGCGCCGGCCGCGACATGCCGGCCGCCCCGGCGATATCCTCCATGGAGGTGCGCCGGAAACCGTAATTTACGAAGCGATCGAACGCGGCCCTCAATATGGCATCGCGCCGGGGATCATCGGACTCTGGGATCATAGTTGACATTCTGACACTTTTTGTTATTTTGTCAAACGCATCCGGCGCGGGTCCGTTTCTGTTTGCACCGGATGGCGCCGTTAAAGCAAGTCAACCGGAGGTCGGCAAGCCATGAAACTCAGCGTCAACGGAACCGTGCACGACCTGGATGTCGAACCCGACATGCCGCTGCTATGGGCGCTGCGCGACGAACTCGGCATCAAGGGACCGAAATTCGGCTGCGGCGTTGCGATGTGCGGCGCCTGCACGGTCCATATCGGCGGCGAGCCCGTGCGTTCCTGCTCGCTCGCCGTCGGCGATGTCGACGGCGAGGTGACGACGATCGAAGCCGTGGGCGGAGATGAACTGCATGCGGTACAGCAGGCCTGGATCGCCGAGCAAGTGCCACAATGCGGATATTGTCAGGCGGGCCAGATCATGAGCGCGATTGCGCTTTTGGACGCGGTCCCCAATCCAACCGACGACGATATAGACGATGCCATGGCGGGCAATCTGTGCCGCTGCGGCACATATCCGAAAATCCGCGCCGCCATCAAGCGCGCAGCGGCGCAGCGTGCGGGGGCCTAGACGATGTCTGACAAAACGAGCAGCACGAAGAAGCGGTCGCGCCTCGGCAAGATCGCTCGCCGTACCTTTTTAATCGGCACCGGCGCGATCGCCGGCGGCTTGGCGGTCGGATACTATTTCTACCAGCGCGAGCCGGAGAACCCGCTTCTGGCGGAGCTCGACGAGGGCGAGGTCACGTTCAACCCGTTCGTCAAGGTGGCGCCCGATGACACGATCACCATCATCGTGCCGCGCGCCGAGATGGGCCAGGGGGTCACCACGACCCTCGCGGCGCTGGTGGCGGAAGAACTCGATGTCGAGCTCGACGCGGTGACGGTCGAACACGGCCCGGCCTCGCCGGCTTATCTCAATCAGGCGATGCTCGTCGAGGCCGTGCCGTTCCCCAGCTTCGATCGCAGTTTCGCCGCCGGCGGCATGCGCGGCGTGATGGAGGTCGTGTCCAAATTCCTGGCGCTGCAGGTGACCGGCGGCTCGTCGGCGACCGTCGATGCCTATGAGAAAATGCGCTATGCGGGCTGCGCGGCCCGCGAGGTGCTGAAACAGGCGGCCGCAGAGGAATTCGGCACGACGCCCGGCCAGCTCACCACCGCCGACGGCAGGGTGAGCGACCCGGCCAGCGGACGGTCGGTAAGCTATGGTGCTTTGGCTGCCTCGGCAGCCGGACGCCGGCCGCCCTCCAATATGCAATTGCGCGGCCGCTCCGAATGGCGACTTCTGGGTCAGTCGCAGCCGCGGACCGACATGCGCGCGAAAGTGACGGGCGCGCCGATTTTCGGCGTCGATGTCGACCTGCCGGACATGCTCTACGCCACCGTGAAGATGAACCCGCGCCTCGGCGGTGCGGTCAAGTCCATCGACACAAGCGCGGCCGAGGCGATGAAGGGCGTCGTCAAGATCGTCCCGATTGAATCGCAGACCGGCGACGGCTTCGGGGTCATCGCCGACAACAGCTGGCGCGCCTTCCAGGCCGCCGAGGCGGTCGACGTCGAGTGGGGTGAAGCGCCTTATCCGCCGGAATCGGAGGACGTCTTCGCCACGCTGGAAGACGCGCTCGACAACGGCCGGCCGTTTTCGCTGCGGGACGGCGGCAATGTCGATGCGGCGCTTGCCGCCGCATCGGACCGGTTTGTGGAAGCGGAATACCGCGTGCCGTTTCTTGCCCACGCGACGATGGAGCCGATGAACGCCACCGCCCGCCTGAAAGACGGACAGCTGGATCTCTGGGCACCGAACCAGGCACCCACGATCCTGCAGTCCGTCTGCGCCGGCGTCGCCGGCCTGGAGACCGAGAATGTCCGCGTTCACACGACCTTTATGGGTGGCGGATTCGGACGGCGCGGCGAGGTGGACTTCGCGATCTATGCGGTGGAACTCGCCAAACACGCCGACGGCCGCCCGGTGAAGGTCACCTGGACGCGCGAGGAGGACACGACACACGACACCTATCGGCCGGCGGCGATCGGCCGCTACCGCGCGGTCATCGGCGAAAACGGCTTGCCGGAAGCGATGCATGGCAAGGTCGCCGCGCCGTCCATTATCAAAAGCGTCATGGCGCGGACATTTCCGAACCTGTCGCCGGCGGGACCGGACCGGACGTTGATCGAAGGCGCCTATGACCAGCCCTATGACATAACCCATTATCGCATTGATGGAGTCGTCGCCGACCTCGCCGTTCCGCTCGGTTTCTGGCGCTCGGTCGGCAACTCCCACAATCCCTTCATGCATGAAAGCTTCATCGACGAGATCGCGGCAACGACGGGCCGAGACCCGCTGGCCCTACGCCTCGAACTCACGAGGCCGTGGCCGACCGCAACGGCCGCACTGCAGCGCGTCGGCGAAATGGCGCATTGGGGCGAGGCCATGCCGAACGGGCGCGCTCAGGGCGTCGCCTTCGTCCTGTCCTTCGGCACCTGGGTCGCGCAGGTCGTCCAGGTGAAGGACGAAGACGGAGCGGTGCGGATTGAAAAAGTGTGGTGCGTCGCCGACCCGGGCGAGGTTCTCGACCCGGAAATCTTCAAGGCGCAGATGATGTCGGGCATCGTCTTCGGCCTTTCCTCGGCGATCGGCCAGGAGATCACCTTTTCCGACGGCATGGTGGAACAGAGCAACTTCCACGACTACGACGCCATGCGCATCCACCAATGTCCGGATATCGAGGTCGAAATCCTGGAAAACGCGCCCCATATGGGCGGCGCCGGCGAACCGGGTACGCCGCCGTCCATTCCGGCGCTCGCCAACGCCGTTTATGCGCTCACCGGCAAACGCATCCGACAGATGCCGCTGTCGCACGAGGTCGATTTCGTCTGACCACACGGTCGATTTCGTTTGTCCACGCGGTCGATTTCGTCTGATGGCGTCGCCGCTCAGACCGGACTGGCCAGCGTATCGGCGCGGCTCGTCGGCATGTCGACGCCTATGGCGGCAAGCGCCTGGCTGACGGCCAGGCGCGGATCGGTGCGCGGAACGGTGCCGAGCAGCGCCTCCAGCTTGGCGCCGTCCAGCCTGTGCGGCCGGTCCCAAAGATAGGCCATCTCGCAGACTTCCCGCATCATCGGCGAAACCAGGCCGGCAAGACGCAGCAACGGCCAGGGCACTCCGGCGCGGGTCAGGCTCTCGCCCAACGCCGCCTCGCAGCAGCGTTGCATCTCCTCTCCGGTGAGGGCGTGGCCGGAAAACAGAAATGTCTCGAAAGCCGACAGGTCGTGCCGATGTTCGGCAAGCGCCACGAAAGCAGCCGCGAGATCCGGCAGATAGGCCCAGCTGTGGATCACGTCGGTCGGACCCGGATAGGTGAACCGGCGCCTGCCGATCTTGGCCGCGACGATCACGTCGAACCAGGAGCCCGGCACCGATCCGCCATAGAAATCGCCGGCGCGCAGGATCGCCGAGCGCACCCCATGGCGTGCGGCGTGCTCCTGGAACAGCGTCTCGAGCTGTATGCGGATAGCGCCCTTCCGTGTCGTCGCTTCGAAGGCCGTGTCGTTGTCAACAAGGGCGGGGATGGCACGCCCGTAATTGTAGACATTGCCTGGAAAGAGATGCATCGCCCCGTGGTGGCGAGCGGCGGCCATCACATTCTCACCCATCGGCATGACCAGCCTGTGCCACGCCGGATAGGGGGCATTGAGACCGTTGAAGATAATGTCCGCGCCTTCGGTCGCGCGGATCAGGCTTTGCCGGTCGGTCGCGTCGGCGGTACGCTGGCGGATCGTGGCCGGCAGCCCGGCGGCCCGACCGGACCGCGTCACGGCAATCACCGCATAGCCTGCCTTGTCAAAGGCCAGCGCGGCCGCGTGCGCCAGCCGTCCGTTGGCGCCCAAGATCGCAATCGATGTCATGACGTTCGGCTCCTTCGCCTCTTCAATTCGTTGCACTGGACCATAACAGCTCGAATTTGTATTTATAATCGAAGGAATCGCATGATCAGGATACAAAAATGAATTGGGATCGCATCCGCACCTTTCTCGCGGTGGCGGAAGCCGGCACGCTGGCCGCGGCCGCCGAGCGCCTGGCGCTCAGCCAGCCGACCGTCGGCCGCCAGATCGACGCGCTTGAGGCCGAGACCGGGCTCACGCTGTTTGTTCGCGGCCGCCAGGGCATGATGCTGACGGAGGCCGGTCTGTCGCTGGTGGCGGAGGCGCGCGCCATGCGGCGCGAGGCGGACCGTTTCGCGCTGAAGGTTGCGGGAAGAGCCGGTGCTGTGCGCGGCTCGGTGCGCATCACCGCCAGCGAGGTGATGTCCACCTATGTGTTGCCGCAGATCGTCGCAGCGTTTTGCGAGGTGGAGCCGGACATCCAGGTGGAGCTTGTCTCGAGCAATTCGGTGGAAAACCTGACCAGCCGCGACGCCGATATCGCGGTGCGCATGGTCCGGCCGGTGCAAAACGACCTCATTGCCCGCAAGGCGGGTGATCTGGAGATGGGCATCTACGCGCATCGCCGCTATCTCGAACGCCATGGGGAACCAACGGATATCGACAGTTTTTTCCGCCACAGGCTGATCGGCATGGACCGTGCGACCCTGATCATCGACGGCATGGCCCGTCTCGGCTTCCATGTCGGCCGCGACGCCTTCGCCGTGCGCACGGACGACCAGGTGGCCTATTGGGAACTGGTGCGCGCCGGCGCCGGCATCGGTTTCGCGCCACGGCTCCTTGCCGCGCGCGATCCGGAGATCCGGCGAATTCTCCCGGATATTGCCATCCCGGCACTGCCCGTCTGGCTGGCATCGCACCGGGAACTGCGCACCAGCGAACGAATCCGGCGGACCATGGATTTCCTCTATCAAGCGGTCGTTGCCGCGCCCTTGGATGGCGAGACACAAAAGGCATAAGATCGCTGACAGCAGTGCCGCGATCGGCCGGCGCTTAGAGCATCGTCATTCGGCCAATGTGCGCACGGCCACGGTTTCTCGGCCAAGATCGGCGTGGCGTGTGACGGCCGACAGCACGAGCACCACGCCGAACAGGGCCGACAGGCCGTAAAAGGCCACCGAAAAACTATTGTGTTCGGCAACGAAACCGATCAGCGCCGGACCAAGCAGGATGCCACAATAGCCCATAGAGGTGGCGATGCTGATGCCGACGCCAGGCGGCAGGCCGGGCAGATTGCCGGCGGCCGACAGCGCCACCGGCACCAGGTTGGCGATACCGATGCCCGACAGCGCGAAACCGGCAATCGCCCAGGCCGGGCTCTGCGCGCCGGCCGCGACGATCAGGCCCGCGGCGGCGACAACCGTCGAACAACGGACAGTCGTTACCGCCCCCAGCCGTTCCCGCACTGTATCGCCGGCAAAGCGCATCACCGCCATGGTCGCCGCCACCGCGCCGAAGGCAAGCCCCGAAGTAGCGGCATCGGCGCCGAGGTCCTGACGCAGATAGAGCGCGCGCCAATCCAGCACCGCGCCCTCCGGAACCATCGAAAACAGCGCGACAAGGCCAAGGACATAGGGCATCGGCTGCAACGTCAGCCGGAACTTCGGCTTTGACTCGGGGGCAAGCGGCAGGTCGGCGGCGATGTGTCGGAGACTGATGACCGCGATCAGGAAAGCCGCGGCGGTTACGGCCATGGCCTGTTCGACGGAGCCGGCGATCTGGATCAGCCAACCGCCGAGGGCCGCGCCGAACAACCCGCCGAGGCTCCAGAAGCCGTGGCACGACGACATGATAGCGCGGCCGAGCCGCCGTTCCACCACCACCGCATTGGCGTTCATGGCGATATCCATGGAACCGATCACACCACCGAAACAGAACATGACAACGGCCAGCGACGCGGCATCCGGCGCCAGCACCACCGGCAGCAGCGCAGCCGAACAGAGCAGACAGGTCACACGCAGCACCGGGCGCGCGCCAATCCGTGCGATCAGCGCCCCCGACAGCGGCATGATCAGGATCGAACCGATCCCCAGCGCCAGGATCATCAGGCCCATTTGCGACTCCGACAGGCCGTGCCGGGCGGCGAGCTCGGGTACCTGCGGCGCCCAGCCGCCGACCGTCAGCCCGTTCATGAAAAACAATGCCGAAACCGCCGCACGCATCGCTCGTGTCCCTCCGGTCCGCCGTGAGGCGGCTTCTGCCCTATTCGAGAACCACGAGCAGGTCCTTGGCGTCGATCTGATCACCGGCCTTGACCAGCACTTCCGCCACGATGCCGTCGCTTTCGGCATGGATGGCGGTTTCCATCTTCATGGCTTCGATCGATAACAGCACATCGCCCGCCTGCACCTCCTGGCCGGCAGCAACGGCGACCGTCGAGACGACGCCCGGCATCGGCGCGCCGATATGGGCATGGTTGCCGACCTCGACCTTGCGCCGCTGCGCCGAAGCCGAGGCGCCATGCGCCCGGTCGGGCACCTTGATACGGCGCGGCTGGCCGTTGAGCTCGAAGAACACGGTAACCATGCCCTCCTCGTTCGGTTCGCCGACCGCCAGGTTGCGGATCACAAGCGTCTTGCCCCGTTCCAGATCGACGAACATCTCCTCGCCCACCGGCAGCCCGTAAAAATAGGCCGGCGTCGGCAGGGCGGAGACCGGTCCATAGGTCTGCAGGGCCCCGGCGTAATCGGTGAACACTTTCGGGTACATCAGATAAGAAGCGAATTCATAGTCGTCGACGGAACGATCGATCGTCGCGTCGACGGCGGCGCGCTCGGCCTCAAGATCGGCATCCTCCAGCAGCGCACCGGGCCGCACCGTAAACGGCTTCTCGCCCATCGGGATCTTGTGCTGAAGCGCCTTCGGCCAGCCTCCCGGCGGCTGGCCGAGATCGCCGCGCATCATCGAGACGACGGAATCCGGAAAGGAGACGTCGCGCTTGGGGTTCTCGACCTCCTCGACCGACAGGTCCTGCGAGACCATCATCAACGCCATGTCGCCAACCACCTTCGACGACGGCGTGACCTTGACGATGTCGCCGAACATCTGGTTGGCATCTGCATAGGCCTGGGCGACCTCGTGCCAACGCGTCTCCAGGCCGAGCGAACGCGCCTGTTCCTTCAGATTGGTGAACTGACCGCCGGGCATTTCGTGCAGATAGACCTCGGAGGCCGGGCCCTTGAGATCGCTCTCAAAGGCGGCATATTGCGCCCGCACCGCCTCCCAATAAAAGGAAATGCGGCGGATCCAGTAAGGATCGAGGCCCGGGTCCCGCTCGGTGCCGCGCAACGCTTCGACGATCGAGCCGAGGCAGGGCTGCGAGGTGTTTCCGGACACCGCATCCATCGCAGCGTCGACCGCATCCACCCCGGCATCGACGGCGGCAAGCACCGTGGCTGCCGAAATACCGGACGTATCGTGGGTATGGAAATGAATCGGCAGATCCGTTTCCTCGCGCAACGCCTTGAACAGCAGCTTCGCCGCCGCCGGTTTCAACAGCCCGGCCATGTCCTTCACGGCGATGATATGGGCGCCGGCATCGGTCAGTTCCCGTGCCAGCCCAGTGTAATATTTCAGGTCGTATTTCGGCCGCGCGGCGCTGAGGATATCGCCGGTGTAGCAGATCGTCGCCTCGCACAACCGGTCTTCCTCGCACACCGCATCCATGGCGACGCGCATGTTCTCGACCCAGTTCAGGCAGTCGAAGACCCGGAACAGGTCGATGCCGCCACGCGCCGCCTGGCGGACGAAATAACGCACCACATTGTCGGGATAATTGGTGTAGCCGACGCCGTTGGCACCGCGCAGCAGCATCTGTAGCAGAATGTTCGGCGCGCCCTCTCGCACCAGCTGCAGCCGCTCCCAGGGATCCTCCGTCAGGAAGCGCATCGCAACGTCGAACGTGGCGCCACCCCAGCATTCCAGCGACAGAAGGTCCGGCAGGGCGCGCGCATAGGTGCCGGCGATACGAGCGATGTCATGGGTGCGCATCCGGGTCGCCAGCAGCGACTGATGGCCGTCGCGCATGGTGGTATCGGTGACCAGCACCCGGCTCTCGGCGCGCATCCAGGCGGCGAAACCCTTTGGCCCCAACGCATCAAGCTTCTGTTTGGCGCCGTCGCGGATGTCGATATCGAGATAGGGAATCTCAGGCGGCGCGACATCACCGGACGGGCGCTGCCGGTCGCGGGTTTCGGGATGGCCGTTAACGGTCACATCGGCAAGATAGGTCAGCAGCCGCGTCGCACGGTCCTGGCGCCGCACCTGTGCGAAGAGCTCCGGTGTGTTGTCGATGAATTTGGTAGTGTATCGGTTGTCGCGGAAATCGGGATGGCCGATGATGGCTTCTAGAAAGGTCAAATTGGTGGCGACGCCGCGGATGCGGAACTCGCGCAGGGCCCGGTCCATGCGGTCGATCGCCTCATCCGGCGTCGGCGCCCAGGCGGTCACCTTTTCCAACAGCGGATCGTAATAGCGGGTGATCACCGCACCGGAATAGGCGGTGCCGCCGTCGAGCCTGATGCCGAAGCCGGTGGCACCGCGATAGGCGGTGATGCGACCGTAGTCGGGAATGAAATTCTGCTCCGGGTCCTCCGTCGTGATCCGGCACTGCAACGCATGGCCGTTCAACGTGATGTCGGCCTGTGCGGGCACGCCCGATTGCGGCGTGCCGATGGCATGGCCGTCGAGCAAATGGATCTGCGCCTTGACGATGTCGATGCCGGTTACCTCCTCGGTGACCGTATGCTCGACCTGGATGCGCGGGTTGACCTCGATGAAATAGAAGGCGCCGGTATCGGCGTCCATCAGGAATTCGACCGTGCCGGCGCCGACATAGTCCGTCGCTTTGCCGATTTTGATGGCGTAGTCGGCAAGCTCCTGGCGCCGGACGTCGTCGAGGTAGGGCGCCGGCGCGCGCTCGACCACCTTTTGGTTACGGCGCTGGATGGAACAGTCGCGCTCAAAAAGATGCACCACCGCGCCGTGGGTATCGCCGAGCATCTGCACCTCGACATGCCGCGCCCGCTCAACCAGCTTTTCGAGATACACCTCGTCCTTGCCGAAGGCAGCCCTGGCCTCGCGTTTCGCCTCGGTGACCTCCCTTTCGAGCTCGTTTTCGGAGCGGATGACGCGCATGCCCCGGCCACCGCCGCCCCAGGAGGCTTTCAGCATCACCGGATAGCCGACCTCCTTGGCCATATGCGCCACCTCGGCCATGTCGTCGGGCAGCGGTTCGGTCGCCGGAACCACGGGAACGCCGACCTCCAGCGCCAGATTACGGGCCGCGACCTTGTTGCCGAGCCGCCGCATGGTCTCGGGACTCGGCCCGATGAAGACGATCCCGTTATCGGCGCAGGCCTCCGCGAATTCAGGGCTTTCCGACAACAGGCCGTAGCCAGGATGGATGGCATCGGCCCCCGACATTTTGGCGACACGGATCATCTCGGCGATGGACAGGTAGCTCTCGATCGGGCCCAGATCCATATTGAGATGCGGCCCGCGGCCGACCTGGTAGGATTCATCGGCCTTGAAGCGATGCAATGCCAGCTTGTCCTCTTCGGCCCAAACGGCAACCGTATCGAGCCCTAGCTCATTGGCGGCGCGAAACACGCGGATGGCGATTTCTGACCGGTTGGCAACGAGGATCTTCTGGATCGGCAAGGCGGAACGCTCCATCTGATGTTTGAGGGTTCAAGGAAGTGGCCGGGACGGCGCTTTGCCCTTCTTTAAAACCTTTCATGTTCAAATGGAATGCTCAAGCGCTGGCCACCTCCGGCGGCAACGGCCTGTCAGGAAATCAGACCGTGGCGAAAGGCGATGGCGACGGCGTGGTGGCGGTTCTTCGCCTTGAGTTTGACCTGGACCGCGTTCATGTACCAATCGACCGTGTGATTGGAGATATCGAGCACGGCGGCAATCTCGTTCGACGTCATGCCGTCTGCCAGGAACCCCAAGGCCTCCATTTCACGCCGGGTCAGTTGCACATCGACGGCCGAAGACAGCGCTTCGCTTGTCAGCGGATCGGTGAATTCAAGAAGCCGCCACAGGGCGACCTTGGCCAGCGCATCGAACTGGGCCATTTCCAGCGCCGTCAGCGTCACCGGCCTGCCGCCGGCGACCAGGACGCCCAAAAGGCCGCGGCGCCCGTGAACGGGGAATACATAGCCGGCTTGCAAACCGAACTTATAGGCGTCAATGATCATGCGACGCATGCGTCGGCGGTTCGGATCCCGACGGAAAGCCGGGATCGCATCAGCCCAGCGAAACCCCCTCTGCGCATGGCCCAGAAAGCGCATCGTCGGATCGATCAGGACATAGCGGCGCTGCATATAGCGCGCCGGCCAACCATCCGGCCAACGGCCGGCGAGAAGCAGGCTCAACGGGTCGTCATTGAGCTGCGGCTGGCGAATAACGCCGTAATAGTCGAACTGATACGCGTCGAGAACCCGCTCCAGCTCGTCAATCACGTCGACTTGGCTGCCGAGCGTATTGGCGGTTTCCAGAAAACGGATAATGACGTTGATCTTCACACGGCGCTCCGGTTTACGGGCTTGACGACCGGCTGCCGCGGCACGACCAGCGGTCTGCGCCCACGGACCAGCGCGCCGCAGAACTCAACCGAAGTCAAAGTATAAGACGGCGGCACCCATCGCAAGGAGCGGTAGTTACGCATGCATGTTGTCGTCAAAGTAGAATTCATTCGACATAAACGAATGCTTCTTCGTTTGGCAAGGGCCGCGACTTGCCTGCCGGACGGTTCTTGCTATGATTCACATTATGGAAAGACTGCCCGCGGTGAGACATGTGGTTGCCGCCCTGTTCGGCCTGCTGGTGGCGTCCGGCCCGCATGGCGCGTCGGCACAGCCTTCTTTCCAAAACTATGTGGATTCGCTTTATCCCGATGCCGCGGCCGTGGGCGTCGAGTGGCAAACCTTCGCAGCGGCAACGGCCGGTCTGACCTTCAACGCCAAGATCGAATCGCTGACCCGGGCGCAGCCGGAATTCACACGCTCCATCGGCCAATATGTCGAAAAATCGGTGACCGACGACCGCATCCGGATCGGCCGTGCGATGGCCGAGCGCTATGCCGACACGCTGGCAGAAATCGAAAGACGGTACGGTGTCGATCGCCATGTGATCCTCGCCATCTGGGGGATGGAAACGAATTTCGGCGGTTACATCGGCAACAGCGACGTGTTCCGCTCCCTTGCGACGCTGGCCTATCTCGGCTACCGCGGCGACTATTTCCAGAAGGAATTCATCAATGCTCTCCTGATCATGCAGCAGGAGGGACTGAGCCGCAAGCAGATGCGCGGCTCCTGGGCCGGGGCGCTCGGACAGACGCAATTCATGCCGTCGAGCTTCCTGCGCCATGCCGTCGATCACAATGGGGACGGCCGCAAAGACCTATGGGGCAGTCCTCCCGACGCGCTCGCATCGGCAGCCAATTACCTCAAAAACCACGGCTGGGTCACCGGCATTCCCTGGGGCTATCAGGTGGATCTGCCAAAGGATATCGACTTGATGCGGGCCGACGACAGCTATCGCAACTGGACAAAACGAGGCGTCAAACGAACCGATGGCGGCGCGTTTCCGACGCGCGGCCGGGCGACCCTGTTCTTTCCGAGCGGCATCGAAGGCCTGGCCTTCCTGGTCACCGCCAATTTCCCGGCGATCAAATCCTACAATTTCTCGGATGCCTATGCGCTGTCGATCGCCCATCTGGCCGACCGGATCGCCGGTCACAGCGGTGCGTTGCGCGGCAGCTGGAATCGGGAGCGGCCGCTCAACAAGGAGCAACGCATCGCTTTGCAGAAAACCCTGTTGAAACGGGGATACGATGTGCCGCGCACCGACGGACGGGTCGGACTCCCGATGCGCGGCGTCATTCGCCGCTATCAACAGCGCAACGGCATGATCCCGGACGGCCACGCCGACGAGGACGTCTACCGCGCCGTCATGCGTCGATAGAGTAAGAGGGGCCGATAGAGCAGGAGGCGGCCGTCGCCGCCGGCACACCGTGTCATCCCATGCAGTTCTGGCACTTGACCGCATAGGGCACGGCGTTGAGGCGTGCTTCCGAAATCGGTTCGCCACAGGATATGCACAGGCCGAACACGTTGTTTTTGATGCGGGCGAGCGCCGCGTCGATTGCCTTCAGTTCGTCCTGCCCGGCAAGTCCCTGAAGTTCGAACACCTCGTCGAGTTCACGCTCCGTCGCGCGTTCCTCGGCATTCGGGTCCATCGGATCGTCGAGCCAGTCTTCAAGCTGGTTCAGCCTTGCGACAAGCTCTTTTCGCCGCGCCAGCAGCCGCTCCCGATAGGCGTTCGGATCGATCATCGGTTTTCTCCAGTCTTGCCTTCCCCGTCATCCCCGTTCGGCGAGGTCTCTCAGCATATGGGGCTGGCACACGCAGACACGGTTCTTGTTCGGCAGCTCAATGACACCGTCTTCGCGCATCTTCGTCAATGTTCGGCTGATCGTCTCGATCGTCAGCCCGAGAAAATCGGCAATGTCCGACCGGCTCATCGGCAGGTTGAAGCAGGTCTTTCCGCCGTCGGTCTCGCCAACCCGGTCCAGCAACGCCGTCAGAAAGGAGGCGACTTTCTCCGTCGCCGATTTCCGGCCGAGCATGATGAAGTGCTCCTGCATATTGTTCATCTCGGCGGCCGCGAATTTCAAGAGTTTGCTGCCGAATTCCGGTTCGTTCTTGAAGGAGGCGCTGAAGGCGTTTTTGTGATGGACCCTCAGCTTCACGTCCGAAACCGCTTCGCAGTCGCTGTGGTAGTATTGGTCGTGGCTCAGGCCGACAATGTCGCCCGGATAACCGAAGGACAGCACCTGGCGGCGGCCGTCGAACAGGAGTTTGGACGTGCGCACGACGCCTTCGAGGATTTCGTACAGATAGTCCGCCTCATCTCCCTCGCAGAACAGCGGCTGGCCGGCCGCGACCTGGGACATATGGGAAAATCGCGCGGCATCCTCGGCCAGGAAGCGTGTGGAGAGCAGTTCGGCATTCTCAAAGATACTGATCGGCGACGTTACATACATCTGGAGACACCCCGGCTTCTATTGGTCATTGCAACCATTGAAACCCATATGGGTAACGTCGATATCTCCGCTTCGTATCGGAATGTATCAGAACGTATCTTTGTTTTGATGGGCGTATGAATTATATCTTTGAAGCGTCGCGCCAGCGCGGCGCGGACGAGGCATGAACGGGGTCGGCGTGTCCGATAATACCAAGACAGTGGTGGTCGTCGATGACGACCCAAAGGTGCGTCTGTTGCTCCGACGGTGCCTTGAGACCGATTCCTACAAAGTGTTGGAAGCCGACAGCGGGCGGGCGCTCCACGACCATTTGCAACACAACACGGTCGACCTGATCACGCTCGATCTCAATCTCGGTGCCGAAAACGGCCTGACCATCGCCGCCGACCTCAGGGCCAGATCGGGCGTGCCGATCATCATCGTCACCGGGAAAGGCGACGTGATCGACAAGGTCGTCGGCCTGGAGATGGGCGCCGACGACTATATCTCCAAACCGTTCCACGTGCGCGAGGTCCTTGCCCGTGTCCGTTCGGTCATGCGGCGCAGCGCGACTCGACCGCCGACACCGGAGGAACCGCAAACGGTCGCGGCGCAGCGGGGCGCGGACCGGGCGTTTCATTTCAACGGCTGGACCGCCCATCCATCCCGATTCGAATTGACCGATTCCGACGGCACCGTGCACGACCTGACGACCAGCGACTTCAACCTGTTGATGATTTTCCTGCGCAGCCCCAAGCGGGTGCTGTCGCGCGATCAGATCATGGATCAGTTGAGCGGTCAGGAGTGGACGCCCTATGACCGGACGATCGACAATCAGGTGGCCCGACTGAGAAAGAAAATCGAACCCGATCCGGGCAATCCGAGCATTATCAAGACAGTGCGCGGCGTCGGCTACACGCTGACGGCCGACGTCACCGTTGCCTAGAGCGTATCCGACTTAGATTGAAGCATTTGATGGCGGAAAATCGGTCCACTCGGCTAGCCCGCATTTCTCACGGCGGGACGGTTTAAGCGTGTCTTGTGGCCTTGATAGCCAGTGTGGTGCCGAGGGGTTTTGAAGGCTGCAGATATGCATCGCCGCGATGAGCGGCTTTTGGTTTTGCGGCGAT
>Ga0209785_1000241_pt1 | contig 19749 bp, 22 predicted proteins | sample WorMetG1BERMUDA2_FD_187403 | JGI IMG/M metagenome (GOLD analysis project Ga0209785, IMG submission 187403) | Marine gutless worms symbiont microbial communities from Max Planck institute for Marine Microbiology, Germany - Inanidrilus... ...
ATCGCCGCAAAACCAAAAGCCGCTCATCGCGGCGATGCATATCTGCAGCCTTCAAAACCCCTCGGCACCACACTGGCTATCAAGGCCACAAGACACGCTTAAACCGTCCCGCCGTGAGAAATGCGGGCTAGACGCGTGTTGATCGACCCGTGCGATTACGGCAAAGCTTGGCGGTTGCAGTGCAGGTTCTCTATGAAGGCTGCCGTAAGCGGTCATCGGCACAATTGAAGTGAGCGGCAGCATTGTCCGCGATTTGTGAGTTCATCCATTGCGCGGCGAATGTCCGGACTGAACCCGTCTTTCACAGTCTCCGCGTCACAGCTGAAGTCTGCTTCGTCAACCAACTCACCTGCGCCATGCTCTTGCGCGAACGCGGGCAGGGCAAGAACGCCGATGAGGGCAGTCGCTGGAAGCAGTTTGTGGACGGTCACCCTCATCAGCTCTCTGGTTCAATCGATGACCGCAGCGTAACGCCATACTATTATGTCAGCATTATACTCTTGTAATTCGCACACGCCTGAGGGGTATGACTGTGGGGCGACCAACCGGCACTCATCAGTCCGTTTGCATGGGTAAGCACGGTTGCCGTGGTGGGCTGGAACCCGACGCCAGCCACCCAAAACACGAATGAACCCTGTCTTTTGTTCAAGGACCAGGTTTTTCTGACATCGTCGAAATCAAATATAGCTAGGTCGCTTTCCAGCCAGTCAGCTTAGCTGTTTCTTCATAGCGTTCAATGTGCATGCGACTTTGGTGATCCGGAGCTCGTCAGCTTTCTTCCAGCCCCTGCCCTGAGGACGAGCAATTTGACCGCGATCGACAACGATACCAGGAGTGCAGATACGACCTTGAGTGGGATCGGCCTGCTTGTCTTGGGTTTGGCTGTCTTTTCACTTCAAGACGTCATCATGAAACTCTTCAGCGATCAGATGGCTGTGCAGGAAGTGATTTTCCTGCGTGGCCTTGTCACACTCGTGCCGATCAGTGTGGGGCTCTACTTCACCGGAGGCTGGAGCGCCTTTGTTACCCGCAGATTGTTTTTGTCATGTCTTCGCGGCCTCGCAGGCTTCATTTGTTTTTCGACATTTTCCATGGCGCTGGCAGTGCTGCCACTCGCAGACGCCATGCCCCTCTACTATACCGCGCCGTTGTTTGTAGTGATCTTCTCTGGCCCGCTCCTCGGTGAGAACGTCGGAATTCGAAGCTGGCTCGCCATTGTCGTGGGGTTTTTGGGGGTGTTGTTGGTCGCACGGCCGAGCGCAGACGGCATTGAACCGGCAATGATCCTGGCGATTGTCTCGGCCTGTGCCTACAGCGCGCAGAGCCTGTTGGCCCGAATGCTCGGACCGACCGAAAGCGCTCTTCGAATGACGTTTTTCTCGATGCTCACGTTTGTTGGCCTGAGCGGAGCGATGGGCCTCGTCTTCGGCAGTGGGTGGATGGATCAATTCGAACATCCCAGTGCTCAGTATCTGTTTCGCGCCTGGAGTGTGCCAACGCTTCCACAGGCGGGTCTTGTTCTCGCCGTCGGTCTCATCGCAGCGGCCGGCTTTTACTGTATCAGCCAGGCCTACCGGCTTGGTCGGGCCAACAGGATCGCGCCGTTCGAATATAGTTCGCTTCCTTTCGCCGTCCTGTGGGGCTGGACGTTCTGGAACGCAGTGCCGACTTTGACGACAATCATCGGCAGCACGCTGATTGTTGGAAGCGGTCTCTTCATTATCCGGCACGAGATCAAGACGAGCCGCAAACCACACATGCCGTGACACAGTTGGAAGCAATCCCAACTGGACTTTGCCGATTGGAGGCAGTTCAATCGCGATCATGCCTGGATCAGAGTTCCTAATTGCCTTCGTCGTGGCCGTCCTGCTCCTGTCCATAACGCCGGGTCCCGGATTGCTTTATATCGCTGCGCAGACAATCGGACGCGGCGCGAAGGCAGGCTTGTTTTCAGCGCTCGGAACCCATCTGGCGAGCTACTTCCACATCGTAGCCGCGGCGTTTGGTGTCAGCCTGTTCCTTCAACTCGTCCCTGCGGCTTACGTTGCTCTGAAGATCGTTGGCGCCACCTACCTTTTTTGGCTGGGGCTTCGTTTCTTGATAATCGAGGAGCCCGATGCGGGTTCTGAATTGAGTTCAGCATCGCAATCGCACATCCGGGCACTCAAGGAGAGCTTTGTCGTTGAGCTGACCAACCCGAAATCCGCGGTGTTTTTCCTTGCCTTCCTCCCACAGTTTTCGGACCAGGCTGCATCCTACCCTTTCTGGCTACAAATCATCCTCCTGGGCCTGATTGCGAACCTCGTGTTTTCGCTTATCGAGCTTTGTTGTGTGCTCTTTGCAAATCAGGTCTCGAGCTTTTTCCGAAAGTCGAACTCCGCTGGGCGTTGGATGAGACGCGCCGCCGGCTCCGTTCTTATCGCGCTTGGCGCCAAGTTGCTCATGTCGGAGAATTAAACCGTGGACTTGCCCGGCCGTGTCTCAATGGCCGCAACTGACCGCTCGGTTTATATTCGTCGGGCTGTCCGACGCGCGCTAACGACGTGAAAGGACGCATTGAGAGCCCATTCGGGAGTTAACGACTGGGCTCTGAGGAGGAGAGGTCGATCTGGGCCAAGCCGCTGTGCGGAACTATACATGCAGAGCCTCGTCCGCACATTCTCTTGTCGTTACCTGATTTCATCCAGCGGCGAGCCAAAAGCTGCTTGAATACCGTTATGTTATAACATATTTGAAAAGCCTGCGCTTGAGGTCTTTGATGAGCTGTTTCAGATTTTTTTCACCGAGTGGGGTGCAGGCTAAACGACTAGGGTTTGTGCACCTGATTTCCCGTCTTGATGTGTGTCGGATCTGCCTAAGCTGGGTTGCGCGATTGGGGCGCAGCGCATTCAGCCCAGACGGTAGCGCTTGCACGGCACGCGAAGAGCGGATCTGATGCTGGGACAGCACGGAATGCTTGCCCCCGAACATGTCAACGTAGCAATTGTGGGGGCAGGACCTGCCGGGCTGGGCGTGGCGCGTGTGCTGCGGGATCTGGCGATCCCCGATGTCTGGGTGCTGGAGCGGGGCGTTATCGGCCAGAGTTTCCTGCGCTGGCCCGCGGAAACCCAACTGTTGACGCCGTCGTTTCCGGGCAATGTGTTTGGCCTCACTGACCTCAATGCAATCAGTTATGACAGCTCACCGGGATGGGCGCTGAAACGCGAGCACCCAACGGGCAGCGACTATGCCCGCTATTTGGACCGGGCGGCCCTGTCCTTTGATCTGAATGTGCAGTGCGATCTGGACGTACAGGGGCTGGAGCCCGAAGCGGATGGGTTCACGCTTCATACCGACCGCGGGGTGATCCGGGCTGATTTCGTGATCTGGGCCTGCGGGCAGTTTGGTGCCCCGTCCGACGGCGGGTTGATTGGAGCAGAATACGCCCGCCATTATGCCTCGGTGCGGCAATGGCGCGATCTGCCCGGAGAGGAGGCCTTTGTCATTGGCGGATATGAAAGCGGCATTGATGCGGCCATTGGTCTGGCGCGGGCGGGCAAGTCGGTGACGGTCTTCGATATTGACAGCCCCTGGGAAGACAATGACAAGGATCCAAGCCGCGCTCTGTCGCCCTTTACCCACCAGAGGCTGCGCGAGGCGATGCCCACCGGAGCGATTACGCTCAAGGGGGGTGAGGAGATCGCCGCCATCGAGAAAGAGGGCGAAGGCGTGCGGCTTTATGGCAGCAATGGACGCAGCTGGTTGTCGCCGCATGAGCCGATACTGGCCACCGGATTTACCACCGGCACCGCGCCTGTCTCCGAATGGTTTGACTATGGCGATGATGGGCTGCCGCTGCTGACACTGCAGGATGAATCCACCGCCTTGCCCGGCCTGTTCCTGGTGGGGCCGGAGGTCTGTCACAACGGGCTTCTGTTCTGTTTCATCTACAAGTTCCGCCAGCGTTTTGCCGTTGTCGCCCGCGCTATTGCCGGTCGGTTGGGGGCGGATACTTCGCCGCTGCAGCTATACCGTGAAAACAACATGTATCTGGATGATATCTCCTGCTGTGAAGAGGACAAATGCCTCTGTTGAGACTGGGCTACAAGCACCCGTCACAGCCCTGAAGACAACCCGATCAACAGCAGCAATTTCCGGCTGTTCCCGAAGCCTGTTCGAGACCGCATCGGTCCGTCCAAAGTCATGGAAAACAAACTGACTGACATGGTACGCAGTCCGAGACGTGAGCCGGTGCCGGGTCTTGGCGTAACGGCAATGTTTTTGGGGGCGATTGCGCTTGGCGCGTTGTTGGGCCTCTCCAATCCCGTCCTTGGCTCACGCTTGTCACAGGGTATCGATCCCACATTGCTGGCGATGGTGGGGCTGCTGTTTTTTGAAGTGCGCCTGCGGGCGGTTGCGGCGGGTCTGGCCAATCTTCGCTTTATTGCGCTGGCCTGGGGGGCGAATTTCCTCGTTGTGCCGCTGATCGGATATGCGATTGCGTCGCTGTTTCTGACCGGGCAACCGCTGCTTTACACCGGATTGTTGATCTATTTTCTGGCACCTTGCACCGATTGGTTCCTGGGATTCACCCGGATGGCGCGCGGCGATACCGCACTCGGGGCGGCACTTTTGCCGATCAATATGCTGACGCAGCTGCTGCTTTATCCTTTGTGGCTGTGGCTCTTCACGCGACACACCGGCGTGGCGGATTTTGAGACGATCCCAAGCGTTCTGCTGCAGTGGTTCCTGGTGCCCTTTGTGGTGGCGCAGGCGGCGCGCTGGTTTTTTGTACGGCTGCTGCCCGCAGCGACCTTTGACAGGATTTGCCGGGATGTAGGCTCTTTGATCCCGCTCCTCACAGCGGCACTGATTCTGCAGATTTTTGCAGCCAATGTCACCACCATCGCCGCCCATCTCGAGGCTTTTGGCCCGATCTTTGTAGCGATACTTGCTTTTTTTGTCGTGACATATGGTCTGGGAGAGGGACTGACGCGGTTGTTTGGCCTGCGCCATCCGGAGCACGCGTTGTTGGCGATGACGACGGCAGCACGCAATGCACCGCTGATGCTGGCGGTGACAGCGATTGCAATACCGAACCAGCCGCTCGTATATGCCGCGTTGGTGATTGGGATGCTCGTGGAGTTCCCGCATCTGACCGTGCTGAAACAGCTGCTGTTGACCAAGGCGGTTCGCAAGGGAACCAGGGCCTGATCCGCGGACTCTGATCTGATACACCGGTCAGTTGAACGTGCTGGGCGGCTTGATCCAAAAACGAACGGGGCCGCACCTTCAGGACGGTTGGTCGGTCGCCTTGGGCCTGAAGCAGTCATCGAAACAGCAAAACGGAGTGTCTCAAATGTCTGCACCGTGCGAGTTCGCAAAGAAAGCGACGAAGGGAGGCTGAGCTCCGAACCGGTCGAGCGTGCATTGCGCGCTGAAAGTGGCGGGAGAGCCCTTCTTGCACGATGTTACGCTAAGCGCGAATGTCGGCTTTGCATTGGATGCTGCTTTGAGGATTTCGCTGTCTATCGTTACCGCTAACAGCCCATTCGAGAATTAACGATTGGTGGGGTTAATCGATGACACTTGAACAACTGCTGATCTTCCTTCCGGCCGCGCTGCTTCTGGGGGCGTCTCCGGGCGCGAACAACCTGCTGGCCTTTATCTCGGCCACGAAGGCTGGGTGGCTCCGAACGGCCAAAGGCATCTCAGGCCGTCTCGCGGCCTGGGCAGTGTTGGTCGTTCTTGTCTCATTGGGCCTCGATGTCTTGCTGCGCACATCCGAGCTCGCATTCGTCGCGCTGAAATGGGCTGGCGTTGCGTATCTACTGTATCTCGCATGGCAGTTCTGGACGGCGGACGTGGACTCACTGAGCGAAACGCCCGAAGTCTCAACCCTGATGCGCCGAGAGTTTCTGACGCTCATGGGCAACCCGAAAGCCTACCTCTTGCTGACGGCGTTTCTTCCCCAGTTCGTCAACGACGGGGCACCACTGGTGCCGCAACTCTTCACTTTGGGTGCGCTCTATCTTCTGGTCGAAGGTGTGGCAGCGCTACTTTGGGTATCGGCGGGCACTCTGCTGGGGGTTCATGCGCTGACACCCTTCCGACGGCGGATCATCAATCGCGCGTCAGCCGGTTTGATGGGAACCGCAGCCCTGCTGCTCGCAAGAACGGATAGGGCCGCTTAGAGCCTAAGAGCCCATTCGGGAGTTAACGATTGGGCTCCGAGGCAGACATAGCGTCTGTTGTTGGAAAACCAGTGATTGTTACGGCAGCAATCAATCTGCTTTTGGGTGAACCCAAATCTCAGCATCTGGTTCGTGATCAGGACGAGTGCCATCAGTCACGGCTCCAAGACGCTTTGCGACCGCCTGCGAACGACGGTTTTCGTGATGAATGTAGCTCACTAACTGGTTGAGCCCATGGCACCGTTGTGCCCAGATACGAACGGCCTCCGCGGCTTCTGTTGCGTATCCGTTGCCTTCCGCCCCATCAAAGAGATGCCATGCCAACTCTACTTGCGGCCAGCCGGAATGCTTGAGCAGTCCCACACGACCTATTAAAGAGCTACCATTACGCGGAACCAATGCAAAAAAACCGAAGCCGTGCCAATGCCAATGGCCGATACCCGTTAGAAAGGCGAACCAAGCTTGTTCCTCGCTAACCGTTTCGTCTTGCGCCTGCATTCTTGGAGAACGTGTCATGAAGCGCGTGAAGAGGGGCAGATCGCTTCTTTCTGGGCCGCGCAGTGTTAACCGCTCCGTTTGCAGGACTGGTGCAGACGTTAAAGGTTCGGGCATGGAGCACTCCGTTCTGACCAACCTATTGGCTTCCATGTGACGTGACGACTCGATTAACACGCCAATTTCGGTTTCTAAGTGAATGACCGCAAAGTCCGCAGTGTGTGCGTTCATATATGGTACAGCGAACGGTTTGGGGAGCCCATCTTTCACGGTCCCCGCGTCGCAGCTAAAGTCCGCTTCGTCAACCAACTCCCTGCGCCATGACCTTGCCAGACGACATCACGCATTATCATTCCCGCTCGGATCGCCCGTTTTTGAATCTGAGCGATCTGGCCGAAGATGACGCGGCGGCCATTATCAGGACGCTTGCAAAACGCAGGGCGGAGGACCCCGGCTACAAGCGCGTCTTCGGCAAAACCTACATGGATTTCCGGCGGCGAACCGAACACAAGCTGCGCGCGACATTTGTGGCCAACGGAGGAAGACCGGAAAGGCAAGCGCCTCACTATTTTCTGCTCGGTCAATGCGAATGGTTCGCGGACCTGTATCCGGACTCCGAGACGGTCACGCTCGATTGGCGATCGTTGCCACGCAACATCGCAAGTTTCACCTATCCCGACAGCGCCGTGTCGATGCGGTTCGGGCCGGATTACGGTTTACCTCCCGATCCGCTCGAGCCCTATCACGAGAAGGTTTTCTTCCTTGATGAACTTGCGGACGTCGTGGCGGAATACGGGCTGCCCGACGGCAGCGCGGATGGCGACTATGACGGTTACCACAAGCGCAAATTTGAAAAATATATCGAGGTTCAGGTCTGGTCGGACGCACCGGTCGCAAAATACCTGGAAACGGAGAGCCTGTAGAGGGGATCGGCCAATCCATCGGTTACTGTTTGCTGACGCGGAACAGGGCAAACGACCTCAAACACCATCGGAATACGCCACCGGCATGGTCCATTCCGGGTGTTTGTGCATCTCCCAATAGAGGTCTTTGATCCGCATGGTGATGGGGCCGGGATCTCCGCTGCCGATTGAGACATTATCGACCGAACGAACCGGCATGATTCCGCCCGCGGTCGACGTGATGAACACTTCAGCCGCCCCTTTCAGCGCATCCGTCGAGACAGCCTCAGCGAACACGCCGATATGTAACCTGGCGCAGAGATCAAAAACGGTGCGACGGGTGATGCCGGGCAGCACACCGAACTCCGGCGTGCGCAGCGACCCCTCGTTGACGATGAAGACGTTGAACCCCGGGCCCTCGGCGATATTGCCGTTGGTATCCAGGATGATCGCCGTTTCCGCACCCTTGTCGAAGGCATCGTAGAGGCCGCGGACGAGATCCAGCCAATGATAGTTTTTGATCGACGGGTCCACGGATCTGGGCGGTATGCGCACGACATCGCTGATCGCGACATTGAGACCGCGCTTCATTTGATCGGCATTCGCGACGGAGCCGTAGGGAACCGCAAACGCCATGAACCGATTGATGGCATCCCGCGGGTCGCGGCTGAAGCTGGGCGAACAGCCGCGCGTGCAGATCATTTCGACATAGGCGTTTCGATACCCGGACAAAGCGACACAGTTCTTGAGGATCTCCGTGACCGCGACGCGGTCATAGGGAATCGTCATGCGCAGCTTTTCGAGCCCTCCAAAGAAGCGGTCAAGATGAAGATCCAGCCGGAAGAAAGCGCCATCCCAGACATGGACCGTGTCGTAGGTCGCATCGGAGTGCAGGAAGCCCCAATCCAGCACCGAGACCTTGGCGTCCCTCATATTCAGATATTGACCGTCCTGGAACGCAACCCCGTGTGGGTAGAGTTGCGGGTCCGTATGTGATTTGGAGATGGTTGGCAAGGTCATGGCATTGCTTTCGCTCCGTGGATCTCGAACCTATCCTATCCGCAAAACACCGGCGATGTGCTTACATTTCGGCATAATATCAGGTAATTTGCCCGATGGATTAATTAACATCGGGATACCTGCCAAATGCTGGATGATACGGACCGCCTGATCCTGCGCGCGCTGCAACAGAATGCGAGACTGTCTGCGGAGGAGCTGGGGGAGAAAGCGGGTGTCTCCCGGTCCTCGGCGCAACGCCGCCTTCAAACCCTGCGTGAAACAGGTGTGATTGAGAAGGAAATCGCGGTCATAAGCACAAGGCGCACGGATGCCACCATGACATTCATTGTCGAAGTCGAGTTGGAACGGGAACGGATAGACCTTCTCGACGAGTTTCGGCGGTCGATGATCCGGTTGGAGGAGGTGCAGCAATGCTATTACGTCACCGGACACACGGACTTTATTCTGATTGTTCTGGCAAAGGATATGGCGAGCTACGAATTGTTCTCACGCAAAGTATTCTCGGAAAATCCGAACATCCGCCGCTTTCACACCAACGTCGTGGTGGATCCAGTGAAGGTCGGACTGTCCGTGCCGATCTGAATGAATGACGTCAAAAGCAGACAGCCGGCATATCGAGCCACGCGGCGGGTTCGCCCCGCATTGTGTGGGTCCATGTGTGGTGCAGTGGACGGCGGAACGAGTCCATCAAGACCACTGCTGCGCTTTGCATGAATGGCAGCTTTGGCGACAACCACTCACCGACGTATGATGTACCCAAAGGGGAACGCGTCAATTAATCTCAATCCGCTACACATAGTCCGAAGGTCTCTTTGATGAACACCGAGAATTTTGCTGACCAACTTCGCATCTTGGCTGCTCTGGAAGAAGGTTCCGCAACTGATCGCGTGCTCGAGGCCTTTAAGACTGTTCCACGAGAAGCGTTCGCCGGGCCCGGACCCTGGAATGTCCGTTCACCTCATGAAGGGTTTAGCCTTCCGGTTCGCGAGACACCGGACGCAGATCCCAAATGGCTTTATCATTCTGTTCTAATCGTCTTAGACGAGCAAAAGGGTATAAACATAGGCGATCCCGTATTTTGGGCGCGCCGCTTCGTCCGAGCAGATATAAGGCCTGGCGCACGCATTCTTCAGGTCGGAGCCGGGGTCGGCTACTACACCGCCATCCTTAGCCAACTTGCCGGGTCTGAAGGCCATGTTTTGGCCTATGAGGTCGAGAACGCCCTCACCTTGCGCGCCAAATCGAACCTTTCCAAATTTTCTAATGTCGAGGTGCGTCATGGAAATGCGGCCACCGACCTAGAGGGCGAAGAGAAATTCGATCTCGTAGTGGCCTTTGCTGGTGTAACTCACCTGCCTGAAATGTGGTCATCGCGACTTGCCCCCCGCGCACGCATTCTCGTTCCACTCACCGGCTCAGATTGGTGGGGCGCTATGATCCTTGCAACACAATCTGAATTAGGCTTCGAGGCCGTAACCCTAGGACGATGCGGCGTCTATCCGTGTGTAGGTGCCCGCGACGACAGCCTAGCAGAGCGTGTAACCGAACTGTTCAAAGACCAATCTCATCTCGATGATTGGCGGCTCAGGCTTGTGGAAACGAACGGCACTTTTCGGATAGAACCTGTTGCCTAAATTACTGCAGCATATCCTTACGCAGTAATGGCTTCCACTTAACCGGAAACGCCGAAGCGGCTGTTCACCATTTAGGACCGAGTAGCTGCTCCGTCCGCGTTCTGCCGGTTCATGCGTCGCGAAGCGAATACCCGGACTGAGTCCAATCCGACAGTTTCCGGGCGAGGCGGTGACGACCGCTCTGGCGGCCGGACGGCCGGAACCGACAAGACTGACCGACCGCTCAGAAAGCTTTTGATCGCCTGCGACGCGAACTCGACGCAAGAATGATGACGGAAGCGACGGCAAATGATGACGCGGTCAATATGACCGTTTGAAAATCGAATATCTGTGCAATGAGGCCCGCGGCTGGCCCGGCGATGACAAGTGTGACCATCATGGTGTTCCAATACATCGCTGTCGCATAGGCCGGTCTTTCCTCGGATAGCGAATGAATAAAGCTGATTGCCAGTGTCGAGAACAATCCGAAATAGAAACCTTCAAGTGCGGCGCCTAACAGCATATGCGGAAAAGACTGAACCGTCGCCAGCACCAAAATCGACACAACCGCAAGCTGGGCTGTGCCAATCAACGACATGCGAAGCCCAAAACGCGCAATCAGGAATGGTGTCGAAAAGATGGCGAACAGCTCGACAAAGGTCTTGAGGCTGAAAGCTGCGCCGGGTGCAAAGCCCGGCAGTCCGACTTCCTGCACGAAAAAAATCGGAAGAGCCGAGAAAGTCAGCGAGTGCGCCAAGGCCAGGCAAAACACAAAAGCGATCGCCGTCAACATGTCAGGGTTGAGCGCTCGCCCGGCCGCCTGGGGTTGCGTCGCGGCCTGCGGTCGCGTGGCGGCATCACGCGGGGCCGTCCACCACCAAAGGTTCAGCCATATAAGCGCGACACCGAAAGCCAGTTTGAAGACCACATCGTTGCCCAACTGATCGGCCACCACGAAGCTGAGGGCAGGCCCGATCATCCACGACATCGAAGTGGTTGCGCGCATGTACGCGTTGAAGGTACTTCGTTTGATGCCGTTGCGATCCGCGATGATGCCCCCCAAGCGTGAACATCGTCGACATGGCGCTCGAGCCAATCCCAAAACCGGCTACGCCGAAAGTGACAACCACCCAGAAGCGTGGCACCTGCGACAACGCGAAAGCGGCGGTCAAAAAGCCCGCCGCTGCAATACCAATCATTGGAAACGGATTGGCCCCAAGATCCATCCGCCTGGCGAATAGCCGGTTCGTCAGGATCACGACGACAGCGAAAGAACCAGCGTAAACGCTGATGGCCCAGGGCTCCTGTCCCAGACCATCAACAACGTAGAACCCCATAAACGACACTGCCATGGAGTTGCAGACGGTTCCCACGAAAAGGAGAATCAGGAACGGGAGGTATCGAAATCCAGCCATGTTACGGCATCGATGGTCATCGGAGTGTTGGAACAGAGAATAGCGGGCGGCATGCGATTGCAGAATGAAATGATTTGAATTAATCATTTCATTTATGAGCGAAAATCGCACTGAATTCGAGCGTGTCCGCTGGGATGACCTTTCGGCATTTCTGGCTGTCGCGCGGGCAGGTGGCCTCGCTGCGGCAGCCAAAGACGCTGTGTCGAGCGCGCCGACCCTGGGTCGACGCATGCGGGCCCTCGAACGCGCACTTGGTCGGGAGCTGTTTATACGCCGCACCCATGGCTATGATCTGACGGATGCGGGTGTTGCGCTTATGCGCGAATTGGAAAGGGTCGCCGGTCAAATCGAGAGGATCACGGCTCCGGCTCAAAAGGACTCCACACCGCTCATCAAGGTGTCGGCAGGGACATGGACATCGCTTGCGCTGGCACGACGCTGGCGCGACATCACCGGCGATCCACCGGATGTCAGACTTCGCTTCGTTTCTTCCGAGGCGGTGCTGAGCATTGCCCGCCGCGAGGTTTCGGTCGCAATACGCAACAGGCGTCCAACGGAACCGGGGCTGGCTGGACGCAAACTCGCGCCCAACGAGTTTGCCGTCTATGCGGTCCGCGGCGCCCCGTCGAGCTGGATCGTCCCGGGCGTCGACACGCCTTCCTCCCGTTGGGCCAGAGCGCGCGCCGGTGAGGACTTTTTGCACGAGGCGAGCCACCCGAGATTTGCACTAGACCTGGCTTTGGCCGGTGCGGGACAGATCGTTCTTCCGACATTTATCGGCGACGAAGAGCGCGAACTCGAGCGGCGGTCCGAGGCAATCACGGAGCTCACGCACGATGCATGGCTTGTCGCGCACGACGATGACCGACATCTGCCGGAGATCCGCCGCGTCATTGACCGCATTTTTGCACTGCGGTCATGATGTGCAGTGCCGGTGGTCACGCAGCCAATCGATCGGCTAGGCCTTTTCCCCGGCGACACCGCCGGCGATCTCATCCAGCATCGTGGCAAGTTCGCGCGGCTTTTCGACCATCGCGTCGTGCATGGCGTCGATCCTGGCGACCTGCCATTCGGGCCTGGCGCGAACGCGTTCGTATTCAGCCCAGAAAGCGGATGGCTTGTTGCGTTCGGCAACGATGTAGTGCCGCGCCCGCACCTCGACCTCGCGGCCGGACAGCGTCACGCCGCGCCGAAAGCACTCGATGGGATGCGGCGTGCATAATTTGCGAAGCCATTCCCGTTTTTCCGGGTCGTCGGTCCAGGCATGGAAAAGATCGGGCTCGACCGTGAAACGCCCTTCCGCGATTTGAGCGTCGAAGCGCTTCATGCGTTCCGGATTGGCGCTTGCAAAGAGCGACACGCCGCTCTCTTCGGGCACGAAGGCATCGAGATAAACCAGCGCGGCGATTTTCTCGGGCCATTGTCCGGCCACACCGGTGATGACCGTACCGCCATAGGAATGGCCCACCAGGATCACATCATCGAGTTCCCGCCATCGGATGACGTTGAGGATGTCCCGCACGTGAAGGTCCGCATCGATGTCGGGATTCGCCAGGTGGCTGCGCTCGCCCAGGCCTGTCAGGGTCGGGGCGTGGGTCTCGTGCCGCAGGGCGCGCAGGTGCCGCTCCGTCTCTGCCCAGCACCAGCCGCCGTGCCAGCCGCCGTGAACGAAAAGGAACCTACTCATGGCGCAATCAATCCCGTTGGTTTGGAGGCGCGGCCCGTCCGGAAAGATCGGAGGATCAGAATGGCCGCGACGACGAGAGCCGGCAGGTACAGTGCCGGTGCGGTGGACAGGATCGCCAGACCCAGACCGGCTCTCGCCAACCGCTCCCACATCGCGAGCCGGTCCATGTCGAAACCCGCAAAAGCGCTGGCGATCAGATAAAGCGCTGCGAAAAGGCGCAGACAGATCGAGATCAGGATCCCGGCATCGAATCCCGTCGGACGACCGTCTATCATCTCGCCGGACGGGGTGATGAAGGCCTGTTCGATCAGCAAAAGCTCGGGATAGAAGGCGAAGACGAACGGGATCGCGAACATCACGAAACCGACGCGAACGGCCATCACGCCCGTTCGCATCGGTTCCGTCCTGGCCACCGGCGGCGTAATCGCCGACGCAACGGCGAAATAGAAGACGAACATATGTGCGGTGAAAAGCGACGTGCCCAGCGCCCCAAGCACCGGCCCCATGATCAGGGCCGCATTGGCGTAGGCCGGCACCGTCGGCATTCCCATGCCGAGAATAATGGCCGCAATCATGCCCATGAGCAGCGTGAAGAAGAGATAAAGGCCGGCGGGAAGGGCAATCTCGTAGCCAAAAAGCGTTACTTCGCGCATCGCCGCGATGAGGCCCAGGACCGAGTTTTTGAAATCCGTGGCAAAGCCGGTGATGTTGAGCGAGGCGTCGACGATCGTCACCGCCATGAACATCAGGAAAAGGGTGGAGATCATCACGCCGCCCTCGCAGATCGCGACCAGAAGTTTCGATGGGCGCCTGCGCACCTCCGGGTCGAGAAAGGCCAGCGGCAGCAGCGATAAAGCGGCATACCAGCCCGCGGCGCGCTCGTTCGCGGTGGTGATCAGGACGAGGATGATAATGCCGATCGGCACAAGGATGGTGATCAGGTTGAGCCAGTCCTGCCGGTCGAGCGGATCGGCGCTCCCCTGATCGGCGGCGGGCTGAAGGTCCAGCTTCCGGCTTTCAAACATCACCGTCAGAAAGAGAGAGCCGAAATAAAACAGCGACGGTATCAGCGCCGCAAGGACCACATTGGCATAGCCGACCTGCGTCAGTGCCGCGAGCAGGAACGCGGCAACCCCCATGACCGGCGGCATGATCTGGCCGCCTGAAGAGGCCGCGCTTTCGACACCGGCGGCAAACATGCGCTTGAACCCCCGGTTGGCCATCATCGGTATCGTCAATGTGCCGGTCGACAGCACATTCACAACGGGCCCGCCGGAGACGGTTCCAAACAGCGCGGAGGACACGATGGCCGCGTGGGCCGGGCCGCCGCGCAGCCTTTGGGTCATGAGCACCGCCAGTTTTATCAGCGACCGGCCGCCGGCGGAGCCGCCGAAAAGCGTGCCGAGCACGATATATGGAAACACCGTCTGCAGGAGGACGCCCAGGAATTGGCCAAGCAGACCGCGCTGGTCGTTGATCAATAACTCCTTGAGGAACTGTGCCGGGTTGTTGATCTCCGTCGACCAATAGGTCGAACCCGTGATCCAGCCGCTGACCTCAAACCCGTAGGTCAGTGCCGCATAGCCGGCCATGAATGCCGAGAACGCGACCACCGGCAGTCCCCAGATTTTCACATTGTAGATCAGGAAGAACAGGACGCCCGCAAGGAACGCGACCAGCACCCAGGTGCCCGGCGGATTGGGATTGATGGTTTCGGTGTCGTCGAAACTGTTGAGGCCCATGAGTTCGGCCAGGGCGGCCTCTTCTTCCGACATCTGCGGCGCGTCCTGGGCGACGGGCGCTTCACCGGGAAAAAGCTGGAAGTCCACGGTTTCCTTCTGGTCGAGATAGGCCAGGAGAAAAGCCGCGACGGTCAGCACAAACAGCACATCGATTGCCAGGCCCCACCAACGCCGCGTACCATCCATCGCGACGGCAAACGGGTTGGACAGGACGACGGCCATCATGAAAAGGCCGAACATCCAGGGGCGAAAATACTGCGACGGGAAGTTGCCGATCGCCGGCAGGCCGGGCAGGCCCGGGGTGATATTGATCATGCCGGAGACCACGATGACAAAGCCGATCGCCAGCGCCGCCGTCCGTCGCATGGACAGTCCCTGATCCATCGATGCCTCCGAAATGAGGGCGGGAGGGGTGCAGCCCCCTCCCCGGGGATCAGCGAAGGTGGTCGGGAACCGTGATGCCGGCGTCTTCCCACGCCCGCAGCGCGCCCGGATGCAGCCGCAGATTGGCGACTGGGGTCAGCCCGTAAACCCCGCCCTGCAGGCCCAGATTGGCCGCCCAGGGGTTGGTGGCCATCGCCCCTTCAAGGCCGTCGATATAGGCGCTGGTGATTCCGTAGATCAGATCGTCGTCCAGTTCGGCATTGGCCACGACGGCAAGCGCAATGGCCATGGTCGCGCCGCCATTGGTGACGTCCACCAGGTCAGCATCATAGATGTCGCCTGAGATGACGGCCGGCAGGGTGCCCGGCGCATTCGAGAATCGTGTGAAGGTTTCAGTCCCGGCCACGTCCTCAGGCACGCCCAGCAGGCGTATCGGACCGGCCGAGGTCAAGCGGTCGATGTAGCCCGCAGGCAGGGTGCCCGGGCGGATGACGACATCAATCGTCCCGTCCAGCATGCCCTGAACCCCGGCGCCCCAATCCAGTTGCACCGGCTCATAATCCGTGCCGGGTTCGTATCCCGTGATCAGCCGGATCATCTGTTGCACCTGAACCGCAGCACCCCCTGTCGGCGCGCCAATGAAGACGCGGCGTCCCTTGATGTCGTCCCAGTCCTCGATGCCGCTGTCGGCAAACGTCATGGCATGGTAGACGCCGGCACTGAACCCGGTGATGGCGGTCAGGTTCTCAGACAGCGCCGCCCCTTCCGCGGCGCCGAGTTCGGAGAACATCGCGAGGCCGTTGCGCATCAAAAAGGTGGTGACGATCGGGATCGTACCGATGTCCAGTTCGCCTCGCGAAACGGCCAGTTGAACCCGGGTCAGGGCCTGGCCCTCCTGGACCTGGACGTTCGCCAGACCAGCCCGATCCGCCGCTCCCGCGATACTGGTCATGACGAAATGCGGAGCACTGCCGACATCGGCGGTGGCAGCGCTCAGTGTCTCCTCGGCGTGCGACGTCGCTGCGATGCAGACTACCGCAGCGGCCGCCGCCCATCCTGAAATCAGTCTCATGGCGTCCTCCCATTTATTTGCCATAGCAAGTTTTAACCGTAATCCAATTTATTTGCGATGGCAAGTACATTGATGCCATGGCGGAGACATGCTAGAGAAAAGGCATGCAGAACAGGATGTTGAAGACCCGCGGCGACGCCGCATCCCTTGGATTGGAGGATCTCCTGAACTTCAGGGTCCAGCGCTTGGCCTCGAAGATGACCCTTCTGACGACCCGGGAAGTGCTGGCGGGCACGGGGGTTCACATTGCCGAATGGCGTGTGATCTGCCGGCTGATCGAAAACGGGCCGCTGAAGCTCACCGAACTCAGCCAGATGCTCGGTCTCGACCCGGGGCGCACCAGCCGCCTGCTAAAGGCCGCCGAGACGAAGGGATTGGTTCGACGGGAAAGGGATCCGAGCGATGGCCGCGCCTCGTTCTTTCACCCGACGCCGAAGTCCCGGAACGTGTTCGATGACGCCTGGCCGAGAGCCTGCCAATCGGCCGACGCCTTCCACGATCTCTACACCGACGACGAGCGCGACGAACTGAAGCGCCTTTTGGACCGGGCGATCCGCTATGCGAATGAAAGCCTCTACGCCAAATGAAAAGCGAGGGGTGTCCGGGACGATGCCGCGTTCCTGCTCCTCGAGAAGCGCGATGATCTGTTCCTCGCTGAACCGTGACGCGCTCTTATCGGCCTCCTTGATGACGGACTCCCCCGACAAATGACGGACCTTCCGGGGCTCAGATCACCTCGGATCGAACTTCGGCCCGGTCTTCAAGTGTCAAAAGCCGTACAAAATGGCGGGATTGGAGACCAGCACGCGCTCATTAGATCAGGTGCGGTGAAATGCGGCTACGCGAGTTCATTTGTCTTCCATGGATCGGGCCCGGGTGGATTGCCCTCGGCCGCTCCAACAAGTCGAGCTAAGAAATGCGGCCAACCTTTTGCATGACCATCAGCTTCCGTTGGCGCTAGACCCTCATGGGTGAGCGTCAGTGTCGAACCGGTATCTGTGCGTGCGATGTCGATTTGCAACTGAGTTGAGCCTGGAGGCATTTTGTCGTTGCCGGCCTCACCCCAAGCGATTTTGATTCGCCGTGGACGGTCTAGAAAAGTGTATTCCCCCCGGATCAGCACGCCATTTATGTCCACCGAAAACTCCCCGCCCTCCCGCGCGTCAAGGCGCGCGTAGTCGCCCATCCAAGTGACCAAAAGCCTTGGATCCAGAAAATGGTCGAACACAGTCTCTGGTGAGGCCCTTATCTCGACAACCTGCGAATAGCTGTCAGCCATCCTTCTCAAACTTCTCTTTAAGCGCACTAAGGTTGTCGGTCCAAAACCCGGCAACGAATTCTGTTACCGGCTGAAAACCTTCTGGACGTACAGCATAAATGTGGCGCGTGCCTTCCCTGCGCGCCTCCACGAGCCCAGCTTCTTCCAACGCTTTCATGTGCAAACTGACTGCCTGTTGAGAGACCTCAACGCGCTCAGTCAACTCGCCAACCGAGGAGGCTCCTCTTTCTCTGAGGATTTCCAACAATTCCCTTCGGCGAGGCTCAGAGAGCGCCTTCAAGGCGGAATGCGTCGACATATTTTCCTTCCACAAGTGTTGACTTGTATTATGTTTTTCATCTAATTATAGCACAAGCGCCCACTTGTGAAAGGAAAAATGATGTTACTCTATACTCACCCGATTTCGCAGCACGCACGTCGCGTTCGAATACTGTGTCACGAGCTCGGTCTGGCCGTTGAGGAAAAGGTGCTGGACCTCCAAAACGGCGAGCACAAGTCTGAGGCGTTCCTAAAGATAAACCCGGCAGGACAGATTCCCGTTCTCTCGGACGGAGGTCTCATACTGCCGGAATCGCATGCGATTATGCGCTATCTTGCGATCCGTGACGGCGATGACCACTTCTATCCCGCACAGATCCGCCCACAGATTGATCGCTGGCTCGACTGGACGCATTGCACGTTAAACCCGCCGGTTCAGTCAATCGCAATCGAGCGGTTCACAAAGGGCGATAATGCCGACCGTAACGTCACCGATGATCTGCACGAGCGTGTCGGGAAAGCTCTGACCGGTTACGAGACTGCATTTGATATCCCAGATGTAACGCTCGCAGATTTCGCGATCGGATCGACGCTCGGCCTTTACATAATGGTCGGTGGATCCTTGAACGACCGGCCTCGCGCCAAAGAGAGCTTCGAAGCTCTTTCGAGCCGTCGGAGTTTTGTCGAAACCGCTGCGCGAATGTGAGGTCCGTCATGTTTCGATCATCTCTCATTGCATTTCTCACACTTTGTTCGGTCCCATCAAGCGCCCAACAGCTTTCCGCTGATCTCTCCGAGTTTCAGCAGATCTTGGGTACATGGTCTTGCTCCGGGCAGAACTCTGGAACTCCCCAGTCACCCGCGTTCGAATTTGAAAGTCAATTCCGGATTGAGGCGACCCTTGGCGGTAGTTTCGTGCAGGTCTCTTATAGCGAAACCGAAAGCTCCGTTTTACCGATAGCTCGAGACAACATCGAATACTGGCAGGGTGCAAACGGCGCTTTCACTTCGACATTCTTCAATTCATTCGGTCAAAAGGGTGAGCTGACCTCGGAAGGGATTTTTGCCGGAATATTGGTTTGGAGAGGGATCATCAACACTCCAAACGGCCCTGCGCCTTTCGAGGGGCGTATTGAGCAACGACAGCCCGATCAGCTCTCAGTTGAACCGACGCTTCTTCTGCCAGACGGCAGCGAATTTGTGATCGCAAGGCTTAACTGCAGGAAAAGCGATTGACGGCCCCGCTTGTTGCTTGCCGCTGGCTAGAGCAAGTTTCGGTCAGAATGAAACATTTGACCGCGGCGATTTTGGTCGCTGGCTAGGCGGCTTGCACGCCGTGGTGCCACCCCACCACAAGGGCAAGCCAACGACGCCAGGGGGCAAAATCGCCCGGCCCATTCAATGTTTTTTTTCAATATAATAGACCTCCCAAGGGTGATGGAAAATCAAATGATTCATTCTGACCGAAACTTGCTCTAGCTGACCGGAACCTGCCATTCGCCGGATGGAGGGTTTGTCCTCAAGGTGTGAGTTCATACTCTGCGCAGCGGATGCCCGGACTGGTGCCCAAAGCGCTTGTTTGAACGGACATTCACCATGCACTTCGAGACCGGCGGCACTCTGCTGACCTTCGACGCCGACAAAATGCGTGAATTCTTCCAGAAGGAATACCAGACCGCGTCGAAGGCGTCTTCGACGTCTGAGTCGAC
>Ga0209785_1000242_pt1 | contig 19708 bp, 22 predicted proteins | sample WorMetG1BERMUDA2_FD_187403 | JGI IMG/M metagenome (GOLD analysis project Ga0209785, IMG submission 187403) | Marine gutless worms symbiont microbial communities from Max Planck institute for Marine Microbiology, Germany - Inanidrilus... ...
CAGAAATGGCCTGCAAATCCTCTGAAATACGGTCACTAACCGATTTCCACTGACTGAGCGCGCAGACACCATCCGAATCCATCTTGTAGATCCTCCCATCAATAAACTCGGACGGGTCCATCTCGTCGTTCTCCAAGCAATACGAGTAGAGGACGACACGGTATTGGTTGATACTGCTATCGTAGGAAACCTTTGCATCGCCAACCAACCCACGCATCTCATCTGTATAGTCACTCATACCAACCTTTTCTGTGATGTTCGCAAGCACAGAGCCACCACCAAAAACATCCTTGAACGCATCCGGGCAGTCCTCTAAAAGCTCTTCTGTAGAATCCGGTGGATTTCCATCGTCCACATCATCCGAAAAGTCCTGGGTATTCTTGCGCAAGCCTTCAAAAAGACTCCGCCCCTGCGCAAGCATGCCGCGCACCTTGGAATCAACCTGGTTCGGATGAACAAGCGACGTAGCCAAGCCACGCGCCATTTGGCAATCATTCATTTGAAGCTGATTAATCTGGTTTGTGATTGTTTCCAGTGCTTCGAGACCAGCGACACATGGCTTGCAGTATTCCTGCATCGCAATTTGAAACGCCATCGCCGGAGCTGCTTGCAAAACTCTTTGCAGCTTTTCAACTAGGTATTCAGCGTCTAGGAAGGAAAGCGCACCACCGAACAGATCAATGCCGCCGCAGCCGACCTCAATGCGTGGTGCGGTGGCGCTGACCAGATAGTCGTCCGTCATCCGTCTTCGCGCCGTGAACGAGCCCGCCCAGTAGAAGTCCCGCTGTTGCGCATCGAAGGTGCCAGGTCCACTGGAAATCTTCTGGTCGAACCAATCATCCGCCCAATTCTTATTCGCGCCCCACACAACGGTAGATACCCCAAGATATAGAACGGAAAGAAGAACCAGAATTCCGATGTTTCGCTTCATGGTTTCCACTCCCCAAGACTAGGACGCTGCGGATCAAGCACGGTCCCATGCTGGTATTCCTGCAATGTGAACTGACCCAGAGTTGTCTCGCCTAAGATGAGGCGCAGCGCCCGGTAAACCGATTCCTCAATGCGCGGCAAGGACTCGACGCCGACAGCGACCGGCATCCACTGGTCCGTACCTCGGAAAATAACGAGTGTGGTAGGTGTGAAATCCGTGCCAAACCGGTCCACCATATCCGGCTGCCGATCCAAATCTATTTCGAGAACCTGCCAGCCATGCCGCCCCTGAAAATGGCGCAGCGCGGCGCGTTGCGCTTCGCAATAGGGACACGTCGCACGGCTGAGTAAAACGAGTGCTGCGCGGTCGCGTTCCGCCGCCAAACGGCTTTCAATCGACGACGAACGCTGCTTGTTCCGCACCGCCATGCCAGGCGGATTCACCGGATATTGCGTTTGCATGTTCAGCTCGGGATGCTTTAACAGCACAACCGCAGTAAGGTTCGCAAATTCAACCGAACGGCGGCGCGCGAAATCTTGAAGCTGGTAGTACCAAAAAACGGTTTCCTCCGTCGCGTGGCGAAGTGCATTTTCACGGTAATCATGAAGTAACTTCTCCACGTCCTTCGGAAGCATCTTCCGCAGAACCTTCTCTCCAGGCGGAGGACCGAGCCGCTGCTCTTCATCCGGCGGCGCAGGCGGATCACAGTACCACCAGTAACCTTGCTTCTCCGAGCCCTCCGTACACCGTTCAGCGCCACCTGCCGGGATCACCCAACTGACGATTCCAGCAAGAAAAAACACCTTCCAGCCCCAGATTTTCATTACCAATTTCAGGCCCAGTCCTCTGCCAGCACCAGGCCACGCCAGCCGTTAAAAAATGACGTGCGCTACCACTAAATCCTCTTTTGGGACCAACCCGAAGTACCGCGAATCGAAGGAGCGGAGATGCGAACCCATAATGAACGCTTTTCCATCCGGAATAACCACACCAGCAGGCCAAGGTTGCAAAGGTCTCCCATCCAGCGTCTCGCGGACAAATCCACCGAGTTGGCGGCCATCGCAGAAGAAAGTTTCATCCACCAGCTCAATGGACTGTCCGGAATCACACGCGACCTTTTTAAGGAAAATAGACTCCTTATCAATAATCGCGTGTGTATCCGGATAGACTGTGACCGTTACGTAGTCTCCCATTCCAGCAACCGCTTTTGGTGATGAAAAAAGGATGGTGTATGGAACCGATTTTCCTTTCACGATTATAACCCTCTCCATAACCTCACCAATTGTGAAGACGAAAGCAAAGAGGACGAGCAACCTGGAAAAGAACGTGAGCCAGTAAATCTCTCGATTCGAAAGACGAATTGGAAAGAAGGTCATCGCATTTCCCAACCAAGCGGCCTGTAATCCGCCAAAACGCGATCCGGAACAGGTGCGCCATGCGACCGCGCTTCCTCCAGCGCAGCATCCACCCTGGCAGCTCCATACACGACAACAGACGCCGCATAGTCCTCATCGTCGCAATGCGAAATATCCGTAACGCCATCCAGATAGGCAACTGCCGGTACACGGTCGATCCCAAGCATCCGGAACAGCAACGGATCAATGATGACCTTAACAACATAGTGGCCGCCGTCTCGGTCCATGGACCTTATCCGCGAAGCCTTCTCAAGAAACTGGCCGGTCGGCTTCACCTGGCGCGCTCCACCAACGAACCCGCGAAGGACCATAACCGCATCCGACCGGCCATCGAGCTGCGCCATGTAATCAGCGATCATGTTGCGTGGCATCGAGCTGGAGACCGCCAGCACGACCAGCCCTTTTACTTCCTCTCCATCGGCATCTGTACCTTTCACCGCTCCATCGGACAGGACCAGCTCACCGGCTTGCTCCGCCGCGCGCTCTCTCAGCATCCGTTCCAACGCCGCAACGCCGCGCGCCTTGGCGGCGTCCGCCGCGTCGCGCGCTTTCTGCCTGGCCAGCGGATCAAGAACGGGCAAGCTGAACGACGGGAGCGTTATTGAACGGGCGCGCTCCAAAGCGTGCCGGGATGCCTCTTGAGAGGCGCGCCGAGTCGCCCCGTCCGGCTCGGAAACCACAGGCAGGTCCACCTCACCAGACCCAAGCACCAGGACCGGAATCAGGAGCAGCAGGAAGGGCGAAAGCCGCCAAAGGTTCAGATTAATGGCACACAGCACGACACTTTCCTGAAGAGCATCCAAGCAAAATTGTCCTGTTTGCCGACCGGGTTTTTTCGATCCGTCCACAAGATGCCAGGATGGCCGATCTTGTGGCACTTGCGGTCCACAACCGGATCGATTTCCTGGAGTCGCCAGTGTGACTTCACCCAAATCGGCATCCGAGTCGTATGGCAGTAGTTAACCGCTCGGTCCGGAAGGTTCCCAGTGCGGGCCTGGACGAACATGCCTTTTCCGGCGATCCCCGCATTCGCCGCAACATAGTCCTTCGTCGTAATGTGGCCGGTTGCGGGGTACGTCAGACCCCAGGATCCCATGCACCAATACATCGCATCGATGGTCCGGCCAAAGGAGGCGGCCACCGCATCGCCAGCACACGCGATCACTGAGGCTGGATTTGCCACCAACGCAGTCTCCGGAAAGAGCTGAAGCGCAAACAAATCGTCGCTCCAATCCGGACGGACCTCGCTCACCATCGCCAGGTCGAACACGGACTCTCCGCTGTCCGTAATACACGGAACGTCAGTAAACAGATCAAGTACCGCCCATAATGGCATGACATAATAGTGAAAATGTTGAAAGCTAATGCTGTTTCGAGAACGCAGCGTACCGCCACCTGTATAGCCAAAACCAAGGTTGCCAAGGTTCAATTCCATTCCAAGCGTCGGAAAGCACCAAGGATCGCCAACCGTTTCAACCACACGAGACGGCTCCCAAAAACCAACCATGAATCCAAAGCCAAAACCAAGCAGTCCCTTACCGGGACACTGGCAGAAAATTTTGCTGTTCTTGCTGTCCGGAGGATGGTCCCCAAAGTCGAGTGGAATACCCATAATCGAGATCGGAAAAATGCACTGCCAAGCTGGATCATTAATAACATTGATGAATCTGCTGTCCGTGCAGGCCGCTTCAGCGCCCTGAAGGAAGCACGACAACAGCAAAACCTTAACCACCGAGCGCATATTCGGTCACCCGAAGCCGGTTACCTTCCTGCCGCACAATTGCTGGCACAGCCGCAAGCCCGAACCGCTCGACAACACGCGCATCGAGCACGTACAGACGCCGTTGCTCCGCACGCATCCTGACCAGAACGTTGCCACCGGCCAGAAACACACGGTCTCCGGCCTGCGGCTTGGCAACATCACGCAACCACAAAAAGTGCTCCGGATCGTCTGCAATTACGATGGTGCGAGAGGTTGTGCGGATCCTCTCGTACACATTGATCGTCGTGCCTTTCGGCCAGAGAACCTTTCCATTTCCAACAATGTCCCGTGGCAAGGTGTAGGTCGGATCGAATAGAAAAGATCTGTTACGCAGCGCGCGCGGCAAATCGATACTCCGAAACGCCGACGCACGCTCAGGATCGGATCTCCTTAGCCAAGAGTCCCAATCCACGGACCGCGCACGCTGCTTAATCTCATCCAAGGTGTCCGGTTCGGCAATCGCAAAAGTCGGTCCGATCGTAACCATCTCTCTCGCGCTGGCTGGACAGCGTACCGGCACAAACGAAACGCTAAGGAGAAGGAGCATAAGCATCCTGAACCGTGGTTTGTAACTCATCTTGAATTGCCGAGTTGCTCTTCTTCTGCACCGAGTCGAAATAGGATGACAGATCGATTTTCGAGAAATCCAATGCCTGAAATTCCTCCGGGGTAAACCCCCGGCAATCCGGGCTGCGTGCACTCCCAAAATCGTCCGGAACAGTTTTCACCTGTTTGTGAACGAGGGCCGCCAAATGGCTGTTGTAACAACAGAAGCTTTTGTGCCTTTGCACGCAGCCGAGAAATTTCCATTTCTTCGCGCAATACGTCCCCAAATAAATGCAATATTCCGAGTCATTCAGCAGCGAACTTTCTTGGTCTTCCGGATCGCATTGGTTCTCCCAAAACTCGAATTTAGAATGCTGCTCGCGGTACTCACGCTGAGTAGGCTCGCCAGGTGCACCCGTCCGATCAGATAGCGGAGGCAGGTGGTTCCTGCAACAATTCTGATATGCTGTATCAATCCCCCCCTTCCGACAGCGCTTTGCGGAACCGCCAAAGATCTGAAATTCACCGGCGCAGGTTCCATCTCTCCGGATGTTTTCTGGCTTAGACTCCGGCCAGTCTCCAGCGCTATCGTGCCCCTCCGTCGAGGGAGACGCAGCATTCACGCACAGCCGACTTGAACAGTAGAAATTTCCATCGGACGGATCGCGGCCACAGCCATACTCAACACCAGCCGGACAGGCCCAATCCTGGTGCTGTTCAACAGCGCCAACACCACCGTTTCCGTCTGGATTCCAAACATCGAAGGATTGCTGCGTACACTGCTGGCGATCCGTCGGACAAACTAAGCGTCCGGATAAATTCTGGCAGACAGAAATTTCGCTGCGGACATCGACAAATTCATCCGAGTTTGTACCGGAACTGCACACACAGCTTCCTGCATGGGAACAGGATTCCGAATCCTCAGAAGGATCTCCATAGGATCCGCAGCCATCATCATTCCGGTAATCGACATTCCCATCCCCGTCGTTATCATCGGATAAATCCGGCGTGGAGACCTCCACCTTCAGGTGGGGGAGGAAACGCCGCTCCTTTTGTTTAAGAGTGAGAGTATGTGTATCCATCTTGCTGATGCAGGCGTTTGCAGTACCTGAAACTGATCCCCTGCACCGTTCCCTTGGCCGTCCTGATGTTAAAACTCCCGGAAGACCGGACCGCCACCCGGCCCAGATAAGTCCCTGTCTTTTTACCCTGGGTGACGATGGCCCTGACAAAGTCCCCGGTCTTGAACCCATGAACGACCCGTTGCTGTTTGGCTGACGTTCGGGGAAAACCGAACCGGTCCATGCGGCACATCTGCCGCTGGCCGTGGCCCATCGCCTTGATCTGCAACGGCACGATGCCTTCCAGGTGCAAATTCTCCAGGGTGCTGTTTCCCACACAGGCAGCATCGAGCCAATGTCGCTTTGGCAGGTTCCGTTGTGTCCGATTGAACTTGGTCAAGCCCCCGCTGCCGACCTCAAGCGGTAAACCCAGCTCCTTTAGCCGACCAAACAGTTTCCAGCGGGTGGCATTGACGGCCGCTGCATCCTTCAACGGGGCCTTGGCCTGGTCCTGGATCTTTTTCAAGACATTCGGGCGGTTTTTCAAAAACACTTCCACCGGCAGTTTTCCCTTGGCTGTGTTGCATGGCTCACAGGCTACAGTGAGATTGGATGCCCGGTCTGTCCCGCCGTTGGCCCGAGGGACAATGTGCTCGACTTGCAGTGGGACTTTCGTGCTACCGCAATAGGCACATTTACGCTTCCACTTTTCCAGGAGGTATTCGCGCAGCTCGTAGCCGGCCAGGGTGCCTTGCTGGTACTGGACACCGGCAATTTCCGGCTGCTCCATTTTCTGCATGTCAAACTTTACCAACTCCTGGGAAAGCGCCTGTATCGGACATAACCGCATGAACCGCAGGGTCCAGGTCAGGATGTTTTCAACCCGGCTTTCTAGGGAAGGCGGCAGCCAGCCTTTTGGCCTGGTCCGGTTTAGAAACCGGGGTTTCCGGTACCGGGTTTTCCTCTGGCGCCGTGATCTTCTGACGGCCCGACGGCTGTCAAGGCGCTTTTTGACAAACTGGCCCCGGTGCTCTATCTCGGCGGCAAACACCACTTCGCCGGTTGCATCGTTGACGAGCGCCATGCCGCTCTGCTGACTGCCAGGGTCGCACTTCAAACGCAGTGGTGAAGGTGCCGTCTCCACTCGCCGTTTCAGGATGATTGTGAAGGGATACCGCCTGAGCACCGCGGCCTCGCCCAGCTTCAACAGCCTGCGGGCATAACCGGAATGAACCGGGTCCAGCGGCTTTCTGCCGGTATCCAGGACAAATACTTTGTTTGCCAAAATTGGCCTCCTGTCTCCAGGGTAATGTGTGCCTCGACAAGGTTATCCGGGCTTTTTACACCATACACACTGGCTTTTCCCGCAAAGCCTGTTTAATGCACGGCCACAGAGCGCCGGGCTGGCATGCACCCGGCGGTGTGATGACCTGGATAACGTAGCCTGTGCCAGCTTTGCGGCTGGCGGCTGAGTCTGGTCAACCGGGAACCTTCAAGCTCCGCCCTTTAGGGCGCGGGTAGTTGACCGCCATCCGCACACGCTGGCAGACCTGCCTTTCCTGTCTGGTCGCCAGTACAGCTATACGTCCGCTCTTTTTCCCACCAGGGACGCTGGATGGTCCGCGTGCATCCTCCACCGGCACTTGAGAGGGATTTCCCGGACTGGCCCTGGCTTCTTCCGGTTACCCGGTACTCATCGACCGTGGTTACACCATCCACAACTTCCTGCCGCAAGGAGCACAGTGGGTTGCCATTCAAACTTGAGCAGTCACCTGAGATATGTTCCCGGCTGATCGTGCATTGCTCGCGGAAGCGAATTTGGAGGATTGCCCATCCCTCACCTTCCTCATAGGAAAAGACCGTTTGTTCAAATCGAAGTTGTCCTCCAGGCGCAGTTCCAGTGAATAAACTCGTTACGTCGATGCTTCCACGGAACCGGCCATGCGGATGCGACGGTGTCCTTGCACGAGAGTTATCCGAACAACCTGGTTTAATCGTGCCCCACTGAAGGCCCCCCATCCAGCCAACCGGATCCGACCACTTGAGCTGGTTGCCAAGACGCACGCTCGTATAATCGTCATAGCCAACTTCATGAAGAGAAGCGCTCAAAATCTGGCCCGGTTGATGAACTGTGAAATCCACTCTGTAACGCACGATCTTGCACCCCCATACCGGATCACGATACCACGTGTTATTTCCGACTTTTCCCACTGTATATTCAATGCAATGTGGACCACAGGAACGATTGGAAAAATAATCCGAAGCTAAATTGTGACTATCCACTGACAGCACGTTTTGTGATGTAACCTGTGCGCTCTGCAATTCAATTTGCCTGGAAAGTCGGCAACTCTGAACCCGGCCACGCTCGTCATCATCACTATGGCTGCTGCAACCGGAGTCCGATGGGAAATCAATCGAACCGTCCGCGTCGTTATCAATACCGTCACTGCACTGCGTTAACTGAGAGTTGTTCTCATCCGGATCAGCCAGAGAGAAGCAGCCCGGATCGTCCGGATGGTCGATGAGGCCATCCCCGTCGTTATCCAATCCGTCATTGCACGCCACCGTCGGCAAGGGATTCGCCTCATCTAGATCGGTCAGAGAAGAGCAGCCCGGATCAAGCGGATAGTCAATGAGACCATCTCCATCGTTATCGAGGCCGTCATTGCACTGACCCTGCGTATTTGCGAACGACGGCGCAACACCAAAAAACAGAACCAGAAGAACGACAAGCGCACGCCATACGGAATGGACAAGCACAGCTCGGTGTACCTTCCAGTTAATCAGTGCAAAGAAAATCACTTTTCATCTGGTTAATCATTTGCATATAGAGAAAGGCTTCCTTGAAACTGCTCCCACACCCACACGCCTCGATTACGGTCTCATTCGATGGAGCCGGACAGTTCCCACCCGCATCGCATTCGTAATAGCTATAGTCCCACGCGGGACTATCGCCTACTGCCCCAACATCCCCCATCGAGACACCTGGTCGCGGCTTTTGCGTCTTGCAGACCTGAATACAGTCCTGCGGATCCGCAGCAGGAAGACTCGTGGTTTCACTGTGCACCTGGTAGGTTCCTTGTGCGTCCTTTCTACGATCAGAGAACTCGCCACTGTCCGAATCGAAGCTGCCGTGAATTTTCTCGTAGCGATCCGCAGCAAAAGATAAATCGTTAACTCGGCCAGCATAGCAACTGTATGTCCGCTCTTTTTTCCACCAGGGGCGCATAAGATGGTCGATGAGGCCATCCCCGTCGTTATCCAATCCGTCATTGCACGCCACCGTCGGCAAGGGATTCGCCTCATCTAGATCGGTCAGAGAATAGCAGCCAGGATCAAACGGATAGTCAATGAGACCATCTCCATCGTTATCGAGGCCGTCATTGCACTGACCCTGCGTATTTGCGAACGACGGCGCAACACCAAAAAACAGAACCAGAAGAACGACAAGCGCACGCCATACGGAATGGACAAGCACAGCTCGGTGTACCTTCCAGTTAATCAGTGCAAAGAAAATCACTTTTCATCTGGTTAATCATTTGCATATAGAGAAAGGCTTCCTTGAAACTGCTCCCACACCCACACGCCTCGATTACGGTCTCATTCGATGGAGCCGGACAGTTCCCACCCGCATCGCATTCGTAATAGCTATAGTCCCACGCGGGACTATCGCCTACTGCCCCAACATCCCCCATCGAGACACCTGGTCGCGGCTTTTGCGTCTTGCAGACCTGAATACAGTCCTGCGGATCCGCAGCAGGAAGACTCGTGGTTTCACTGTGCACCTGGTAGGTTCCTTGTGCGTCCTTTCTACGATCAGAGAACTCGCCACTGTCCGAATCGAAGCTGCCGTGAATTTTCTCGTAGCGATCCGCAGCAAAAGATAAATCGTTAACTCGGCCAGCATAGCAACTGTATGTCCGCTCTTTTTTCCACCAGGGGCGCATAATAAGCTGCGTGCAGTCTCCATCGGCGCTAGAGAAAGACCTTTCGGAAGGAACCGGGCTTCTACCTGTTGCACGGTATTCATCCAACGTCATTACGCCATCAACAACTTCCTGCCGCAAGGTACACTCGGGATCACTCTCCAAACTCGAACAATTACCCGAGACGTTTTCGTTGATTCCGCATTGATTACTAAAGCGAACTCGGATGCTCGACCACCCTTCACCCTCACCCATATAGTAAGTCGTTTGGTCGAATCGGATTTGTCCTCCAGGTGCAGAACCAGTAAACACATTGGTAACATCCACGCTTCCACGAAACCGGCCATGCGGATTCGATACCGGACGCGCGGCAAAGTTTTCCACACACGGCGGCAGTTGTTTAATACCCCCCGTCCAGCCAGTCGGATCAGACCACACAATCCGATCATTTAGCCGGACGCTCGTATAGTCGTCGTATCCAACGTCGAAGAGATGGACACTCTGAATTAAATCAGGACGATGAACCGTAAAAGACAATGTATGGTTAGCAGTCGCACACCCCGGATAGACACTCCACGTGTCGTCTCCAATACTCCCAATCGTGTATTCAATACAATTCGCACCACAAGTTCCAAGCAAAAAGGAATCCGAAGAAAGATGTGTACTATCGAATGTTAGCACGCTCTCCACTGAAACCTGCCTGGAAAGGCGACAGCTCCGTTCACTATACCGCGAGGAAATATCAAGGTCATTCACCTTGTAGAATAGGGAATTCGTATCAGCATTTGCCACATCTACCGCACTCCCAAGTCCATCAGGACTCCCGTAATGCTGCTCAGGCCGAATGCTTTGGAGATCCGTCTCATCCGGATCGGTCTGAGAGGAACAGCCAGGATCAAGCGGATGGTCGATAAGGCCATCGTTGTCGTTATCCAGTCCGTCATTACAATCCGACTTCGCAGCACATCGCTGCCCGGAGAACGTCATTGCCAAGTTTCCACTGAGAACCTGGTGGTCGCCAATGGAAAGCCGTGGGTAGACGTCATCCAACACATGCGCAATGCCAAGCCCGATATCCTCAATGACCTTTTCGCGATTATTCGTCAACAAGTCATTTCCACAGCTCACATTGTAGCAATAGCATCCACCAACCAAATCAGAAGCAACCTGTCCAAGCACAAGATTTCCACCACTCATTTCCCACCTTCGGCCCTGGCAGTTTGTCGTAGATCCAGCATCGCAAAGCAGCAAACCATTCGTGCAAACTGCCGCAAACGGACCATTGAACGAATTTGAAAACTGATAGGTTCCATCCGGGTTTTTATCCCGGTAGACACGAATTGTATCCACATCGGAAGTACGACTATTCGGCAGGATGACAACCTTTAAGAAATCATCCTGCCGATTACAAGACATCCTCACCTCAAAGGTCTTCCCGCCATCAACCGTCTGCATCGAAGAACTCGAAGTCAGCGGCTTATAGACCCGTTGGTCTAGGGCCTCTGGGCTTCCATACAGACTATGAACATCCTTGCCAAGTTGGCGGCCCGTATCACGGACGGTCGAAGAGGACGACACCGCCAGAGAGAAGAAAGAAAGCACAAGCGTGATGAGGAAACCTGGAATCCGAGACACGGAAAGAACACCAGGAAAAACCAATCTCAGAGAGACCTGTGCTTCGTGTAGTTTGTCACTATTCCATGAGACTTTATCGGTGGAGCGTGCACGTTCATGTAGCTTCCGAAAGCGATTTCAGCGCAGCCAACGCATCGTTATCAAGCTCAGCAAGCTTGGCCTTGAACCGTGCAAATTCACGCGCGTCTGAGGTATTCACCCAGTAGGTCCACGGATCGACAGACAACCGGCAAATACCACTGCCAAGCGGCGTTTCTACGAATACTTCCGAGTAATGAGGCCGGTGGTTGCGGACGCCCATCGCCAGATCCAGACTCAAGCCAGTGTACGAAACGATATCGCGCTTGGCAGCCGTCGCCCACTCTTCACGATTACTTTCCAGCCAGAACTTGAACGCCGAGTTGCCTTTTATAACCTCACCAGCTTTACCCATCTTTCCCAAATCGAGCGGTGACTGCGTAACAACACCCGTTGCGCCACCGTACTTCCGTGCCCGGCGATACCCCTCCTGGATAATCGCGGCGATTGCGCTTGTTGCACCAGTACCAGAGGCATCTTCATCCCGACCGCTTGTAACCAAGTATTTCCACGCCTCGTCGAAGAGTATGAACCTGCGCTGACTCCGGTCGGACAAGTACAGGTCGTTTGTAATCGCATTCATGACCTGTAGAGAAACGACTCCGAACAACTCCTTGTTTGTAATTAAACGCTCCAATTCGAGAACAATAAAATCATCACTGGAAATATCGAAAGTTGATTTCCCATTGAACATATGTCCATATTGACCCTCCGAAGTCCAATCGAACAGGTTGAATGACATCTCATGCGCCAATGCCTTTGCAGATTCCACGTCGGTTGTTACGGAGCAGTCGTCTTTTGGGTAGTTTTTCAAGAACTCGAAGACATGATCGACACCGAACTCGCCACCATCCCGTTCGTAGGCAAAACCGACGCCCTTCTTACAAAGCGTGATCTGCGTTTGATTCGCCTGTGAAGTGCTTGTAGACGAATAAATCATTGCAAGAATTATTTGAGCAACCGTTGATCGGTTAGCCGATTGATCCTCCGAATCCTTAACGCTAACTTGCGTCTGAAATGGATTGAGAACAAGGGGATTTCGGCTGTCCCCAACATCAATGAACCGGCCTTTCCGGATCATGCACTGTTTTTCGTAGCTATAGCCGATATCGACAATCCTGATAAGGTCGCCAATTCCATAGTAGTTAGACGCCAGAAAATTCGTGAAGAACGACTTGCCAGCTCCGGATCCCGCGCAGACCAACAAGTTGTGATTGATTGCAGAGCGGTCGAAGAGATCAATGGTCTGAATCTGGCCCTTGCGTCCGACAAACAACATCGCCGGGTTCATATGACCGCAAAAGTCCGCCTGAACCGGAAGCATGTACGAAGCTGCCCGGCAGCTCATCGGAAAGTCACGGTCGAGCGTGTTCAGATTCGAGAAATTCTTTCCCATGTAGAGGCCGAACGGGAGCGCGGCAATGAGCAACGCATGTGCAACATAGCTCTCTTTCTGCATGATGAACTTGCACTGACCACGCTCCCACAAGCTGCGGGCACGTGCCAACCCCCGGTCGAGATCCTCCTGATCTTCGCCGATCACCCAAAAACTGCTGATGACATTGCAATACGGCTCACTGTTGATTTCATCGAGCACCCACCCAAGCTCTTCGACACGGCGCGCCAGATCCTTGGAGAGGCTGCCACCAACACGCTGCGACATCATCAAGGTCGCCTTTTTTTTCACGTCCACTTCGTCCGTTCTAAAGAAGACCGTGCATGTCCAGATAAACTTCTGAGAAATCTGTGCGCCATCATCCTCAATTCCTCTGAACCCACCAATCAAGCAGTTGATTCCGAGCGGGGTTACATCTGATGTTGTCTTCGGAGTAAGACAACCCATCGGGCGCTTCCCGATCCAGATCGTACCACTCTTGTTTTCAATCTTTGTCTCGGCTTTGATAATCTGCGCACGCAGGTAACGATTTCTATCATACTGACGGCTGTTTAACGGAACCTCTTCATTGAAGATCCCGCGCAAGAAGTCCAGCAAGTCAGAAGGTTCCATATTGCGTGGGAGCAAGCCAGCCGACGCTAGAGCTTCTTCAATGTGCAAAAGACTCTCCTGGGGGAGAGGATGGGGGGATTTGACAGATACGAACAAGCGGAAATTCCTGACCGGGATGCCAGACATATCCGCCATGCCTTTCCGAGACGATCTAATATACTCTGCATAATGCGAGGATGACTCCTGCGTAATCGGATCGCCACGGCTCTTCAACTCCTGATAGGTTTCAACGAAAGTGTCAATTCGGTCATCCGGATACAGCATAAACGAGATCGCTGTCGATTTAGGATACTCCTGACCAAGAATGCCAGATAAATACTCTGCGGATTTATCCGACAGGAACGATAGTGGGCGGCATTCCCAAAGATAACCAACCGTATCATCGCTGTTCAGATACGACCTGTTGGCAGAATGGTAGGCAAGATATGGTAACCACTGCGAGAAGTGATCGCGTCTGGTTATCTCATCAAAATCACCAACACGCATTCCTTCTTCTTCGGGAGTGAGCAGCTTTGAGAAGAGATTCATTCCACGACCTCCCCGGCGTCTGCAAATGGCGTAAGCAGAGAACTCCCGGAGTTGAAATCCTGATAAGGCGCATCACCAAGGACAAAATTCCCAGAGTCTACGAAGAACCACATGTAGCGCGGAGAAAACAGCGTGTTGTCCCCAGATGAGTAAGCAGCTACCAAGGTCCGAAGTACCTTCGGCTGCTTAACGAGAGGAGTAACCGGCTCGTCGATTAATTTTCTCATCTCGTGGTATTCAGATTCCTTATACGCATTTCGAGCTTCCTTATACGTATCACGCGACTGACCAATCTCCGTCTCATCCGTCTCAACCATATCCGATGATATAGCTTCTTCGTAGGCTTTCGTAACATTCTGACAGCGCCCAAAGTCGTCGGTATCCTCACACATGAAGTTGCCCTTATATGGCGCGAGTACAGATCCCAAAGATGCACAACCTGAAAGCAGAAGAGAAAATACCAACCAAGAGAATCTTAGGTTCATCATGATTCCGACAGAACACGTTTAGCGAGGCCATGTTCTTTCCGAACACGATATGGCCGAATTTTTAGCCAAACACCCTTTGTTAGAACAACCGTAACTTCCTTTCCAGAGCCCATTTCAAGGACAGGTGCCTGCTGACGCACAAGGTCGGCGATAATCTCCGAGTAGGCATCGGACGCCGACGAGAATGCCTTTCCAATTGAAGCTTGTGGAAGCTTTCCAGGATCCGAAGATTTTATCTGACCAAGCGAAGAAACAGAAACAACCTCGGAATCTGCTGTTAACGAGTCACTGACCCCCGAGATAACAGCAGCCAGCGCAATCCTCGCCAGATTTACACCCATCCTGCTTACCGGAGTAGCAGCGAGGCCCTTCACACCGTCGCGGTCTATGATGATGCCTATAATTTCCTCTTCGATAATCAACTGTCCAGTGCGATCCAAACAGTTCAACGAGACGAGTCTCGCCTCAATACGCTCGCTCGACAGGTCACCATATCCATGCGCAACAATCAGGCATCCCTCAAGGTCTCTCTGAAGGTCATTTGGAAGAATAGCTGGTGCTTGCACTCTCAAGATGATCGGCTCAGGCGTACTGGAAGCACTATCGACCGTCTTCGCCCTCAAGCCAGTAAGAATTCTCGCAGACATGAAACTTACAGGAAGATAGAACTTGGTCGTTTTTTTTTAGGATCAGGCACACGCTCCTGACTAACCACCAACCGGCCAATTCCTCCCACAAAAGAAGGTATATCGGGACCACCTACCTCCGAATCCTCAACGTCCACCCCATCCGGAAGATGGATGCCTCGATCCACTCCAACTTGACCCACTTTGGAATTCAGCATATCCAACGCAGAACGCATCGCAGCGATTTCCTTCTCCCGGTTCTTGATATCCTCCAATTCTTTTCTCATCCTCTCTAGCTTCTTCTCCTGTACATGCTGTCTTTCGTTTATTTCTTCGCGCTCTTTCATGACTTGAGATCGAATATCATCCTCAAGCCTGGCTTCACCAACATCAATAACATCAAGCGCATCTTCCGTAACCACTTCATCGACCTTTCCTCCGCCCCTCCCAGACACATAATACAGAATAGTGATAAACACAAGCACTGAACCGACCAACAAAATCTTTACTAACTTTAACCGTTTTTTGGGTTCAATATTTTCCCAATACTTCAACACTTCGCTCTTGATATCCATTTACAAAGACCTCTCTACAATAATCAGACGTGCTTTGTCACCAGACTTGCGAAGAACCAGAGGATCAACTGTTATTGCAATAACATTCCCGAACTCAGGCCGCAAGAAATACCGCTCGTCCACTGATACAGGACGCAGCGCCTTAACCGAATACTCAGTGGCCGACAACCCCGATCCCGTTCCCTGCATGGAGTACACCTTCTCGATATCCATATCCTCGAAGATTTCCTTTCTGTCTGCCGGACCAGTCTTCCTGCTGAAACCGGGCGGAATCTCACCTTTCCATACCGCTATAACCAACCGTTTAATACGGTCCTCTAGCGAAAGGCGTCCCCAATCCTTGACAACACCCTCTACGTGATCTGACTTTCCCTCAAGACGGATCGTTACAGAATCCATCGGATGAGGATACAAGATAATCGTATAGACGGAATTCCCGCAGACAACATGCAAATCGACCGAATCGGTAACGTAGGTGTATCCACCACCATCCCGCTGAGAGAGAAATTTAACATAGAGATTATTTGCTCCACCGGGCATAACTCGAACAGGCTTCTCTTGGCTATAGGTAGCATCTAAAATCTGACCTGCACAATTCACACGGTTGACATCCCTGTTTGAGACACGAACAGGCACCACCTTCTCCGGCTCAACAAACACGTCCCTATTACGATCAACACCTGCCTGGTGGTCTATCAGACGGTCTACTTTGTGGCCTGCCGGTCGATCTTTCTGATTGGCAGAATGACTATCTTCTGGGTGGTCTTCCGAGTGGTCTTCCGGAAGACCACCTACCAAGGTGTCAAAATCTTCCAAGCTATCACTGCTAGGACCAGGAGAACCTGACTGAGCAGCTAAAGAAAACAGAACGCTTAGGATAAAAACGCCTAACCTGACTTTATTCGATAGAAACCTCGATTCCAACATCGGACTCCAATCCAGAACACACGTTTTCATCTTCACCCCGGCCATTTCTATCACGTTCACTGATGTTCAAGATGCTAAATCTGGTCCCAACTACTTCATAGTGAATGCAATACACACTTGGGCTACTATTTGTGATAACTCCATTCACAAGCCGGTCTTTCATTACTGAAACCTGCAACAACTTGTCATTATACCTTATTGGATGATGACCAGACCAGTTAATGTGAGATGAAATTGAAGGAAATCTCTCGATTTCCATCGCAATCTTCTCGAACATTTCCTTCGCCAAAATCAACCGCTTGGGATCGAAAAGATCAAGAAGCTCCATAAACTGATTCCTGGCAGTTGAGGCCGTATAGGTTCCAATCATCGTTGTGATGTAACGCGCCATCCTGCGAAGATAGTTTTCAGATGCCCGGCCATTCCCTATCTGCATGGCCTCCAAACCAATAGGCATTATAACAACCTGCGTTCTGGATTGCATTCCAGATGCCATAATCCAGTTAGATAAATTCCAGATAATCATCAGAACAATAACTATCCCAAGAAGACGGTTTTGCTTAAGAAGGCCGTCTATTTTTGAAAGATACTTTGAACCATCCACAAGCTGCTTATTCCTCGAAACGAATAACCCGCGATGTTGGATACCCGCTCAGTTTTATGAACCCAAGGTCATAAAGAATATGCCGAATGAGACCGCGTGGGCTTCTTATCTTGAGTTTATAGTAAAAGTAGAACATAAACCCAAATAAAGGAAGAACATACAGTTGGTCTATAACAAGCCAAAGAACATACAAGACGATTCCAATCGCAATATCCTCCATGTCGAACCACAGAATCTTAACAGGAAGGTGGAGATAGCGTGGGACTCTTCGAGTCATTAATCATACCACATCAAACAGAAAGCCGGAACCAACTGAAAAGGCTGGTTCCGGCTTCTGATTACCACACTTCGCAGATCTACCGGCGAATACCAGACTTCACTTCCACACGCAAGCCACAGGAACCACTACATTCACTGAACTCAACAACCTTAACAGGTACATCAACCGGCCCCAATTCCTTGGACACAAACCTCCTTGCTCTGTCTGAGCCAACAGTTACGCTACCACCGTGGCGTACCCGTTTACGCATCTCTCTCTTATCGTATCTATCCATCGTTCCATCTGCACGCAAGCAGATTACAAGCAGACCTGGTTCCGAATAGCCGCAACCCCGATAAACCAGTCGATAGACTGCAATATTCCCGAATCTGTGCGGAACCAACTTCTTTTTATACGAGAGAGGCTTTGGTGCCGGAATATGTGTTCTTTCGTATGGCATCGTGTCCACGATACTCCAGCCGTTTTTACCATCTGGAACGACAAATGCAGCGTAGGAATCCCCGATACTCTGAGTAATCCCAATTATGAAGACAATCGTGAGTATCCGCATTTTCAAACAATGGAGTGGACATCACTTTCCTGATCACCTTCAAAATCAGAATCCGAAGACTTCTCCTTTGAAGGCTTATCCTCAGAAGGATTCTCTTCGGAAGTCTTCTCCACCTCAGGAAAACTCTTCAACTCCAATTCCATCTTTTTAGCAAACTCTTTAAGTAAGTCTTCAACGACTTCAGAACGTGAAGTCTTCGACATTCCTAATGAAGACAAGCGTTCGTCGATTTCATCCAGATTGTCCATCACAGGTTTATTGATCCTCACAACGAGGGCTTTCTTCTCAACTTCATCTTTCTGACGAAAGTATTTTTTAACTATTGTCATAACTCTCATCCTCAACTTTCAGTATCAAAGGAATGTGCATCCATGCACCATTCCTCCTACACCGGAATCCGGCATTTAGATGGTCGCGCCCAGTGCCGTCACAAGAGCCTCAGCATTAATAATCACTGTACCAGCAATAACACACAGCAAAGTGATTACCCAATTGCTCATGATCTGGAAGGCACCGAAGATCATCAACGATACTGCGCCGATGAACCCAAGCGGACCACCAATGACGTCATTGACGATAGTGTCATAGACATCATAGCCAAGACCAGTTTGCGCTGGCGCCGTAAAGGCCATAGCCATGCCAGGGAATACCGCTCCCACAATCGAATACAGAAGAAGTTTCATTTTCAACATAGCAGCAAACCCGCTGTCGTCGGCGTTGTCCTTGATGCTTAATAGAGCATTTGAACGAATTTTTCCAGATCAGAACGTCACAAAAAACTCGGCAATCTTTCTGGTGCTCTCATCCGCCTAGCGTTTTCAACGGAAAACCGACGTTTCCAGATCGATTCAAAGATCATCACAGCCTTCGACCTGTGGTTCCCCAAGAATGAACAACAGCGGGTCCTGTGGCCCTCGACGATCCGCCTGAGCCACGAATACTTCACCAGCCTCCAAAACCACGCCGTGCCTCTGGATGAGCGTGCTCTCGCAGGGTTGGCGCATTCGGCCTCGGCTTTGGACATCTACGCTTGGCTCGCACAGCGGCTGCACCGGGTGCCACATCGTCAGCCACAATTCATCACCTGGGCCGCACTCAAGGAGCAGTTCGGAGCCGAATTTGGCCGGATGAACAACTTCAAGCACAAATTCCGCCTAGCCCTGGGCCAGGTCCTCGCCTTCTACCCCCGCGCCAAGGTCGAGGGCGACGGGCGTGGCATCACCCTCTACAACAGCCCGTCCCCCATCGCGAAAAAACGCTTCCCTGTGCAAAAAACGCTTCCCTGTGCATAACCCCTCGGAATAACTCAAGTTATCTACGGCTATTTGGTAGCAAAATCTACGGCTATTTGGTAGCACAATCCGATAGTAGTACCGATAGGTACCGATAGTTAGAAGCGACCTGCCTGTGGATAACTGGCCGCTCAGTGGAAAATTGAACCATTTTGGTCCCACCACCAGACTGCGCGTGCATCCCTGCACTTGCGGAATGTCTACAAGGTGTATATCTGATAGTTTTTAACTATTGGAGAGTGTGGGATGTAGGTGGTTTATGGAAGCGGAGTGAGCCAGACACCGGTCTACCTCCATCCTTGGAGCCTTCGGCATCCTGCCTGCGCGTGCATCCCTGCACTTGCATCCGGCATCGCCGCGGCGCTTTCCCTCACAACTCAAGGAATGGACTTCGCGGACGCCCTCTACATCTGACGGGCAGCACCCATTGCACGGTTCTGTATACCTTCGACGACCGCAGGTTCGCACGCCGCGCC